>Ga0180437_10001436_pt1 | contig 40805 bp, 33 predicted proteins | sample SS_ome_4_FD_132410 | JGI IMG/M metagenome (GOLD analysis project Ga0180437, IMG submission 132410) | Hypersaline lake sediment archaeal communities from the Salton Sea, California, USA - SS_3_D_1 metaG | ecosystem: Environmental > Aquatic > Non-marine Saline and Alkaline > Hypersaline >...
GAAATCCGAAATTCGAAACAAATTCAAATGACCAAAATCTAAATGACCAAAACAAAAACGGCAGCAGTAAACAGTTAGGAGCTTTTGTTTTGAATTTTGAACATTTGAATTTTGGATTTGTTTGAAACAACGCGATTTCGATATTCGAATTTCGGATTTATTAGCCTTAAGTTAGTGGCATTCCCCACCGTCCCCGGTTTTTGATCCGAAGGTAGAATAACCTGATTGAGAATGCTATAGATTTTGGATCGATAGAAGATGCGGTTAATTAATCGCTTACAATTGAACAAAATAATAAAGGAAAACCATAGGAAAATTCTTTTTTAATAAAAAAATTCACCTCTCCCCTTTTTTTTCCTTTTTTTTGACTGTTGCAAGCAACAAAGTGAGGATAAGCATTTTTATATTCATTTTAATTCCTTTGGCTTTAATTTCTCAACAAAACTGGTGCTCACCCAATATATATTTCCCCGGCCGTTCCTGTAGCTTTCTAGAATCTCAATTAACTCTGAATAGGAATACTTTTTTTCCACGAGCTCCTTCTCGTCAAAAGGTTTGCTATTACTCCAGAAGAAAAGAAATTCTCCGTTCGGAGATAGTTGGGGCCAACTGTTGCCGGATCCAATAGTATTTATCTTTGGCCCGAGGTTAATAGCCGGTCCAAACGTATCATCCGGCTGACGATAACTGATGTAGAGATCCTGTATGCCATATCCGCCCGGTCGTCTTGAAACAAATATTACGAATCTTTCATCGGGATCTACTGTGGGATGATAATTGGGGAATGGATCGTTAACTGGAAAATTAATGTGAGATCCGAGCGATTCATATGCCTGATATTTTCCATTCATGAATTTCGAACGGACAATACCCCACCCTTGAGGCATCGCATCAAGAGTGCCGGTGAGATATAGGTTTCCGCTGCGGGCTTCATGCACATTACTTGCAGTATTATTCGGATTATCAATCGTATTGAGTCTGATTGGGCGAGGTTCACCCCACCCATTATCTGTTTTATCCACAATCCAGACTTTACTACCCTTTTCTTCACTTGAAGTGTAGTAATACAGACGATTTCCATCAGGAGAAATCGAATTGATGTGATTATAAGTGGCTTCATTAAAATTAAATGGTGCCAGCTCCGGCCGGGACCAAACACCGTTTTCCTGCTTCATATGCATGACAACGATAATCCTTGGTGTAAAGCCAGCGTTAATTTCTCTGGACCAAAAGAGTTCATTGCCATCCGGCGTAAATACGGCACTGCTGTGTTCCAAGTAAACACTGGATACAACACCAGGAGCAAACAACTCCGGAACATCACCGGGAGGTTTTTGACCAAGATAAGGGCCTTTTAATACAGGAAAATCTGATGGTTTTGAACAATTGAGTAATATCAAAATTACAAGGCAAATATATCCCGACAATTTCTGTCTCTGATTCATATTACTCTCCTATTTAAGATGATCCGGCTTCAGATATTCAATCACTTTGGCATCCACCCAGTAGATATGCTCACATCCGTCGGCAGGTACACGCATTAGCTGTTTTAACTCTGACAGATTCATTGCATCCTTAGGAAATTCTTTTTTTTCAATCCTGCTGCTGGCAAAAAACAGGTATTTTCCGTCAAATGAGACAAAGGCACGTTTGTCACGATATTTGGTATTAATACCAGGACCCATATTTTTTGCTATTGTCCATTCACCGTTTTTGTCACGAAAACTGATATATAAATCTTCCTCGTCTTCATTTCCAGTGTTGTTTTTAGATTTTTCACGATCAAATATGATATAACTCTCATCAGGAGCAATATAGGGGCGAAAACAAGCTTCATCATTAATCGCATTACTTAATTTTTCGGGGGATAAATATTGCCCATTTTTATAACAACTCTTATAAATAAAAACGTTCAATGGACCTTCGATTTCTGGATCCTCTGCATTAAAATAGAGATTTCCGTTTGAGGAAACCGAAATAAAACCGAAGGCTTGAAGACTTACCTCTTTGGGATCGCACCACTCCTCATTTGATTTCTCAACAAACATGGTACGTTGGGAACCAATATCCCCTGAACAGAAATACAATCTCTTCCCATCAGGGCTGAAAAAAGGATATATTTCTTTGCGGTCAGGATTGAACGGGAATTCCTGGGGTTCAGTCCAGCGGCCATTTTCCATGCGGGAATAGAATATAAACTTTTGCTGGAACGGACATTCAGAATACCACCCGGGTGTCCATAACGTATAACAACATTCCATGCCATCCGGTGTAAATGTAATATTGGCTTCATCACCGCCGACGGATAGCAAACCCGGGGCGAACAGTTCGGGGACATTTCCGGGAGGTTTCTGTCCGAGATATGGCCCTTTTAGAACAGGAAAACCGGATTTCCCGGAGCAGGAAACCAAAAGAAATAAGAATACTATTATAGTCAAAATGACAATAAGAGTCTTTCTCATGATATAATTACCTGTCATTTAAACCTCCATGTATATTATAAGATATATTAAAAAATTGGGTTGACCCCTATTTTTCTCTTTTTTTATATTCAACCTTCAAAAACCCACCGATGATCACAATGGTCATGGCCCTGCATTAAGGTTTTGGTTCTGAGCAATTTTATCCCGGGATTAAACGCTTTGGCCATGGCAAAGTCAGGATGGCAAATCATAGTATAGCCAAGGTCTTCGGCCCTGTATTTTTGGAAGGTTTTGGCCCAGAGACACTCTTGAACTTTAATTTCAAAAGCCTTTTCGGTATCTTCCACGATTTTCAGGGTCAATACATTTTCCCAGAAATAATTGGGTTTTTTCATGATCATGGTAAAGGCTGCCAGGTCATTTTTAGGGAAATTTTTTGCCATTTGCCTACCCATTTTTGCTCCTCTTTTGGCCGAAACCTCTTTTAACATGTTGATAAATGTCTCGCTGCCAATTTGTTTTTCCAGACCTCTCATGGTTTCAATGGTGGGGTTGAAGGTAAAGTCAAAGAGCTGTTCAAAGCTGAACTTTGAATCCAGCTTAAATTTGTGCTTGGTTTCTGCTTTTTGATTTGATTGAGGCATCGCACATAAGGTTCCACAGCCCAAACAAAACAGGGAACCGGTTGACAAAAGCTTTAAAAAGTGACGGCGGTTTTGGTTTAAATCAACGTTATTCATAAATCCTCCTTTCATTTGTGAAATTAATTTTCTAAGTAACTCTTCAGTTTTTTATTACCGATTATTTTCAAACAGCTGAATGGTTACCTCTCTATTTATATTAATTATTAATTTTTTTGTCAATAATCGTTTTTTGGTTTAAAAAAAAAGTAAAGATATTTTAATGATCCATGGATATTGAGAAAATGAATAAACTGCCGACTCTGGGGAACAAAAACAGTGACAGGGCAATAAATCTATTTCAGCACTACCTCCAATTTAATCCCGAGAACTCCGCTGACAGAATCACGCAAATCCTTATTGAGATATAATTTGTAAAAAATCCCTGGTCTTATGGAGCCGTGGTACCACAGGACACCAAATGTTAAGGCATGAAAAAAACGATCACTAAAATCATCAATCTTTTCAGTGATAATTCCAATACCGGCAAATTCAGCCTTTAATACAAAATCCTTCATTCGGTAACCACAGGAAAGTCCGTAATGAAGAAATAGTTCCATCTCACCGCCCTCACCTTTCGTCGGTATCATTAAATAGGGTCCAAATTCCAGGTCATACATCAAACCGTTTGAATGGCGGCGGTGATAGGCCACATTTCCATGAATGGTCAGTGCATTAAAAAAATATTTTTGTAATTCGATATAATTGGTGCTTACTCCAAGTAAAGGTACTGAATATTTATCATCCGGCGTTGTCGGTAAAAATGCACCAAATGAGAGAGTCATTCCTTTTTCAGTGGTCGATTTCAATCGATGTCCAAGACCAATATAGATATTTCCGATGCCGCTCTGAGTCTCTGTCCCCAACCAATCACCACCCATTATTACAAAGGGTATAGACCCTATAATATTCATTTTAGATCCCACCGGGATGCTGACGGAAAAATCATAAACACCGGATAGAAAAGATAATTCTGAACTACCTTCGAAGAATGGCCGAAGATATCGAAACTCAAATCTCGTCTTATCAATGGGTGGATTCTCCAAAATGAACGACTGTGCCGAGATAAAAAACGTCAGGAAAAAAATAAAAATTCCTGCGATGATTGATTTTTTTTGAAACGTTTTCATTTTACACCTCCTCCTTTTTATATTCTCTTTTGAAACAGAAAATTCGCCTGCTATTTAAGAGGCCCACAGATTTCGCAGATTAACACAGATTAACACAAATTATTAACAATTTTGACTGACTCCTTTTTATATGTCGTGAATCGTGAGACGTGATGCATGAGACGTGAGTTTTGAGTTGTGAATCGTGAAGCGTGAGTTCCAGTGCTTAGTTTTGAGTGTTGAGTTGAAAGACGTGTTTTTCAAAAATTATTTAGTGGTACTCATCTGACGGATGTGAGATTGTATCGCCTCCTGTACTCCTAAAAAATCCCTTATCCCAAGCATTAATAATTCTGCTTTTTTCCCCTGGGGCCCAGCAACGCCGGCTGTTTGACAGTGGATATTACTGATTTGAAACATCCGCTGCAAAGGACCCTGGGTGATATCAATGTTAGTAATCTTATAATAGGGAATGGTGGTTGTTTTCTTCCAGAACACACCGCTTTTTCCTGAAATGGAATCACTGTTAATACGATATTCCAAAGACCTGAAAAAAGCGGGAATGTAAGGTAAAACAAAACACCAAATGATTAAAATTAAGGTGATTAAAATCACAAATATCATCTTTTGATCCGGGTCACTGAGTAAAAAAATCAATAAACAATCCCCTATACATACAGGGATAAAAAAAAGTATCCATTCAACCAACCATAATTTTTTTAGATTTTTATCTGGTTTTATTACCATGGCTTCCATGAATTCCTCCTTTTTAAATTATATTTAAAATAATTTCGCCTGACCCCTTTTTTCTTTTTACCATAGGAATACTTTACCGGCGTAGGAAAAGGAGTCGAACCAGAGAAAGGTTTTTCTGAGGATATAAATCCATATAATGAATTTGAGCCGGGCATTTTTCCAATGAACCTGACATATATCGGGTACGCTTTTAAAATAAAGAACCTATCATTTAATCTAAAATAATAAAAATCTTTACATTAATTATAATGTTAATTGCCGGTACTTTCAACTAAAGTCAATCTAAATGAATCTATTGGAACTCAATCCTGGGAAATTCGATGTTTTTATCTGAGACTGAATCTTCAATGAAGGAAATAAGTTTTGCCGTCTCGGCTTTTTTATAAGTGGGAATCTTAATCCATTCTTCGTTCTTTCCGATAATCTTGAGAGTCTGGTTGAACTGACTGAATTTAATATCTTCGATGTCATTAAATTTTATGCAGACGACCTGGTGACGAATTCCCATGAGGCCAAAGAGGCCAAAGAATAATAATTTTTTTTTTGTCGCAATAATCCCGGCATGTAATGCTCCACTACTTTGGATTTTTACAGCACATATAAACTTGTCATTTTCATCAAGAAAAACGGCTAGCTTTCGTCTGAATTCAAAGGGGAATGAAATTAGTTTTATATCAAAGTTCTTTTCAAATTGTATAAAAACATTCTTTTTATTCCAATTCTCCATTAAATCATTAAGAAATTTCAAGTCTTCATTTAAAACTCGCAGGAGGTCACTTACTTTTTCCTTTCTATTAGAACCTTTTTTCTCAAGTTTTTTTAACATAGACTCAAACTCGTAATTTTTCCACAAAATTCTCCTATGAACTTTTTCTCCTTCCGAATTTACCAGGTTTTTCAGGGCATTTACAGCATTTTGTGAAACATCTGAATTGGCGTCATCCATAGCTTTGATTAATCCATAGTAATTTCGATTTTCATACATTCTTTTGATATTTGGGGATCCGAATAGTCCCATTTTACCTCCTTATAATAAATATACACGTTAGATTTTTTTGCCACTCTTATGACTTTACAAGAGGGAACTTTTCAAACAAATATTTAAGTAATTCTCTTTATATAATTTTCCGATTTTAAGGGAAAAGATCAGTATTACTTTAATAATCTGTAATGTTAAATATATCTTACGTTATATAGGCAAAACTTACCCATGCATTTTTTTCAAAGCCTTGGATGATTCCAGAGAATGATTTTTACCAGGCCATAGTTTTTACTGTTAATTCCTTTTCTCCAGTATTGCTTATCTTTAATAACGTTTTGGTGAATGTCTCCTTTTTTCTTTTTTAGTCCCCTTTTTTATTGGTTACGATTCACAACTTATTTTTTCAATATGTCATTAATAATCTTAGACAATTCCTGTATTTTGAATGGCTTCTGGACAAAACCCACTGCGCCTTCATTGAGTATTTCTGTTGCAATCCCGTTTTGGCTGTAACCGCTCGACAGCAGCACCTTTACGTCAGGATTGATATTTCTCAGCCGAAGATTTGTTTCTCTACCAGCCATCTCAGGCATTATCATATCGAGCAGCACAAGGTCGATTTCATTTTTTTTCTCTTCGTATAGCTTTATAGCTTCTTTTCCGTTTTTTGCTAGAATTACCTTATATCCAAGTTCCTTCAATACCTCCTCGGTAAGGTCTCTCACATGTTCCTCGTCATCGACAACAAGAATTGTAGCTTCTCCTTTGATTATAGCAGCGACCTTTTCTTTCTTTTTTACTTCTTTATCAGTTACATGAAAATATAAAGTAAATAGGGTACCTTCACCGGGTTCGCTGTATACATTTATATGACCGCCATGATTATTTACAATCCCATAAACAGTAGCCAGTCCTAAGCCAGTACCTTTTCCTTTGGTTGAAAAAAACGGCTCAAAAATGCTGTTTTTCACTTCTTCTGTCATACCTATGCCTGTATCGGTTATAGATATTTTCACATATACTCCTGGTTTCACTTCAGGATTGATTTTAGTATATTCCTCATCAAAATAAATATTCTCTGTTTTGAAGATAAGTTTACCTCCATGGGGCATGGCGTCTTTAGCATTTATTATTATGTTTGTTAGAACCTGGTTCATTTGATTTTCATCCGCCTCAATTGTATTGACATTGTTCTCAAAATCATATTCTACTTTAATATTTTTTTCAAATATTTTTTCCAATACGTTTACTGTGTCTTCAATAACGGAATTTATATTCAATGGTATTGGATTATATTTACCCCCGAGAGCAAATCCAAGAAGCTGTTTTGTCAAATTTGCTGCTCGTACTGCCTCCTGTATAATTACATCAACAACCTGGCTTTCATTTGTAGATGGGTCATTAAATTTCATTTTGAACAATTCAGCGTAACCCAATATGCTGACCAGGATATTGTTAAAGTCGTGGGCAATACCTCCGGCAAGCCGTCCGATTGATTCCATCTTTTGAGCCTGGAAGAGTTGTTCTTGAAGTTTTTTTGCTTCTTCTTCTGCATTTTTACTTTCCGTAATATCTGCAAAAGTACCAACGACACCCTCCAGGTTACCATCCTCGTTAATGAGTGGTGAAGCACTGACATTAATCCAAGAAATATAACCGGATGGTTTTTTAACACCCATTATAACATCTTTCACTGAATGCTTTTCTTTCATTGCTCTAGGACCGGCCATTTCCTCAGGTGGCATTAATGTTCCGTCAAGTCTAATAATCTCCCAGTCTGGAGCAACATAATTACGCCTTTGAATTTCAGAACGTTTTAGACCTAAGATGTGTTCTGCTGCAGAATTAGCATAAACAATATTGCCATCCGGATCAATCAGAATTACTCCCTCACTCATGGTATTAAACACACTTTGAAGACGCGCCTCACTATTTCTTAACGCTTTTTCTGACCTCTTATTTTCAGTAACATCAATTATTATTGCTATAAAAGCTGCAATATCGCTATCCGGTCTCTTTATTGGAGAGACAGATATATCGCCCCAGAATATACTTCCATCCTTTCGAATATATCTCTTTTCCCCGCGATAAACGTCTATTTCTCCTTTGGAAAGCTTTTGTTGCGCCTCACGAGTATCAAGTCGATCTTCAGGATGAGTAACGCTGCTTACAGTCATTTTGAGCAAATCAGATTCATTTTCATAACCAAACATTTTCAAATAATGTTTGTTAACCTTTATAAAGTTCCCTTTAGTATCGGCAAGAGAAATTCCTACCGCAGCATTACTAAAAAACGCCTGCAAATGAGCTTCTCTTTCCAGTAGCGCTTCTTCTGCTTTTTTTCGGTCAGTAATGTCAAGCGAGACATTAGCCAGGTAAAGCGGTGCACCGGTGACTGGATCTGTAATCGTGAATGTCAATGCGTACACGTCGGTCAATTTACCGGTCTTAAGGTTTAGGTATTGCAGTTCACCTTCCCAGGTGCGGTTCTCCATTAATTCCGGAAGAAGTTCAAGTTGTACCACCTCCTGCAGATGATCAGGAATAACCTGCATTATGTTTACCTTTTCAACATCTTCGATATCTATACCTAACATTTTAGAGCCTGCGTCGTTAAGAAAAATCATCTTTCCATCGAGAGTGGCCAGGTTAACAAGCTCGCTAAGGTGCCGAACCACCGATGCCAGCCTCTGTAGTTCCTCCTCAACTTGCTTACGTTCGGTAATATCTGTATGTACACCGACAAGACCGATAATATTATCATTTTCATCCTTGATAGAGTAGGAACGCAAGAGCACGGATAATTTTTGTTTGTCCTTATTCAGCATTTCAACTTCACCTATCCATGAATCTCCTCTCATAATTGTTTCAAGAACGTCCCGTCCCACTTTTTCATCAACATAAATGGTTGATTTCGGACCAGCCTCACCCTCAACATCCTGTATACTCAAACCGAAAAGTTTGTCAAAAGCCTCGTTCTGATAATAATGTTTTCCTTCAGGGGTTGACATACCGATTGCATCAGATGAACTATCGACAGCTTTCTGGAAGTACAACAACTCTTTTTCTGCATTCTTCCTTTCAGTTATGTCCTGTACAATCTCAATTACTTTATCAATCGTGCCATCCGGATTAATAAAAGGAACCGAAAACAAATGATAAATCCTTTCATTTTTTCCTTTCAATTCAATGGATTGCACACTCCTTGACTCAACAGCCTTTTCAATCGGGCAGTGTTCGCACGGCTGGTCAAGGCCCATATATACCTCGTAACAGCGCTTACCGGTGGATTCACCAAACGTTTCAATAAGCTGTTCAGTCTCATAGACTATATTGTAATCAAGATCAACGATGTTAATTGAAACGCCAATTTTATCAAGTCCATTGGTCAGCGCTTTTAATTTGTACAATTCAGAGTGTAACTTATCTTCAATACGTTTTCTTTCAGTGATATCTCTTGCAACTCCAAATGTACCGGAAAAACTCTCTTCTGCAGGTTTATCTGAAGTATATAACCCTTCTGCGGTAACCTTAAAGAAATTTTCAGTAACTACCGCTGCTCTTGTTTCAACAATCTTTTCTTCACCTTCTTTTGTGAACAATCTCACATCCAGGTCTATAGTTGCTCTGTCTCCCGTACGACGTTCATTTATCCTGTATTGAACTTTCTCTTTATCTTCAGGATGGACAAATTCAAAAATAGAACTGCCCTGGACTTCTTCAATTTTATAACCATATTTTTCTACAGCTTTATTAACCTGGATTATGTTCCCTTCTTTATCCAGGCGGTAAACAATATCTGGTAAGGTATTCATGAAAAACTTACACTGCATGTCGGCTTCCCGAATATCCTGCTCAGCTTTTTGGTGCTTTTGAAATTCTGTTTCAAGCTCTTTAATCCTCGTTTCAAGTTCTTCATAAGTTGGTTTTCTCATGATAAATCCCTCCTCTCCTATATAAAAAAAATTCGCCTGACCCCTTTTTTTTTCTCTACTTATTAAAAAATGCGTAAGCTCCCGCTTTTAATGATGCCTGGCTAAATGAAAATTTAATTCCCACTTCAGGTCAATTAGGGATCCATTTTTCATTTCCTTTCAGCAAATTTCCTGGCTCTTTTTAATCATATGAAAATTATAGATAGCATTGATTAAAAATAATGTCAAGTGAAACAAAAATAATTATTTATTTTTTTTTAGCTTAATCACTGATGATGGCCTTTTGGCGCCTCCCCCTCTTTTTACCTTCACCCCTCACTAGGGCAGGTTAAAATCATACGCGGTGAAGTAATCTGTTCTGCGGTACACCTGCATAAACCGTCTACCCAGATCAAAAAAAGATGTGTAACCATAATTAGAGCCCCGAATCAGCCGGGTGATTCTCTCGACATCATCGAAATTATGGATACCCAACTCAGCTTCAATGGTTGCATTATAAAACCTGGGACAATTTTCCATCATATAATCAAATCCTTCGTGATAGGCTATATTGGTCATGATCTGGTAATTCTTCTCTGCTCTGAAAAAATCAGCCTTTCTATCCATGCCAAACTCGATAACCGCTGAATTACCCAGTGCGTCCACCACCATCAAATGATCGGTTCCATTATAGACCCAGGGTCGAACCGATCGATACAACTCGATGACCTGGTCTACAGTGGCGCATGTTTCCAGGGCAATGCGAAACAGATGATGCTCACAAATGGCCGGTTCATCAGGATAGGGATCAAGCCAGTAATATTCCCCAGGCTGAACAAGATTGGCCGTCCCCATATATAGGCCCTTTTCATTAACACCATCCATTATCCAATGATAAATGGAGTATACAGCATTGGCCATAACCTTGTACCCCCCTTCCATCTGTGACAAAACCACAAAATGAGGTTTTTCATGGGCATCATCAAAATTTCTTCCCACAAAAACATTGTCCTCTACCTGGGCATAAATCATACTGCAATGGTTTGCCGTGGAATTCATACCGGCAGACCCGGCACCTGCCAGGCTTCGAAACGACGAATACTTAAAAATATCATACCATACCAGGAAAAAATCTGATTCCAAATAGGTAAAATCCAACTCATTGATAGGGATATCAAATACATCGCTGACACCCCGAACAAGTTCCAGGTATTGCGGGTAAATCCGCTGGTACATATCGATGATTCGGTTATTAAATTCTACCTGGGCAGCCGTGATCCGACGCGGCCAACGCCCAAATTGTTGAGAAATATGGCCTACCAGGTAACCATATTCATAATGAGTGGCTGTTATCTCCATGTATTTGGGTATGGTTTTTGTATCAGAAAGGGATGAATAGGTAAGGATTTCTTTCCCTATGGCCTGATGAGCTGCAGCTAAATATGTTTGGAAATCCTGATCATAGGTTGCTAGCAGCCGATCGAACATCTCTTGTCTTGTTTCCTGCTGAGGGGAGTTCCCCACTTTCTGGCAATTGTTAAGAAGTAAAATAGACAATCCCAGAAAAACAATAAACTTTAAATTGTTCATATCACATTTCCTCATTTATATTTTTCCAGGCAAGCAATGACCTGCCTTAATTCCCGTTGTATAAAAGTAAAAGTAAATACGAAAAAAAATCCATTCTGGTTATTCATTTTTATATTATTGATTATATAATATTTAACACAGGAATAAGGATAAAGTGTTACCGGAAAAAATTGCCCTTTATAAATATAGGATTGATCAATCTCAAGGAATTTTAATAGGAATCATCTTTTTGATTGGTTTTAAAAATTTTTTTTGTTATTCCCAGATATTCAGTTCCATCATTTGTTTTGTAACAGTTCCAGCCCAGTTCAGGTTGGCTGCTGGATTGGCAGGGCTGGGGTGGAGAATGTTCCCCACCCGGACATCCATCCCTTGTAGTGCCTTGCGAGCTCTTTGTTCGGTAAATCGTCCCACTCCGATCAACCATTCCGGTTCCAATATCTCGACCACCTGGTGCAGGTGGTGGTCACAGGCAGCGAAAAGCGTTTGGCGCTCGTGTGCCTTTAGTTTATCCGGTGTCCGATTGAGGCCGCTGGTTTCCAGAAAAACCAATGGGCAATAATTGGCAACAAAATGGCGGTCGAAAAAATGTTCAGCCGTATTGAATCGTTCTTTAAAAAGTCCCCACAGGCGCCGTCCGCTGACTTCGGAACGTTGGCACTCAAATCCTTCAACCGACCGTTTGGGATGTTCATTGTCCGGTTTACCCACCGGTGTTTTTATACCCAACCAATCTTTAACCGCATTAATTTCTCCAAAGGGCACCCCGGTCTGGGCCATGCCCCACGGTCCGGGGTTCATACCCAGGAAGACCACTTTTTTTCTTGAGTTTCCATATTTTTCGAGGTAGAGGGAATAGCTTTCCCATGCATAATTTAGGGGATTGTAGACCACAGCCACTGGTGGGGAAAAAATCATCCTTGTAACCGATTGACTCAATTCCTGTGATGCTGTTATTAATTTCTCGCCAAAGTTCACAATTACCTCATATATTATTTATTTTTTACATTTTAAATGATGTTTGGGATTTTATCAAGGGAGTTAAAATTCACCACCTATAAAAAATTTTTGGAAGTCCAGAAACCTTTTTATAAAAAGGTTTCTGGCCGCCGGAGGCACAAATAGACTTAATGAGGAAATTAGCGTATAATGATTGATGAACGATTTATTCTCAATTTTTATGGCTTTAATTGCATATTCTTGCATTTCCTTTGGCTTTGTCCTTATGAAAAAGGGAATAAGCTGGATCGGGTGGAAGGGAAAACGAGACAGGATGTTCTATTCGAACCTGTTTTTATGGATAACCGGTTTTATTATCATGAATATTTATGGCGTTCCCAGTGCAGTTGCATTGAAACACTTGCCGCCTCATATTGTTGCAGCCTTTGCAGGGTGGGGGATCGTTGTCCTGGTTTTTTTATCCTATTTTTTATTGAAAGAAAAGCTCTTTAAGACAGATTATATTTTTTCTCTATTGATCGTTGCCGGGATATTTATGCTTCATTTCTTTGAAAGACCGGCTTCTAAAAATACTATGAATATGACAGGCATCGTTTTTCTCTGTTCGATTCCTTTTGTCCTGTTTGTTTCTGGTTTTGTTCATCAGTTGTCCGGTAAAATGAAGACATTGGCCTTTGCTTCGGTTTCAGGAGTTTCAGCAGCTCTGATGGTGGTATTTTTAAGATTGTTGGTGCTTCAGTATCAATATAAAATCGCTTTATATTTTGATTCTCCCTATTTATATTTATATATCTGGTTTGCTCTGTTCTCATTTATTGCACTGCAATTGGCGTTAAAAAATGGACCCATGATGATCATAGGTCCGGTTCAATATTCAACAAATATTATTTATCCTCTTTTTGCAGCGTTTTTTGTTTTTAACCAGTTGATTAATCTCATTCAGTTTTTATCCGTGGGATTGATCGTCTATTCAGTTATTAATATTTTGAAGAAACGGTGAATGGATGGATGATGGATTTTTTGTAATTTAGAGATAAGAGGTAGAGGGGTAGAGAGGGAAGGGAGGCGCTGTGCGCCTTTATTTTTTTTGCTTTAAGAATTACTGTGCTATTCAGAAAAAACCCCTATTTTGCGGAACTTTTCATACCTCTGGTTCAAAAGAGTCTCCAGGTCAAGTTCCAATAATTCCCTCAAAGCGAAAAGAAGCGTGGCTTTTATTCTCCGGGCAGTGGTTTCATGATCCTCATGCGCACCCCCGCCAGGTTCTTCGATAATGTCATCGATGATTTTGAATTCATAAAGGTCTTGAGCTGTCAATTTTAATGCATCAGCTGCCTGGTCAGATTTTGTTGCATCCCGCCAGAGAATCGACGCACACCCTTCAGGCGAGATAACTGAATAAATGCTATTTGACAGCATATAGATTCGGTCAGACACCCCCAGACCCAACGCACCACCAGAACCACCTTCGCCTGTAACGATTGAAATAATCGGGGTTTTTAAGGTGGACATTTTATAGAGATTGTAAGCAATCGCTTCTGCCTGCCCCCTCTCCTCAGCCCCAAGCCCCGGATACGCACCGGGGGTGTCGATAAAATTAATAATTGGCCGGCCAAACCGTTCCGCCTCTTCCATTAATCTCAAAGCCTTCCTATACCCCTCGGGATGAGCCATCCCAAAATTTCGCTTCACATTCTCTTTGACGTTTCTCCCTTTCTGGTGGCCAATGACTGTAACCGGGAAGTCCCTCAGGAAACCGATTCCCCCCACCACGGCAAGATCATCTTTAAACCGCCGGTCACCATGAAGTTCCAGGAAATCAGTGATTATTAATTTGATGTAATCCAATGTGGTGGGCCGCTTGATATGACGGGCCAACCGGACAATGTTGATGGCTCCTTCCTGATTATTAGTAGGTATATCCATGTTTTACTCCTTTTCTTGCTCTTTGGAACAGGCATACCAATTCCCTACAATCTCTGTTATAGCTATCCGTCCTCTCAACATCTTGTGATATCATCGGTGTCCATCCGTGTAAATCCGTGGCTAAATTATTATTCATTATCTCTATCTTGTTGTGCTTTATACGCTCTTTTGGAATGAATGGCCAGCAGGGTGGCCAGGACGGTGCGCAGTTGTTTTCTCTCTACTACTATATCCAGCATACCGTGCTCCAACAGGAACTCCGATCTCTGGAACCCCTGGGGAAGACTTTGACCGATTGTTTGCTCAATCACCCGTGGGCCTGCAAAACCGATGAGTGCGCCGGATTCGGCAAGGATGACATTTCCCAACATGGCATAGGAAGCAGTCACCCCACCAGTGGTGGGATCGGTAAGAACAGTAAATAAAGGAAGTCCTTTATCATTCAACCGCTTAACAGCCGCCGATGTTTTGGCCATTTGCATCAATGAAAAAATCCCTTCCTGCATCCGCGCACCACCGGATGAAACGATTATAATCGCAGGAAGATGGTGATCCAATGCATATTCCAGCATACGGGTGATTTTTTCTCCCACCACTGATCCCATGGAGGCCATGATAAAATTCGGCTCCATTACTGCAAGCGTGGTGGGATAGCCTTTGATTTTACACACGCCAGTAATCACTGCTTCATTCAATTTTGTTTGGTCCATGGATTCCTGGAGTTTATCCTGGTAATTGGGAAAATCCAGGGGATCCACACTTTTCATATCTTTATCGAAAGCTTCAAAACTTTTTCTATCACAAAGTATTTTTATCCGGGTGGGAGCATCCATTCTCAAATGGTAGCCGCATTTTGAACAGACATAATGGGCACGCTTTAAAAAGGCGATAAAATGACTCGTTTTACAGCGGGTACATTTTGGAAATAACCGTGACATATTTATTCTCCTTCGGCCAGGAATTTATTTACAAAGTCAGTGGTATAATGACCTCTGAGAAATTCCTTGTTTTTCATCACCTGTTTATGAAAAGGGATGGTTGTTTTTATTCCTTCTATGTAAAATTCAGCCAATGCCCGTTTCATTCGTTCCAGTGCTTCTTTTCGATTTTTTCCCCATACAATAAGTTTTGCCACCATGGAGTCATAAAAGGGAGGAATGGTATAGCCTGGATAGACTCCTGAATCGATCCGTACGCCAGGTCCTCCGGGTAGGATTAGCTGGGTAATTTTCCCAGGAGTGGGATTAAAACCATTTTCCGGGTCTTCTGCATTGATCCTGCATTCGATTGAGTGACCGTTCCGTTTGATATCTTCCTGATTAATGTCGAGTTTTTCCTCGTTGACGATTTTTATCTGGTATTTGATTAAATCGATTCCAGTGATCTCCTCAGAGATCGGATGTTCCACCTGGATTCTGGTATTCATCTCCATAAAATAGAATTCCTTTGTTTCCATATCGTAGAGGAATTCAATGGTTCCGGCAGAATCGTACTCGACTGATTTTGCCGCCTGTACAGCAATTTCTCCCAGTTTTTTTCGGATGTTTTTATCGATAGCAGGGGAAGGGGCTTCTTCCAGGAGCTTCTGATGCCTTCGCTGAATGGAACAATCCCTCTCAAAAAGATGCACCACATTCCCATGCCTGTCTCCCAGTATCTGAACTTCTATATGTTTTGGGCTGGCGATATATTTTTCAATATAGAGCCGCGAATCTCCAAAGGCCTGTTGAGCCTCGGCAGAAGCAAAATTGTACGCTTTTTCCAATTCTTTTTTTTCGTTAACGATTCGCATGCCTTTTCCACCACCGCCGGCTGAGGCCTTAAGGATGATGGGAAAACCGGTCTTTTCAATGACTTCTAAGGCACTGTCCAATGACTCGATAACCCCGTCAGAACCAGGCACTACAGGAATCCCGGAATCTTTCATCAATGATTTTGCCTTTGCTTTATCTCCCATTCGCCGTATAACATTGGATTTGGGTCCGATAAATTTTATTTTCATTGCTCTGCAGGCATCAGCAAAATCCCCATTCTCTGCCAGGAAACCGTATCCAGGGTGAATGGCATCTGCGTTTATTGCCAGTGCCGCAGAGATTATATTCTGGTAAAAAAGATAGCTTTCAGAGGCAGGTGGCGGACCGATACATACGGATTGATCGGCTAATTTTACAGCCAGGGAATCTTTATCGGCAGTGGAGTAGACCACAATACTCTCCAGACCCAGGTCCCTGGCAGCTCTAATAATGCGTACGGCAATTTCTCCCCTGTTGGCAATAAGTATTTTGAATTTCATAGGATTTAACCAGAGGGTTCTATTTTGAATAGAGGCTGTTCAAACTCCACCAATTCGGCATTGTTGGCGCAGATTTCTTTTACGACTCCATTTACATCTGCCTGTATCTCGTTCATACTTTTCATTGCTTCTACAATGCACAGCACGTCACCGCGTTTGATCTGGTCGCCCACTTCAACAAAGGGTTCGGCATCGGGAGCACTTGACCTGTAGAATGTCCCCACCAGCGGCGTTTGGATGGTATGGTAAATTTCATCCGAACCATTCGGCAATGGGGAAGCCTTGTTTTCTTCTTCGGATGCGGCTGCTTCCATCGGCATCGTTTTATCTTCTGTGGGTGTTAGTATCATTGATGGCTGCGGAACACTTTCTAACGAGGTGTAAGGGGAGGGTGGGGAGGGCGTGAGATTCAATGCAGCAGATTCCCTGTTTCTTTTTACCTCTACGGTTGTTTTCCCGTCCCTCAAAGAAAGCTCAGATACATCATGCTCCCTCATCATTTGAAATAATTTCTCGATGTCAATATTTTTGAATTTCACCGATTACCTCCATTGAAATATTGCATAGTGCCATTCTTTTTTTTGTCACTGGTATATCTTAAATGAAAAGGAAAGAAATTTCAATAGAAGATGTTATTTTTTTTTTAATTCCCCTATTGAATCCAATTGGGTACTTCATATTAGTATGGAGTAGGGGTGTCAAATTTTAATCAGAAAATGACGTTCGTGCTTGACATAGACCGAATAGGCTTTTATAATACTACATACTATACTGACAATAATCGAATGAACGAATGAACGGGTTAACAGATGTATACGTACCCTGAGTTGTCAAATAGATATTAGGAGGTACAATGAAAAAAACGTTTGTTTTTGTTTTACTTATTCTTTTCACGTCGGTTTTTGTTTCTGCAAAAGATTTTATGGTTACTGTTTATTGCGATTTCCTTTCCGTTGCTGATGATGATTATAAAGAGGAATACGGGGGAAGAAAATTTTTCCCGGAAATCAAGATCGCTTTCAGGATCAAAGGAAACATTTATTTATGGGGCAGTTGTGGATTTCTCCCAGCCGGAGATAGTTGGAATGAATGGAGTAATAAAGGAGTGGTTGAATCTGACGTTGAAGTGAAAAACAGGTCACAAAAACTATTCTTTTCCGGCGGGCTAGGGTACTATGTCGGTTATATCGCAAAAAATGATATGGCCATAAAAGCTGAACTGGGCTTTTGCAGCACAACCCACTCGATTGAAATAACTGCCAATCAGATAACCACGAATGAAGTCTTGAGATCAGAAAAAAGTAAAGATTCGGGAATCGGAATCAGAGGAAATCTAGGTGCTACATATGGCCTTCTTAAGAATGTATTTGCAGAAGCTTCCATAGGATATATGTATGTATGGAGTAAAGTGAATGACGAGACAATCAATGCCGGCGGATTCCGACTTGCAATTGGACTTGGAATGAAATTTTAGGAAGGAGGAACTTAAATGAGAAAAATTTTACCCATATCTTTATTATTTGCACTGGTAGCAGGGACATTACTATTACTGTATAACGGCTGCAAAAAATCGGACGAAACCGATTCTTATACATTAACGGTCTCTCTTGAGAATGGAGTTATAGGGACGCCTGAGGCCGGGCCTCATACTTATAGTAAAGATGAGCAAGTGGCTTACGAATACAACCTGAAGGAAGCTTATACAAATCTGAGAGTAACCCTGGATGGAGTAGAGGTTGCAAACAGCGGTGTCATAACAATCACCGGGGATCATCAATTGAATGCCTCTGCAGCCCCCCACGGTGAGGCACATGCATTAACCGTTAGTGTTAGCAATGGAGTTTCAGGAACCCCTACAACCGGAACCTATCATTATTTTGCGGGTACACAGATAGATTACAATTATAGTTTGAAGGAAAACTATATTAACCTGTCAGTAAAATTGGATGGAGCAGATATTGAAAACAGCGGCACTATCACTATTTCCGATGATCATATACTGGCTGCCACTGCAACCCTGCATTACGATATTCAAGGTTCCTGGACTCTGGAAGAGGATTATGATGACGAGAGTTCATTTGATGTTTCAGTCACTTTTACCGGAGACGACACCAGCGGTACGGTTGTTGATAGTGATGGCGGAACAGGGACTTATTCGGTTGATGGAATTTCGGTTACTTTCACCCTTGAATTCCCTGCTATCACTTATGAATACAGCGGTCTTTTTACGAATCAAGATACAATGAGTGGAACCTCCAAACGTATTATATCTGGAGGGGCAACTATCAATGGGAATTGGATAGCCACACGAACGTCGACGGGTTCTTCACCAATGACGGTTTCCCAAAATAAGAAGGGAAAGTATAGAAACCAATAAGATACGGATAAAAACTATGATGGTGTGTATCCATGTATCCAAGAATGAATAAGAATTTTAAAATAGAATGGAGTTGCTAATGGAAAAGACGATGTTTCGTGAGTATGATATTCGAGGACGAGTCAGTGAAGATGAACTGAATAAACAATCTGTAGAGCTTATTGCCAAAGCCTATGGAACTTTAATGCTGAGGCAAAAAGAGATGACATCTGCAGTGGTGGGGTATGACAGCAGGAAATGTTCACCAGATTTCAGGGATGCTGTGGTCAAAGGCTTAAACACTGTTGGAATATCCACCATTGATATTGGAATGGTAACCACACCGGTTTTTTATTTCAGTCAGTATTTATTGGGAGTACCGTTTGGAGTAATGATAACCGGAAGCCATAATCCTGATGGATGGAGTGGCTTTAAGATGGCCGATGGGTATTCCTCAACCTTATTGAGCGATGATATTCAAAAAATTTATGAATTGGTGACCCATAAGGATTTTGCTTCCGGGAACGGTCAGTCCTTTCGGTTTGACAATATAAAGGAGTGTTATATCTCCGCTTTGAAATGTCGTGTGAGGCCAAATCGAAGGCTTCGAATTGTCATTGATGCGGGTAATGGTATTGCGGGTGTATATGCACCGGCTCTATTTCGAGCATCAGGATTTGATGTTATTGAGCAATTCTGCGAACTTGATCCCAGTTTCCCCCACCACTTTCCAAATCCTTCGGATCTTAGTTCATTGGAAATGTTAAGGGAAAAGACCCTTAAGGAGCAAGCCGACCTGGGCATCGCCATTGATGGAGATGGTGATCGTATTGGAGTCATCGATGAGAAAGGGAATGTCATTCCTTCTGATCGGCTGCTAATGTTACTTTCACGGCAAATTTTAGAGAAAAAGCCGGGTGCCAAAATTGTTTTTGATGTCAAATGCTCCCAGGCTTTAATCGAGGATATAAAAGAGCGGGGTGGGATACCCATCATGTGGAAAACCGGGCATTCCTTTATTAAACGAAAAATCAAAGAGGAAAAAGCAGCTATTGGCGGCGAACACAGCGGCCATATTTTTATCGTGGATAATTTTTATGCGTTTGACGATGCCCTGTTTACCGGGATACGATTGGCAGAGTATCTGTCATACCAATCCATTCCTTTATCGGAAATTATGAGTCAAAGTAAACACTATTACAGCTCTCCCAACATCCAGGTATTTTGCCCTGATGATAAAAAATACGATGTGGTTGAAGGAATCGTCAGAGATTTTCAACAGGAACTTGGAAAAGAAAATGTGATTACTATAAATGGAGCAAGGGTAAATGTATCCAATGGGTGGGGACTTGTTCGAGCCTCTTCAAACGTTCCTGCTCTTGTCGTCATGCTTGAAGCAGAGACAAAAGAGGATTATTTGAAGATTAAAAAGATATTGAGAGAAAAACTGGAAAAGTATCCTGAAGTTGGAAAAGAGTGGGAAAACGATATTGATCCCTTTTAATAGCCTCCATTTCTGGTTATTGCTCCTTCAATAATTTTTCACTCACAATCCTGCCGTCTTTTAACACCACCGAATACACTTTGTTGTCTTCTTTATATTCGCACAGCAAAACCGTGAGTTCTTCTTCACCCAATTTATGTGAACACTTTATACCTGCATATAAAGCAATTTTTGGGAAATCTTGGTTCTTATTCTGCTTAGTAATCCGATCATGAATAATAATCACTCTATTTTCCTCGGGAAAGATCTTTAATTCCTTAATTCCATCGGTTTTTTTCAGGTATTTAAGGGATTTGGACATCAATTCATTTTTGTCAACCACTGTATCACTCCTGATGGTGAAGAACAGGAAAACAATAATCAGGATAGCCAATCCTGCTACTACTGCATAGATCATCTTATTGGATTGTTCTGGGTTGACTTTTTTCTTGAATTTCTTTTTTTTAGATCGTTTGGTCTTTCCCATTTTTCCCCCTGCCGCTCACCTTATCACGGAACGACGATGTTATCAAAGATTTCCGTAATAATATCGTCGGTTGTCATTTCTTCTGCTTCAGCTTCGTAGGAGAGAATGATGCGGTGTCTCAGTACATCGCGTCCAATGGTTTTGACATCTTCGGGCGTGACATACCCTCTTCGTCGGATAAAGGCCAGTGCTTTGGCGGTTTCGGTTAAATAGATCGACGCCCGCGGGGATGAACCCACCTGGATAAGATTCTTCAATTTTCCTAAACCCGCCTCTTCCGGATAACGGGTGGCAAACACCAGGTTTATAATATAATCTTTAATTTTATCATCGATGTAAACCATCTGGTAGGACTTGTTAATTCGGAAGATTTCCTCCCTTGAACAAACCTTATGAGCCTCAGGATCTGCGCCTGATGTCATGCGATTGACAATGGCTTTTTCCTCTTCTTTGGAGGGATAGGTAATTTTCACTTTCAAAAGGAACCGGTCGATTTGAGCCTCTGGTAGGGGATAGGTTCCTTCCTGCTCGATGGGGTTCTGGGTCGCCATTACCATGAAGGGTTTATCGATCAAATGCGTGTTTTCTCCGATGGTTACCTGGAGTTCCTGCATCGACTCCAGCAAAGCGCTCTGCACCTTGGCAGGGGCTCTGTTTATCTCATCTGCTAATAATAAATTAGTAAAAACAGGCCCTCTTCGAGTCACAAATTCAGATGTTTTGGGATTAAATACCAGGGTGCCTGTTAAATCGGCGGGTAATAAATCTGGTGTAAACTGAATCCGGCAAAAATCCAAATCAAGGGCCCGGGCCATGGTTTTGATGGAAAGGGTTTTGGCCAGCCCCGGGACACCTTCCAGGAGGATATGTCCGGAGGTTATCAACGCAATCATCATGCGTTCCAGGAGGGCGCGTTGACCCACAATGACCTTTCCCATTTCTGCAATAATTTTTTCAATGATCTGGCTTTCTTCGCCAATCTTTTCATTAATAAATGTTAAGTCCTGGTTTGAATTCATTCATTACCTCCTAAATTACCTCTTAATTTTTTTCATTTTTGACGTATCACCACTTAACGTCTTTCGTCTGAAATCAACACCTTCTATAACGATTACATCAGTCATTTCATATAACCTGCTTCGGATGCGGTCGCCGATGCGATCGGAAAAAAATTCCTTACCCGCTGGTGGGTTGTCAAGAAAGTTGGTTGCGCAGACGGTTATTTTTTTATCGTTATACCTTCGATTAAACAGGTAGTAAATATTGTCATAAACCCAGGGACTCACTTTTGAGGCACCCAGTTCATCAAATAACAGCAACTCCACCGATGCAAGTTTTTGGATCAAATAGTGAATTTGCGAAAAATCCCTGGTGCTGTGTCCCTCTCCGGTACGCATCTCCCTTACAAGATCGTTCCAATCGATATAATAAACATCTGTATTTTTCTTTTCAATCAATTCGTAACCGATAGAGCAAAGAATAAATGTCTTGCCCACGCCAATACTGCCTTGGAATAAAAGCCCCTTCTCAACCGAAGGGTAATCTTTAATGAACTTTTGAGCTGCTTTTTTTGCAATTGCCTGGGTTTTTCCTTTAGTCGGGTTATTCTTGTCCGGTTCAAAGCCCCATTCCAAACCAGCACCAAGGAATCGCTGCGGAATGTTGGCCTTTTCTCCTTTTGATAAAAGGATATCTGTCTTCTGGCACTCACATCTCTTGGCGACATCGATATCGCCCCTTTTTATGGTTACCCAGCCTGTACCGTTACACTTTTCGCAAATGTCGTCTTTCAATTTAATACACCGTATATCCCCTGATGCTTCAGCTTGTCTCTCAGTTTTTTCAGCGCCTTCAGTTCAATACGTCGTACCCCTTCGGGACTCATATTCATTTTTTTGGCAATTTCTCTTAATTTCATCGGCTCATGGTCTTGAAACCCGTATCTCAGCTTTATCACCTGTGCCTCTTTTTCCGTCAATTCCTCAACATCTTCACGCACCAGGTTACGGGTGGAACCCCCAATTAGGAGATCTTGAGGATCAGCAGAAGATTTGTCAGGCAAAAGAGTAGATAGAGAAGGTTGATCATCATCTACAGCACCTTTATCAAGAGAGACGATCTCATCGGGCACTGAAAGGAGTACCTTTACCTTTTTTTCCGGAATATCTAACTCTTTGGCCAACTCCTTTTCCGAAGGCCTCCGTTTCAATTTTTTACTCAACATGAAATAGACCTTTTTAAAATTAAGGTAATTATTATAAAAAATATCGGGAAACGAAATGATTTTCTGGTTTTTTGAGAGATAGCGCCGGATTTCACTCCTAACCCACCACAGGGCATACGTATAAAAGCGGTTTTCTCTGGCAGGATCAAATCGTTTGAGCGCTTCGATGAGCCCTTTGTTACCTTCATTCACCAGGTCAAGAAAATTATCCTCTTTAAAATAGTATTTTAATGCCTCTTTAACCACCAGCTTTTGATTGGCCACAATAATTTTTTGAAATGCCTCTTCGTCCCCATTTTTGGCTTTGATGATCAACTCTTTTTCTTCTTCAGGGCTTAAGACAGCGATCTTCTTTACCTGTTGAAAGTATAAGTTTAGAGAATCAAGCGATTCTTTACTACTCTTTTTCATCGTCCTTAAATAATGCGACCTTTGAAGATGAGAATTTCACAATGGCTTTGGTCTTTTGATCGAAAAGACCTTCTTTTCCGGAAAAGAATTCTTTTTTTAATTCTTCCAGGAATTTTGCGAATTCCTCCTGCATTTTCTCCATCTTTAATTTCATATTATAGATAATTTCAATGCCTGCCAGGTTTACTCCCATTTCCCTGGAAAGATTAAGAATGAATTCCAGTTTTTTTAAATCTTCTTCCGTATAGTATCTTGTATTGCCTTTGGACCTGGAAGGTCGCAAGAGTCCTTCTCTTTCATATAACCGCAAGGTCTGGGGATGGATATTGTATTTTGACGCAACAGCCGAAATTAAATAGGTTCTTTCTTTCATTGTTCCAGATCTTTCCTCGGATTATAAGGGGCTTTTTCCTCAATTTGTTTTAATAATTTCCTGACTTCAATATCTTTCGTCGGAGGGGGAACGATTTTAATCTCAACCATCATATCACCTTTGGATTTGGTTTTGGGATTGATGAGGCCTTTTCCTTTTAATCTTAATTTTTGCCCGGATGAGGTAGAGGGGGGTATTTTTAATACTGTTGAACCGTCCAGTGTGGGAACTTCAACCTTTGCACCCATTGCTGCCTCCAGGTAGGTAACGGGAAGTAGGATTTCCAGGTTGGATCCGTTTCGTTTAAAGAATTTATGGGGGCTGACATTGATCGTAATAATCAGGTCACCCGGAGGGCCTCCGTATCTTCCGGCGTTTCCTTTTCTGGTCAGTCTAACTTTGGAATTATTATCAACGCCGGCAGGTATTCTTGTTCTGATCTTGGAGACTTTATCACTGCGCCCGTCTCCGTCGCAGGCTTGACACTGTTTTCCTGGTAAGTGTCCGGTGCCTCCACAATTGGGGCACACAGATGCAAATTTCATAAAACCTGTTTGCTTCTGAATCCGTCCGCTTCCTTTACAAACCGAGCAGATTTCGTTTGTGGAATTTTGTTCGACCCCTTTGCCATTGCAGGAGGTGCAGCCCTCTTTTCGAACGATTTGAATGGGTGTTTCAATTCCTTTGGCTGCATCTATAAAGCTCAGGTTTATAGAATAGTGTAGGTCTTCACCTCGTTCTGCCCGTCTGGGTTTTTCCTTCGCTCGGGAATGGACGCCGCCAAAAATGGTTTCAAAAATATCACCAAAACTGGTGGAACCTGAGGTATTGAAATCAAAACCTTCAAAACCTGAAAAACCTCTGCCACCCGTGCGGAAATTTGCACCAACCCTGCCAAATGTATCGTATTGTTTCCTTTTCTCAGGGTCCTTTAGGACCTCATAGGCTTCTGTAATTTCCTTAAACTTTTTTTCTGCTGCTTTATCCCCGGGGTTTAAATCGGGATGATATTTTCGTGCCAGTTTCCGGTAGGCTTTTTTTATCTCTGTTAAAGAGGCTTTTCTGCTGATCCCAAGGGTATTGTAATAATCGTTCATATAAAAATTTTACTTTAGAATCCGTAAAAAATCAAGTCTCTTTCTTTTCCAATGCTGCCTTTTTTTTCTCCTCTTCTCTCCGGGCCTCAGCCAAACCCATTCGATAGGCCCCTATTTTTTGCATAATATCGCTCCGTGTATTTTTTACCAACACTTGTTCTCCTGTACCCAGTGTAATCACAGTGCCAACGCCGGATTCGAGATCTCCAAGATTCAGGGATTCAATCATATTGGAATTTATCAAAATTTCCATACCATCTGTTCTTATTAATCGAATCATCTTTTATAAAATACCTCCACTGTTATTTTTTTATACCAAATTTTCACTATTTTTTTCATAGACATATCATACCATTTTTAGTTCTTTTTTACAATTTAATTAAAAATAAAGCAAAAAAATGTTGACAATTGGAAAAACAACAAAGAATATGAACCATTGACCGAGAAAAAGAGTCAATCGTTTTTTAGGAAAAACACTTCCGACAGTTTTTCGTAATTGATGAATTTGTCGATACTTTTTAAGGCATTGGAGGCTGCATCTTGCTCTGCCTCCCGCTTGTTTTTACCAGTGCCGACACCAATCTGCTTGTTTTCCATGTAGACCCCGGCTGTAAAAGTAACATGGGGCGGCTTCCCGGTTTCTTCAATAATTTTATAAACCGGCAGAAAATTATTCTTCTTTTGAATCAATTCCTGTAATTCCGATTTATAATCATTGATTTTGATCTCTTTTTCAGCAAATTTCTCAAGAGAATCTTTAAAAAAAGAGAGAACAATCGATGATACCTTTTTGAAGTTGGAATCCATGTAAATGGCCCCTACCACTGCCTCAAAAAGAGCAGCGCTGATCTTCTTGTTTTTCCGTCCATCGTTCTTTTCTTCACCCTTTCCCAAAAAAAGATAATCACTGAGGTTGAGGGATTTGGAGATTTTATGTAAAAAATTACTGGAAACCAGGTGGGCTTTCAATTTTGACAATTCGCCCTCATTCAAAGAGGAATAATGCTTGTACAGGTGGTCGGTAATAATAAGATTGATAACAGAATCACCCAGAAATTCGAGCTTCTCATTGTCAGGAAGATCTCTTTGCATTCCTTCATTATAGGACTTATGAATCAGCGCGGTTCTTAAAAGCTCCTTATTTTTAAACGAATATTTCAACTCTTTTTCTAATTCTTCAATCATCCGTTTTCACTATTTATTCATCATTATCTATTATTTATTTTACTTTTAATATGATGAAGGTTAAATCATCCCTGCTAATCTCAGACTCTGAGAATTTGATACTGAAATCCAGGATTTTTTGTTTTATTTCTTGCGCGGAAAGATGGGTATTGTCATAGATTATTCTTCTTAAATTCTCAATTCCCAGCATCTCTTCCTCCTCATTCATGATTTCCGACAACCCGTCTGAAAATAAGAAGAGGATGTCACCTTTTTGATAGTTTATTTCCATTTCTTTGATTTTCTCTCTGGCGAAATTGATTAAACCGATACCCATTCCTTCCGGGAAAAGTTCGATGCATTCTTTTTTTTCTGCATTATAAAACAGTGCCGGTGTATGTCCGGCCCGTGCGAAGAGAAATTTCTTTTTTGGAATTAAAAATTTAGCCATGTTCATGGTAATAAATGTCATCCGATCAAAAGAGGTATTCAGGCTGTTGTGACATTCCGAGATTATGGTGGAGGGTGTGATATTCTCTTTTTGCAGGTGGTTAATCGCACCTTTTAGTTCAGCCATATAAAAAGCGGCAGAGGAACCTTTTCCTGAGACATCTGCCACCAGCATGGATAAGTAATCATCTTTTTTATAGAAATAATCGAAATAATCTCCAGCGATTTCAGCGGCTGGTATGTTTATTCCTGCGATTTCAAATTCTTCAGTATCAAAGGTTTCTGGGGGCAGCAATTTCAATTGAATGCTCCTGGCGATTCGCAGCTCTTCCTCCAACCGCTGTTTCTCTTTTTCGTCCACCAGGAGTCTACCGATACCTGCCGCCATTTCATTAAACGATTCACCCAGGTCCTGTAACTGGTCACCCGATCGGGTCTTTATCCGAAAAGTAAAATCCCCCTTTCTGATCCGCTGCGTTCCTTTTGATATGAGATTTATCGATCGAGTAATCACCCGCACACTGCGAAACCCAATAATAAATGAAATGACAATAAATGTACCGAAAAGAAAGATCAGGAAATAGAGAACTTTCTTCATATCATTCTGAACCGATCCCGTATCCATTTCCGTTAGCTTTTGGAAAATCTTTGCCAAATCGACGAATAACCAAAAATGACTCTGCCTTTCCAGGGGCTTTGAATCCATTATATTATTAAAATCGAGAAATTTAAACTTAAATGTCCAGGGAAAGGGAAGCGACCCTTTATCGTTTAACAATTCCGGATCATCGGTGAGTTCGAGGGCTCCACGAATTTTGTCCTTATTGGGATCTTGATATATCATCCGGAAATCGCTAATACCCGACAGATCATTTAGATAACCCTGGTTTACGGACTCTGCGATTAATACAGCCGTATTATGACTATCATTTGTCTTCAAAACCCCATAATAAATCCTCTCATCAATCATGAAAAATCCACTGAATTCATTCACAACGATCTGGTTTGCATCAAACGTTCCATGAGGATAGGTATAATAACTTTCAAAACCATTTTCAGTGTTTTCAAAAAAAGCGGCATTGAAGAATACAGATGGGTTTTTACTGGTCATGTCTTCTATACTATAAATCCTTTTATCCCTTTCCATCTTCATGTAATAATCGACAGTGTTTTCCAAAGAAGTCAATCGTTCTTCCATTACGTTCCTCATAATCACCAAACCGTATTGAGCCATCAGGATATTCAAAGTAACATAGAAAAAGATGGATATAAAAAACAGGGGGGTGGCAATAAGAAATAACCCGGAAAAGATCAAACGGTTCCTGACTTTCCAGAATAATTTTTTTTTGATAATGTACAATAAACGTATAATCGCAACAACGATTAATACCCATAGAAAAAACTTGAAAGTGGATTTATCGAGAAAGATATAGGATATGTTGGTCAGAACAAACAAAATCCCAATAAGTATATCTATTTTTTGCCAGTGTCTAAACATTTTATATATTATAGTATTAATCACATGAAAAAACAATAGCGGTGAACTAAAAATAGTCTGGATTGCGCGATCAGCTCCATACGACGTAAGCTTGGAGGCCAGAATTAAAAGTGCCTAAAGTGCCTAAAGTGAGCTAAAGTGCCTAAAGTTAAGGTGGCGCTGCGCGCCATATACCTTTTAGTTTTAAAAGGTACCGCGCCAATTTATTGGCGCGCCACAACTTTAGGCACTTTAGGCACTTCCTTTAGTCACTTTAATCATTAACTGGCGATAATAGCAATAAGCGCAATGATGGCAATGGCCACAAGCACAGCCAGGAGTATTTTGACAGCACTGTAGGGTCGTTCGCCCTGTACCTCACCGGTCTGACCATTGATCAGGAAACGGTATAGCTTATCTTTATATCTATAGGAGCTTATCCATATGGGTAAAAGAATGTGTTTAAATGTGACATTATTGTATGAGGTATTCATTGTGTAAATCCGCTGCTCGTCACCACCGATATCTTTGTACACGGTTGATCTTATTTCTGGTATCATTCGTTCTTTTGCAATTTCCAGCCCTTCCACGATGTTCACCTGGTAGGATTCGCTGCGGAATCCACTGAGATATTTATCATTGTAAGGAACCAGATCCTTCAAATTCCAGGGTTCCAACTTTAGGGTATAATTTTCAGGCAGTGATCGACTGGCAATGACAAGAATATCATCAAACCGATTGTTCACATGGCCGGAGGTAGAGGTCCAACTGGTACGACGAACCTGGCGGGTTTTGGTAACGGTTTGACCATTTTCCGTTGTGGTGTAGGTTTCAGTCACATAATAATAGGTTCCCCTGGCACCGGTGTAATGGGTACCGGTATGAGCGTCATAGGTCCAATAGGGAATGTACATACCATCTACTTTTCCTTTGGCCGCCTTCTGTTTAAGGTCGGACGGAGCAAACCACAGCTTGTGAATCCAGTTCTTGAAGGATTCGGTTGCTTTTTCTCTATTAACGGCAAAGGGTAGTAGGGATTTGGGTTTTAGCATTGTGCTGGTACTGCCCCCTTCGACAACAATATTGGAGGAACAGTAGGGGCAATGATCCGAGGTGACATTGGGTCCCAGGGTAATGGCTGCACCACACGCAGGACATTTGACTGAGATCACTTCTATTTTTTCCTCTTTCTCGTACTGGGTCTTTAAAAATTTTTCAAAATCGATCTCTTCGATGGTTTCGGTGGATTGTTCAATAATATTTTCTGCACCGCAGTGGGTGCAGGTTAAATGGTGGGTGCCGGGTTTAAATTTCAGGATAGCACCACAGCCAGAGCATTTCAATTCATCACTGATGTTTTTATCTTTTGAGATGGTATCTTTGGTATCCATTGTTCAATTACCTCAAGTTTATACGTTTATACGTTTACACGTTTACACGTTTACACGTATACACGCTTACGCGGGTGGGATAGGGGGTGGCCCCTGGGCAGCAGCCGTAAATAAGGCAGCCAATTCCGCTACCTCTCCTGCTTTGCCCCATGCAGCCATTCCCTGCTTCCACACCAGTGTATCCCGCGTCAATGTTTGCTGCTGTATCATCTGCTTTAATACATCCATGGAAAAGGGACCGGCCTGCGTGCCGTTGATCACGGCATAAAATTGAACAGTCCCAGGAAGTGGCGGTGGAACAGCACCAGGAGGTGCCTGCCTCTGTTGAAACATTCCTACCATCTGGTTGGCCATGGCAAATCCCATCCCCAGGCCAATGCCTTCGCCCGCCGTACCTCCAGGGTTTTTCGCTGCCGCTTCAAGAGAATTGGCTGCCTGGTACTGCATATAGTTCTGAAGATTGCCAATGACTCCCATGCTGTTTCGTTTATCAATGGCTTCCTCCACTTCGGGTGGGAATGAAATATTTTCCACCAGGAACTTGGTCAACTCCAGACCATATTCATTATATTCAGGACTTATTTTTTCTTGAATCATCTTTGACAGCTCATCGTATTGGGCAGACATATCAATGGCAGGAATTTTGCTCTCTGCCAATGCATCGGAAAAACGGGTAATGATAATATTTTTTAATTGTTCAGTAATTTCTTCCGTGGTAAAACGCGCATCTGTTCCAGCAATTTCTTTGATCACTTTGACCGGGTCTTTTATCCTTAGCGAATAGTTTCCAAACGCGCGCAGACGGATGGGGCCGAATTCAGGGTCCCGCAGCATCACAGGATTCTTGGTCCCCCATTTGCGATCTGTAAAGTTTTTTGTATTGGCAAAATAAACTTCAGCTTTAAATGGACTGTTAAAACCGTATTTCCACCCCTTCAACGTCGTTAGGATGGGGAGGTTTTTGGTTTCTAACGTGTACATGCCCGGTTGAAATACATCGGCTATCTGACCTTCACTCACAAACACGGCCACCTGGGATTCTCTTACCACCAACTTGGCATTGTATTTGATCTCGTTGTGATACCGTTCAAAACGGTAAAGCATAATATCGTTGGATGGGTCCAACCACTCGATTATATCAATAAATTCTCCTTTCAATTTATCAAATATTCCCATTGCTTGCCTCCTTTATTCAAAATTTTTATTGGCTGTTCTATAAATTTAATTATAAAACAATAGAGCGAAAAAAGTCAAATATTTTCAACTGTTTTACTTAATACCTTCCACACTTTATTATTCAAATCGTTGATTCGCTTTTGATCACATTCAAGTGTCTCCTCATTAAAATAAGGGCTGGAAAGATATAAGGCCCGGCTCATTTCGATCTGTACGAAAGCAATACCTTTATTACCCATTTGCCTGGTTATATACCCCCCTTCAAAAGGAACATTCATCGAACAGACAGCCGGTATTTCCAGGTCCACATCTTCATGCTGAAAAATATTGATAAACTCGTCTCTCATAAATCTAAGCATTTCCGGATCGCAGGTGATACGATGATGTCGTTCACTAATATTTCCTTCCGCATCCCCTAAGTTGCCCAAACAGATCAGTGGCCGTGGATGCCTGGCGTCACCTTCGATTGGTGGTGAAACAGCTGCCATGCTGTGACAATCCACTCCCATCCTGATATCTTTTCGTTTTAAGCAATCCTGCAAAAATTGATGATAGGGAAAATAATACTTGTTCAACAATCGTTTCTTTAAATCATCATCAGGGAGACAATTTTTTTTATACACTTCAACATTGTAGCAGGTATGCGATTTGATAACGCCATCGGGATTTTGTGGTGCGATATCGTCCGGTTGGCGGTTTAGATCAACGACCGCTCGATAATATTCCATAATAATTTGAATATTGACTCTGTCAGAAAAATCGTATATCTGGCTGGTATAAGGGTCACCATCATGAAACGCATCTTTTTTAGTCAACGCCCAGATATCTTTTATTTCATCTGCCACTTTCCATCCACCGTGTGGAATTGAAACTAATATTGGTTTTTTCATAATTTTTTAGCTCCCTTTAACTTGCTTTTTCAAAACAGGGCATGATCGTAGCGATTTCACCGGATTTGAATGATGTAAGTTTGTCAGTGGAAGCCCGATTCAAAAATCCGCCCAGTTTCCCATCATAGATATATGGATTCACATTATAGATACATTTAACCGTTTTAACTTCCTCGTCTTCCCAATAATTCACACTTGTTTCAGGTAGAAAAATCTTTTCCTGCACAATCCAGTCTCCTTTTAGTGATTCCTCAACCACTTCCTCCCATTTTTTATTATCAATATCCTCACCAATAAAAACCGCAGCGCTGGAATATGCATTGGCATGTTTGATCACCAGGTTATTTTTCTCTTTTATCAGGTAAGGTCGGGCATCCTTTTCTGTCCCATCTTTTAATACGATTTTGTCTTTAATTTTTTTAGTCCATGGAATGATCTCTCTAACAATTTCCAGGTCTTTCTTATGCTTCTCAGGGAAAACATCATCATATGCTTCATCTTTAAAGAGAACCATGATATTTTTAGAATCCACTCTTTTTGTGCAGAAGGGATTTACAACGGCCACATCTGCTTTATCCCAATCGATTGCCATTTGCCATTTTTTCTCCGCAAATATAGGGAGTTCATCGGCGGTAAAGCGTCTATATATCAAATCGATCTGTTCCCCATCCGGTGTAAAGGCTTTGTTGTTTTTAATCAAAATTTTATTGGGATCGATTACACCACATGTATGACCTCTTTTACGAATAAAATCCATTATAATATTATATTCGCCTAAAATTCTATCTATCTCTTTTTGCCATTGGGCAAGATAAACCGTAAGGCTTTCCTTCTCAGGTAGTCCAAAATATTCAGCCTGTATTTTATAATAGTGCATTAATGTTTTATAAACAATTTCCATCCTGGGGATTGCCTTTAGATTTTCCGGTTGATAAATTTTTAAATATTCTTGCTCTAGAAAATAACTTTCTTCATTGGCACCTGGAATTTCACAATTGGACTCCACCATCCTGAGGCCATCTTTTGTTACAAAAATATCAATTCTTGCTGCTGCTAAATTTTTCTCATAAATGTTTAGAGAGTGAAGGAAATTTTCCAGGTCACTGGGATATTCAAGTACGTCTTGAATTTTTTTATTGGTGGGAAATTCCTGGAAAACAAATTCCAATAAATTCGCATATGCCTGGGTAACGGCTTCCATTTTATTCCAGAATAGTCGATCGAAAATATAAGGCGTCAGGCAAAGTTTAGCTGTACGTTGACCTGTTGGGTCCAGAACCTTTTTAACGCTTTCATAATATTCCCTGTTTTTTTTTATCATTCTACTTCTCTTCTTTTTATAGATAGGACGTTTTTTTTAGCACGTTTAAATATCATAGGAAAAATTCTATATGAAATTCCAATGGTTTTCAATAGGAGTGTCTATTTTTTTATTTTTTTCTAAAACTGAATCGGACCATTTTTTAAATTTCCACTTACTATTGATTTGTGATAGAATTAGGACCAGGAGGCGAATATTAAAAAAGCTGATATTGAGATTATGTTGATGCCCGGTTTACCTAGGGTCCCCTCAACAGAGCAAATCGATATCGACAGCACCGGAAAGATTGTGACCGGGCTTTTTAAAGAAACTTATTGACTTGCTTCCTTTTTTTTTCAACAAGATTTTAAAAAAATGGTATGCGTCTATTGACATACATACCCATTTAAAGTAAAATAAAATTTAACAACACCAATAAAGAGAGGGATATTTTGAAATGAGATTTATTGGGAGAACAGATAGTGGCAAATCTTAATTGGAATGAAATCAAAAAAAAATATCCTATTGGGCTTAAAGTAGAAGGCACAATAATCAAAGTATGGACATACGGAGCTTTAATCAGGTTAGATGATGGTGTTACCGGAATTGTAAGAAATCGGGAGATAAGTTGGGATCAAGAAACTAAGGATGCGTCTAAAATCCTCAGAGAGGGTAAAAGAAAAAAAGTCTCTATTCTAAATGTAAATTCTTCAAAGAAGCAGATTATTTTCAGTATAAGACTTGCCGTTTATGATCCCTGGGAAAAACGTGGGAATACGTATATAAAGGGAAAATTAGTGCGTGGGAAAATTGCATTAATAACAAAAACAAATGCAATTGTTGAGTTTGATGACCATAATAGAGCACGATTACCTTCCGAAGAAATTGTTCCCTGGAAAATTGGTGCCATCGAGGAAATCCTGGAGCAGGGTGATTTTATTGAAGCAAAAGTCAAAAGTATAGATGAGAACGCAAGGGATATCATCTTGAGTATGAAGGAGAGGCTTAAAGAAATAGAAAACGATCTTACAAATATTTCGAATGTTGGGCCAATTGAATTATCAAAAACTGAATCATCAACAAATCTAATTCATGAAAACGATATTACTAAAACTATCCAGGAAAAAGTGCGAAAATTTGACAAAATTCTTGTTGTTGATAATGAAGAGATTGAATGCTTACAGATAGAGTCGATGCTGGATGATCTTGGTTATGAGGATGTGGATATAGAAACTGACTTTGATGAAGCAATTCAGGCTGCTATAAACAAGGAATACGATTTAATCCTGATGGATGTCAATAAACCTGGTGATGCCTTTGCTGGAATACGTGCTGCCGAAGCCATTCGAGATAAAATGCCCGAGGTACTCATAGTATTGGTTACCGGAGATGAGGTTAATTGGCAGGAGTTCAGCATAATGGGGCAGAAAAAGGGCCTATCAGGTATGATCTTAAAACCGATTATTTTTGAAAAATTGGCAACAACTATGGCAAGCCTTGAAAAAATGAATCATACTGGTTGGCAGGCATTATTGGATAGACAAAGTCAACGTTCTGTAGAATTTGTCAAAAATATTTCAAAAGCTGCAGCAATTCGACGTCCATTAAATGAAGTGTTAGGAGAAATTCTTGAACATGTGGTCGAGGTTACAAAGTCGGATAGAGCTGCAATTTTTAGTATGGACCCACAAACCTTTCACATTGAGATGCTGGCATCCATAAAGATTCCCAGTTATATTTTCAATAGAATGAGGTTCATATTAAAAAAAAGCCCCGTAAATGATGTAATTTATGGAGGGGAACATTTCCTTGAAAATAATGTTGATAATTTTATCGGAAAGTTTCGCTACCTTAGGCAAATGGTGAATTTCAAATCTTGTATAGGTATACCCATAACCGGTTCCTCAGATGGCCTGGGATATGGATTATTTATATTCCACAAATACAGTGGGCATTTTATACCTGATGATTTAATAAAGGCCGAAGCCACAGCCAGTATCATTGGGCGTGCGATTAGAGAACACTGGGTTATAAAACAGGTGGCAGACGATCAACGGTTAACCTTACTTGGAGGAACTATAGCCAGTATCGGCCATGAATTACGAGGGAGAGTTGGAGCTTTTGAAGCAGTAAGATCGATGTCACGTTCCTGGAAACAACTTAAAGATAATCCGGGAAAACTTTCAGACTCTAAGTTTATAGAAATAGTAGAAAATAATTTGCGTCGGTTGGAGGCAGCCAGAGACGGAATGATTATGTTGATGGAAACTTTTTTGGGAACCATTCGTAAAGACCAGGAGCAAGTTGCAGATGTAAAGAATTGCTTACAATCAGTAATTAGGCTTGTGGCTCATAGAGCTGCCACAGCAAGAATTGAGCTTGTTTCCAAACTGGATTGGGTGCCTCCTGCGAAGGGAAATAGAGTTGAATTAGAACAGGTCTTTATGAATATTCTTTTGAACGCAATTGAACAAATAATGTTATCACTCCGTCAAAGAGGAAAAATTAAGATTGAGACAGATTGTTATCCAGCGGATCATTTTCCTATCAAAATACGCTTTATAGATACAGGCCCCGGAATCCATTCCAGACAAATAAAAAATATATTTGAGCCTATGTACACAACCAAATCAAAAGGGACGGGAATGGGATTGTATATCTGTCGTGAATTACTTGCACTTATGGGGGGAAGGATTAAAGTGGAGAAAACAGCAATTCTAATGGGGACTACTTTTTTGGTAGAACTAGAAAAAGCAAAATAAGTATGAGGTGAACAATGAATGATGAGAATATTAAGATTCTTGTGGTCGATGATACGGAGAGTTCCCGTGATTTAATAGAGGAAGAACTTGCAGATGCAGGATTTCAAGTTGAAGTAGCTGCCAGTGGAGAAGCTTCCATTGAAATAGTTAATCAAGCAAACGGAAAATTTGATTTCATCATAATGGATCAAGTGCTGTTGGGAGGAATGGATGGCATTGATGCGACTAAAATTATTAATGAAAAATTTCCGAAAATCCGAACGATTGTAATAACCATGTATGGTGACGGTGAAGCAAGCAGGGCAGCACTGGAAGCCGGAGCCTATCGATACGTTTTTCGTTCTCACGATTTGAATGAAGCCATAAAAGATGTTATTGATTTAGTCGAATCAGCTAGCGAACTTGCCAGAATTGAAGATAAATTATTTGATTCATTTTGGGTAGAAAGTGTTTGCGAAGGGACGGATATGGCAATAGGGGTAGTTGATCGTACGTATCGCATATTATATGCAAATAAAAAACAAAGAGAAATTGCTGGTGAAGAATTTAGAAAAGGCGGTATTTGCTGGGTGGAATTGCATCAATCATTCCAGCAAAAAGACCCATGCCCCTGGTGTCCGGTGAAACCTCTATTTGAAAGTGAAGATAAATCGATTAAAGTTGTACCTTTATTTAAGAGGGGAAAACTTCAACATTGGCAGACAGGCGCATCTCCAATCCTTGATTCTACAGGGCAGATTATAGCGGCTTTAAAATGGGGACTGGATGTCACCGAGAGAGAAATAGTTAGCAGAACTGCCCTGGAAGCAAAAAGTTTAGATGAACGATTAAAGAGTGCCCTGGAACAGATTCGTATTTTAGGTTATTCCAGGGCAAGACTGTATGAACTTTCAGAGGATGACAAAATTTTATCAGGACGCAGTGAAGTAGGAGGCACAAACATTAATATCGCCAAATGCCGCTTTCAAGTAAATGCACATCCTTTATATAAAAAAATATTTTCAACCAGAGTTCCGGTTATTTTCCAAACAAAAGATAGGAGAAAAAACACTAAGTATATGACTAAAACTGATTTAAAGGGGATTTATGAGTGGATGGAAATTCCGTTGTGGACGAGGAAAGACCATATTGTAGGAAAAATAATTGTAGATAATAAGATAACCGGAGATGTTCGTCCCGATAGGCCTTCCGAACCCAGACCGATTACAGACGAACATTTTGATGCCCTTTTGTCTATTGCAGGATTTGCAGCCAATGCCATCGAGGAAACGCGTGAACATGAGAGAACAGTACTCGAATTGGAACTTCAGCGTCAATTGCGAGAAATAGACGCAGAGATCACAAAAGAATTGAAAATTGATCCATTGTTGAATTCTATTGTCCAGCGGGCAGTGGAATTGTTAAAAGCAAGTGGAGGTGCAATGCTTATGTGTGACCATGGAAAAAGACAGGTAAAGTCGGAGGTTACATATAAACTTGACTTAATAAAAGGGATGACTTTTTCGTTTGATGAGGGATTATCCGGATTGGTGGTTAAAACAGGAGAATCAAAGATATTTAACAATTATTTTGATAATCCCCGGCATTCAAAGCAACTTGATGAAGAGCAATATCGTAAACTTTTTCATTCTGTGGTTGGTTCTCCTATAATCTGGGGTAATCAGGTGATTGGGGTCATTAATGTTGTCGATAAAACAAAAGGGAGGATTTTTAATAACCATGATATAGAGTTATTGGAGAGCCTGGCCAGACCTGCTGCCATTGCAATCAGGAATGCCAGGTCATTTGAAAAAGAAGAAAAATTGGCAAACGAAATGTTAGGCCTATATGAAGTAGGAAAAGCAATTACTTCATCGTTAAAGTTCGATGAAGTGATGAAAAAAATATTTGAATCAACCAGGAATTTATTTCCTTTTGAAAATGGATTACTTTTTTTACAGGATAAAGAATCCGATGAATTTTCGGTAAAATCATTCTATGGGTACGATGAAAGTTTTGTTGAGGAGGAAAAATTTACTTTTAGAAAAGGGGAGGGATATACCGGGTATATTATCAAGCACAAGAAACCTTTATTAATAGAAGACGTTAAATTACATGAAGATATAAAACCCAAACATGAATACATTGGTAAAAACAAATTATTGAGATCCTTTGTTGGAGTTCCATTAATTCTTCAATATCAAGTAATCGGCGTGTTTGAAGTAACAAGCGAAAAACCTCAAGCTTTTAGTCGGGATCATTTGAAATTACTCCGTGCACTTGCTGACCAACTTGCTATTGCGATAGATAGGGCACGTTTGTTTGAAGAGACCGACAAAAGAGCCAGACAATTGGCAAGCTTACACGATGCTGGGGGCACCATTCTTTCTAATTTAACTTTAGCGGAAGTACTGAAAAAAATTACTAAAAGTGCAAAAGAGGTATTGCATGCTGATATAGTAGACCTATTCCGGTATGACCATGATCGAAACGATTTTATCCTGCCGCCGACTCGAGTTGGAGAACGGCGCTATCCAGATTTAACCCCACAAGAGACACTTGAAGTTGTACTGATTAGAGAAATCGTAAAGGGAAAGAACCCTCGTTATTTCTCAGAGGTAGCGAATGAACCTGATTTAATCAAACCCCTTAAATCAAGGAATGAGCGCAAAGCTACCGAAAGGTTTGTTGTAAGAGAAAACATTAAATCTTCAGCTTTAATACCCTGTATTTCTAAAAACACTGTTGTAGGACTATTATGCGTCAATTATAGAAACACAGTTCATTTTACTTCAAAAGAAAAGGAGATAATTGAAATTTTCGCAACTTTAGCAGCAACTGCCATTGAAAATGCCAGGCTTCATCAATCTACAGATCAACAGCTCAGAAAAAGGGTAGAAGAGCTGCGTGCGTTGAGACGTGCAGATGGAGCAGTCCTTTCTACATTGGAACTCGATATCGTTCTTGAGGCTATCCTTGATGAAATTTGCCATTTTACTGGAGCAGATTGTGCCTTGGTAAGATTATACAAAAAAGTAATACGGGAAGGCTCACCTGATGTATTGATTCTTGGAAAAGCAAAGGGAAAATATGAAGGTGTAATACCTGAATCTCTTCCTATTGGCTTTGGTGTTTCAGGGCAAGCAGCACAATCAAAAGAAACCATCATAGAGAATGATTTAGACAATAATAGCTTCATTTCCGAATCCGAAGAATTTCACCTAAAACCTGAAGAACATAAATACCTCAGCTGGATAAAATCAGAAATTGCAACACCTTTAATTACAGGGGGTGAATTACGAGGAATTTTATGTGCAATTAAGCCCCAGGAAAATGGTTTCCCAGATGTTGATGTAAAATTGATAGAAGATTTTGCCGGACGTGCAGCCATAGCCATTAATAATGCTCTATTAAAAGCGCAGCAAGAAAGACGAATCGGACAATTAAAAGCTCTCAGTAGAATTTCGACTCGCATCCAGGCAGCAACTGACCCGGAAACCATGCTGCTTCTGGCACTAACCGGTATAACAGCAAAACAAGGTCTTAGTTTCAGCCGTGCAATGTTATTCCAGGTTGATGAAAGTAAAAACTTATTGTCTGGAAGAATGGGAATTGGAGCAGTTACTGCCGAAGAAGCAGGAAAAAAATGGGAAGAAGTTGAGCAAAAACAGTTCTCATTCGATGACCATCTTAACCGTGCTGAAAAATCAGATAAGGATATGAATGAACCTCTGAATCGATTAATTCGGAAAATATCCATACCGATAGAGCCGGAATCCGGTGCTCCGGCACTCTGTTTATTGGAGAAAAGAACTATTCTCGTTTCAGATACAAGTAATGACCCATTAACAAACATCTATTTGGCAGAGACTCTTGAAATGAGCAGTTTCGTAGCAGTACCTTTAATTGCAAAAAAGGATATTTTAGGTGTTTTAATAGTTGATAATCGATTTTTACCCTATGAAGAAATAGAAAAAGAGGATGTTCAGATTCTTGAAGCATTTGCAACAGATGTTGCACTGATTACTCACAATGCGAATCTGTTACAGCTTAATGCCTGGCGGGTATTTTCCGCAACCGCTGCACATTCAATTGGAAGTCATGTACGCGATATAAGTGGGGCATTAACATGGTTAGAATCTGATTTAGAGCAATTAAAAGGAAGAGAAAAAGTTCAACCTTTTATTGATCGAATGGAAGATGCAATTTTTGGAATGCAAAAGCAAGTTCGACAATTTATGGAACTTTCTCAGCCTAAATCATTGGAATTCAAGCCGCTAGATATAAAAAAGATAATTAATGATGCAATAGAATCCTCTAATCTTGATAAAGAAGAATTAGAATTGGTTTTACAGATTGATGAGAAATTGCCTGTTTTCAAAGGTGATGAACAGGCGTTATTAAGTGTATTTATGGAAATTATTGACAATGCTGTTTATGAAATTTCTAAAAGCAAGAAACATGAAAAGAAGTTAGAAATCTCTGTTTGTAATAAATCACCCTATCTTTGTATTAAGTTTGTCGATACAGGACCTGGAATTCCCTCTGCTGACAAAAATAGAATATTTAATCCCTTCTTCACTACTCGTGAGGATAAAAATGGAAACGGGCTTTCATTCGTAAAGACCTTGATTGAAAGTCACAGTGGAACTATAAGAGAAAAAGGGATTTATGGAGAAGGCGCAGTATTCGAAATTCTTTTTTCCATTTAATAAAATAAAATCGAGGAGGTTAACAACATGAACGATAAAAAAATTAAAATACTTGTTGTCGATGATAAGGAAGGGCCTAGATACGATTTGAAAAGAGCAGCGGAAGGAGATAACCGTCAAATCATTGAAGCATCTGACACAGATGGAGCTATACGTTTGATCAACGAAATCGATTTTCATATTGTAGTTACAGATATGTGGCTGGAGGAAAATAGGGAAGGAGGCCTGACTGTTCTCAGAGAAGCGAAGAAAAAGGATCCGATTACCCAGGTAATTGTTGTAACTGCATTTGGGCGAGCTGAAAAAGGGCCTGAAATTTATAAGTACAACAATTAATACTCAAGGTATTCCAAGCTCTTAAGTAACCAGTAAATTGGATACGAGAAAGTTTGGACTGATAAATCCACCAAATATAGTAACCGGTAAAGCTTTATCCAGCA
>Ga0180437_10001437_pt1 | contig 40804 bp, 33 predicted proteins | sample SS_ome_4_FD_132410 | JGI IMG/M metagenome (GOLD analysis project Ga0180437, IMG submission 132410) | Hypersaline lake sediment archaeal communities from the Salton Sea, California, USA - SS_3_D_1 metaG | ecosystem: Environmental > Aquatic > Non-marine Saline and Alkaline > Hypersaline >...
AGAGCTGCCCGTGGCCGCCATGTTCATTTTTATCGGAGCCACGGCCCACACCGAGATGCTGGACGGATTGGTGGAGCGCGATCCGGAGGGATTCATCCTCACCGGCCGAGATATTTTCCGCAACGGAAGAAAACCCCGGACCTGGACTCTGGATCGTGATCCTCTTCCAATGGAAACGAGCGTACCTGGTATTTTTGCCGCCGGCGATGTACGGCACCAGTCCATAAAACGGGTGGCCTCCGCGGTGGGTGAAGGGGCGGTGGCGGTCTCTCTGGTTCACCAGTATCTCAAAACCGTATAGAGAAGACGATGTTTGACTTTTTGAGAAAGATTCCCCTATTCTCCGGCCTTTCGGGGAAAGATTTGAAGCGGCTGTGCGGAATGGCCGAGGAAGTTCGACTGAGATCTGGAACGATGCTGTTCGAAGAAGGGAAAGCCGGAGACCTGGCCTACGTGATCATGAAGGGGCAAATCGAAATCAGCAAGCTCTCAGATGGAATAAATGTACTCTTAGCGGTGCGGGGAGCGGGGGAGTTGATCGGTGAAATGGCACTGCTGGAAGATGCCCCGCGCATGGCAACTGCAAAAGCCGCCTCGGATTGTCAGCTTTTGGCAATCGGCAGGGAGCAGCTGGAGGAGCTCCTGAGTTCCAGCCCCTCTTCGGCTCGGGCCATGCTGCGCACGGTTACCGGGCGACTGAGAGAGACCGAAGCGTTGCTCCGGCAAAAAGAGAAGCTGGCTCAGCTCGGTACAATGGCGGCGGGGATGGCTCATGAGCTGAACAATCCCGCATCCGCCGTTCAGAGGGGCTCCGCCCAGCTGGCTGGCGCTGTAAAGCAGATTCTTGAAATCCCGACTGCATTCCGCCAGTTGGGCCTTGATGCCGTTCAAATGCAGGAACTTGATCTACGGCTGCGGGATATGGCCCGACGGGCGGAGCTGCCCGAAATCCTGGATCCCCTTGAGCGCGCCGATCGGGAGGAAATCATCGAAGATTGGCTGGAGGTCCGGAAGATCGAGAACCGGGCAGTGCACGCCCCGGAACTGGCGAGTATGGGATTTGAGATCGAGGATCTCGAAGAGCTGGAGCAGAGATTCCCGGGTCCGCATCTACGGGCGGTTATCGATCTGATCTGTGCCGCCTATGTGGCTTACAAGGTTCTGCGTGAGATTGCCCAAGGCAGCGGTCAGATCGCAGCTATCGTCAAGGCCATGAAGAGTTATGTGTATCTGGATCAGGCACCGGTTCAGGACGTGGACATCCACGAGGGCCTGGAAAATACCCTGGTCATTCTCAAACACAAGCTGAAGAGGGGTATCCGAATTCAGAGGGATTTTGCTCAAGGGCTGCCGAAGGTGCGTGCCCATGGCAGTGAGCTCAATCAAGTTTGGACGAATTTGATCGACAACGCCGCAGATGCCATGGAAGGTCAGGGAGAGATTCGGCTTCGAACCCGAATTGAAGATTCCTGGGTGAAGGTCGAGGTGGAGGACAACGGCCCGGGGATTCCTGAAGAACTCTGGCCGCAGATCTTTACCTTGTTTTTCACAACAAAACCGATGGGTCAAGGTTCCGGACAGGGTTTGCACATCTCCCACAGCATCGTTCGCCGCCATGGGGGATTCTTGGATTTCCAGTCACAACCGGGGAAAACAGTGTTCACTGTATGCATCCCCGTCAACTTTGAGAAAAACTCCTCCGCCGCACCCCTGGTTGGCGCAGCAGTTGGAGGAGATGAATCTGAAGAGAGGAAGCTGTAATGAGACAACGTTTGGACATAGTTAACAAATTGCAGGTGAAGATTGGCCGCTGGGTGTTGGCATCGACGGTTCTGGCTTCCGCCATGGACTTTGCCAGCCAGAGTGCCGTGAATGTTGCCCTTCCTGCTATCCAGACCGCCCTGCAGGCCAGCGGGGCCCAGCTGCTGTGGATCGTCAACGGCTACGCCCTTCTATTGGCCGCTCTGCTGCTGGTAGGCGGCTCCCTGGGAGACAAGCTGGGTCGTAAACGCATTTTTATGACCGGTATCGGACTGTATGCGGCCGCTTCCCTGGCCGCCTCTCTGGCCCCTTCCGCTCTATTCCTGGTCGGTGCACGTGCTTTGCAGGGTATGGGCGGGGCTCTGATGATTACGGGTTCTCTGGCCTTGATCGCCGCCTATTTTCCTCCGGAACGTCGAGGTGCAGCCTACGGTACGTGGGCCGCTGTCACCACTATAGCCATGGTGGCCGGGCCTCTAATCGGGGGATTCCTGGCCGAGGCCGGGTTGTGGCGGGTCGTGTTCTTTATGAATGTGCCCATAGCAGCGGCGGCACTGGCCGCAGTCGGCCTGAATGTGCCGGAAACTCGGAATGAGGAGCAGACAGCGCAGATCGATTGGGCCGGCGCCGTCCTGGTGACTCTGGGTCTGGCTGGACTGGTCTATGCTTTGATCACCGCACCGGAACTGAGTTTCGCTCATCCCAGGATCTACGGATCTCTAATCGGCGGTTTCCTCGCCCTGTTGGGCTTTGTTTTTGTGGAGCGGTTTCAACTTCATCCCATGCTTCCTTTGAGATTGTTCCGTTCCCGCACTTTCAGTGGAGTCAATCTGCTGACCTTTTTCCTCTACGCCGGTCTGTACGGGTACATTGTGTTTTTCACCCTCAACTTAATACAGGGCCAGGGCTATCGGGAATCCCTGGCTGGGTTCGCTATTCTCCCCTTCATTCTACTGTTGGCCGCCATCTCTCGTTGGTCTGGGAAGCTGGTCGATAGATTCGGCTCGCGGCTGCCCCTGATCCTGGGTCCCTCTCTGGTTACCGTCTCCTTTCTGCTTCATTCCCTTATCGGCCAGACCTCCGGACCTCGGGATTATTGGCTGACCTTCTTTCCGGCTGTAGCCTTGCTGGGCATCGGCATGGGCTTTACCGTGGCGCCTTTGACCACAACGGTGATGAGCTCGGTGTCGGATCAGCACGCCGGCACAGCTTCCGGGATCAATAACGCTACATCCAGGATCGCCGCGGTTCTGGCTGTGGCCGTTCTCGGCTCCGTAGCGCTTTTCCATTTCAGCGCAGAGGTCCGGGTCCAGGCCGAGCCTCTCGGGCTGTCTGCCGCCGCTATGACAGACCTGAGTACCGAAGCGGCTCGCCTGGGAGAGGCCTCTGTGCCGGCCAGCGTGCCCTCCGGCTTGAGGCGAGAGGTAGATGCGGTGCTGCGTAGCGCTTTTGTGGACACCTACAAGCTGATGATGCTGATGTGCATGGCCCTGGCTGGCATTTCCGCCGTACTCGCCACCTTGCTGGTGGAAACACAACGGCAACCGGGCGGCAAGCGGCTGCGTTCAGGAGATCACCCTCCGGTCAGACCTGTTTCCCAGGGAGCAAGGCGATGAGTACCCTACCCACCGGAACGGTTACCTTTGTATTTACCGATATCGAGGGATCTACCAGGCTTATTCAACGGTTGGGGGACGGACACAGGGAGGTCCTGGAAACCCACGCTCGATTGTTGAGACAGGTAGTATCCGAAGCCGGGGGGATCGAGGTGGGAGAGCGGGGAGACGGTTTCTTTTTTGTCTTTGTCAGTGCCTGCGAGGCCGCCAAAGCTGCTGCCCGGATTCAGCGTGTGTTGGCTGAGCACTCCTGGCCGCCGGAGGGTGAAATCCGCGTCCGGATCGGGATACACACGGGCGAGGGAGTGCTGGGCGGGGACAACTACATGGGCCTCGAGGTCCATCGGGCCGCTCGTATCGGCAACGCGGGGCACGGCGGCCAGGTCGTCCTGTCGGAAGCCACGGCAACACTCCTGCAGGACAGCCTGCCGGCGGAATTATCTCTCCGAGAGTTGGGGTGCCACCGACTCAAGGATCTGCCGAAGGGGGAACAACTCTTCCAGCTGTTGATTCCCGGGCTTCCCGTTGATTTTCCCCCGCCTCGGACCTTGGGATATACCAATATAAACCTGCCCCATCAGCTGACCTCGTTTGTCGGCCGGGACCGGGAGCTGCAGGAGGTGCTGGAAGGATTGGCCGGTAGCCGATTGCTGACCCTTACCGGACCGGGGGGAACCGGCAAGACCCGTCTGGCTTTGCGGGCAGCCGCCGAGGTAGCTCCCACGTTCCCTGATGGCGTGTTTTTTGTTCCCTTGGCGCCGATCACCGATCCGGAGCTCGTGGCGCCTACGGTTCTGTCCTCGCTGAATCTGCCCCCGGCCCCGGGCGATCCTTCATCATCCCTGCGGGAGTACCTGGAGCCGCGTAGGATTCTACTCGTGTTGGACAACTTCGAACAGATCCTGTCGGCTGGATATCAAGTTGGGGAGTGGCTGCGGGCCGCTCCGGGGTTGATGGTGTTGGCAACCTCCAGAGCCCCCTTGCATGTATATGGTGAACAGGAGTACGCCGTACCGCCGCTGGATATGCCCGATCCAACGCAGCCGGCCGAGCTGAGTGAATTGGCCGAAAGTGAGGCGGTGGCGCTGTTTGTGGATCGGGCTTCCGCGGCACGACCGGAGTTCAATCTTTCTCAGCAGAACGCACCGGTCGTTGCTGAGATTGTTGCCCGGCTGGACGGATTGCCCCTGGCCATTGAGCTGGCTGCCTCTCGGATCAAGCTCATGGCTCCCGAAGCCATCCTGGAGCGCCTCTCCTCCAGGCTGGCGCTGCTCACCGGCGGAGCCAGGGATCTGCCCGCCCGGCAGCAGACGCTGCGCGGCGCGATTTCCTGGAGCTACGAATTGTTGGAGGAACCGGCCAGACAGTTGCTACGCCGCCTCTCCATATTCGTCGGGGGCGCCTGCTTTACAGAAGTGGAGGCGGTGTGCGCAGCAGAGGACGGCGCGGAAATGGACATTCTCGATGCGCTGACGATCCTGGTGGATCACAGTCTGGTGAAGCAAAGTCAGCTTGGAGCCGAATCCCGCATCTCGATGCTGGAGACGATACGGGAGTTTGCCTACGAGCAGCTGGTACAAAGCGGGGAGCTGGAGCAGATCGAAGGACGTCATACGGCTGCTTTTCTGGCTCTAACCGATGAAGCCGAGCCGAATCTGATCCGCAAGGGCCGCGGCCGTTGGCTGGATCGATTGGAGGTGGATATCGATAATCTGCGGGCAGTACTCTCCCGCCTCATTGCCTCCGGTATGGTTGGTTCTGCGCAGCGTATGGTGGGGATACTCTGGCGCTTCTGGCAGATGCGCGGCTATATAAAGGAGGGCCGCAAACGGGCTGCCGAGGTCCTGAGTCATTCCGGAGGTGAACCAGCCCAAAGGGCGGCCGCCCTGCATGCAGCCGGTGGTATGGCCTATTGGCAGGGCGACATGGAGACAATGCAAGGGTTGTATGCGGAAGCCCTGGAGTTGGCCAGGGGCCTTGATGATCCCCGTACCCTGGCGCTGGCGCTGTACAACAACGCCTTTCCCACGGCAATGCTGGATACTCTCGAAAAAGGTTGGCAGCTTTTAGAAGAAAGTCTGGCTCTGGCCAAAAGACTCGACGACTCCTCCCTGATCGGTGAGGTGCTCTGGGGATTCGGTACCATCCTCTGGTTCGTGGGGAAGCACGACGACGCCGAACCATGGTACGACCGGTCCCTGGAAGCTCTGAAGGGTTCGGATTCGGTTTTTGTGGTGGCCTGGGCTCACCATATGCGCGGTTTGCTGCGAACCGAGAAGAAGGATTTCGCTGGTGCCCGATCGGATCTGCAGACCTCTATGGGATTGTTCGCAGAGGATGACGACCTGTCCGGCATGGTGCTTAGTTTGAACCATTTCTCCGCCCTGGCTTTGGGAGAGGATGACGTGGAGCGAGCCCTGCGTCTTGCCGGGGCCGCGGCAAGAGCCCAGGAGGTGAGTGAGACCGGCATGCTGGAAATTGTGCAGAACCGCATTCCCGGCATGGCCGAAGCGGGTAGTCGGGTAGGCAGAGAGCGGGCCGAAGAGCTGCTGGCCGAAGGTCGAACCATGTCGCTCAAGCAGGCGATTGCCTACGCCTTGGAAGTCCCGGAAAAGGTTATGGCTTAGCGGTGCCGATTTTCGGCATCCACTGGAGGAGTGTGAACATGGCGAAGCTCTTGCAAGAGATTGAGTGGGAAGCACCGCTGGTGCCAATTCAGTCTCCGGACTACGAGGCGCAACTGTCGGAAAAACTGAGCCCCTGGCTTCAGAAAACCGCGCTGGCGATCACCGGGCCGGTGGTGTTCAGCTACGCCGATCCCAAGTTGATCGGGATTTCCCAGCTGGTTACCAGTCAGGAGAACGCCTGCCGTTATTGTTACGGAGTGGAACGGGCCGTTATGAAGTTCTGGGGGTACAGTGAAAAACAGATCCGAGACCTGGAGGAGGAGGCGAGTCTGGCCGACGGAATCACCCGGCGGGTGGTGAATTTTGCCCGCAAATTGGCCAAATCCAATCCCACCCCCGCCAAGCAGGACCGGGAAGCACTTCTGGCCGAGGGCTTGAGCCAACAGGCGGTCTCCGAAATCGCCGCCTATGTCGGCGAATCCTGTTTCGCCAACCGGATGGCCACCTTTCTGGCCCTACCGCCCAACGCCGCGGTGGAGAAGTTGTCCAACGGTTTCCTGGGCAGGCTCCTGGTAATGCTGTTTAAAAAGAAGACAGTTGCAAGGAAAGTGCCGCCACCGGTGGATTTCCGGAACGAGGGACCCTGTGCGGGCATCATAGAGGTTGCAGGGAGCACCCACCTGGCGGTGCGGTTGCGCGAGATGACCGACGGTTGGCTGGCATCGGAGGTGATTCCAAAGCGCAGCAAGGTGCTGATGCTGGCTGTGATTGCCCGGCAGCTGGGAGCCCGTTACTGCGAAGAGGAAACCATAAAAGTTCTTGGAGAAGAGGGGCTTTCAGAAAAAGAAGTCGCGGAGATACTGGCGGCTCTGAGCTCGCCCCTGTTGTCGGGCATCGAAGAGAGATTGCTGCGCTGGACCAGAGAGACCGTCTGGTACGAATCCCGGGTCATCCAAAACAGCACCCGCAGACTGCGGGATGATGTGGGGGAAAGCCTGACCCTGGAAGCGATAGGAACCGCCGCGATCGGCAATACCCTGGCGCGGCTTTCGTTGGTCAGACAGTGATCGCCTACCTCGCAATCGCGGGCGCCGGCTTGAGCGTTGCGCTGCTTCTGACGCTTGTCATCCTCTACCTCCGCAAGGAACGGGACACGCTGCGACGCCGGGTAGAGAGAAGCGCCCGAGAGCTGGAGAGACTCCAGCGGTCTTTTTCCCGCTTCGCTCCGGCGGAAATGGTGGAGAGGTTAATCGAAGCCGGATCGCTGGGCAGCGGCGAAAGACGGGAAGTTACGGTGATGTTCGCCGATATTCGAGATTTCACCAGGATCAGCGAAAAACAAGATCCCGTGGTGGTCATCGAGGTACTCAACGGCTATTTCAGCGAGATGTCCAGGATCATCCGCGCACATCACGGTCACGTTACCAGGATCATGGGCGACGGCATCATGAGCGTGTTCGGAGCCTTGGAGCAGAATCCGTGGCACGCTTTGGACGCGGTGGAGGCGGCGGTGGATATGAAGCAGGCCCTGAACCACTACAACGAAGCCCTGCGGACACGCCGGTTTCCGGAGCTGAGGTTCGGCATCGGCATCCATTGCGGGACCGTGGTTGCCGGGGTGGTCGGAAGCGAGGAACTGCTGGAGTTTACGGTCATGGGGGATGTAGTCAATGTGGCTTCCCGCATTGAAGGCCTGACCCGGCAGTTTGACTCTGACATCCTGATTACGAACGAGGTCAGAGATCGGATCGGCGACAGGTTTAGATTGATGGAGATGCACCCTGCCCACCTGAAGGGCAAATCCAACTCAGTTACAACCTGGGCGCTGCTGTGTTCAGATACGGGCTCAAAATACAAGAATGAAGAGAGAACATACTGAAATGTCAAGATTCTTTATCGAAGTTCCTCACGAGGCGGAACCGAGGGCCTGCATCAGGGCGCTATGTGAGTTCATCCTGCGATTGCCGCTTGCAGGCCTGGTGTTACCCCGTTTCAGTAGACAGGTCTGAACTTGTGGCTTGGGTAACACCCAAGTGCTCTACTTCATATCATTTCGTCACTTTTCGAATATCCAATTCTAGAAAACAATTGTGGCGCCCGTGTCAAAACCATGGTATGCTTTTCCACAATTGTTACTTGTATGGTAATGATTCATATTATTGAGTCTTTCATTATACGCAAGGGATCAAGCAGCTACTGTTCTTTGTATTGGAAAGTAATCGGAATGAATGAAGCACCTATTTTCAGCTAATTCCTCAAGCCATTCAGACGGGTTTTAGTTTTCTGAGTGCAATACTTTTTTGATCAAATATAAAGATAATGTTGATAGTGGAACATTTTCATTCTGTGGTTGGAACCATTGAGCCGCCGTTACCGAGGCGTCGGCACCGTTGGCCGATTGATTTGAGTATAATGAGATTTTGGCATCGGTTCGGAAGTAAAAAGGAACAGGACAATTATGAAAAAAGGTGAAGAAACTCGGATACTGGGAGCACTGCCTCTGTCTTTCGGACAGGCTTGCTTGAACTTGAACTTTCTTCTTCCCGAAGAAATGGATTTCCTGGAACAGATTAAGCCCGAGGAGTGGTATCCCATAGATAAAGTATTGAGCATTCTCAGTAGCGTCGGCGAGAAATACTCGGATCCGGCACCCATCTATGAACGAATCGGGATTGAAATGATGAATCTTTGGTACTCTCAAGGGCCGGGGAAACAAATTATAAAAAGAGGCGCTGATTTTCTACACTTTCAAACCAGTTCGGAGGGATATTACAGTGTCATACGGGGGAACCCTGATCAAATCGGAAATTTTTCTTTGCTGAGCGTGGATGAACAAAAAGGAACCGCAGTTGTTCGAAGCACAACCTATTTCAACAGAGATATGGAGCGAGGAGTTCTTATCGGCGGTTTGGGAGCACCAAAGGATCTGCTTTATATCAATGTGGATAACTCGGAGGATAAAGATATATTCCAGATTCGATTCCGAGATTCTCAACAGGCTTATGAAGACAGGGAAAACGTTGATTTAACCACGTCATATTGGAAGCACAAAATGCTCGAGGATGAGTTCAAGCGTTATAGTGCTTTCTGGAACTCAACAAATGATGCCTTGTCGAAGGCATTTGACAAACTAAGAACACAGGATGAGGAGCTTCGAAAACGCAGCGCTGATCTTCTACAAGCCAATGAGCAGTTGAACCAGGAAATTACAAAGCGCAACCAAGCACAAAAGCGGATTGAGCGCCTGAATCACCTGCAGGAAGATCTCTTCGGCCGCCGCAGCCTGGATGAAAAATTGAAGCATATTACAGATGGGATTGTGAATATTTTCGAGGTTGATTTTGCCCGCATCTGGATCATAAAGCCTGGAGACCTGTGTGAGTCAGGCTGCTTTCACGCCGGGGTGGCTGAAGAACCGCACGTATGCAAGTATCGAGATCTTTGTCTCCGTCTCTTGGCCAGCTCAGGTCGTTACACACACCTCGACGGCGAGGTGCATAGGCGCGTTCCATTTGGCTGTTACAAAATAGGACAAATCGCAGCCGGGGAGGATGCCAAATTCATTACGAATGATGTGACCCATGATCCCCGTGTTCATAATCACGACTGGGCCGAAGAGCTTGGTTTGGTTTCCTTCTGCGGCTATCGCCTTCTTTCAGCTACTGGAAAGCCCATAGGTGTGCTGGCACTGTTCAGCAGACACGTTATTACGCCTGACGATGACAGGCTGTTGGAAGGACTTGCGAACACCACGGGGCAGGTAATCCAAACAGCCATATCGGAAGAGGCGCTGCGTAACTCCGAGGCGCTGTATCAATCCCTGGTAGAAAACATACCCCAGAATATATTCTGCAAGGACACCGAAAGCAGGTATACGTTTGTCAATCAGCAGTTCTGTTCTACGGAGCAGAAATCCAAGGAAGCTATTCTCGGCAAAGTAGATTTTGATCTCTATCCACCCGATGTGGCCAGGAAATTCCGGAAGGATGATCAACATGTCCTTGAAACCGGCGAGACCATCGAAGTGGTCGACGTCCAGCAAACACCGGAAGGGCAGAAGCGCTATACTCAGGTGATTAAAACGCCGATTTACGACGCAAATGAGCGCATTGTTGGAATACAGGGGATATTCTGGGACATTAGCGAGCATAAGCGCATGGATGACGCCTTGCGGGAGTCGGAAGCGGAATTACGTGCCCTGTTTAAAGGGATGACCGATGTGGTCATCATGGTGAACAGTGATGGACGTTTTCTCAAAATCGCACCAACCTCTACGGATCTTCTCTATAAGCCGGCGGACGAACTTCGTAGGAAATCCTTGCATGAGACGTTTCCCAAAGAACAAGCCGATATGTTTTTGGAACGTATTCAGCAGAGTCTTGCCACTCAACAGCTCGTCACCTTTGAGTATAGCTTGAACATGGGAGGAGCAGAATTTTGGTTTGACGGGCGTGTTGCCCCTATGTCGGTGAACACTGCTGTATTCGTCGCTCGCGATATTACAGAACACAAGCGAGTGGAGGAGGCTTTAAGGAATTCGGAAGCGGAATTACGCGCCCTGTTCAAAGGGATGACCGATGTGGTTATTATGCTGGATGGTGCCGGGAATTATCTCAAATTCGGACCGACTTCGGCGCGCCTCTACAGGCCAATCGAGGAACTTCGCGGAAAATCGTTGCATGAGACGTTCCCTCAGGATCAGGCAGATGGATTTCTCGGATATATCCAGGAGAGCCTGGCGACCCAACAGATTGTCCAGTTTGAGTACAGCTTGATCGACGAAGGAACCGAGCTCTGGTTTGATGGGCGTGTTGCCCCAATGTCGGACAACGTGGTCGTCTTCGTCGCTCGAAATATTACCGAGCGAAAGCGAGTTGAGAAAGTATTGCGACAGAGTGAGGCCAAGCTGAGGAGTATTCTCGAGTCCTCCCCGAATGCCATTGCCGTGAGTGACCTGAAGGGGAATATTGTGGAATGCAACCAAATGGCAGTGGAAATGTATGGCTATGACTCAAGAGAAGAATTGCTGGAGATATCCGCGTTTGCCTTGATTGCAGATAAAGATCATGAAAAAGCAACAAAAAACGTTGAAGCCACTCTCACACAGGGAGATGCGAACAACGTCGAATACACGTTCAGACGAAAGGATGGTGTAGAGTTCCCGGGGGAGCTTTCTGTAAGTGTAGTCAGGGACTCTTCCGGCAATCCTGCAGGTTACGTCGCTATCACGAGAGATATCACCGAGCGCAAGCAGGCGGAGCAGGAACTGCGACATGCGAAAGAGGTTGCCGAAGCCGCGGACCACGCGAAAAGCGCCTTCCTTGCCAACATGAGCCACGAGTTGCGTACCCCGTTGAATAGTATTTTAGGCTATACACAAATCCTCAAACGTGAAAAGAGTCTGGCAAAGCCGCAAAAAGACGCCATCAACACGATTCACCACAGCAGTGAACACTTGTTGACACTCATTAATGAACTGTTAGACCTTTCCAGGATTGAAGCACAAAAGATGGAATTGGAGCCGGCTGATGTATATTTCCCCGGTTTCCTGAAGGGTATCAACGAGATTGCCCGGATTCGAGCGGAGCAGGAAGGAGTTCCTTTCAATTGTGATATAGCCTCCGAATTGCCGGAAGGCGTCCACGCTGATGAGAAGCGTTTGCGTCAAGTACTGTTGAACCTGATAAACAACGCGATCAAATTCGCCGGACAGGGGAGTGTTCTATTCAGTGTTAGGGCTGAAGCACATTCAAAAAAAGGCACAAGACCGTCGGAGACGACCATCCATTTCGAAGTCGAGGATACAGGGATAGGTATACCGCCGGATAAGTTGGAGGACATCTTTCTGCCGTTTCAACAGGTTCATGATACTCACGTGAAAACTGAAGGTACCGGTTTGGGACTTCCAATAAGCAGAGAGCTGGTCCGTATCATGGGCAGCGAACTGTATGTTAGAAGTGTTGTAGGGCAGGGTACGGTGTTTTGGTTCGACCTGAAATTACCCGAGGTTGAAGGCATCAGTGAGAGTGAAGCTTTCGGTTCAGAAAGACAATCTCGCCATATTATCGGGTATAAAGGAGAGAAACGGCGGATTTTACTGGTTGACGATAACGATGAAAATCGTGCCGTTTTGAGAGACATGCTATTACCGCTGGACTTTGAAATAGCAGAAGCAGTGGACGGAAAGGATGCGTGTGCCAAGGCTACGGTATTCAATCCAAAGCTTATTTTGATGGATCTGGTGATGCCGGTGATGGACGGTTTTGAGGCAACCAGACGGATTCGAAAGATAACAAAGCTCAAAGGTGTCAAAGTGATCGGCGTTTCGGCGAGTGCATTCGATTCGAACAGGAAGGTGAGTTTTCAAGCTGGTTGTGATGATTTTCTAACCAAGCCCATTCAAATAGATCAACTGTTGGAAAGCATACAGGTTCATTTGGGATTGGAATGGCTCTACAAGGAACAATCCGACGCTGATTCTGGTGAATATCAGGTCTCTAAAAAGTTGACGCTGTCTATACCTCCGAAAGAGCATTTGCTGACCTTACTGGAATTTGCCGAAATCGGTCATATTACTGGTATTCAACAGACTCTCGATGACATGAAAAAGGTGGACGAAGATTATATCCCCTTTGCCGGCGAGATCGAAGGACTCGCCGAGAATTTTCAGTTCAAACAGATCGTCACGTTGATTCAGAGTCACCTGTCGGGAGGACGGCAATGAAGCTGGGGGCACCGGACAAGAGTACCATTCTGATCGTTGATGATAGGCTCGATAATTTGAAGCTACTGACCACCTTTTTGCGGCAGAGGGGTTTTGAGATCATGGTGGCGCAAAGCGGTGAGGAAACCCTCAAACATGTCGAGCGCATTATCCCGGATATCATTCTGTTGGATGTGATGATGCCGGGTATCGATGGCTTTGAGACCTGCCGAATCCTCAAGCAACAGGAGAGCACAAAGGAGACTCCGGTAATTTTCATGACCGCCCTTACAGAGACCGTGGACAAGGTCAAAGGTTTTGAAACGGGCGCTGTCGATTACCTTACCAAGCCGCTGCAACACGAAGAGGTCCTGGCTCGTGTGAATGCCCATCTGACCATTCGAAAATTCCAACGGCAACTCCAGGAACAGAATGAATTGTTGCAACAGAAAAACGTCCTGCTGGAAGAGCAGAAACAAGAGTTGCAAGAGAGTGAAGCACGATTCCAGGGGCTGTCAGAAGCCACCTTCGAGGGGATTCTCATTCATGACGGGGGACGATTTATCGACGGTAACCATACTTTGGAGAAGATGTTCGGTGTCAGGCGTGCTGAGGTGGTCGGAAAAAACGTAGTAGAGTTCTTGGCCCCCGCATTTCAGGACAAGGTCCTGGAGTGGATACGTGCGAAAAATGAGGAACCCCACGAAGCGGAGGGCGTCAGAAAAGACGGCTCCCTTTTTCCTCTTGAGCTGCAAGCGAAAACAATGCCATATCAGGGGCGCGATGTTCGGGTTGTAGCGATTCGGGATCTCACCTGGCGCAAAGCAATGGAGGAAGAAAAAGCCCGGATCCAAAAGGAGAACCTCATATTCAGCCTCGATACCTTGGCGTTTGTCACGCACGAACTTAAATCTCCGTTGGCGGCGATGCAAACGTTGATTGCGGTGATGCTGGAGGGCCTTGTAGGCGAAGTTCCGGAAAAAATCGGGACGTATTTAGTCCGCATAAGGCGCAATTGCGAGGAATTGCAGGATATGGTCAAGAATTACCTCGATCTGTCCCGGATTGGGGCGGGGGAACTGGTCGTCCGCAAAGTACCTGTCGATTACTGCAAGGACATCGTGGAGCCGTGTGTCGAACACGCTCAGATACTCTTCAAGTCACGGGAGGTTACCCTTGCCGTCGATTGCCCCAATGATGTGACGATTGAAGCAGATCACGAATTGCTTGGGGTCTCCTTAACCAATTACCTCACCAACGCAGCCAAATATGGTGCGGAACACACTCAGGTCCGGCTTACTGTCGAAGAAAATCAGGGAAAATTGACCACCACGGTTTGGAACAAGGGTGCCGGATTTCATCCGGAAGAGCAAGATTCTCTCTTTGCTAGGTTCTCCCGGTTGGACAACAAGAATACCAAGAGAAACCGTGGGAGCGGCGTGGGGCTTTATTTAACCAAGCTCATCATCGAGTTGCATGGCGGCAAGGTTTGGGCGGAATCTGTTCCCGGTAAATGGGCGAAATTCTGTTTCAGCGTTCCATTGGGCAACATGAAAAAGGCAAAAGGTAGTTAAATGTGCCCTAAAATGCGCCACGTTTCAGATGGTCATATGTGAGATATATAGGGAAATCACGGGAATTTCGTGTAATACCCCTTGAAATCGGGTCATATATGCTCCATGTGGACGTGACGCAGGCTTCACACGGTAGAATTCACCGGTTCAAATCCAGTATCGCCCGAATCGATATTTTCCGGTAAGTACTTGGACAGCCCCCTTTCCTATCGGGTTGTTTATAGATGCTCATAAAATTTACTTATCCATAAGGGCTTGGTGCTGAAATACGGCAGGTCAGAACGGCCAGAGTTGGTTAAGCTTGAAATACGGGTGCAAACTTCTATAATTTAATATGCCGGGTCTTCAAGTCTTTGCTTCTCGCTTCGTGAACGCGGGCAAGGTGAGGGTGGTGGATCGGGAGAATATCGCCAAGATCGTCAAGGAGTACGAGTTCCAGAGCAGTGACCTGACCGACGAATCCACGGCGGTGGAGATCGGCAAGCTGTCCGGAGCCGACATCATCGTGATCGGAAGTATCAGCTATGTGGGAGAGATTTTCTACCTGAACATCAAGCTGATCAGCGTGGAGACGGCGGAGATCATCGGTTCCAGCATGGCCGATGCGGTTAGCGCCAAGGAGTTCTTCGAGATGTGCAATGAAGCTGTGTTCAAACTATTTTGAACGAGGAGGCAAGCGGCATGATCGTGCAAGTGCAGCGGATGAACCCAAGCAGAAGATCATCCCGAGAAAAAACATGACGGATAGGAACGTAGCTCAAATAGTCCGCGAGTCGACGAAACCCAATCCTTCGAACGTGGAAGCCCGGGCACGGGCTATGTCTCTGGTGCCGACTCTGTATCCGGAGGAATCCTACGATCTGAAAACGAGAAAGGGTACCTGGAGGGTGTTCGCCCGATCACAGTTCCCTGCCTCTCATTTTCTAGAGGATGAGAATACCGGGGACGATCCGGGGTCATGCGCCGTGTACTTGAGGGAGGGGGCACCCAAGACCTTTTTCCTCGGGGCAACAAGGGACCGTTCACTGATTGAGCGAACGGCCGAACTCCTGTCTGGCAAAGTCCTCGAGCAACGGCCGCTGTTTTCCCGGCCACCGCGGAGTCTCACCTCTGAAAATGGATTGTCCTACGGACTGCGGATCGGCATTCTTATAGTGTTTTTCGTGGGGCTGTTGGTCGCCCTGGATTTCGTACTGCTTCCCCGCTTTGGATCGGATGCGGCCGGGGGGCTGAGCATCAGCTTTTCTACCCAGGCGGAGATCGAAGGCTACCAGAGCCTTATTAGATCCTTCCTGAACAAGGTTTTCGGTCCAGCGATTTTCCCCTTGATCACCTCGATATATTCACTGGCTGCACTGATTGTCCTGCCGATTTTGACCATAGCAATTGTGTTCGAGTTTTCGGGCAAAAGGGCGGATAAAAGACGAGTCAAGGACCTGCCGGAGACTGCGCACAACTTCTACTTCGGGAAGGAAGCCTGGCAGGAGCTTTTTCGCCAGGAGGGGGAGTTGGAGAATGAACGGGCCAAGCAAGCCCTGTTTGAAAAATGCAAAGCCCGCGAGATGAAGTCGTCCCGGCGGGAGTTCTCGCAACTGTACGATGAAATGAAACGGACTCTGCGTGCACTTCCCCCAAGGATGAAAGATATCGAGCCGTGAACGACCCCACAGATCTGGTGATAAACACTCAGGGAGTGGGAATATCGAGAAAAGCGTGGCTCCTGAGCCGGGAGACATGTTGACAAAAGAAAGGCGGAAAACCGTTTTGCTCAGCCATCAATCTGCTGACAAGCTTCCGGTTCCGACAGCATCCGACCGGAGAAGAGTGAGTCGGGATCTGACAGAATATTACCAATTTTCTCTGCTCAGTGGATAACCGCCACCGGTGCTGCGGAGAGCATCGGTTCGATGCCTTGCGGGCCGACTGCAAGTTTGAAATTCAGCGAAAATCCCAGCCATTCAAGGAGTGAAACATACAGTCCCGTTTGAACGCTCAGCGCCTCCGACAGCGTGTCGGTACCGGCTCCCAGATACAGCTGCAGATCTTTTTTGACCTCGAGAGCAACCGCTGCTCCTCCGTGCAAAACAGGATGGAACTCTTCGGCCTCCGCGAACCCGCCGAAACCTCCTATAAGCAGGCAGGATAGACGACTGGAATCGGCAAAAAAATCGACCAAATCGATCTTCCCCTCCATAGTTGCATACGGGTTTGTCCACGTGCTATGAAGCGCAATCCCGAACTCAAACCAAGCCCACGGGGAGTAGGCCAAATACACGACAAGAGGATCAGCGTAATACACAGGGTCAGGATTCTCCCGCACCAGATCCCCACCTACAGCTATCGTGATTGATTTCGGATCTATGTCCTTCAACAGGTGGGTTCGGGTAACCGCGGTCTCCGGTACTCCTATGGCGGAGCAGAGAAACGCAGGGATGGAGAGTAGTAGGAGTACCAGGAGTAGAAAAACTGTTTTTTTGTCCATTCCGCTTCTCCCTTCGCTCTATGGTGAAAGTATATTCAATTGGATTTTGGATGCAACTGAAAAGGAAGGAAGCAGCATTCGGTTTGTTTCGAGTCCGGTTCAGGGGCTTGATTTCGAGGTCCTGATCAGCAGCAGCATGATCGTACCGATCACCCCAAGTGCCGCAATCGTGAGGCGGAGGGCTGTGTTGGGGATGAAGAGGAAGATCGACAGCAGGATCATCGCCCACATTGTTCCGATCGAAATTACTTTGGCGCGCAGTGAAATCGATTTGGTATCTCTGAAATTTCTAATGGCCTTGCCGAAGAGCCTATGATTCAGGAGCCAGGAATACAGGCGCTCCGAGCTGCGGAAATAAAGCGCTGCGGCGAGCAGCAGAAAAGGTGTGGTCGGCAGTCCGGGTACGACCACGCCGACCGCACCCAGCGCCAGGAAAAAGGTGCCCAGGATGATCAGGGTGATGCGAATCATGGTATGCTTACCGGAACAAATCTACGCTGTAATCTCTGCGGTCGATCGGAAGGCATCAAGATCGAACACGAGCCTACTCCGTTCTGCAGCGATCGACGATCGCCTCTATGTGGATCGCCGTCGTGTCTATGTAGTGAAGGTTGAAATCCCCCCGCTTCAAGAGCAATGGAAGCTCCGTGCAGCCCAGGATCACCCCCTCGACCTGTTGTTCCGCTTCGATCCGCTTTAGGATCCGGAGAAACCCGGCCTTGGTGTCCTCCTTGACGGTACCGAATTCGATCTCCGAAAAGATCTTATCCTGGATGTACTCGATCTCCTCTCGATTTGGTACAAACACCTCTATGTCCGCCTCCTGAAATGTTCTCTGATAGAAATCCGATTGCATGGTGAACCGGGTGCCCAGCAGGCACAGCCTGGCGGCGCCCAGCTGCAGCGCGTGATCACGGGCCGCCTCTACGATGCTGAGCAGCGGAAGGGTTGTTCCCTGCTGTACCTGTTCGAATACCCGGTGCGGCGTGTTGGAGGCGATGGCGCCAAAGTCCGCTCCGCCCCGTCTGAGAATCTCGCATCGATCTACCAGCATTGCCGCGATATTGTCCCACCTGCCCTGGAGGGCTTGTTCGGTAAACGACAGCAGATCCACGCTTTCCATCGCGATCTGCGGGAAGCCGAGGGTTTCATAGGTGGGCTTGAAAGCATCGATGATCCCTCTGTAGTACTCGATTGTGGATTCCGGTCCCAGGCCGCCGATGATTCCGATTTTCTTCATGTCCCCGATCCCGAACTTATCGATCCAGCCGCTGCGCGGTCTTCACCAGGTTGAGGAATTCCTCACGGTACCCTTCACGGTCCTGTCCCAGAGCCTGCCCGGCCAGCTCGAGAGTCAGGTCATAGCCGGCTGTGCCTCTATAGACGGAATCTCTCAGGATCAGGCCAAAGGAGGTCACCGCTGCGGAGAAGCGGTAGTTGTCCGAGGTTGTTTCAAGGGGCAGCGGATCGAAGAGGATGGGTTTCTCGACGTAGCGGCTCTGTTCCTCCCCCGGTTTCTTGTACCTGAACTTGATCAGCAGCAGCTCATTCGAGCTCTCGGCCTCCTCCCGAACCTCGGAGGACTGGTACCTCAGCTCCCGTCGGGTGGCTTGTACTCCGCTCGCCATTTTCAGCTCATACAGCACGGTGACCGAGTGTCCGGCACCCATCTCGCCGGCGTCTTTCGTATCGTCGGCAAAGTCCTCAGCCCGCAGCAGGCGGTTCTCATACCCTATCAGACGGTAGGAATCGACGATTACCGGGTTGAACTCGATTTGAATCTTCACGTCGTTGGCGATGGTGTAGAGGGTGCCTCCCAGCTCGGCAACCAGGGCTTTGCGCGCCTCCATCTCGTTGTCGATGTAAGCGTAGTTCCCGTTCCCAGAGTCCGCCAGGCTCTCCATGCGGCTGTCCTTGTAGTTGCCCGTGCCGAAGCCGAGCACCGTCAGATAGACACCGCTCCCCCTCTTCTCTTCGATCAAGCGCACCAGCGCTCCCTGACTTGACACCCCGACGTTGAAATCCCCGTCGGTTGCCAGAATAACCCGATTGTTGGCCTTCGGGTCGAAGTAGCGCTCGGCTACCTCGTAGGCCAGCTTGATGCCCGCCCCCCCGGCGGTGGACCCGCCGGCTTCGAGCTTTTCCAGGGCGGCCATAATCGTCGGCTTCTCATCCCCGGCCGTGGAGGGAAGAACCAGCCCCGCCGCCCCAGCATAGACCACGATGGCCACCCGATCGACGGGGCGCATCTGTTCGGTAAGCATCTTCAGCCCTTTCTTGAGAAGGGGCAGCTTGTCCCAGTTGTCCATGGAGCCGGATACATCCACCAGAAATACCAGGTTGTTCGGAGGCAGCTGCTCCAGGGCGATCCTCCTTCCCTGCAGACCTAGATGAAGCAGCATGTGTTCCGGGTTCCAGGGACAGTCGCTCGCTTCCACGCTAAAAGAAAAAGGCACATCGGACCCGGGATCGGGATAGTCGTAGCTGAAGTAATTGATGAGCTCCTCGATGCGTACCGCATCCTCCGGGGGCATTTGCCCGCTGTTTAGAAAACGGCGCACATTCGAATAGGAGGCGGTGTCCACGTCGATGGAGAGGGTGGAAAGGGGATTGTCCAACACGCTGAGAAAGGGCAGCTCCCCGATGCTGCTGTATTCTTCCGTGTTCCATCCTTCAGACGGTTCCAGGAATAACGGCTCTTCCTGCGGTGCAGCTTCGGCCATCTCCGCCTGCCCCCCGAGGAACGCCGACCCCGATACAAGACATCCCGACAATCCGAGAATCGCCGCCAGTGCCGCCGCTACCGGGATTTGCCAATGTTTCATGATTTCCCCCTTTCCAGTACGAGCCGTACCGGCCGACTCGGGTTTCCTTATCACTATTGTATTGATTGGTTGGGCCGATGCAAGGAAAAAAGAGCCCCACCTGGGAGGGCTCTACCGATAGATCTCTATGAACTCGATGTAGGATACCGAGCTTTGCCCCGTGTCATCGGAGTCGTTCATGATAGCCAAACCGGCCGTTGCCGGCGGATTTTCCCCAAAAGCCCGCCGGTAGTCCGCCAGAACGTTGACGCTCTCCTCGATCCAGCGTCCCCGATGTTCATCCCCCATCTGGAGGAAAATCATTTTAGAGCGGGGCGAATAGGGATTGGTCATGGTGGATTCGAAACTGAGGTTGCTGGCCCACACGTAGTTGAGCGCGCTGTGGGGAGGATACTCACCATAGCGGTGCTTGGCAGCCGCGTAGGTTAGTCTCTGCAGCGGATCCGCTCGTTCGGGGTCGTACCGGAAGATGATATAGATGCGGATGGGGTAGTCATCCCCCTCTTTCGCACGTGCCTTGTTTACCTGCTTTCCCGTGTAGACATTGTCCACCTTCCAGCGCCAGCGGATCTTCGGATAGCGGTAGACATCGAACTGCTCCGCAAAGATCAGCCCGGAGGATGAAGCGCTGCTTTCGGCCTTCAGATAGTGGGACGCCCCGTCCGATTCGACCGAATAGAGGGTGTAGTTCGGGATTTTAGGGAATAACAGGGGTTTCCAGTTCCTCAGATCGTCGAACTCCTCCCGGATATGCGGCCCGTGCTCCGTGGCCGGCAGCGGGAGGGCGAGCAGCATGATCAGTACGGCAAGAATGCCGCCACGTTGCCCGCAGAAGCTTCCTGCTTTGCGAAGGTTTCTCAATACTCGCCCCAGAGCTGGTTCAAGCGCCGGTCCCTTCCGCAGACCGTTCTGTAGTACTTGTAGCGCAGCGGATTCTTCAGGTAGTAGTCCTGGTGGTACTCCTCGGCGGCATAGAATGCTGTCATCGGCACAATTTCGGTGACGATTCCCCCTGGGAGCTTTCCCGAGCGGTCCAGGGCTTCTTTGCTCTGCTCCGCCAGTCGGCGCTGCTGCTCATCATGGTAGAAGATCGCTGTTCGGTATTGATCGCCCCGGTCGCAGAACTGCCCGCCCGCATCTACTGGATCGACGTTCCGCCAAAACACCTCGAGAAGTTCCTGGTAGCTGATCTTGCTCGGGTCATACTCGATCTGGACAACTTCGGTATGCCCTGTCCGCCCCGAGGAGACCTGCTCATAACTCGGATTCGGAACGTTGCCCCCCGAATACCCCGAGATGGTGGAGATTACGCCCTCGAGCTCGTCGTAGGGAGGTTCCATGCACCAGAAACAACCGCCGGCGAAGGTTGCCTTGGCATAGGTTGAGCCCTGGTCGCCGTTCTGTGCATACGATGCGACAGGTGCCGTCAGAACAATCGCCGTGAACAGCGCCATGGCGATCCAAGGTTTCTTATATGTTACTGATCTAGTCATATAAAAAATATAAACATTTTTCATGCCCAAAGCCAAATGAAAAACACATGTACCCTGCGAGGTAAGGAATTGCAAATACGGCTTTGCCACATTAGGATAGGGAATCATGATTGACCTGGAAACCATCCGATCTGCCCGCGACAGAATCACCCCCTACGTGCATCGAACTCCGATTCGACGCAATCGTACCCTCAGTGAACAGCTCGGCACCAATGTGTATCTAAAGCTGGAACTCTTTCAAAAAACCGGCTCCTTCAAGCCCCGCGGGGCATTCAACAAGATGCTCACCCGACTCGATGAGGTTCGTAAGAGCGGAGTCGTAGCCATAAGCGGCGGGAATTTCGCTCAGGGCGTCGCCTATGCCGGAAGTACTCTGGATGTACGTACCCGCATCATCATGCCCCGGAATACATCCCGGAATTACCTGGACGCGACCCAGGCCTACGGGGGGGAGGTCGAGCTTGCCGACAGCATCACCGATGCCTTCAAGCGGGCCGAACAGTACGGGAAGGAGGGGTGGAGCTACTTTCACCCCTTCGATGATCGAGAGTTGATCACCGGGCATGCCTCGATCGGGATGGAGCTCATCGAGGATGTTCCCCAGCTGACCGACGTGTTTGTGAGCATAGGCGGAGGAGGGCTGATGGGGGGAATCACCCTGGCTGTCAAACAGCTCAAACCCCAAATCCGGGTATGGACCGTGGAGACAGAAGGATCGGATACGCTCGGTCAGGCGTTGGAGGCGGGCCGGCTGGTCCAGATCACCCCAAGATCCCTGGCCAAGACCCTCGGTGCTCCCGTCGTTTCCGAGGATGCCCTGAACATCGCCCGGCAGTACGGGCATCGACACGTGGTGGTTTCGGACCGGGAGGCGTATCTAAGCTTGAGGTTGCTGATGGAGCGGGCCAAGGTTATGACTGAGCTGGCCGCCTCCTGTACCCTGGCGGCGGCGCAGCGGGTTGCCGATTCATTCTCCCCGGAAAATCACGTAGCCCTGGTTCTTTGCGGCGGGAACCTGTCCCTGGACACCCTGGTGGAGTACAAGAGCCTCTTTGCCGACTGATCCTGCGCTGATTCGTACCCATGGCCGTTTCCGCCCTCCGGCGGATGTCGGGGTACGGGCGGGTACCGTCTGGGCGGGTGCTGAGATGGACGGGAACCGTCTGGGCGGGAACCGCTAAAAAGATACGGGAAACAGAACACCGAAACCGATCACGAAAGAGCGATTCGTAACGGCGTAGGTGTCGCCGTTTGCCCACGAATCATCCGAGGTGCTCCAGATCACGGTCTTGTACGCACCGGTGAGCTCGAGCTTGACGTTGCGGTTGAGGTGGTACAGCACCGAAAGATACGGTTCGTGCTCGTAGAGGAAGGTTTCCCCGAAGTTCAGCGGGATGTAAAAACCGTAGTTGAAGGAGAGATTGAGCACCGGTTCCCGGCTGCGCATGAGGAAATAGGTCAATCCCGGACGCACCAGGAGCGAGTGCTGGGCGTTGAAGGTATTGTACCGGTAGCGGGTTTTTACGGCGAACACCCAATTCCTTCCCGGCAGAAAATCGAAGAGGAAGCGGGGACTGACATCCAGGATTAAAATCTGTTCGGTTCTGGAGCGGCTGTCCACCCATTCCCACACGTCCGTCTGCGGCTCGATCCAGTCATCGTCATGGCGGGCTCCCTGCTGGATGCGGTAGAATGCCCCCGCCTTGAGGTTTTTAAGCAGCCTGATGTACGCCCCGGCCGTGAGGGAACGATAGCGAAACTCCAGATTCGTGTCCTCGAACCGGCCTTCCAGCTCGACGAGAGGGTCGAAACGACCCAGGTCCATCAGCAGCGAAGTGCGGCCCTGGAACTCAACCACCCCCCCGGGGGCAGAGGGAATGTGTTCCGCCGGAGTGTCAGCAGCGGCGGCAGTGATCACGATTGCGGCAATCAGCAAAACACGGGTGTTCATGACAGCCCCTCCCTAATCGTAGTCCTGATCCAGCAGATCGCTGTAGGCCTGCTCCAGATCGGTTCGATCCTCGACGTTTCCTACTGCGGGATCCATATTCCAGTTGAGCTTCCTGGTCCACGGGTAGCGCTGGGGGGAGCTCAGATTCGTACCCCCTACGATGTTGATGCCCTTGCCCTCCTCCACGATCAGGGTATCCCGGGTTTCCAGGATCGCCACCTCCACGCTCCCGGTGTTCACGCAGACCCAGACGTCGCGGTAGCTGTCGATTTTCCGCCCGTATGCCACGAAGAACTCCGTTCCCCGCACACCCATCACCGCTGTTTCCGTTTTGACGGAGAAACCGCTGATAAGCCGCCTGTTCACCCGGGAGAACACGCTTCCCGAGGAGAGCCGTACCGATACGCTCTTGCCCAGACTGTCCAGGGACAGGGTCGTGTTCTCCCGAAGCTTGACCTCGGCGCCGTCGACCAGGCTGATCACGGCTATTCCATCCCGGGCGGTCTCAACCACGTCCCCTTTGCCTACAGGCATACCGATTTCTGCGGGCAGTACATCCGAGCTGCGGTGTATGGAGACCTGCCCGTAGGTGTATACGACGTTCCCATCCACCGCCAAGACCTGCCCCGTAGCGATCAGAAGCCAAAGCAAGGTCACGAGCACGGTGATTCCAAATGTTGCTTTCATATGTTCCCTCGTTGTACCACAGTATTAATCTTAACCAAATTAGTAAAGTATATCAAGTAAAAACTGAAAAACGCAACCGGATCACCGGCCGGCTGGGGTACCGCCTGCAGACGAATCTTGTCAGCTCGAGTTCGACTTGATAGAATTGTGCCGGAATTCCGGCGGGTGAGGGGAACTTTCGAGCAGTACCAATGACAACACAGCCGCATTGATCGCCGATGACCAGAAAGCCACACGGAGCGTGTAGCCGGCAAGCCGGCGGTGCTCACCACCATTTAAACCTTTTCCGGGTGGGGAATTATAAAAAACTACCGATAAATGTAGTGTCATGAGCATCCGCTTAAAAATTGTTCTAATCGTCCTGCCTCTGATCATTACCACCCTTCTGCTAACCGGAGCCTCCTCCTTCTTCTCCGCCACGAATGCGATCACAGGAATCGCCACGGAGTTTCTGGGCTTCAAGGCCGCAGAGTTCCAGAAGTACGCCGAGAGCCAGTGGCTCCTGCTTGTGGAAAACAACATGACCGAGAGACCGGCAATGGTAGAGGCCACCAAAGCGGCGATAGCGAGTTACGCCAACAGCATCGTCCGCAGCGACACCGAGGTCATCTTCGCCCTGGACGGCGATCTGGAAGTAGCCATGCAGACCGGAGAGCTCACTATCGAAGAGACTGAACGGGAAACCCTGCGGCGGATCGTGGAATCCCGGACCGGAGATCTGATCACACCCCGAATATCCGGAAAGGAGCGGGTGGCCAAGGGTTTCTACTTCGAGCCTTTCGGCTGGTACGTAGTGGTATCCGAGGAACGGGACACCTTCTACAGTCAGGTCAATCAAATAACCCAGCGAACGGGTATTATCCTGGTCCTTGCGATTGTTCTTGGTGTTGTCATGGTGCTGGTGTTTGCCGGTTACTTGACCAATCCGCTGACCCGGGTGGTCCAGGCTATGGAGAACATCATCTCCACGAATGACATGTCCAGCCGGGTGGAGGTGGAGTACAACGACGAAACCGGCAAGCTGGCCCACACCTTCAACATCATGGTGGATGCATTGGATACGGCCTACAAACAGATCAAGCGGTATGCCTTCAAAGCTGTGCTGGCACAGAAGAAGGAACACAAGATCCGCAATATCTTCCAGAAGTACGTGCCCGCCGACGTTATCGACGAGTTCTTTGCCAACCCGGAGAAAATGCTGATCGGCGAGAACCGGGTTATCTCGATTCTCTTTTCCGACATCCGCAGCTTCACCAGCATTTCCGAACAGATGATGCCAGATGCCTTAGTGAACTCTCTGAACGACTATTTCACGGTCATGGTGGATATCATCATGGCCCGGGGCGGGATTGTGGACAAGTACATCGGGGACGCCATCATGGCTTTTTTCGGTGCACCGGTTCGGCACGAAGATGATGCTCTGCAGTCGGTGCTGGCAGGCATCGAAATGAACGAAGCACTGGAGCAGTTCAACGACCAGCAGCGAAAAGGCGGCAAGCCGGAGTTCCGCATCGGTGTGGGCATCAACTACGGAGTGGTTACCGTGGGCAACATCGGTACGGACAAGAAGATGGATTACACGATCATCGGTGACATGGTGAACCTGGCTTCCCGTATGGAAGGGTTGACCAAGAAGTACCAGCAACCGCTGCTGATATCCGAAAGCCTGCACCAGAAGGTTCACGAGGAAGTCCCCTGCCGCCTGATCGACACCGTGGCGGTGAAGGGCAGGGCCAAGGGAGTCAAGATCTATGCGGCTAAGAAGACGCTGAATGAAGAGGAAAACAAAGCCTGGACGCTGCACAACACCGCCATGGAGCATTACTATCAGAGGGATTTCGACCAGGCGATCCGCTACTTCCAGGATGTCCGGAAGATCTTTCCCGATGATTACCCCTCCCAGCTGCTGATCGACCGCTGCCGCCAGTTCAAAGCAGCTCCACCGCCGGCGGACTGGAACGGTGTGGAGATCATGAAGGAAAAGTAGGTGTAGATTAAACTACCCTGAGTCGATCATAGAATCGAGATAGCATATCGTGAGTGGGTTATTTCAGCGAGCTCTTGAAATTCGCAATCACAACCAGGAAGACCTCGAAGGGGAGGAGTTTGCCCTAGACGAGAGCTCGGGAATCTCCAAAGAGGACCAACAGGAGATCCTGGAGGAGATCGAAAAGGTCTCCCAGGAGAGCCGGATCTCAGTCACCCCCGAAACCATGGCCGTCAAAGCCATGAAGAAGGGTTTCCTGTTTCCGCTACTGGTAAACATCCTCTTCGTCGTGCTTCTGGCCGGCGGCGGCTTCACCCTCTACTATCTTTTCCAGAGAGGAGAGACGGTATTGATGGAGGAGGGCAGTGCGATTGCCTCGGCCGGGGGCAAACTGATCGAAGAGCTGAAGAAGGAATCCGAGGCCGCCCTGCAGGCCAAGAATCGGGAAATCAACCAGATCCAGGCTCAGCTGCAGGATATCGACAAACAGCGAGAGGCGCTGCAGTCGAATATGGACGAGAGGGTCGCCTCCCGGGAGGCGGAGCTGCGCAGCGCCCTGGAGGCTGAGTTGGCAGCGGAGCGGGATCGACTCCGGCAGCAGGGAATTTCCGAGACGGATATCACCAGCCGATTGCAGACCCTGGAATCGGAGAAAACGGCTGAATTTCAAACGGAACTCGAGACCTTCAGACAGCAGGCCGAAGAGGAGCGCCGGCGCCAGGAAGAGAACCTCAGAATACTTCGGCAGGAATACCAGCAGAATTTGGCCCAAGCTGAAGCGGACCGCCGGCAAGTCCGCGAAGAGGCGGAAGCCCGGGAGGCGGAGCTGCGCAGTCAGCTCGACGCCCAGGCTCAACAATTGGAACAGGCGACCCTGGAAGCCAGGGCGGAGTTGAACAAGCTGGCCGCCCAGCAGGAGAAGCAGACCTTGGCCGCAGGCCAGCTCACCGGATTCTACAGCCAGGTGAAGAAGGATCTCCAGGAGGGAGATTACGACGGCGCCCTGGAGGGTCTGGAGGCGATCAAGGAGTACCTGGACGATCCCTCGGTGGCGACCCTGCCCAATATCCTGCAGCGCCGCGAGATCGAGCTGTTCGTCGTAGACTCGATCAGCAGCCTGGTGGAGGGGCAGATGCAGAAGACGGAGGTGGATGCCACCTCTCTGATAGCATCAGCCGATCTGCTCAACGCCATGAAAAACCGGGTAGTCGAAGGAGACACCCTGTTCCGGCAGGGAGATATCGCCGGAGCGGAAGCCAAGTACCGGGAGGCGCTGGATCTGATTCCTGAGATCAAGAAGGCGCACGCCTACTTCCTGGCCAAGGGTCAAGAGTCCGAGCGGGTGCGAAGGGAAAACCTGCGGAATTTCCTGGGGCAGGCGGAAACCGCCTTCGGCCGGGGGGATTACACGGCCGCCCTGGACAGCTACACGAAAGCCCTGGCCTATCTGCCGGAAGACGCCGCCACCGTGGAAAAGATGATCAGCCAGGTCCGCCGTGCCGGCTACGAGCTGGGCATCACCCAGCTGCGCCGCCAGGAAAGCTCCAATGCAGCCGGACCTCTGGCTGCGGCGGAGGACCTGTACAATCAGGGGCAGTACAACGACGCCATTCTAGGCTATATCAACCTGATCGGCAGGTATCCTAACAGCACCCAGGTATCTTCCGCCGTGGAGGGGATCCGGGAATCCGTGCTGGCGCTGGAGGATCAGGCCCGGGGCGGCTTTACTTCCGAGAGCGAGGCCATCGCAGCCTTACAGAGCGACATAGCCGGGCTTGAGGAGAGCCTGGAGGAGAAGAACACCGAGATCCGCGACCTGCAGGCTCGCCTGGATGCCCAGAGCGGCGACACCGGCGCTCTGGAGCAGAGCATAGAGGAGAAGAACCGGGAAATTGCAGCTCTGAAAGAGGAAATCGAGCTGGCCCGCTCTGCGGCAGGCGTTTCCGCTTCCGAGCTGGAGGAGCGGGTAAACAGCCTGACCGATGAGCTGGATTCCAAAATCGCCCTGACCGAGGTGCTTCAGGAAGAGAAGCAGGCACTGGAGGAGGAGATCGCCACCCTGAACGGACAGATAACCTCCCTGAACAGCCAGATCGAAGAGATGGAAGCCGAACAGGCCGCCGTTCTCGAAAACCTGGAAGAAGAGGTCCGGACGAAGATCAACCGCCTCGAGAACGTGGAACAGCGCTACAACAAGCTGGTGGACAGCTACAAGGAATACGCCAGGCAGGAGGATGCCCTGGTGGCCGCTCAGGGGGAGAAGGGACTGGTTCAGAGCAAACTCCACCTGAATGCCTTCCTCAGTGCCAGCGAAGAGAGCTTCCCCGGTCTGTGGGAACGCATCAAGCGCTACGATGAAGCCTTCGAAAAGGCCGGACGGGCCAGTGCCGCCCAAGACCTGAGCGACATTCTCTTCGAGCTTTCCGTCCGGGACCGCCCCGAATCCCGCGATCTGTTCCTGGAATCCGAAAAAACCCGCTATCGGGATGTGCCGGAAATGGTCGACCTGATCGACGACCTGCGGGTGCTGGTGCGGGAGTAGAGCATAAAGCCCGGCTGGAGATCTACTATTTCCTATAGGTCGGCCAGCTGTTCCGTTGGAATCCAATACACCAAGAAGAAAAGCCTGTCTTCCCAGTAGTTTTTATCTACGCGAACAGGCGCCCATATCGGGATGGTGAACACCACGCGGTAGGTTCCATCGAGATTGAGGATCTCGAATACGAGGTCCAATCCGCCCATGACGAAGCTGTTTATCAGCTCGCCTTCCCCGTTGTAGATATAACCCTTGTTCTCCTCCCGGCTGAACAACCAGCCGTTGGAGAGAACAAGGTCGATTCTGCGATCCATCTCCGCAAGAACCTGCAGCTCATGGCTGTTGTCCCAGGAGAAATTCCGGTATTCCCGGCGGACCCGGTCGTAGACGCTGAGATAGGCGCGATTGGTTGGAGATGGTGGATCGGGGAGCCGGTAGTAGAAGCAGTTGTTGATATCCTTCGGAAGCCCCGGCAGGGAGCCGCTCCGCAAGGCGGCGGGGAGCGGAACCGGGGCAGGGTTCAATCCCCCCGGATCGACGCTGTACTCCCTCTCGAAATATGTGCCCCCCGAATCGATTCTCAGTGTGTGGAGTCTTACCGCGTCCATATAATCGTGAAAGAAGCTGGCACCGATCAGCAAATCAACACCATCCATGGGAATGAAAGTGCGAGTCAAGTATTGATTCACGATGATGTATTCTCTAAAAGGGGGTTCGGTTTGATTGTTGAAAACCATTATGCCCAGTTGTTCATCGATTGCGGCGTCGTCACTGTCTATAATCGTCGTAGCTCGAAATACAAAATCTTTGTCATCGAAATTCTCGACTGAATACTCTGCCCAGTTCCAGTTTTCGACCCTGTAATCATTTCCATCGTGATCAACGAAGAGAACTCGCACTAAAGGATCGTTCGTTGCCACCATGAAACCTCTGACGAAGTCGTTTGTCCGTATTCTCAGGGCATCCTTGGACGGGTAGAACACGATATCCCAATCTTCGAACTCCCACGGGTCGATTGGCAGCGGTCCGATGAAAGCTGTTTCCTCCATTTTCCTGGTCGCCGGCACAGCAAGAGAAAGGTCTTCCTCATACGGTGGAAAGTAACAGGAGGAGAGAACAACCAGCAATAGAAAAGGAAACCACGCTTTGTTCATAGCCGGATCCTCACCCCCACATTGAACACGAGTATTTCCCATACCCAAGCCCAATCGACCAAATCATCTCTCCTGGGAATGAAGAGAAAGGCAAGATCCCGATCCGGGGGAAGGGATAGGTCGAAAAGATACCGCTCCGGCACCCAATAGAAATAGGGAGCGTATTCGGCGAAAATTTTGATCTTCTGACTCCGAGCGTACTCCCAGCCCAGAACCGGCTGAGCGGCGAAGGGGGCTACCGGTTCCAGACCCCAGTAGCCGTTCGCCGTAACCAATCTCCAGGCCGCACCCAGTGCAAAGTAGGGACGAAACGGCCTGTCCGGATCGCTGAAGAAGAATCCGAGGGAAAGACTGAAGTTATTCAGAGTGTGGCCGGTGAACACGCTCCCCGATTCCTCATCCCCGTCATCCAGAACAAATCCGACCAGATAGGTGAGAAAACCGACTCTACCGAACAGGGTGTCGGGGATAAAAAAATACATCAAATCGAATCCGGGATAGCTCATGTTGTGCAGATACACATTCAACGCTATTCGCGCAGCGAGCTCTTGTTCCAGGGATATCACCTTCTCGGTCTGATCCACATAGACCTGCCCCTCCACCGGAAAGTACCCCGGTTTGGTTGCCCGAAAGGGTATGGTGGAGGGGAGGGCGACCTGGGCCGTGGCAATCCCCTGTTCTGTAGTTTTCAAGCGTCCGCGGCCGATCCCCTGTATCCGCGTACCGGGCAGGGCCTGGAAGGTCAGGTCCCCGATACGGTTTTCCATGTTCAAAGCCCTATCGAAGTAATCCCCTACCGCATCCTCCACCTCTCTCCACATCAGCAACCCCAGTTCCCTCGTTCCTCGTATGATCTCCTTCTCGAGATCCAGCTCGAAGGCGATAATGCCGTTGAGCAGATCGAGACAACGTGCCTGGATCCCAATCGATTCGAAATTACCGCTCACAACGAGGTGCAACCACGAGTCGGCTCCGATGTTTTCGGCTGCGGAAGTTTTCTCCTGATCATCCAGCGGTACCCGTTCGTCCCGGCTCTCCAGCAGGGCAACTTTTTCACTGGCATTGCTGAGATTCGAAAGAAGGGATTCGTACAGCAGGGATTGTTGCTGGGTGGTGAACTCGGAACCGGCACCGATTTCGAAGTACAGCACCAGGCGGCGGATTTCTTCGATATCTATGCTCTTCTGGGCAAATCCAAGCGCAAAGGGGAAGAGTAACAGGAAACTCATGACTACGAATCTGCAGGGCCGCATATCAGAAACCTGTGTTTGCCTTGTACAACCTGAAGTTGCTGCGGTTGAAAACGTAGTAGTACTCTCCGTCAATATCGAAGTCGAATCCGCGGTCATCATCCGTGCCGATGTAGAATCGCTTCAATACCTCACCTTCAATATTTAACAATTGGTAGAATCCGCGCCGGCGAGCCGAGCCGACGAATCCCTTCCGGGTATAACAGAAGTATCGATCCTCGACGTCGTAGATCGGCGGGGAGCTGATGTAGTTGACAGGATCGAGGATTTCGGATTTTAGGCTCGCCGGGTACTCTGTTGAATTCGTCTCGACTACCTGCAGATACCTGGAATCTTCGTTAAACAGAAACAGATACACCAGCCCCAGGGAAGCGTCGTACCCCAGCCCCCGCAGCCAGAACTTCTCCCCCGAACGGATTGTCGTTTCGGCGGGCAGGGGAGTATCGGGGGGCCACGGCAGCGGCCAATCGCCGTACCTCACTGTCAAAACGCTCTGCTCCGTGGGATCGGTATTGAAGTAGGATTCCAACTCCATGTTGTACGTTCCATTCGAAAAAGCAAATCTCCCACCTGCGTTCGTATCGATCCAACCGTAGGAGGCCAGGGTTATTGGGTCAAACCCGATATTTCCGACTACAAAAATTCCACTCTTGTCGACCAAATGGAGGTCGCTGTAGTAATCCATGTAATCTTTGCTGATCAGCTCGAGGGACGTGTCGAATGCATAGATCCACTGGCCGCCGCTATCCTTCCGCACTATCAGAAACACGCCTTGAGCACCGGAGGCGTCCGCAACAAAGAAAACATCACTCCACCAGTGATCATACTCATCACCGAGGAACTTCTCGACCTCCTCCCGCATATCCACCGAGGCCACGGCTTGGGAGAGATAGGCGGGAAAGGGGGACAAGGAAAAAACGGCGACGAACAGATCGCAGCTTGTAAGACAGAGAACACAGGGGAGGAAGAGCAGAATGAAAATCAGGAGTCTTCTCACCATTTTCTGGCCACTCCAAACGTAACGGTCGTCGGTCCCTCCCCGAAGGCACTGATCCATCCCTTCTCCAGAATATGTGCCGATCCGGATCCCAGAGCGTATTTTTGCTCCGAGCGGACATACAGGATGAATCTGCGGAAGTTCAGCTCGAAGCTCGCGTTGAGCACGTTCCAGTAGAAATCCGCGTACATGGGCTGGTCGGCCAGCCAAAAGTAGGTCATGATCATGCCGAAGCCGGTGGTGAGATTCAGTCTCATCGTTGCTTGGGGACCGGTAAACAGGTACCCCCCGACCAGTGCCCTTATGTCGTGATGGAACACGGGCTTGCTGTCCGAGAAGTTGTGTTGAACGTAGAAGTAGTGTTCCATGCTGAAGAAGAAGCTGTCCGGCTGGAAGTAGAAGCGCTGGGCCAGTCCGAATCCCATGAATTGACCCAATGTCCAGTTAAGCTCGGTAGCCGTACGGGCCTGTTTACGAAGCGGCTTGAGCTTGATCAGCATTTCCGGCTCTTTTAGCTTTATGGTTTCGACACCGCTGTGATAGTCTTCTTTGCGTTTCTCGATTGTTATTTTCGAACCGATGGCGAAGGGGATGGGGGGGAGCCGAAGCTGCCCGTTGGTGATTCGGCCGACGAAACCCTCGTCGCCCAGGTAGATCTCCGTGCCCTCGTCTTGGGACACCAGTGCTATGTCTTCGACTACGGGGGATTCGATGCTTGGAGGCGGACCGATCAGACGAATTCCGGGTATCAGCTCGGCTACCGCTTCCCCAATCACGGTGTAAACAGAAAGATTGATCCGCGCGGTCTTGAACACCCCCGAAACAAGAACGTTTTGGGCAACGTCGTAGCATTTGATCTCCAAGATCAACTGGCGATCTTCGACGCTGTAGAAACTGACCACGGCGATTTCGGCATCGACTTGGCGTGCCACTTCCACGGCGATATTGCCCTGATACAGTTCACCCGCATCAATACCCCGGCGCTCCCGCGCCGGTTCCCACTCCTCGGAGGGGACGATTTTAAAACCGGCACTCCTCAGCTCGGCGCGCAGCTGATTGGAAATGATCGACTGGTATTCCCTGTATTCGTCGCTGGTGGAAAGGTCGGCCGTAGGGAAAATACAGGTCTTGAAGGCTTTGCCGGGAACGTTCGACTCTTGGGTCCACAGGGTCGTGGTGATCAATAAAAAAACGCCGGCTACCGCGGCTGTTGGCGCTATACCCCTGTACTTCACAACGAAAAGTATCCTACACTTCCAAGTATCGAACGATACGTGTAAAAAAGTAGCACAAAACGGCAAAAAACCCAGGAGTTTATGGGTGGGAGCATCCTGATGAGTACATCCAAAGTAGCCCTGATTCGCTGCTCGACCTACGATGAGGAAGAAGTGCTTGCCGCTGTACGCAGTGGTATCGACCTGCTTGGCGGGATCGACAGCTTCGCCGCTGCGGATGAGCAGATTTTGCTCAAGCCGAACGTCCTGGCCGGAGACCCGCCGGAGCGATGCGTCTGCACCCATCCTGCGATCTTGAAAGCGGTGGGGCAGCTGTTTCTGGAAAAGAGCCGAACCGTCTCCTACGGTGATTCCCCGGGGCACGGGGATCCTCGGCCCAATCTCACGACTGCAGGCCTCACGGCTTGCGCGGAAGAGCTTGGACTGGAATTGGCGGATTTCGATCAGGGGCGGCATGTCGATTTTGCGGACTCACCCCAGGCCAAGAGTTTGCTCATCGCGAACGGCGTCCTTGCCGCCGACGGGATCGTGAGTCTTTCCAAACTGAAGACCCACATGGTTACGCGAATGACCGGAGCCGTGAAAAACCTCTACGGATGCATCCCGGGACAGACCAAGCGCCGCTACCATTACATGAATCCCAACGCCTTCGACTTCTCCCAGCTGCTCGTCGCCCTGAATCTGGCGCTCAAACCCAAAGTACGGCTGCATATCATGGACGGCATCATGGCCATGGAGGGAAATGGGCCAAGAAACGGTGACCCGGTCCACATGGGTGTCCTGCTGTTTTCCACAGATCCGGTGGCTCTGGATACGGTGATGTGCGAATTGATAGAGCTCAACCCGATGCGCGTGACCACCAGCGGACCCGGCGGGCGTTGGGGTCTGGGTACGTATAGAATGGAGGAAATCGAGGTTGTCGGGGATTCGCTGACCGCGGCCCGCCCCGGCAGCTTCAATGTCAAGCGGGGCACGATCCGGGATTTCTCCTCTCAGGGGCTACTGGCCAGGGTCGACAACCTCATCGCGCAAAGACCGGTGTTGGACAAAGAAAAGTGCGTTTTCTGCGGACAGTGCGTGCAGGCCTGTCCGGTTCAACCCAAGGCGCTGGACTGGTACAAGGGGAATCAGAACCAGCCACCCAGGTACACCTACAGCCGCTGCATCCGCTGCTACTGCTGTCAGGAGATCTGCCCGGAAGGGGCGATCGCGGTGAAACGTACGTTCCTGCGACTCTGATTATACCGGCAGGATCGCCTGCCTTAGAACAGCCTTCCGGTCTGGTAGTCCAGGAAAGCCTGGCGGATTTCCTCGTCGCTGTTCATGACAAATGGACCGCCCCGTACGATCGGTTCGTTGTGCGGGGCCGCACTGAAGTATAGAAAGCCCGAAGGCTCCTCGCTCCCGCGAATCGATACCCGGGCTTCATCCGCCAGCAGGGCGAGCTCTCCTGATGAGACCGGCTGAGTCTGATCATCCACTTCCACGGCTACGGCACCCGAATGCACGTACAGGAAGCTGTTCTCCCCCTGCGCAGGAGGCACCTGAAAGCGGCTGTCTTTTTTTAGGGTGACATCGAAGTAGCTGACCGGAAACTCAGTCAGAGCCGGTCCGCTGGTCCCTTCGTAGCTTCCGGAGATGAGTTTCACGGTCACCCCCTTTTGCCTGACCGCAGGGATGTCCTCCGGATTCAGATGCTGATAGCGGGGCTCGATCATCTTGTCCTTGGCCGCCAAAGTGAGCCAGAGCTGATAGCCCCACAGCTGACCGTCCTTCATCTCAGGCATCTCGCTGTGAATGATTCCCTTTCCGGCGGTCATCCACTGCACGCAGCCCGGTGCCAGCAGTCCGCCCCCTCCCCTGGAATCTTTGTGCCGGAAATTGCCGCTGATCATGTAGGTGATTGTCTCGATCCCCCGATGGGGGTGATCGGGAAAACCGGCTATATAGTCCTTCGGATTGTCGCTCTTGAACTCATCAAGGAGAACAAAGGGGTCCACGTAGTTGAGCCGGGGCGAGCCGATGATCCGGTGCAGGCGCACACCCGCGCCGTCGATCACCGATAGTCCTCTGACGATCCTGGAAACACCTTTTTGGGGGCTGTTCATTCTGCCGTACCCTCTGGAAACTAAAGTACGTATTCCGGGGGACGATGTCAAAGGAAAGCGAATCAGCCTTCCACCGGACAGCTCTCAACGGTCGCCGACTTGGTCAACTTTGCTCTGCCGGCCGCCGGTCTGTTGAACAGGTTGCGGGTCATGCAGATGATCCATTTCCAGTGCAGAACCAGATGCAGAAATACACCTCCGAGCATGATGATCCCGCCCCAGTCGTGGAGGTCTTTCCAAAGCAGGCGGCTGACACCCAGAACCTCCTGGGCGTAGCGGGGATTGCGGCCCCCCTGGTAGCCGCCGGAACCGGCGAAGAAGAGGATCATCCCGGACAGAGCCACGACGACGAAGCTGATGCCGATGATGATGTCCACGTAGTAGTTGATTCGTGCCTTGTTTGGCTTTTTCTTCTTGTTTGTCATTATTGTCCTCCAAATGTTTGAACGTGCTATTGTTTGCTCGACGCCCGGTCTGCAGCGGCCCGGGTGGATGCGGACAGGTCGACAATCTTGGCCCTGGGCGCCTCCAGTTCCGCTTCACCCAATCGCTCCTGCAGAACAGAGAGCGCGGTAGAGGGCAGCAGGGTGTCTTCCTCCGGCGAATAGGGGAGTCCCGTGTACAGGGCGACGAACCACCGAACCGAGTCCGTGCCGACCTCTCCGTTTTCCATGACGCCGTAGAGGTCTTCGAGGCTCTTGCTGAGGAAGGCCGCCGGATTCTCCGTATCATCGACAGCGAAGGCCGCCGCCAGAGCCGCTACGGGAACTGCGAAGGCCTCCTCGATATCCCTGAAGCTGTAGGATCCGCGAATATCCGCGGGATTGTACTCGCCGGCGAACTCCCCGCTCGTGTAGGTCGCGGGGACCTTGCTCGAGGTGGTCTGCCATAGGTTGAAGATCATGGTGCCGCCGATCCCGACGATGAAAGCCGCCAGGACGATCGGCACGATGTGCTTGCTTCTCAGGGTCATGTCGTCGCCTCCTCTGCGGGCGCTGCGGTACTTGTCTCCAGGCGGATCGTGGTCAGCTCCACGGTCTTATCCACGGGACATACCTGTTCCGAGGTGCATTTCAGGCAGCTGATGCACTGGTGATTTCGAACCGCGCCGCTTGTGCTCATCGGGACGTTCATCGGACAGCTTCTGTCGCAGGCCTTGCAGTTGATGCAGGTGTAGGTATTGCGCCTGATCTTGAAGATGCGGAACAGGTTGAAAACCCCGAGCACCGCACCGTACGGGCAGGCGTACTTGCAGAAGGGACGCTCCACCAGCAGGGACAGGGCGAGCACCGCGATCAGGATAATCACCCCTCCGATCGCTATCTCGGATGTCCAGAAGTTGAACAGGGCGAAGTAGGGATCGATGTCGGCAAACACCAGAGTGCCGGTAACCGCGGTCATGTACACGACCCAGCCCAGCATGAGGTAGCGCAGATAGCGCAGGATCCTGTCGACCTTGTAGGGGATCAGGCGGTTGAATCGCCGCCCCAAGATCTTTCGGCCCAGCTTCCCGAACCATTCCTGAATGCTTCCGAACGGACAGACCCATCCGCAGAACACGGGGCCCAGAAAAAGGGTCAGGGCGAACACGATCCACATCAGGATAAACGAGGCTGAATGGATCTTGCGCACGAACGTTCCTGCGGTGATGAATTGATACACCGAAACCACGCCGCCGAAGGGGCAGATGGCGTGGAGAGAGGCGGCCCAAAGGACCGGAATCGCTTTCCCCGCCTCCTCCGGCGTGTGGTTCACGGCGATCAGAGCAATCAGCGCGAAGAAGAAGATCTGAACGACCAACCGGATGTTCGCCGCTTTCCGCACGGCGGCTTTGAGCCCGGCGGCTTTGCTCTTTTTCGCCATCCAGGTGCTCCCTAGTTGTAGCGGTTCAGGTTGTTGCGGAAGGCCCGCAGATGATTCTCGGAGGCCCGCTTCAGCTGCTCGAACAGGTCCCGCACGTCATCGGGCAGGTCGGACTGCAGGAAAGACTCGTACATGGAGATGTTGTCGATCTCCGCCTGGACTCCCGTTTCGAAGGAAGACTTGAGGTCCTCAGGCAGCACCACGTACATGCGGGCCGTATTCTCGGGCAGGGAGTAGCCGTACTTGTCCAGCAGCTCCGTCACCCACTCGATGTGCCGCTGCTCGGCGGCCACGATGTTGGTGAAGGGGCGGATGCTGCCGTACTCCTCTATGATCAGCTCGTACTCCGCCCGGGCCAGGTACTCGTCCTGGATCGCGTAGGTCAGCATCTGCTCGATTGTCAATCCGCTTTTGCCTTCTGCTCCGCGTGCTCCGAAATCTGCCGATGCGACATCGGCGAAGGCACCTGCGATCCCGGCCGTGCTCAGGGCAACGACCAGAACGATTATTTTCATGCCAAAACGCTTCATTTTAAAAACCTCCTCGTGGTTTTTCTTGAACTTCGAGTTAGACAGTACAGGGGGAGTGTAGAGAGGACGTGGAGGGTATGTGAAGATCGTGTGAAGGAACTTGTACCAGGATTACCAATCTGAGTACTATGGATGTACACATTATGGCACGAATATTCGTCGTTGAGGACAATGAAAGCCTCCGGGAAGCGGTGTGCTCCTACCTCCGTCTGAATGACCACGAGATCGTCGAGTTTCCCCGGGTCGGGGGAGTGCTCGAGGCGATCGAGACGAAGCCGCCGGACCTGATCGTTCTGGACGTGATGCTGCCCGACGGGGACGGCTTTCTCCTGGCCAGGAAGATCCGAAAAGCTCACACGGTACCGATCATCTTCCTGACCGCCAAGTCCACCGAATCGGATAGGATCACCGGTTTCGAGCTGGGGGCCGACGACTACGTGGTCAAGCCCTTCTCCCCCAAAGAGCTCTCCCTGCGCGTGGAAGCGGTGCTGCGCCGCAGCGGCGAGAGTTCGATCCAACCGGCCGCTCCCAAGCGGTGGACGCTGGGGAAGCGGATCCTGGAGCTGGATGCGGCGGCTCATCGGGCATCCGTGGACGGCGCGGAGATCAGCCTGACGGTGGCGGAGTGGAAGATCCTCTCCTATCTGGCTGCCCGGGCGGGAACCGTGGTCGGCAGGGAGAGGCTTCTGGGGGAGAGCCTCGATTACCTGGTAGCCGAGGGATCGGAGCGGACCGTGGATACCCATATCAAGAACCTGCGCTCCAAGCTCGGCGATCCGGGGTGGATCGAGACGGTGCGGGGCTTCGGCTACCGGTTCTCTGGGATTCTCCGGTGAATCGACTGTTCGTTCGCACCTTGATCACCGTCCTGGCGGCGTTGCTGATTCTGATCGCCGTGATGGCGGCGGTTTCGGTTGTGGGTTTCCGCAGGTCCCTGGATGAGTGGGAGCGGGCCAGGGCCCGCCAGCTGGAGCAGACGGCCCGACAAATCCTCGTGAATTACCCCGATCCGGCGCTGGATGTCACGGTTCCGGAAGATGTACCTCTGTTCGTCTACGATGCCGAGAGGCAGCTGATCTTTTCCAACCGGGGGGAGGGTGGAAGAAGACGAGCCGGCGGCGGCAGCACGCTCCAGGCGCAGCAGGGCGATCTGGTTGCTGTCGAAGAGGATGGGCAGCTGCTGGGTTACTACAGGAGCGCCCTGATGCGCTTCGAAAACGATGCGGCGAACAACCGTTTCCTCAACTCCCTGCGCCTGACGATTGGACTGGGCCTGGCCCTGGCTGTGATCATTGCCGTCTGTTTCGCCCTGCTGTTCTCCCGCTCACTCAGCGCGCCTGCGGTGCTCCTCTCCCGGGGATTGGACCGCCTCACCCACGGCGATCTCTCGGTTCGTATTCCCGAGAGGGGTGCCCGGGAGATCGCCGGCATCGCCCATTCGACGAACCGGCTGGCCGAACAGCTGCAGCGGGAGCGGGGAATGCGCAGGCAGTGGGTGCAGGACATCGCCCACGATCTGCGCACCCCGATCGCGGCCATGAGGGCTCAGTTTGAAGGGATGCGGGACGGTGTGCTCGATCTCTCCAAGGAACGCGTCGGAAAGAGCCTCAGGGAGATCGCCCGGATCGAAACTCTGGTAGCCGACCTGGAAGAGTTGATGCGTCTGGAGTCACCGGAAATGAGGTTGTCGATCGAGCAGGTGGAAGCAGCCGCCTTCATCGAGGAAATCGCCGAGCGCTTCACCGCCCAGCTGGCCGAAAAGCAGATTCGATTCCGTTCGCACCGTGGGGTCGATCGCTTCCCCGCGGACCCGGCCTTGCTTCAGCGGGCCGTTACCAATTTCCTCACAAATGCCATCCGCCATACACCGCGGGGAGGGAGGATCGAGCTGTCGATCTGGAGCGGCTCTGATGAACGCACTGTCGTTACCGTGGCCAACTCGGGAGAGCCGATACCGCCCGGGGAGCTGGAAAAGGTCTTTGATCGCCTGTACCGCGGCGAATATGCCCGCAGTTCCCCCGGTTCCGGACTGGGATTGACGATCGCCAAACGAATCGCCGAGCTGCACGGCGGGGCCTTGAGTATAGGCAACCGTGAAGAGGGCGGGGTTGTGGTGGAGCTGATTCTTTAGCAGCAGGATGCATCGGAGGCACCGCCGCCGCTGCAGCCGCACTGCGGATCTCCACCTCCGATCAACCCGTTGATGACGGCCGCGGCGCAGCCGACGCCGGGGTTGACCCGAATCGCGTCGAAAGGACAGTTCATCATACAGGCGCCGCACTCGATACAGCGATCCCGATCCACGATGCGAACGGTTTTGCCGTTTCCGGCAAACACTTCGTGGGGACAGACCTCCAAACAGCGGCCGCATCCGGTGCAGCGCTCGGGAAACAGCTCCAGTGTAACCACGTTCGCCATGTATCTCATATCCAGATCCCCCAATCCTGTATTTTGTAGAGTACCAGAAGCACCAGGGCAATCACCCCGGCGGCGATGTACAGAGGAAGGCCGATTTTCAGCTCCTTCTTGACCCCGGAGATGCTCGTAAAGGTCGTGCTTCCGGTGAATTGCAGGGCCAGGTACGATCCGGCCGCCGGAAAGAAGACCAGGGAGAAGGCCTGCAGGTAGACGCTCTGCAGTGCCTCCGCCGGAACGAGAAAAACCAGGGCACCCGTGGCTACTCCACCGACCAGCAAACCCTTGAGGGCGAATGAGCGAAAGGGGATCCAGGGCAGGAAGAGCGGCGCAAAAAACGTACCCGACAACAGTGCGGCGGCCCCGAGGATTGCTACGGGCAGACCGTTATGCAAGGCGCTGCGGAACAATATACCCTCCCGCTGCAGCCCGAAGAGGAGGAACACGGCGCTCAGAAAGATCAGGAATCCCTTTAGGGCGGGCACGATCTCCATGGGCGTAAGCTCCAGCCGCTCCCGGAAACCGAAGCGCACCTTCCGCATCTCCGCCGTTGCCTTGTGTCCGTTGCGTAGATACGCCGGCAGATCCCGGGCATACACCGGTCCGTATTCGACGGAGAACCCGGTGCGCTCTCTGACGATATGAGCCTGGACGCCCGGCGCCCCCAATTGGGGAAGGATGATTCTGCGGTGCTCCACGATCTTGGGCAGGCGGGTAGCGCGGATTCGATGGATCAACTCCTCGGTCCCGAAGGTTCCCTTGCCCGCGGCGCACCAGACGTTGATGCCCCGGGTATCCAGCACCACGATCCAGGCGTGAAAACCTGTCAGTTCCCTGCGCAGAAGATCGAAGCTGAGCTTGTAGTTGGCCGTAACCAGAACCGCAGACCCGCGGTCCGGCCTGCCCGCTGCGTAGATCCCGGGCTGCACCGTGTAGTTCATGCGGAAGGAGTTGAACAGCCGGCACTTGAGCCGTCCCCACGAGTCCCGGCGGGACCACCGGGTGGGTAC
>Ga0180437_10001438_pt1 | contig 40783 bp, 35 predicted proteins | sample SS_ome_4_FD_132410 | JGI IMG/M metagenome (GOLD analysis project Ga0180437, IMG submission 132410) | Hypersaline lake sediment archaeal communities from the Salton Sea, California, USA - SS_3_D_1 metaG | ecosystem: Environmental > Aquatic > Non-marine Saline and Alkaline > Hypersaline >...
ACCGGGCTTAACTAAAAAGTCAAAGAACACTTGGCGCAAAGTGATGAATAAATCGACCACGGAGCACCTAATTTTTTGTTTTATTTCTTTTCATTTTTTCATACACTATTTGACATTACCATTTTAAGAGCCCACAGAATACACAGAAAAACACAGAAAAAAAACAGAAAGATTATAAAAAAAAAGTTTTTTGTCTTTCTGTGTATTCTGTGTATTCTGTGGGCCCTTTTTTTTTTTTTAGATTTTACCTTCATTTTCATCCCGAAAACAAAGCGCGTGGGGTTTAACGGTTTGATCAGTTCGTAAAGAATCATGATGACAGCAAAAGAGGCAGCAATAATGATCATATATTTGGCCATCATTGAACTATCCCACTGGATAATATAAAAACCAATGATCAAAATAACCGTTTGATGAAGAATATAAAATGGGAGTACCCCTTCATTACTGTATTTTAAAAATTTATTGGTAAAATTAAGGTGTCTTCTCCCTATACCCAGGAAAAAGAGAATCCAGGCCCATGTATTCATACTTCGCATGATCTGTAACAAAATATATCCAATGGAATAGTCTGGATTTTCATAAATGGCTCTTAAATTGCCAGCAAGAAACCAAACCATTATCAAAGATGTAGAAACTATAGCTAGCCAGAAAGCCAATTTACGGTATTTTTCAATCACCTGTTGCATTCGTTCATCGGAAAAAAAGAGGTAACCATAGAAGAAAAAAATCAACCAATAAAAGAAATCGGCCCAGTGAAGGTAATCTCTAAACAGGGGGCGAAGGAAGATTTGAATGACTGCAACAGGTATAATGGTTAAGAAGATTCCCCCTGGTCTATAAAAAAGCGCCTTCATCTTGGACAAAAACCCATGCCCGGGCTCTTTTTTGAAAAACATAAATAAAGGTAACATAATGAGTGAAAAAACGAAGAGAAAACCGAGAAACCATAGGTGGTAACCATAGTATCCGAAAAATCGAAAGCTACCATCTATCCATAACGTATCCGGGTTAAAATAATGGGGCATAAACGCCCAAAAAGAACCCTTAAATCGATTATAAAAAATCGCTTCAAGGTATTTTTGAGGCGGAATAAAAAGAATAATCCCAAAGAAATAAGGGATTAACAGGCGTTTTAGTCGTGCTCCAATATATTGTGATTGGCCTTTTGCCTTTAGGGCAAACCAGGTACCGGCTCCTGAAAGTAAAAAGAAAAATGGCATGGTCCATTGATGGGTGAAACCGGTAAAAATAGAAAATCCGATGCTGGGAGTGGCATTTTTCACATGCCAGCCTCCATGGTCAAAGAACCTGGCACAGTGAAACAAAAAGATAACTAGCATCGCTAAAACACGAAGCCAATCCACATAGTAACACCGTTCACTTGTAAGTTTTGGCACAAGTACCGACCTGTTCATGCTAACACCTCCTGAAATATGTTTCTTCATACTATTTGATATTCAATCAATCCTTCTTTTTGGTGATATGGTTTTCTAAACAAATCATTCTCAACTATAATTTTAACTTGAGTAACATTCATTTTCTCCCAATTTGTCATAACCGGGAGTATGAATGGTATAAACGGGAAAAAACAGAATGCGAAACATATCTCTTGAAGATTATTTTATTAAATCGCTTCACCTATCGCTAACTGAGTACAACTCTATGGTTCTGCCGGAGGATGTTCTCCCATTGCATAAAGTAATCGGCGCAAATTAACTAAACCTTCTCTATTTAGTTGTAGAGTTTCGACTGTTGCCCGTCCTGTGGGAGTTAATCCGATAATTAACGTAAAATCTTCATTCCAAATATAAGTTTTAACCATAGACGGGGGTTTGGATGTGCAGTTCTTCCATGATCTCAGTAAGCGAAGTACAACGGATACGAGCCAATTCTTTTAGAGACTCCACACGCTTTGCATCCAGTTTCTCAACCTGATCAGTTAACTGTAATAATTCGTCATACTCCTCAGAAGTAAGTGTCTCTGACTTCTGCTTAGCGATAAGTTCATCATAACGTACCTGGACATCGGATGGTATACCCTGATTAATCTTTAAAAGCAATTCAGATTCATCTTTTGACAAACCGGGTGCCTTTCGGTGTGCTTGAAAAGCGATAATTTTCCAGATAAACCTTTCCAGTTCAGATGAGCTCAACTGCTTCACGGCTTGCAGTAAATCATCGGTGGATAATTGCGCTTTAGTCTGAACACCTGTCATATGTCACCTCTTTTATATTCTTACTCTATAATAATATACGAAAAATCGATAAAATTCAACCTTCGTTCCTATGTTTTATACTGCACTCATAGGAGGGCACTCATTATACTTCCTCATGCAACCATATCATACAGAAAAAGATTTACTTTAGCAAGCCATACTATCCGCCCCGGGTAGTGTTAGAAATTTTCATAATATTTTTTTCTTTTGGTGTTAATTTTCATTCCCGGATCAGCGGGACAAATTATCATTTCATTTTATTGAATGGTTTTTTTTCGGTTTTCGTTTTTCGCTTCCAGGGTTTTCGTACCGAGATAATCACAGCGAAAATAATAGTCAACACCTGAAATGTACCGAATATCATCGAATGGTGACGATGACTCAGATAATCAAGGTTAGAAAGCGCCTGTAGTCCCTGTTCCTCAGCAATATCAGCCATTCCACTCAGCCAGGGTCCTAACCAGAATGTTCCGAAGATCATGCCGTAAACACAAATAATCCATTTTACAGTTATCCAGTGATGTTTAAACCAGCCCCAATTTGTCCAAATGGAAAATACCAGTGCAGTTAAAAAAACACCGATCGCGCCGGGTACGAGTATAAATAAATCAACGAAATCCAGGGTATAAAGAATGCCATAGAGCTCTCCCCCGTTTTTCGCTTTAATAAAGAATTGCATAACCATCAGGGCTGTCGCGCAACCCACCCATACACATGCGAAATATACATGAAGGATTTTTAACCACTTTTGCCCTTTATTGCCGAGTTTTTTCATCTTGCCCTCTAATTCATTTCAACAACAAAAAAAACACTATAGGAAAATCCTTTCTTAATCATAATGAAATATTAAAGGAAGGATTGTTCATTGTCAATAGTTTTTTGGAATAATTATTTAATGAATTGAAAAAAGAGAAAATTATTGACTAATTGATGCTTTAAAGCCTTTTTTCAGCTTATAAATGGAAAAATATTTTGTTACCCGGCCATCCTCGTCATCGGCGACATCCTCCGCGCCCAGTCGCCAGGGCGCTATGACCTGAATCATGTAGCAGGAACCGAAGGTGAACAGCGTTGTGTTCGGTACCTCATTTCTTCATCTCGGCGTAGCACAATACCTACCACCGCTCGCGAAGCTTCTGCCATGTGGTCGAACACAGGAAGCTTTCGTCGACGCTCGACTCCATTTCGAGATACATGCGGTACGGTATGGTGAAGGAGAGAAGCTCTCTAGCGATCTTGCCCCGCTGCGAAATGTCGAAGAAGCCTATAACTCCGCGTGGATTATCGCTCTCGGCCTCCGCATGGGCAAACAGGATCGACTGACATGCGGCTCCCCAGGGCGACACAGTAGTGTCGATCGCCCCGCGACGAAACCCGGCCAGCGTCACCAGTGCGGAGAGCTGGTCCGGATTGACGAACATCAGGACCAACGAGACACTCTCTCCCTCTGCTACCTGATCGAGAGGCTTGCAGACGATGAACTCGGTCGGTACTTCGCGGTATGGGAGAGCCCTCGCCCAGCGAGCGGCTACCTCGGGACTCTCGAAGAAGCGCTCGCCCTCGCCCATGTCGAATGTCCGGCCGTTCGCCAGTTCTGTTTTTCCTCCGGTCGAGAGTAGACGATCGATCGGGAAGCCGACATAGCAGTTCCCGAAACCGAGCCCGGTTCCTCCACCCGGACAGCCGCAGGTCTTTCGATCGAAGACGCCTGTCCGGCCTTTGGCGGCTGCGCGAAGCATGGCAGCGACGCAGCCCCGTCTGCCTTCCTTGAACTGGGTGGCGCGCTCCGGCTTGGCGTTGGTCAACAGAACGGCCACAGGCGAGTGCTTCAACGCCAGGGCTTCCTCGATCCGGCTATTCATGTGAACTCCTCCGGCGCACTTGCCCGAAGACCTTCGGGATGCTCCGATGCATGCCGTACTGGGTGAAGAACGACCCGGCGGCCACGTCGAGTGAGTGCCGCTGTCGGATCGTGCTGAGCGTGCGGCGCCAGATGCGGCCCCAACTGTAGCCCTCCCGCATAGTTGCCTCGGATGCATCTTCCATCTCCTGGGAGCCCATCGTCGGATGCTTGAATACGACCGTGCCGTCGCCGAATCGCTCCCAGTCGAGCCCCGGAAGAATTCGGTCCGCGGCCAGGTACTCGTCATAGATATTGCTGCCGGGCATTGGTGTCAAGGGAAGTATAAAGGGGACCACGCCACACTCGTCGCAGAAGTCGAGCGTCCGCTGAAAGGTCTCCATGGTATCTCCGTCCCAGCCCACGATGAAGAAGCCGAGGATTTCGATCCCGAGACTCTGCAGCGTCTGGATGTTCTCTTTCATCTTCTGCAGCTCGAAGCTGTGGGGTGACGTGTAGTGGAGCTTGCGCCAGGCGCCTGAGTCCTTCTGCCCGGAAGCGGAGATCGACTCGAGACCAGCGGCGATACTACCGAGCCCGCTCTCGACCGCAAGTTCCAGGATCTTACGGCCGTCGGGATAATTGATTGCAGCGATCCCTCCCGCCCCGGTCCAGACCCGCCCAGGTCGAAGTCGGGAGAGCTCGCGGTAGAGGTCGAGGTAGTACTGGTTCTCCTCGGGCCGGTCGGTCATCTGTGGGTGACCAAAGACGCTATCGTCCACGTTGAAGTAGCGCTTTCCGAGAGTGTCGACCTCGGCCACTACCTCATCGACGGGGCGATGACGGATATTTCCCCCGAAGAGCCGTGAGACCGGGCAGAAGTTACACGCGTTCGGGCAACCGCGGGTGGTGAAGATGGAATCCATCATGTACCGCTTTCTGGGCAGCAAATCGCGGCGCATCATTGGTATCCCCGCAAGGCCTGGCCGCTCTCTCTCGTGGACCACCTTCCCTTGGAGCTGATTTACCGCGTACGGACCGCAGACGTAGAAGTCGCCGAGCGTGCCGCGCTCAATGTCCTCGAGCAATCGCGGCCAGAGCTGCTCTGCCTCGCCGATGGCCACCGCTGACGCGTGCGCCCGGGCCTCGGCCGGAAGGGCGTACACGTGTGGGCCCCCCAAAACCACTGTCCGGCCTCGCACCAGGAACTGGTCAGCGATTTCGTAGGCCACGGTGGCGAGCGGCGTCCGGACCGTGATGGCGACCAGATCGACCTCGGCATCGTAGTCGACCTGGTCTCCCGAGAGCATGTCAACGAGCTTGACGTCGTGCTCGCGAGGCGTCAGGGCCGCGAGGAGCGTCGGCGCGAGCGGCATGACGATGGCCATGGCCATGTCCCGCGACGTTTCCGGATCTCTACACGGGAAGATGATGTTGATCTTCATCGGTCCGCCTCCGTCCCCTTGCGTGAAACACTATAGAAAAATCCTTTTTTAATCATAATGAAATATTAAAGGAATAATTGTTCATAGTCAATAGTTTTTGGAATAATGTCCATAATAGCGAATGGGAGATTCATAGGAATCAGGAATGTGCAGACAGACCCTATTGAACCAGTTCTACCCTGGGATGATCTTCTGGAATCGGTTTCCTGCAAGGTTTCTTACGCTTGTGCACTTTTACTACTGTTTCTTCCTCTTTATCTGGTCCTTCTTCATCCTTAGAAAAATCTTCAAACAATAGTCGCTGCAGACTATCCGTTTCATCTTGATGTCTCTCAGATATCCGGGTAAAACTTTTGAGTCTCAAAAGGCGTAGCTCTTCATGGAGAATATGAATCTCCAGCTCATAATTATCACGCATATCCTCCTTCTCTCTCTGCAGTTCTACTACCAACTCTTGAAGCTCAGAAACACTGTCTGGAAGATCCTTTAATCCTTTTTTGAACATAGATAATTATATCCCCTGGGTGTTAGCGTCGACGTCTCTGGTCCCTTAAATAGTCAAACCATTCGTCAAATCCCTTCCCGGTTTTGGCAGAGGTTTCAAATATCTTTACCTTGGAATTATGAGCCAGGCAATCTGCTTTCACTCTTTTTATATCATAATCCATAACATCCAGCAGATCGATTTTGTTAATAATCACCACTGCAGCTCTTAAGAAAAGTGCCGGGTACTTCCTGACCTTTTCATCTCCCTCAGGGATGCTTAAAACTGCAATTTTTAAATTCTCCCCCAGGTCAAAGGTAGAGGGACACACCAGGTTGCCGACATTTTCTATAAAGAGGTAATCAATGCTTTCCACATCCATTTCATGAACCTTTTCTTTAATCATGTTGGCAGTTAAGTGGCACCCTCCCCCGGTTTCAATGGCATACGCATTTTTATGACCCGATTGAATAAGCCGATCGGAATCCAGTGCTGTTTTTACATCACCAACGATCACACCAAAATTCCCATTGAAATGATTGGCCGTATATTCCAGTATTGATGTCTTCCCACACCCGGGAGAACCGATGATATTTAAGGCGAAAATACCTCTGCCTTTGAAAAAATCCCGGTTCTCAGCAGCAATTAAGTCATTACGCTCCCGGGCAGATAATTCTATTTTCTTTTTTATATTTTGCATTATTCCTCCACTAATTCAACAGAATTTATTACAATATCCATACCTGAAATTAATTTTCGGTCAAAAGAGTGACATTTGGGACAACTCTCAAATATCTCTTTTATTTCATATTCTTCCCCACATTCGCACCGAGCAATAGTAGGGACCTCCACGATGTTTATTTTAACCCCAGGGACGTTTTTTTCTGCTAAGATAATTTTTAAACCAAAATCAAGGGAGTCGACTACCACTCCGGAGAACGCTCCCACATCGATATTTATATTTGAAACCTTTTCCAGGTCCTCGGTCACTTTCATACTTATGGTTTCTACGATATCCTGGGCCAGTGCGAATTCATGCATTGTCATTACCGTTTTTTATTTTGTCAACGTTTAAATTGGAATTCATGTCCACATGTTCATGATTTCCATTTTCGGTTAATCTGAATTATAGCAATTTGCCCGAACTTGTCAACAAAGAAAATTAAAAAAATCAGGATTCTAGATTAAAGGTAAAGGCTAAAGTTGAGTTTGAATTTCACTATTATCCCAGTCGATTTCTCCTTAACCTCAACCTTAACCTGAGACCCTTTCTTTTTTTCGATTATCTGTTATAATAGCACCTTAAATCGATAAACATTGCAATGAAAGATTCGAAATTGGAAACAATAATCCGTGTTAGGTTATTAATAAAAGGTATTGTACAGGGAGTGGGTTTTAGACCTTTTCTGTACCGTTCCGCCCAAAAATATAAACTTCTCGGTTTTGTGAAAAACACCTTACAGGGTGTTATCCTTGAGGTTGAAGGAAACGAAAGAGATATTAAGGATTTTATCCCATATATCCTCAACCATCCCCCTCCCCTATCTTTGATAGAGAGTGTTGAGACCCAGGAATTACCGGTTCAATTCTCAAAAACCTTTGAGATCGTATCCAGTGAAGAAACAGGCCGAGGGGATTTACTGGTCTCCCCTGATATTGCTATCTGCGATAATTGTATAGAGGAACTCTTCTTCTCGGAAGACAGAAGATTCCGGTACCCTTTTATCAATTGCACCGACTGTGGGCCCAGGTTCTCAATTATCCAGGGACTACCTTATGACAGACCCAAAACAACGATGAAGGATTTTGGGATGTGCAGTCATTGTGAAAAGGAGTACAAAGATCCCTTAGACCGCCGTTACCATGCGCAGCCCGTATCCTGTTTTGAATGTGGACCAACCCTCTCTCTATATAATGATGAATATGATGATGCAAAACAAGGTAAAATGGTAAACCTGGTGGAAATGGTTTCGCAAAAATTAAACCAGGGATATATTGTTGCCATAAAAGGCCTGGGCGGCTATCATCTGGCCTGTAAAGCCTCCCTGGAGACCTCGGTTTTAAGGTTGAGAGAGTTAAAAGGAAGAGAGACAAAACCGTTTGCCCTAATGGGCACTCTTGAGATGATACTGGAGAATGCAGAGGTGTCAGAAAAGGAGAAAACCCTGCTGCTTTCCCCGGCTGCACCGATACTCCTTTTAAAACGGAAAGAAAGCACTGCCATAGCAAATGCAGTGGCACCTCACCTGAGTGACATCGCATTTATGCTTCCTTACACGCCTTTGCACCTCCTATTGATGGAAAAGGTAAAAGAGCCCCTGGTGATGACCAGTGCCAATATCAGTGACGAACCGATTATTTATAGAGATGATATAGCTGCACTTAAGGAACTCTCCGACTATATACTGACCCATGACCGGGAGATTCACATGTTCGCGGATGATTCAGTGGCAAAAGTTTTCGAGGATCGGCTCTACATGGTGCGGCGAAGCAAGGGGTATGTACCTTTACCCATGAAACTGGCGCTTCATTCCCCCGAAACCATATTGGCCCTGGGACCAATGCTGAAGACCACCTTTACCTTCCTCTACAATAAGAAGGCTATCATGAGTCAATATATCGGCGACACGGATTCGCCTGCATCGATTGAAGCAGAACGAACCGCCATCGACCATTTTATGAAACTTTTTTCCCTTAAGCCGGGTATTGTTGTGATGGATAAACATCCAGGGTATCCCAACCGCGAAATTGCAGAGGATTTTAAAGAAGCAAAGGTTGTTGAAATCCAGCATCACAAAGCCCATGTGGGTTCGCTTCTGGCTGAAACAGGTGAAATGGGAAAAATTTTGGGGATTTCCATGGATGGTACCGGATATGGAGATGACGGGAATATCTGGGGCGGTGAATTCTTTTTAGGAGATTATCAAGAACTCACACGATTCGGACATTTAAAATATCTTTTCTTACCTTCCGGCGACAAATCAGCAAAAGAGCCCTGGCGATTTGCTCTATCTGTGCTCAACTCCCTCTACGGGTCTTCGGAAAAAATAAAAACGTTTGGGGATCGGTTTGGGAAAAAAGGTGAATTTACCCTGGAAACCATAAAAAAGAAAGCCGGAGGAATCCTCACCTCTAGCTGCGGGAGATTATTTGACGCAGTCGCTTCTATCCTGGGGATCGGGGATTTTAACACCTATGAAGGTGAACTTCCCATCCGGCTGCAAGCCTGTGCTGAAAATAGCAGGCATACGGATGATTTTTACAGGTACTCTATAGAGACGGATAAAAAATGCCGAATACTAAACTGTTTGCCTATAATTCATGATATATTAGAGGATAAAAGAGAGACAGCAGATAAAGCGTATATCTTTCACCGAACATTGGCAAAAGGATTTGTAGACATGGCGAAATTAGCCGCGAATGAATATCATATTCGCAAGGTCGGGTTGACCGGCGGCGTGTATCAGAATACACTGCTGCTTCAAATGACAAAAAATTTGTTAGAAAAAGAAGGTTTTTCAGTATTAATCCACTCGGAGGTGCCACCCAATGACGGCGGCATTTCCCTGGGACAAGCGTTTCTAACTGCCGGACTACTCTCAAAATCAAGGAAAGAAAAGTTATAAATGAGAAAAAATACAAATTACAAATACCAAGTTACAAACAAATTCCAAATTACAAATTCCAAATCACAAAAAAACCCGAAATTTCAAATTAAAATTTACGAACAAGAACTTTCGATATCTGAAAACTCATTCGATGGATTTATAAGCTCAGTATATTTGTTTGTGATTTGTCTAATTGGTGCTTGTAATTTGTTTGTGATTTGTATTTTGGGATTTGTAATTTATAATTCAAAACTTTCAATTCAGGAGATCTAAAATGTGTATTGCAATACCAATGAATGTTAAGGAAATAAATGGAGATATAGGGGTTGTGGAGAGTCAAGGTGTCAAACGAGAAGTGGGCTTGATGTTAATGGATGATGTCAAGGTGGGCGACTGGGTGTTAATCCATGCAGGCTTTGCCATTTCCAAACTGAACCAGGAAGAAGCAGAAGAGACCATGGCCCTTCTCCGAGAAGCAGAGTTTATTGAATAACATTTAGCCACAGAGGAACACAGACGGACACAGACAAAATATTAGCCACGGATGAACACGAATAAAAAGAAAACCGAGAGAATTCAGAGGTCAGGGGTTGACAAAACTGTTGAGATATCGCATATTATAATGAAAGGAGCTAAATTATAGGATTAGCAACTTTGAAAATAGAAGATTTGCCGCATTATACCTATGATGATTATATGAAATGGGAAGGTCGGTGGGAATTGATCCGCGGAATTCCGTATGCCATGGTTCCTGCACCGCAGTGAAACACCAACGAATAAGCAATAAAATTGCATATCAATTGGAGAAACTGCTTAAAAATAGCCGCCACTGTAATGCCTATTTGCCAGTGGATTGGGAAATAACCGAATATACAGTGGTTCAACCAGATAATATGGTAGTATGTGGCGAAAATATCGAAGAAGAGAAACTAACGATTCCCCCGGTTTTGGTGTTTGAAATCCTCTCCCCCTCAAGCACCCGGATGGACCGGATTATAAAATATCAACTCTATCAAGAGGCAGGGGTGAAATATTATTGTATCGTGGACCCGGAAAGCCGGAGCGCCGAAGTGTTCCAATTAAAAGGTAACGAATATAAAGGGATGCGTGAGGATCAAGAGGGAAAGATGACCTTTCACCTGGGGGAATGTATTATCTCCTTTGATTTTGGCGAGCTTTTTAAAGAATAAGACGCTGTACTTGCACTTCCAGTGGGGCAAGCCCCACTGTCCCCCCTGGAATGTAATCGGGCACTTTAAATTCCTCTATCATTCCATCCTTTAAGTTTTTCCTTTATTGACATTTACCAGACAGGCCGAAACCTTAAGGGACGTGGGTTTTCTTTGTCTGCCTGTGAGGTATTGATACCTTTATAGAGCTATATACCGTACGCCGCACAAGGCGGCTATACGTTCGGATCTTTTTGATTGAGGGATGGGCAGATTAAAAAAGACAGCTTTTAGACCTGCCCATCCGAGCTTGCCTATCTCTTTTTTATCTTTTATCTATTGCCTCCGGCGGCCAGGGGCTCTTTTGAAAAACCGCCCCTGGACCCCGCAAAACTTTTTATAATGGGAAAAAATGATTCAAAATTAGGAAAACTTCAAGGCCGTGCAAATAGGTCCCCCGCGCCGCGGGGCTGGATCCCGCAAAAATTTTTGTCTATTTAGCACCCTGGTGCCTTATCTGTTGCCTTTCGTGTGTTTCGCGTGTTTCGCGGGCCCACTTAAATATCTCGTTTCCTTTAATGCATCATCCAACATCTTGTATGTATGATTGGTGAGCAGTTCTTTCCCTCTTTTAATATCACCTTGTTTCCAAAGCTTTAACACCTTTTCTTCAGCAGCCACACTTTCGTTAAATATTGCTTTTTGAAACCGGTTCAATTTTCTCCTTACATCCAAATACGCATCCGAATATTCCCATACACGGGGATAAACCAGTCTTTGAAGCCGCTCGAACTGCCACCAGGCAGATTCAGGTTCATAGTCATATGACGCGATTGTATATTCTTTGGGGATTCTCGTGCTTCCAACATAGATCGGTACAGCCAGGCTGGTATTGGCACCACTCATGCCATACCACATCACACACCCAATCTCCAGCGGCATATGGCGTCTCAATTGCCACACCATAAACGCCTGGGTTCCCGAGGTCTGAACCGGCGGCTGCGATAAAACCGATAAAATATCCTTAACCGTTATAGAACCAACCCTGTGCTTGAGCATAGAATTCCCCTGATACTCACGAGACGTATTCCTCGGATGATCCAATTTAGCCGGATCGCCGTAGATATATTTAAAATTAAACGGCCCGCTGGAAGACCTGTACCATCCTTGTGCAGTCGCATACTTAACCAGGTTTTCGCTTGCCAGGTCCCATTGGGTTTTTATGGTATACTGGTTGGCTTCCACATGAAAATCATTGTCCGAAATCCGCCGTGCCACCCAATGACGATAGGTGGTTTCTACCACCCAGGCCTCATTTCGATCTGAAATACAATAAGCCACAGGGCAGTCACTCTGACCATATGTGTCAATGAGTTTACCAACCAGGGTAACGGCATCACGTGCGGTTCTGGACCTCTCAAGGATAAGTTGACGAATGGCATACCGCATTATACCTTTTCCTTTAGGAATCCGCTCTTCTCTTGTAGACATCGTGTTGCAGCCCATAGAAACCCCGAATTGGTTCATACCACAAAGAATCCACCCGCCATCGAAATGTTTTTCCGCAACCGGTTTTGAATTGCCTGATGCCCAATATTGATGGGTTTTTGGCACCTGGGGTACGGTTACATAGTTTAAAGCGATTTCTTTTTCATCGTATGTTTGTCCCGGCTGAAACAAAAGTCTTCCGGACAGGTTGCCCATATCTTCATTATGACCCATTATCACACTGCCGTCGGCAGTGGCGTTCTTACCGACCAGTATTGTTGTGCATCCCCCGGCCTTTATAAACTCCTGCCCATGAGCCATTAAACCCAGGACTCCCACAATGAACACCACCACAGTGAATGAAACAATTACTTTAAACTTCATCTTATCACCTCAATTCTACCACGAACCATAAATATTTTCCTTTTGTTCTATAGGAAATCTTTTTACCTCTTACCTCTAATCTTTTATCTTATTATAAAAATCATACAGATTTTCAACCGGGATAATAGAAATATTGCGAACCGTTTTAATATCCGATTGAGCAATAGGTAGAATGAATTTTGAAAACCCCTGCCTGACGGCTTCTTTGATACGGTTCTCAATGAACGTCACAGGTCGGATTTCCCCGGTAAGTCCTACCTCACCGATGATGATTATATCTTTAGAGACCACGATGTTCTTATAACTGGAAATTAAAGCAGATATAATGGCGAGATCACTGGCTGTCTCTTTAATGATCATACCACCAGCAATATTCACAAAAACATCTGATTTGTAGAAAGGGAGTTTCAATTTTTTCTCAATAATGGATATCAACATGGACATACGATAAGGATCAAACCCCACGGTTATACGACGGGGATTACCGGCAAAAGGACTCTCGGTTACCAATGCCTGAATCTCTATTAAAATGGAACGCAAACCATTAATGGTGGGAAAAATGGAAATACCTGATTCAGAAGTCTGACGGTGCTGGAGAAAGAGCAGCGAAGGGTCGCTGATAGAGGTGAGCCCCTTTTGGGTCATCTGGAATATGCCGATCTCATCAATGGAACCGAACCGGTTTTTTTCAGCTCTTAATATGCGTAAATCGGTCTTTAACTCCCCCTGGAAATAAAATACCACATCCACCATGTGTTCCAATGATTTGGGGCCGGCAATCTGGCCGTCTTTGGTGATATGACCGATAATAAAGACTGAAATATTATTGGTTTTGGCCATATCAATGATCTCCGAGGTGACGTAACGCATGGAGGAAATGGAGCCAGAAATGGATGGAGCTGCCTGAGAATTGATGGTCTGGATAGAATCGATGATTAAAAAATGGGGCTTTAACTCCTCGACGGAACCTTTTAAATCCTCAAGAGTGCCCATTGTCAACAGGAAAATATCATCCGAATCCACGCCCAATCGATTGGCCCTGAGTTTTACCTGGACAGCGGATTCTTCACCAGAGTAATAGAGGATCTTTTTGCCTTTTCGAGAAAGAGCTCCTGATACTTCCAGTACCAGTGTGGATTTCCCTACGCCTGGCTCACCACCGATCAGAACGATGGAACCGGGTACAATACCACCGCCCAGTACCCGGTCAAATTCTTCCAGCCCTGTTACATCCCGCTGGACGTCCAGGCTCTCAATTTCCTTTAGGATGACGGGTTTTACTTGCCTGGCACTGCGACCGGCATGGTCTTTTACAGATTTCACTTCAACCATGGAATTCCAGGTTTCGCACTGAGGACATTTCCCGTAAAATTTGGGACCCTGATACCCACACTCCACGCATTCAAAGAGGACTTTTTTCTTCATGAAAAAATTATGAGGGGTAGAGGGGTAGAGAGGTAGAGAGGTAGCGGGTAAAGGAAAAATTGAATTATATAATTTACCACTTACTCTTTACCCCTCTACCTCTATACCCCTTTACCTCTTAAATCATTTTGATTCAACGATCAAAGAGAAATCGGCTATTTCCGAGAGTAATTCATCCATCCGCTGTAAAAGCGCGATCCTGTTTTGCCTTAATTTCTGATCCTCTGCCATCACCAGCACCTTATCAAAAAATTTATCAATCACTGGCTTCATTTCCAGGAACTCCGAACAACCTTCCAGATAATCATAATTAACGATGGCGTTTTCAATCTTGATTTTGGTCTCCTTAAAGATATCGAACAGGATTTTTTCTTCGGCCTCTACTAATAAATCTTCAGAAGCAGCAAAAGATTCGGAATCTTTAATGATATTTCTGAGTCGTTTGTGCAGTGCGACTAAATGCTCGATGGAATCGCTTTTAACGACTTTGGAAACACTTTGGCACCGGAGATACATGCGATAGATGTTCAGGATATCGGAATTAAATATGGAATTGACCACGTCATACCTATATTCCAGGAAATCTTTTAAAATATTCTCAACTCGGCTGAGAAATAATCCCTTCACTTTTTCAGTCAATTCAACTCGGTTCTTATCGGTGGGATCAGTAGAGGTGAAATGCCCGACGGCACATTCGATCAATCCATCCAGTTGGAAGTCCAATTTTAAATCAATGATAATTTTAATGATTGCATTGGCATCCCGGCGGATTCCATAAGGGTCTTTGGAACTTGAGATTTTAATGTCCTTATAGATAAACCCGGTGATATTATCGACCTTATCTGCAATGGATAAGAGACCGGCGCCCAGGTGATCTGATTTGATTTTAACAAATCCTTTGGGTTCATAGTGGCTGTAAACCGCTTTCCATAAGTCTACTTCAGCGCCGGATTCTTTTAAATAAAGGCCCCCCATAATTCCCTGCAATGATGGGAATTCTCGCACCATACGGGTTACCAGATCATTCTTACAATAGAGTGCGGCTTTTTGCAGGCTCTCAAGCAATGGTTCATTCCGGGTCTCTTTGACCAGGAGATTCACCAGCGTAGATAATCGATCTGTTTTCTCAAAAAAGGTCCCCAGCCCTTTGTGGAACATGACATTTCTTAAACTTTCCCGCAGTCCTATAAAATTATCCTTCCGATCATTGTCCCAAAAAAATTTAGCGTCTTCAAAAGTAGCACGAATCACTCTTTCATTCCCTCGCATCACATTCTTGTTTTCGTCCGGGATATTGGACACACCAATGAAAATATTTGTTATATTATTCTGTTTATCAAAAACCGGGATCAGCTTTTTTTCCTTTATCATAAAAGTGGAAATGATCTCAGAAGGCAGTTCCAGGTATTTTTTGTCAAACTCGCCGTGGAATACCACCGGGTATTCATTGTTGTAAATATAGTCGTCCAAAATGGCAGTGTCCGGTATGATATTGGCGCCAAACTCCTCTTCAATATCGGTTATCTCATCGATAATCTTTTTCCTGCGTTCATCCTCCCGATATATCACAAAATTCCTGGTGAGTAATTCGCAGTAATCTTTAAAAGAATTGACCTCAATGGGACCTTCGGAAAGGAGAATATGGCCAAATGTGGTATTGGAGGATTTGATACCAGCAAATTCGAACTCGATAACCTGACCATCAAACAACGCCAGGATACTTCTGATTGGTCTGACAAAGGGAAGCTGGGACTCATTCCAAACCATGGTTTTGGCAAAGGTGAGTTCACCCAACACCTGCGGCAGCATTTGTTTTAAGATGTCAAGGGTAGGTTTACCTTCTGTCTTCCTCTCAATGGCCATATAGATACCTTTGGGGGTCTCAATCTCCGTGAGGATCGAAGCCGGGACGTTGTTAAACTCCAGGAATTTGGTTAAAGCAATGGTCGGATTTCCTTCTATATCATATGCAATTCGTTTGGCTGGACCTTTTATCTTTTCCTCTGTATCATTGGCTTTTCTGTTGATATTGTTGATATAAATCATGAATCGGCGGTTCGTGGCAGCGGTTTCCACATATTTAAATTCGACCAGGTTCTCTTCTAATCCCTCCTGCAATTTATTACTCAATTGATTCATAATAGAGGGTATTTCAGAAACCGGTACCTCTTCGACTCCCAGTTCAAAAAGAAAATCACTCATTCTCTTCCTCGCTTTGGTTTTCTGTAAGTGTTACATATTTCTGTGCGATTTCGGCTGAGAGATTTCGCATGTTAGCCATAAAAGCGTTTCTTTCAGCCACGGATATGGCTTTCCTGGAGTCCAGGACATTAAAAGTATGGGAACACTTTAAGACATAATCAAACGCGGGGAGGTAAAGATCCGCCTCGATGAGCCGCTTGGCTTCCTTCTCGTATAAGGTGTAGACGTTTCGTAAAAAATGAATGTCTGCAAACTCGAAATTGTAAATGGAAAACTGCCGCTCTTCCTCGGTTCGTAACTCCGCATAACTGACCTGGTTGCCCCATTCCAGGTGGTAAAAGGTGTCTTTGGCATCCTGGAAAGCAGCCAATCGTTCGATACCATAGGTGATTTCCAGGGAATTGGGATTTAAGTCGATACCACCGGCCTGCTGGAAGTAGGTAAACTGGGTAATCTCCAGACCATCACACATCACCTGCCATCCAACCCCCCAGGCACCCAGGGATGGGGAAGCCCAGTTGTCCTCATCAAACTTGATGTCGTGGTTCCTGATATCGATATCCAGGTATTGGAGACTTTGCAGATACAATGACTGACCGTTTTCCGGGATCGGTTTTAAGATGACCTGGAACTGGTTGTGCTTTTGAACCCGGTTGGGGTTTTGAGCATACCGCCCATCATCTGGCCTCCGGGAGGGCTGCCAATAAGCTACCTTCCAGGGTTTTTTCCCTAAAACTCTAAAAAAGGTATCTGGCGTCATGGTGCCGGCTCCAACCTCATTGTCATAACCAGAGGCAATATAGCACCCATTGGCCGCCCAATAATCCTGTAACCTTAAAATTATATTTTGTACACTCATCGGCTCAATGACTCACTCTCTCTTTCCCATTTTACCCTCAACTGCCGGGCAGCACGGACTTCATCCAGCCTCGTGACAGGTGTGGTAAAGGGAGCATTTTTTAATTTCTCAGGGTCTTCTTCTGCTTCTTTTAATATGGTTTTCATTGCCCGGATAAACGCATCCAGGGACTGCTTGCTCTCGGTTTCGGTGGGTTCAATCATCATAGCCCCATGCACAATCAACGGGAAATAAACGGTAAACGGATGAATACCGAAATCCAACAGCCGCTTGGCAATATCCAGGGTTTTGACGTTTAAACCTTTGTCCGAAAAGACCACTTCATGAAAGGTTTTGGAGGTATAGGGCAGATCAAGAAGGTCCTGTAGGCCTTTGCGTATATAATTGGCATTTAACACGGCATCTTCCGCCACTTTCCTTAGATTTTCCTTGCCCAGAGCCATGACGTAAACCAGGGCTCGAACCATTACCAGAAAATTTCCATAGAAATTCTTGACCCGGCCAATTCCTTCATTAAAATAGGAGACATGGTATATATCACCATCACGGTTACTGTTCGTGTTCCTGGAGACCAGGGGAACCGGGAGGTGTTTAACCAGTTCACTGGTAACGCCGATAGGACCGGACCCAGGACCACCACCACCGTGCGGAGTGGAAAAGGTTTTGTGAAGATTCAGATGAAGAACATCCACTCCCAGTTCACCCGGCTTGACGATTCCCATAAACGCATTCATATTGGCACCGTCCATATAAAGCAGCGAACCGTTTTCATGAAGGGCCCCGGAAATCTCGATAATATTCTTCTCAAATATTCCCAACGTATTGGGATTGGTCATCATCAGAGCTGCCACCTCTTCATTTAAATGCTCGTTTAGAGTCGCCACATCGATGATACCGTCTGTATTGGAAGGGATCTCCTTGATTTCGTAACCGGCAAAGTGAGCGGATGCGGGATTGGTTCCATGAGCTGAATCCGGGATCAATACCACTTTCCTGGGATTGCCTTTGGAACTAAGATGTTGACGGATGATCTTCATGCCCACGAATTCGCCGTGAGCACCTGCTGCCGGAGCCAGGGTAAAACCCGCCATACCCGTTATGTTGATCAACCACTCCTCAAGCATTTTGATGATTTCCAGGTTCCCCTGTACCAGTTTAAGGGGGGAGTAAGGGTGCGCGGAAAATTCCTCAAAAGAGGCTATCTTATCATTTATTTTGGGATTGTATTTCATGGTACAGGAACCCAATGGGTAAAATCCTGAATCCACAGAGTGGTTTAAATGGGATAGGTTGGTATAATGCCTGACGATTTCGACTTCCGATAGTTGAGGGAAATCTTTGATATCTTCCCTCCGATGCACCACGTCTAGGGCAATGAGATCGTCGGAAAGTTCCGTTTCCGAAAAAGAATACCCAACCTTTCCTTCTTTGCTTTTATTAAATATCAACTCCGGTAACTGTTTCATTGTAATTCTCCAATGGCACGTAACAATTTGTCGATATCCTTCTTCCTATGCAACTCGGTGAAATTGATAAGAACAGCTGATTCATAATCCCTGAGTTTAAGTTCATGGAACCATTTCAAAGGGACACCCACCAGGATCCCTTTGGATTCCAGTTTCGTTATAAACCCATCTACTGTCATGTTTTTGATTTCCAGTACCACTTCATTGAAAAAGTTTTTCTTGTGTTTGATACTGACATGCTTAAATTTGGCAATCTCTTTGACAAAGTAAGCCGTGTTCAGGTGGTTGATTTTTGATATTTTCATCAAGCCGCTTTTTCCCAGGGTGGCCAGGTACATGCTTGCTCTAAGGGCGCACCATGCCTGGTTGGTGCAGATGTTGGATGTGGCTTTTTCCCGTTTGATATGTTGTTCGCGGGTGGAAAGGGTGAGCACATAGCCGCGATTCCCTTTGGTATCCACGGTTTCACCCACAATCCGACCCGGCATTTGCCGGATTAAGTCCTTATTAACTGCCATAAATCCCAGGTAGGGTCCGCCAAAAGCCAGCGGAAGCCCAAAGCTTTGGGCTTCACCCACCATGATATCCACACCGTTTTTCCCACCCGGTGACAGGAAGGGCAGTGACATAGCTTCTGCCACCACCTGGATGGAAAAGGCATTTTTACTGTGCAGGATATCCGATATCTTCTGGCTCTCTTCCACCACACCGAAGAAATTAGGGGATTGGAAAAGGAAACCGGCACACGCTTCGCACACCTTTTCCTCAAGGTCTTCCAGGTTTACAGCCCCTGTCTCTTTATCAAAGTCAATATATTCTGTTTTGTATTCCTCCAGGTCTCGAATATAGGTTTCGATAATTTCGATGTATTCCGGATGGAGATTGCGAGCGAGGAGGATGGTATTTTTTTTACGGGCTTTCCGCAGTGCCAGCAAAGCACCTTCAGCCGCAGCCGTTCCACCATCATAAAGGGAGGCGTTGGACACATCCATGCCAGTAAGCATGGTTATCATGGTCTGATACTCGAACATGGCCTGCAAACTGCCCTGGCTCACTTCCGGTTGATACGGGGTATAAGGGGTCAGGAATTCCCCTTTACTGCTTAAATGATTCACTACTTCGGGAATAAAATGGTTGTATGCGCCGCCACCTAGGAAGCTTAGATAATCGGAAAATTTGTTTTCCTTTGCAATTTCTTTAAACCGTTTGATTAATTGGTCTTCCGAAGCAGCAGAGGGAATATGATCCAACGGGTAATAGGCTTTTTCCGCCGGAATATCGGAAAATAGTTCCCTGGTTTCCGCTATTCCAAGGAATTTTCGTATTTCCTCCCGGTCCGAATCGGTGAGTGGAAAATATTTCATTCATTACTCCTCTAAAATCCCCTTCAGGTATTCATCGTATTGGTCTGAATTCATTAATTCGTCCAGTTGGCCGGAATCATTCATCCTGACCTTAAAAATCCAGCCGTCGCCATAGGGGTCCTTGTTTACTATTTCAGGAGCATCTTCCAATGCTGCGTTGGCCTCGACAATTTCACCGGAAACAGGACAGTAGATATCGCTCACTGCCTTTACCGATTCAATATTGGAACAGGCCTCCCCTTTTTCCTTTGTCTCCCCTACCTCGGGTAGTTCCACGTAAACTACATCCCCCAGCTCTTTTTGAGCATAATCGGAAATCCCGACGATTGCAATTTCTTCCTCAACTCTTACCCATTCATGATCTTTTGTAAATTTTAAATCCTTAACATTTACACTCATATTTTCCTCCTAACTAATTATTGCCACTAAGGCACCAAGATGCTACTCTGCGGAGTAGCACTCTTTGTGCCTTTGTGTCTTGGTGGCTGATTTCATTTTTCATTTATTTCTTTTGTAAAAAGGTGTTTCCACCACTTTGGCGGAAACCATTTTGTCCCGAATCCCCACCTGGAATTCTGTTCCTATGTCGCACTTTTCAATGGGCAAATAGGTCATCCCAATGGCTTTTTTTAAGAAGGGAGCAAAGGTACCGCTGGTAACGGTTTCGTACTCTTTTCCATCGACATAAACCGGGTACCCATGCCGGGCGATTCCCCTGCCGGTCAGCTCAAAGCCCACCAATTTCCGGGTAATACCCTCTTCTTTTTGTTTCAGCAGGACATCTCTTCCAATAAAGTCGCCCTTTTTCAGTTTCAGTATCCATCCCAGGTCGGCTTCCAGTACGGTATGGGAATCATCGATATCATTACCGTACAATGCCATGCTGGCTTCCAATCTTAAGGTATCCCTGGCACCCAATCCGACAGGAATAATGCCAAGGGCTTTTCCATTCTCCGCCAACTCCAGGAAAAACTGTGACGCTGCCTCTTCATCTGATTTAAAATAGATTTCAAATCCATCTTCACCCGTATAACCCGTCCGGGAAATAATAGCATCCAACGCTTTTATTTTACCAGTGGTGAAATGATAGTATTTAATGGCGCCAAGATCAGTATTCGGATCCAAAAATTGGGAGAGTAATTTCTCTGCATTGGGCCCCTGAATAGCAACCTGTGTATACGCATCGCTTTCATTAATGATCTCCACATCAAAATGACCTGTTTTTTCTTTCGCCCACTTGTGATCTTTTTCCGTGTTGACAGCATTGACCACTATTAAATATTCCGTTTCACTGAGCATATAGACCGTGAGATCATCCACGAAGCAGCCTTTTTCCGTTAACAGGACGGAATAATGAACTTTCCCAGGTATTAACCTGGCTACATTATTAGAGGTGAGATACTGGAGAGCGTCCATGGCCTGGGGACCTCTAAAAAAAATCTCCCCCATGTGGCTCACATCAAAAATGCCGCCAAAGGTTCTTACTGCATTATGTTCTTCATTTATCCCAGTTTGCGAGTATTGAACGGGTAAATCCCATCCCACAAAATCTACCATTTTCCCCTTGAGGGTGTAATGCGCCTTGTTGAGCTTCGTTTTTTTCATGTTACGTCTCCGTTTATTCGTCAAATTAGAAATTAACTTAAAAAGTATCATACTACATTAGAAAAATCAAGACCGGTGCTTCAAAATCTTTAAAAAATCAGAAACAAAATTCGAAGCAGACGTCCTATTCCCATGCAGCAATTCTCATTTTGGCGCTTCAAGAGCGGGCACACACAAAATTCAGACCGAGCCCCTACAATGGCACGAAAACCCGCATTGAACGTAGGGCCGAACCTCTGTGTTGGCCCGAAAATTCTGAAATATTTTTCTATTCTGCCGACTATTTGGCCAAAATGAGAACTGCTGATTCCTATTGGGTGGGACTTCTCTTTTTGAAAATAATGTGGTATATTTACATTGATACATAAAATAAAGAAAATTTTTTATGAGGTAAAAAATGCCAGCGAAAACCGTTTCGTTTTTATGGTCTTCTTTTATTATTTTTATCCTGTTATGGATAGGGGGTATAAATATGAATGCATTGGAAAATGAAGATAAAAATGAGAAAAAAAAGAATATCTTTATGATGACGGATGGACCCGAAACCCATATTACAGTTAAAACCATGGGGGAGTTTTTTATAAAGATCAAATCCAATCCCTCCACCGGTTACAGTTGGTCACTTCAAAAAATCACGGATGAGGCTGTGGTCGAATTCAAAAGCCAACAAATAGAAGAAGAGGAGAAAAAATCGATGCCTCCGCTGCTGGGGGCACCGACATATGAAATCTTTACATTTAAAGCACTCAAACCGGGGAAAACAAAAGTCTTTTTAAAATACCACCGACCCTGGGAAAAGGATGTACCGCCCATAAAAACCCACACCATTCATGTCACCATTCAATTGTTGGAATAATGGAATAACGGAATAATGAGGTTGAGGCATTCAGGGTTACCTAACCATATCTGTTAATGCGGTTGAATAAAAGAATAAGCAACGTTGGGGGAGATCGTTATTCTCATCTTGGCCTCACTTAATATTTTCAATATTTTTGGTGTAAAATATTAATTTTATCAATATATAACTTAATAAAATCAATGTTTTAGGCCAATATTTTTAATATTTTTAATTTCATTTCTATTTTGTTTTTTATCTGGCGCATTTTTATTAAGATAGGATCAAAGGAATTCTTTATATTTCCCTTTATCGTATTTTGGGTGAGGCTTTCTGTGTCATTCTTTTGTCAATTAAAAGTAGAATTGTTGGGATTTCGTAAAAAAAATTTGACTGGATCTGAAACTTGTGCTAAAAATAGTAGAACGTTGAACGTTAAAGAATCACCGTTCCTTGTAATACAAAAATAAACCAGGAAAAAAAATGAAACTATTATTAACGTCTGTATTTGGTCCTTATGGAGTGGATGATGAATATGGTCGGAAAGAAAACCTGATGGAAGTCCTGCATAACCAGGTGACCCGTGAACAGGGGGTTTTTTCCATGCGGTTTAACCAGGAGACCTACGGTCTCTATTTGTTGGCGGAGAATATAAATATACCAACTGTTGTGCTGGATTTTCCCTCTGAAAAACGTTTTCTTTCAGAAATAAAGAAAAGATACGATTACATTGGAATTTCCTTTATCCTTCCCAACTTCAAGAAGACCCGACGAATGGCGCAGTTGATACGTCAATATTCGCCGCATACAAAGATAATCCTGGGGGGGCACGGTACCAGTATTGAGAATATCCAGGAAAAAATTCCCAGTGACTATGTTTGTCGCGGCGAAGGTATCCGCTTTCTTAGGGAACTGTTTGAAGAGGATGTGAAGGCTCCGATTAAACATCCCATCCGCTATTCCTCTTTCAATAGGTATATCCTGGGAATGCCGGTAAGCAACCAAATGGTACCGGAAGGAATTATCATGGCTGGCGTGGGCTGCTTCAATGCTTGTCCCTTCTGCTGCACATCTCACTTCTTTCAAAAAAAATATATTCCCTTTATAAAAACAGGGAAAGATTTCTTTGAGCTTTGCAGAGAATATGAAGAAAAAATGGGGATAATGGATTTCTTTGTACTGGACGAGAACTTTTTCAAATCCGAAAAACGAGCCAGGGAACTGCTGGCATTGATGGAAAAACATAAAAAAGCCTATTCTTTTAACATTTTTTCCTCTGCGGATACCGTTATGAAAGTAGGCATCGATTTTATCCAGCGCATTGGGATCGATTTCTTATGGATTGGCGTGGAGTCCATGAAAGAGCTCTATGAAAAAAATCGGGGTATTGACTTCTATAAATTAATTAAAGATCTCAGGAACCAGGGGGTATCGGTGTTAATCTCAGGGATTTTGTTTCTTGAACACTCTACCAAAGAGACCATTCATGAAGAGATCGATTTTCTGGTGGACTTGAAAGCGGATTTTATACAGTTCATGCAATTGTGCCTGGCGCCTGGTACGGCGTTGTATAACGATTATCGTCAGAAGGGTAAGATACTGGATGAAATACCTTATGAAGAGTGGCATGGGCAGCATCGACTCTGGTTTAAACACCCCCATTTTACGCTGGAGGAGTCGACAATCTATCTAAAAAATGCCTTTAAAAAAGATTTTGAAGAGAATGGACCTTCTATATTGCGTATGGCAGAGACCATGCTGCAGGGTGCTATTGCTACTGAAAACACTGCTGATGATAATCACTTTTTGAAACTGCGTCATCAACAAAGAAGAAAGAATGCATTGGATTTTTATTCTATAGTCAATGCCCTGGTGACTCACGCACCCAACCAAAAGACAAAGGAATACGCCAGGGATGTTCGACGGCGGTATAACGAATATTTCGGCACCCAACCGTTACGAGTCCGACTCATCTCTGCCGCCATGCAAGTGATGATTATAAAAGAAAAAATCAGGAATAAATTGATCTATAACAACATGCGCCAACCCAAAACTCTTTATACCACTTATCGGATGTGAATGTAACATAAAATTCACAAGTGTATAAATCTTACTCAATTTTTGGTCGGTCTCAATGGTGCTGAAATCAACAGATATTCAAAACTTTTTACTGTGGTGTAAATCAAATCGCAGAGAAAAGTATCGATGGAAAGGCTTTTGAAGTTTTTATCTTTTTTTTATATTTGGAAATAAGTTTTTGAAATAATACGATTTTCATAAATGGCACAAAAATTGCACCAATAGTGTGAGGAATTATAGCATGGATAAACGAAATGAAAAAAGGTTGGAAAAAAATCTATTGGCTTATACTGATGGTAATGAGTCCGATCTATTGGGTGTCATCTCCAATATCTCTAAGAACGGAATCTTCATTGTGACCGACAAAATTTTCGATATAAACAGTGAAATCTCATTTGTTCTTGCTGTATATAACGAACTCTATTATTTAAAAGGTGAAGTCAGGTGGATCAGGCATCCGGATGATCAACCTTCTGAGCATCTTCCTACAGGAATGGGCATCCGAATCACAGAGGCGCCGGCGGAATATTTGAATTATGTAGAAATATCCAGATATAAAGACACCAACTCAATCTCTCTTCCACACTAACGCCAAGAAAAAAAAGTTTTAAGTACCTGTCATTGAAGCTTTTAGGAGCTTGGGAGGGGGATTTTTGAGTACTTGTCTAGGAATTTAAGGCTTGTCATTGTAGCGTTTGAGTTCTTGTCATTGTGAGCTTTAAGACTTGCCATTGTGACTTTTAAGTACTTGTCATTGAGACCTTAAAAGGTTTTTCACTTTTTTATTTCCCATTGACAAACTCCAAAAAGTCTCCCTGACGTGAGCGGAGCGAACCAATGACACCGAAGATCAATGACAAGCTCTTAAAAGTACTATCCGCAGTGAATAAATTTATCCACGATTTCTTTTAAGGCATCCGCATTCCCGAACAATTTTTCGCTCATATCTTTATCGTTATATGCTTTCAAGTCATTGGCCAGCTTATCGATCATACCTGGAGGGAAAACGCTGTATTTTTCGTAGATTTTACGATCCTTTAAAAGCATCTCCGCAGCCTCGTAACAAGAGGCAGGCAGCTGCTTCAATTTCTGAAGGGTACTGGCGTCCACATTGACATAAAGCTCATCTGCAACTTTGAGAGAATCTTTATTTTCCAGGCCATACAATGCAGCCACAGTCATACCTGCCAGTAATTGGTGAACATTGGCACTGCCGTCCGGGCTTCTTAATTCCACGGTTTGGGTATTCATATGTTCGAAAACCTCATCCGATTCCTTTGGATTGGCATCTTTAATCATGTTGTCAACTCCCAGCCATCCCAGGGGAACCCGGACCAGCACCGAGCGGTTGCTATCACCCCAACAAATACTGGTGGGGGCTTCCTGGTGGGGGACCAGTCTTAAAAAGGAGGTAGGAACCGTATTGCCAAAGGCAGTCAATGAAGATGCCATTTGGAGGAAACCGGCGATCATTTTTTTGGCAATATCGCTCAGTCCCTGGTTATCCACCATCATATTTTTCCCATCCTTTACCAATCGTGCATGAATATGCAAGCCGCTTCCCGCATGCCCCACGATGATTTTGGGTGCGAAACTTGCTTCCATATTATATTTATAAGCCACTTCCCTGATTGCCCATTTGGCCACCACCAATTGATCCGCGGCATCATCAACTGGGGCAGGGAGGAATTCGATCTCGTGTTGACCCATTTCTATTTCATTATGGATAATATTACCTACTTCAGCGTGACCATATTTGATCTGCCCTCCCATTTCGCTGATCAGCTGCATTGCTTCCCGCCGAACCGCTCCCCATTTAGAAAAGGGATGAGATTCATGATACCCTTTTTGCTCGATAATAGGGTATATAACTTCCACTTCGGATAGAAGATAGTATTCCAATTCGCCCAGGGCTTCAAAGGTAAAACCTGTTTTCTCTTTTAACATTTTATGTGCTTTTTTTATAATATTTTCGGGCGAACTTTCCAACGGTTTCCCTTCCCTGGTGTAGTAGGAGCACATAATATCCACTGTAGGCACTTCTGTAAAAGGATTAATAAAAGCCGTTTTGTAGCGAGGCACCACATAAAGGTCACTGGAGGCAGCATCGATATAAGAGAACAGGCTGGAACCGTCTACCCGTTCACCAGTAGAAAGGATGTGATCCAGGTGCTTCTTACTGTTTATCACAAAGTTTAATGTCTTTAACCTGCCGTCGCCACCAATGTATCTGAAATTAAGCATCTTTATTCCTTTGTCTTCAATAAATTTAATAATATCCTTTTTGGTAAAATCCTCTGCTGGTTTATCCAGGTGTTGTACCAATTTGTTGGGATTTAAAGCGACTCTATCATCCATTGTTTATTCTCCTTCGGCGATTATAATTTATATTTATAAGAGTATCTAATCATATAAAATTTTTTTCAAAAAGACAAGAGGTTTACAAAAGTTGATATTTTTGGTAAGATATGCTATTAACGAAAGATATAAAAATTTAGGAGGAACGTGTGAGTATCAGTAGTAAAGAGAAGCAGAAACTGGTTGGGCGATTTCAACGGGATCATAAAGATACCGGTTCACCTGAAGTACAGGCTGCGATATTAACTGCAAAAATTAAAAGTTTAACCGAGCATTTCAAAGTTCACAAAAAAGACCACCATTCAAGGCGGGGATTGTTGGGAATGGTTTCCAGGAGAAGAAAATTATTGGATTATTTGAAAAGAACAGATTATCAAAAATATTTAAAAACAATCCAGGAATTGGAATTGAGAAAATAAATTATTATTGTGGATGATAATAGTATTCCCACAAGGTGACCATGTTTACGGTGTGGGATGTTAACTACAATGATATTATTGTTACAGATTGAAGGAGAACAGTATGAAAAAGACGATTGAAATAGAAATAGGGAGTGATTTACTCAGAATTGAAACACATAAATGGGCAAAACAATCCGATGGTTCTGCGGTACTGACATACAGAGACAACGTTATGTTAGTGACGGCTAATATGAAAGAGGAAGAAAAAGAAGGCCAGGATTTTTTCCCCCTGATAGTAGATTTTAGAGAAAACACTTATGCAGCAGGCAAAATACCCGGGGGTTTTTTTAAGCGGGAGGGCAAACCTTCCGAACGGGAAGTGTTGTTATCCCGGTTGATTGACAGACCCATCCGACCGTTATTCCCCGAGGGTTTCCTTCGCGATACCCAGGTGATTGCCATGTTACTGTCGGCGGATTTCAGTGCTGATTATGATTCGATGGGAATCATTGGAGCTTCTGCTGCGCTGCTTTCATCCACCATTCCCTTTACGACACCTGTTGGCGCTGTAAAGATCGGCCGCGTCAATGGTGAATTTGTAGTGAATCCGGGTGAGGACAACAAAGAAGAACAGGAACTGATTATCCAGGTGGCAGGTACAGAGCAAGACATTGTCATGCTGGAAGCAGGGGGCAATGAATTTAGCGAAGGGATCTTCAAAGAAGCTCTTGTGGTGGCAATGGAAATGATTTCAAAAATTTGCGCCGCTCAAAAAGAACTGATCAATCCTGATAAAATAGAAGTATCCGAAGATGCCGAAATGGTTGAAATTTATCACCAATTAAAAGAAAAATATGAACAACCTTTGAAAGATGCGATTTTTACAGTCGGAAAATTGGAACGAAAAGATAAAACCAAAGCCATTTCCGATGAAATTTTCGATGCCATTGAAGAGGAGGAAATTCTCGTCAAATATCAAAATGCCTTTCATAAACTGGAATATGAAGTATTTAGAAAAACATTACTTCAAGAGAGGCGGCGGAATGATGACAGGGCCTTTGATGAGATCCGTGATATCACCATTGAACTGGGGATTTTGCCTAGGGTGCACGGTTCCGCGGTATTTACTAGGGGAGAAACCCAGGCACTGGCCACTGTTACTCTGGGGTCCGAGGATGATGCCCAGAGATTGGATAATCTTTCCAGCAATGGTGAGGACTTAAAAAAGTTTATGCTTCATTATAACTTCCCACCTTTTTCAGTCGGTGAAGTGAGTTTTCTAAGAGGTGCTGGCAGGAGAGAAATTGGTCACGGTAACCTGGCGGAAAAATCATTATCCAGGATATTACCGGATGAAGAAGAATTCCCTTATACCATACGAATCGTATCGGATATCCTGGAATCCAATGGTTCATCCTCCATGGCCACTGTCTGTGGTGGAACATTGGCCTTACTCAATGCCGGAGTCCCTATTAAAGCACCCATTGCAGGTATTGCCATGGGATTGGTTAAAGAAGGCGATGATTACCTGGTTTTGACGGATATCGCGGGTTATGAAGACCATTTCGGAGATATGGATTTTAAAATTACCGGTACCGAAAAGGGAATCACTGCTGTTCAACTGGATATAAAAATCAAAGGCCTAAGCGATGAGATCATTGATAAGACCTTAGAGGATGCCAGAAAAGCCCGGCTGTTTATATTGGAGAAGATGAAGGATGCCATCCCTGCCCCTTCCGAAACATTATCGGTCTACGCCCCTGTGATTTTGAATATGACTATCAATACTGATAAGATAAAGGATTTAATTGGGCCGGGCGGGAAAACCATTAAAGGATTGATATCTGAATACAATGTAAAGATTAACACCGATGATGAGGGTAAAGTAACCATTGCCGCGCCCAATAGAGAGGTAGGCAGTGCTGTGATCGATAGGATTAACCTGTTAACCCAGAATGCAGAGATCGGTAAAGTATATATGGGCAAAATCACTCGAATAGAAGATTACGGTGTATTTGTGGAAATCTTTAAAGGAGCAGTGGGATTGGTCCATATTTCCGAACTTTCACATCGACGGATTCCCAATATCAAGGATTTGAGACTCAGAGTCGGACAGGAAATGAATGTCAAAGTGATAAATATCGATAAAGATAACAGGATAAAGCTAAGTAAACGCGCTGCCGAATTTAAGGATAATAGAAGTTAAGGTGACACATGCGAAATAGAGGATTTACTTTAATTGAGATGCTCATTGTTATTCTTATTATTTCCGTGTTAGCAGCAGTGGCGGTGCCCATGGTAGAGACTTCGATAAAGAGAGAGAAAGAAATTGAATTGCGCCGGAGTTTAAGAATAATACGAACGGCCATCGATGAATATAGACAATTTGTTGAAGAGAATAAAATCCAAATGGATGAGGATACTTACAATTATCCTACAGATTTGGAAGACCTGGTAAAGGGTATCGAATATAAAGATAAGAAAGGCGATGTGCACATAAAAAAATTTCTAAGACGGATTCCCATCGATCCCATGGGCAGTTCCTATGATTATGATAATGAATGGGGAAAACGTTCATACCAGGATGATCGGGATTCCAGCTCCTGGGGTGGTGAGAATGTGTGGGATGTCTACACCAAATCAGAACGTACAGCCCTGGACGGCACAAAGTACAAAGATTGGTAACACCTGAGCGTATGGGAACCCTTTTAACGGTTGTTCAATGTTCAATGTTCAATGTTTGTTTCAAAATACTTAGAAAAGTTTATTATTCTTTTAAGCTCATCAACGTTGAACCTTGAACCTTGAACACCGATTCACCATTTTTTTGATGGTGAATCGGGGACTTACTCTTGACTTTTTTTCCCTAATTGGTTTTAATGAAGACTTATATTACTCTCAAAGGAGAAAAAAATGTGGGAACGTTTACGTAAACTAAATTCAAAATTTCTTTTAATAGGGATATTTTTAGCAGTCCTATTGGTGGTTGAATCTTCATGTGGGGTTAGCGAATCGTTTAAAGAGGTGGCTAAGGAACCGGTTAGTAAAGACGTTATTCAACCGGTAGATGCCGCATTGACTAAAGATGTTTCCACCAGGGGAAACGCGGTTCACATTACCGATATTCACTTTAATCCATTCTATGACAGCACCCTGGTGCCCCAATTGATAAAATCAGGGGCAGATCAGTGGGAAACGATTTTTTCCAGTTCCAGAATCAAAGGGGTTGGCACCTATTATAAAAATGAAACCAATTATAACCTCTTGATTGTGTCACTGGAAGACATGGCTGCGGTTTATAAGAGACCCGACTTTATTATTTTTACTGGGGATTTTTTGGCACACGAGTTTCATGACAAGTTCAAAGACAATAATAACAGCAGTTTAGAGGGACTTGATTCATTTATCGAAAAGACGATCACCTTTATGGTGTTGATGTTTAAAAAGTACTTTCCCGGTGTGCCGGTCTATATTTCGCTGGGAAACAATGATTCTTACGCCGGGGATTACATGATCGTACCAGAGGGTGCGTTTCTTAAAGATACCACCCCTATCTTATCCGATCACCTCCTGGTAAACCCGGCCAATAAAACATCATTTGCAGCCACTTATTCCCATGGTGGATATTTTACGGTTGTTCCACCTAAAACCAATAACACCCGTATTATTTCCTTGAACAGTGTCTTTTTCTCTCCCAAACACAAGAGCCATTTCACCACATACGACCCGGCCCAGAAACAGATTGAATGGTTCGAGACTCAACTAAAAGCGGCCAAAAAGAAGAATGAGAACGTCTGGCTGGTATTACACATCCCGCCCGGCACCAATGTGTACAGCACAATGCACGATAAGAAGTATCAACCCTTCTGGAAACCTCCTTACAACAACAGGTTTATCCAATTAATGACGATTTATTCATCCGTATTGAAAGGGGGATTTGCAGGGCATACGCATATGGATGATTTCCGGCTGGTGTTTGATAGAAACCGGGATCCGATACAGGCCATAGCCTTTGTGCATATTTGCCCGGCTGTAAGCCCTCAATTTGGCAATAATCCCGGCTTTCTACACCTGACGTATGATCCTGCGGTTTTTTCTTTAATAAATTACGAAGTCTACTACCTAGACCTTGAAAATACAGTCTCTACGAAATGGAGCAAAGAATACAGTTTCAACGACACCTACGGACATTCTACCATTAACCCGGCCGCGATGCAGGCTGTCTATTATGCCATTAAAGATAACCAGGAAACCCGCACCCATTATATGAATTATTACGATGCCAATCACCGGAAGGCATTGACGGATGAAAACTGGAAGACCTACTGGTGCGGTATCGGCAATTTGCAGCAGCAGCGTTTCGAAAATTGCAGTAAATCCCACCATTAGGCCCTTGCTTTACGTTTCAGGGAACCGCAATGTCTGACAGGAGAAGTAAAAAGGCTCATGAAGTATTGGGAAGAAACGGGGAGGGGTTTTACCTCCTTTCAACAGGTAATACCAGGCAGGTGGGACCACCTGCTCCTTTTCTAAATTCTGACAGATCAATACTGTGAACAATTTTTCCTTTTGCCTCAAGGGCTTTAATCGCTTCAACATTTTCAGCCGCATTGGCAATTATTTCATTATTCCCCAAACAAATGACATTCCCGTTGGAGGGAGCCATGCAGGAGATGTTTATGGTATCAAACCCATTAAAAAAATCTTCGGGGAACATATCCATGCAGCAGAGTATTTGCTCTGGCCCGACCACACTCATGGCTCCGCCAAGGTGTAAATGCGGGTATTTAACGGGAATTTTTCTAATCTCGTAATCCATATCGCTTAAGATATTGGATAGTTGTTTTGCCCCTTCCTCGTTTGTCCTCTTAGACAGCCCGATAAATGCAACGGAACCTGCCAGTATTACATCCCCCCCTTCAACCGTTCCAGGTTCTTTGATTTCCCCGGCACAGGGTTCCCCGATTGATTCTAAGATTTTTGCCATCCACTCTTCTTCGCCTTCTCTTGCTGCCAATCCCATTTTTAATTTAATATATCCTTGAGGTGTACACAGTGCTGTATCGCGTGTAAAAACCGAATTGGGATGATTGGCAAGTTCAGGAACATCAATCACTTGACATCCGAACGTTTCCAATATCCTTTTCAACGCTTCAAATTGCTGCCGGGTTTTTTTTCGGTCTGCAGCCATATGAATATGTTGATCTTTAAGATTTTTAACGTTAAAGTATTCATCTATGGGTGTGCAAACCACCACCCGTGATAATGGTTCACCCTCATTTGTCAACATGAAAATTTCCTCCGTTACGGGTTTAAATGATAATAACCGGTGGAACGGTGAAACGCGGAATGAACTGGTGTCGCCACTCCTTTTAAGCTTAAACTCAACCTTAGCATTAATTATTTTATTAGAGGTGCTTAATAATCTCGTCTGTCACTTCATTGGTGCTGGCAGCCCCTTGTTTCAGTGCTTCTGGTGAGCCACGAAGTTTCAGCATGTCATAGGTTTTGACCTTACCTTCTTCCATGACTTTGGCGATAGCGCCGCGGATTTTTGTCGCTTTTTCCGTTTCGTCGATATGATCCAGCATCAAGCAGGCAGATAGAATCATGGCAATGGGATTGACAATGGAGGGATCGTAGGTTTCGTATTTGGGAGCGGAACCGTGAGTCGGCTCGAAAATCGCCACCTGGTCACCGATATTGGCAGAACAGGCAAAGCCCAAACCTCCGACTAAACCAGCAAATCCGTCGGAAACAATATCACCAAACATGTTGCTGCTGACAATGACACCATAGTCTTCCGGGTTCTTGGTCAACCACATCATCTGGGCGTCGATATTGGTGTTCCATAATTCGATCCCTTCGTACTCTTTAGCAATCTCCCTGCCCATTGCCAACATCATACCAGAAGTCTCCCGGATCACATTGGGCTTTTCACAAATGGTAACGGATTTGTAACCGAATTTTTTAGCATGTTCAAAGCCGGCTCTTAAGATTCGTTCCGTTGCCTTTTTGGTGAAAATACGGGTGGATATGGCCAACTCCTCTTTAGGGGTATCAGCGAATTTTTTCATCTTGGGGTGGGTATTCAATGCCGCGTATACATCGTCCGGTGGATTGGTCCATTCCACACCACTATACAACCCTTCGGTATTCTGACGAAAAATCACCACATCCACTTCCGGCTCTTCAATCGTATTATCTTTTCCCTTGCGGATGAAGTTGAGGGGGTTGCCTTTGAAGGTTTTACAGGGACGCATACAGATATACAGATCAAAGTGCTGCCGCAATCCCACAATGGGGCTGTAGTAAACATAACCTTTGCCTTGTAGTTCCGGTGCCAATTCTTTGGCTGCTTCTGTTTTGGGTTTGGACGTAATGGCGCCGAAAAGGCTGATTTTATGTTTTTCTAATAAATCCAGTGTCCGTTGTGGCAGTGGATTCCCCTCCTTGCACCAGAATTCCCATCCGACGTCTGCGTGAACATAATCTGCTTTAAAACCAGCAGCTTCCAATACTCTTATCGCTTCCGGCAGTACAACTTTCCCAATGCCGTCTCCCGGCATTGTCACTATCGTTCTCTTTGACATAAATCCTCCATATTATTTATTGATAATCTTCGATTTTATATAATTGATCAAACCGCTGCTGTTCAGAATATCCATCACTGTTTGAGGATAAGGTGGGAAAGAGAAAGTCCCTTTCGGTGTAATAATTTCTCCTTTTTCCATATCCACCGTCACTTCATCGCCATTTTTTATGGATTCTACCGCTTCCGGGGATTTGATGGCTGGCATACCCGCATTAATGGCATTTCGGAAATAGATACGGGAGAAGGATTTGGCAATGATGACCCGTATCCCGGCATATTTAATGGCCACAGCCGCCTGTTCGCGGGAAGAACCCATGCCAAAGTTTTTGCCCGCCACAAGGATATCACCGTTTTTGACTTTATTGACAAATTCAGGGTCCAGGTCCTCCAGCGCGTGTTTGGCCATCTCTTCCGGTTCCATTTTCTGGTAGGTATATTTTCCCGGGAAAATAACATCCGTATTAATATTATCCCCGTATTTCCAGACGTTTCCTTTGAATGTCGTAATCATAAGAACCTCCCTGGATGAGTGATTTCGCCGGTGACAGCGGACGCTGCCACAGAGAGAGGTGAGCCCAGGTAAATCTCAGACTCGCGGCACCCCATTCTTCCTTTGAAGTTCCGGTTGGCAGTGGAGAAAGTAACTTCTCCCGGAGCCATCACACCCTGATGGGCGCCGAGGCAGGGACCGCACCCGGGATTTAGAACCAATGCGCCAGCATCTATGAACGTTTCAATGTATCCTTTTTTAAGGGCTTCTTTATAGACACTCCATGAGGCCGGGATAATAAGGGTTCTCACCTTCACTTTTTTACCTTTTAAGATTTTAGCAGCCGCTTCCAGGTCGGACAAACGGCCATTGGTACAGGTACCGATCAATGCCTGATCGATTTTAATGCCTGCCACCTCATCGATGGGGGCATAGTTGTCCACCGTATGGGGTTTCGCTGCAGAAGGTGGAATTTGAGAGACATCGAATTCAATTGTCTTGAAAAACATGGCATCCTCATCGGAATAGAGGGGTTCGAATGCACCCTTTGCCCGCCCTTTTAGGTAATTAAAGGTGATTTGATCAGGGGGGATATACCCGTTTTTGGCACCCATTTCAGCCGCCATATTGGTTAACACCATTCGTTCACCGATTCCCATGGCTCCCACGGTGTCACCAGTAAATTCCACGGATTTGTAGTCGGCACCGTCGGCTTTGATCTGACCGATAATATACAGTACAATATCTTTAGGCGTAATGTGGGGAGGTAATTGGCCATTGATAACAATTTTAATGGTCTCTGGTACCTGGAACCACAATTCACCGGTGGCCCAGATGGCAGCCACCTCGGATCGACCAATACCGGCTGAAAAAGCACCCAATGCACCATACGTGGTGGTATGGGAATCGGAACCAGCGATCAATTTACCAGGCATGGCGAATCCTTGTTCAACAAATATTTGGTGACAGATACCGTTGTTAATATCAAAAAAATTGGCAATTCCCTGTTCGTTAACAAATTGTCGAATCTCTTTGTGATTGGCAGCAGAGGATTCCTTTGGAGCCGGGATTTCATGGTCCAGTATAATCACCACCCGTTCAGGATATTTTACTTTCTCTATCCCTATTTTTTTAAAGGTATTGGATATGGCTGCTGCGTTATCGTGGCTCATCACGTAATCCGGTTCAATAGACACAATAGCACCGGCAGAGACATCTTTTCCTGCTTTTTTGCTCATCAGTTTTTCTACAAACGTCTTGCCCATAATCAACTAACTCCTTAAAATATAAAGTGTCATTCTAATATAAACTCTTTTTTATGTAAAGGGGAAATCGTAAAATGTTGCATTTTTAGAGCACGGATAAAAAAATTTGACTTAAAGAAGAAATTATATTATTTTTATACATTATTTTATAAAGCCATGATAGAACAAGCCAAAAGGATTCTTAAGCAGGTATTCGGTTACAATGAGTTTCGCTCGCTGCAGGAGCCGATTATTCAAAATATATTAAAGAGAAACGATACATTGATCATCATGCCCACCGGTGGTGGGAAATCCCTCTGTTACCAGATTCCAGCATTGATGTTCAAAGGGCTCACCCTTGTGATCTCTCCTTTGATTTCCCTGATGAAAGACCAGGTGGAGCAATTGGAGGAACTGGGTGTGCCTGCCGGGTTGTTGAACAGTTCGCTCTCATATGAAGAGTACCGTTACAATATAGGGAGGATAAGGCGAAATGAAGTTAAATTGCTCTACGTGGCACCGGAGACCCTGTTAAAAACCCGGATGTTGGAAATGCTTTCCACATTATCCGTGCCTGTGGAATGTATCACCATTGATGAGGCCCATTGTATCTCGGAATGGGGGCATGATTTTCGGCCCGAGTACCGTCAGTTGGTGGAAGTGCGAAAGAGATTCCCCTCTGCCGTATGCATGGCCCTTACTGCCACAGCCACCCCGCGGGTTCAACAGGATATCAAAACCACACTTAAGTTCGACACATCCAATGAATTTATCGCCAGTTTTAACAGGGAAAATCTTTTTTTAAAAATCGTTCCAAAACAAAATCCCACAGCCCAGGTGATTCGGTTTCTTGAGAAATTTCAAAATCAATCCGGTATCATTTACTGTTTTACCCGGCGCCAGGTGGATGAACTCTCCCGGCAGTTGGAAGAGCGCGGGTATTCTGTAAAACCCTATCATGCAGGGTTATACGAAGAGGAACGCCGAAGCAATCAAGACCTGTTTATCCGGGATGACATCCAGATCATTGTTGCCACCATTGCCTTTGGAATGGGTATTAATAAATCCAATATCCGTTTCGTGGTGCATTATGATTTGCCAAAAAATATTGAGTCCTATTACCAGGAGATTGGAAGGGCTGGACGGGACGGACTGCGGGCAGATTGTTTATTGCTGCTCGGATACGGCGATATCCGTAAAATCAAATACTTTATTGATCAGAAAGAGGATTCAGAGCGTCGAATCGCCAATATTCATCTTAATGCCCTGCTGCGGTTCGCTGAAACCGATGTCTGCCGCCGCATTCCCCTTTTAGACTATTTCGGTGAAACATACCCTCAGCAAACGTGTGAAATGTGCGATAACTGCCTCAGGAAGGAAAAGGGATTGACCGATATCACCATACCGGCCCAGAAATTTCTCTCTTGCGTTCGCAAGACCGGGGAGATTTTCGGCCCTGCCCATATTATCGATGTGCTGAGAGGTTCCAGGTCGCAGAAAGTAAAGAAATTTCGCCACCAGGAACTCTCTACCTATGACATTGGCAAAGACCTTTCCAAAAACCAGTGGTTCCACCTTTCCCGCCAGTTTATTCAAAAGGGGCTGCTATACCAGGACCCGGAATACGGCAGTTTGAAGGTAACCCCGAAAGGTATAGAGGTATTAAGGGGAAGAGAGAAATTGATGGGAATTCTTCAGGAGGAGGAGTTCCGTGAGCCGGTCAAAGCCGCGAAAGTCAAACCCACCACCGTCCAATTGGATGCGCAGGGTCGGGAATTATTCGAACAACTCAGGATAAAGCGCAAGGAATTGGCAAACCAGTACCAACTACCGCCTTATGTGATCTTTTCCGATAAAACGCTTATAGAGATGGCCGTTTCATTTCCACAGACCAAAGAGGATTTACTGACCCTGTACGGTGTAGGAAGCGCAAAATTGGAAAAATATGGCGATATTTTTTTCGATTTGATCCATCGCTATCGTCGGAATCAGGAACATCAAACGGATCGCCAACAGCCTGTAGAGATAGTTGCAGTACTAGACGAGGATTCATATGCCAGACCCTCAAAACCCCTTGCCTCCCCTACCCGTAAAAAATCACCTCCATTCAGAAAACAAAGGCACCAGGAAATCGGTGACGCTTATAATATAGGTAAATCCATCGAAGTGTTAATGGAAGAGTTCGGCATCAAAGAGGACACCGTGATGAACCATTTGCGTAATTATCTCCAGGAGGGGAATCCTTTGCGGCCTGATGGATTACTCAGCCGTTCCTCTCTAACACCGGAGTTACAGGCTCAGGTGATGGAACAATTTGAGCGATTGGGTGCCCAGCGTCTTGCTCCTGTATACAATGCCCTTAACGGCCAGGTCGATTACCCCGAATTAAAAATCCTCCAGGTCTATTTTCTCAGTTGCAAATCCTGAGATGGTACAAGCATTGTAGGGAACTGGCATCGCCTGTTCCCTGAATTCAACCTCTTGTCTTTTCTCTATTTCTTTGATAAGCTTTTCGTATGATAGAAATAACCGATGACATATCCATTGCTGAGCAGGAGCTCCAGTGGGAGTTTATTCGTTCATCCGGCCCAGGTGGGCAGAATGTTAACAAAGTGTCTACTGCTGTGCAGCTCCGATTTGATGTAAAACATTCACCCTCGGTGCCGGATGACGTTAAAAAGCGATTGATTCGGTTGGCGGGTCGCCGAATGACACGAGAAGGGGAATTGATTATCGAGGCTCGGCAATATCGCTACCAGGAGCGAAACCGTCAGGATGCACTGAAGCGGTTGATAGAATTGATCCGGAAGGCTGCACAGAAACCCAAAATTCGGTTGAAAACAAACCCCACCCTTTCATCCAGGGTAAAGCGTTTAGAATCTAAGCGCCGTAAAGGGGAGAAAAAGCGCCTCCGCCAACGCATCCGTTACCTGGAATAACTGATTACATAAAGGAAAACATCCGGGATTTCAACAATTCTAATTAAAGGCCCGAAGGGCCTTAAACAAAAGTTTTTGGAAGTCCAGAAACCTTTTTTCAAAAAGCGGGTGGCACCCGCAACCCAAGATGCCACCCAACCGGCTGACAAGATTAGGAACGGTGAAAAAGTTTGTTTTTTTTGCACGTTTTTGCATGGTATTAATAAAAAGATTCTTGGCCGCCGGAGGCAATCTGTCATCCTATGAGACCTCTTTCTAAAAATGCTGTGAGTGTGGTATAATTATAATAGAAAAAATGAAAGCAGTTCAGCAATTAAAAAGGATTTTATTATCATTTTTTTATTCATATCAAAAATATAAGGAGAATTTATCATGCATTTGAAAAAAATTGTCATCATCGGATTAACGATCTATCTTATAACCCTCTCTTTACTGTTGGGTCAACAGAAGAATTTAAGCCAGGAAGAACAATCATGGCTTAAACAATCGTTTCGTTCTGAAAAGAATGGGTGGATTTATCTTCATATAGAAGGCCCGCCTTTTCAGCGAGGGTTTCAGCATGGATATTTATTGGCCAAAGAAATCGCAGAATTCCTCCGGGTTGAAAAATATATGTGCTGGTGGAATACAGGAAAGAAATTTGATTTTTTTGTCAACCATACCCTGGATATGTTTAAAGACAAGATTGAACCCGAATATCAGCAAGAGATGAAAGGGATTGCAGCTGGTGCTGCAAAAGCAGGCATCCAGGTGAGCTATGAAGATATTGTTTATTTGAACGCCAGTATCGAGATTATGGGTTACTGGTATCCCTGGTACAAGGACCATAATCACCAGCCCACTAAAACCGGTGGATGCAGTGCTTTTATCGCTACTGGAAAGTCAACCGCTGACAATGGTATTGTCATGGTTCATAATACCTGGACCCATTTTGCCTTTGCCAATTGTTATGTGATTTTGGATCTCTTACCGGAGAACGGTTCTCGCATCCTGATGCAAGCCTTTCCCGGGGCAATTCACAGCGGTATGGATTTTTTCATTACCTCAGCAGGTATTTTAGGTACGGAAACCACAATCGAAGGCTTCAAAGGTTTTGATCCTTCAGGTGCTCCTGAATTTACCCGCATCAGGAAAACCATGCAGTACGCGAAGAATATCGATGACTGCTGCAAAATAATGATAGAGAAAAACAACGGCGGCTATGCCAATACCTGGCTGTTTGGTGATATTAAGACCGGAGAAATTGCCCGGTTGGAACTGGGTTTAAAAAACCATAAAATTGAAAGGACAACGGATGGATTTTATACAGGTTCAAATATCACCAGGGATATCAGGATTCTAAGGGATGAGACCAAAGATGATTATGATGATATCCGCAATTCCAACATTGCCAGACGGGTCAGATGGAAGCAATTGTTTGCCCAATATAATGGTAAAATCAATATTAAAACCGCCCAAATCATGTTGGGAGATCATTATGATGTGTATTTAAATAAAGAGTTACCCAACAGCAGAAGCATATGCGGTCATGGTGAGCTTGATCCTGCAAATATTCCCAGTTCATGGGCCAAACCTTTTTATCCCTTAGGTTCTATTGATGCCAAGGTGGTGGATTCAAAATTGGCCAGGGAAATGAAGTTCTGGGCCAAATGGGGAAGTTCCTGTAATATTCCCTTTGATGCCAGTAAATTTCTTAAAGAACATCAGCAATACGATTACCTGGAAGGTTATCTGAAAGATAGACCCAGTCAACCATGGACCTTGTTTTCCATAAAAAAATAAGCTTTTCGATCTAAAAAAGGAGGTGCCAGGCTAAAAAAAGAAAGAGAAAGGGACAATAAAAATAAAAGATGCACCGCAGAGACCGCGGAGATCACAGAGAAAAATATTTTATATTAAAAAAACTCTATGTTCTCTGCGCTTTCTGCGGTGAACAGTGATCTTTTTTAGGTCGCGTTCAGGCTTGTCTGGTTTGTAAAAGAGACTAGAATTTGGTTAATTTTTTTAATATATTTAGCATAAAAAATTAATTTTATTAATCTCTAATTTAATTAAATGCTACTCTGCGAAGTAGCGTCGCTACGAAGCACGAGTGCTACTCTGCGAAGTAGCCTCGCTACGAAGCATGAGTTAATATTTTGGATAAACTTTTTTAATAAATTTAAGGTTCTTAGTCAAAAACTATGGGTAATTTTAAAAATTCTGTTAAGGAAAAGAGTGATAGGGGCGTAGCATAAACCTCAGCCGCCGGCTTGCGGAGCCCATTATCCGCCAATATCGGGAA
>Ga0180437_10001440_pt1 | contig 40765 bp, 26 predicted proteins | sample SS_ome_4_FD_132410 | JGI IMG/M metagenome (GOLD analysis project Ga0180437, IMG submission 132410) | Hypersaline lake sediment archaeal communities from the Salton Sea, California, USA - SS_3_D_1 metaG | ecosystem: Environmental > Aquatic > Non-marine Saline and Alkaline > Hypersaline >...
TCTGGACGAGGTCAACCGAGCCGTCGAAGACGGGTACGTGGAGATATTCCTTCTGGGGCAGAACGTCAATTCTTACGGCCACGACCTGGCCGGTGCACCCGATTTTCCCGGACTGCTGGAGCTCGTGAACGACGTGCCCGGGATAAAACGTATCCGGTTCACCACCTCGCACCCGAAAGACATGTCGTCCCGGCTCGGGGAAGCGCTGCGCGACTTGCCGCGGGTGTGCGAGCACCTGCACCTGCCTCTGCAGTCGGGCTCAACTCGTATTCTCAACCTGATGAATCGCGGGTATACGAGAGACGACTACCTGCACAAGATCCACTCGGTCCGTGCGGCTGTGCCCGACATTGGTCTCACCACAGACATAATTGTGGGATTCCCGGGCGAGACGGAGAAAGAGTTCGAGGAAACCCGGTCCGCTATTGAAAAAGTACGGTTCGATACCGCTTACATATTCAAATTCTCCCCCAGAGCGGGAACCGCAGCTGAGGCTCTGCCCGGACGTGTGCCGCACGAGGTGATCGTCCACAGGCACCGAGCGTTGCTCGATATGCAGAAAGAGATCAGCCGCGAGAAGGCGCACGAGCTGGTCGGAACCCGGCAGAAGGTGCTCGTGGAAGGTCGCAGCCCGAAACAGCCGGAGTACGCCGCCGGCAGGACGAGAAACTACAGGGCCGCGCGGATACACGGCAACGAGACGGAGGTCGGCGACGAGATCGAGGTGACGATCAGCGAGGCACGAGGCTGGACACTGTACGGGACGCCGACTGTGCCAGCCACGCACGCCCGTATCTAGAGTGGATCAAGGCAGACAAGAATGTCTGCCCCACCCTGTTCTCGTGAGCATGGAGTGGAGGAGGGACAGGCATTCCTGCCCGTGAGGGGATGGTTGGACAGACATTCCTGTCCGTGGCGGGATGGTTGGACAGACATTCCTGTCCGTGGCGGGATGGTGGGACAGACATTCCTGTCCGTGGCGGGATGGTGGGACAGACATTCCTGTCTGTCAGAATGCTACGAGGTGATCCAGCCACCGCTCGAGGGCGCATGTGCTGGAGCAACGGACGGATGACGCATCGGTCGTACGCAGGAACAGAACGTTGAGCAAGTCGAAAGAACAGAACAAGAAAGCGCCGGAAGGCACGGTCCGCAATCTGACGCCTATGATGCGGCAATATCTCCGCGCCAAGGAGAGCTGCCCCGATTCCATCCTCTTCTTCCGAATGGGCGATTTCTACGAGATGTTCTTTGATGACGCGGAGGTGGCGTCCAAAATACTGCAAATTGCGCTGACATCCCGCGACGGCGGGCAGGCGGGCCGCGTCCCAATGTGTGGGGTACCGCATCATGCCGCGCAAGGTTATATAGCCAAGCTTATCAAAGCCGGCAAGACAGTGGCCATCTGCGACCAAGTCGAGGATCCGAAACAGGCCAAAGGGCTTGTGAAACGCGAGATCGTCCGGACCATCACGCCCGGTACGGTGCTCGAACCGTCGCTCCTGGACGAGAAGCAGAGCAACTATCTCGCAACATTGAACATCCTGGACGAAAGCGCAGGTATCGCGTTCCTGGAGTTGAGCACCGGCGAGTTTCTCGCGACAGAGCTGGACGGTCCCGACACGGCCTCGAACCTCAGGGAAGAGTTCGTCAAGATGGCCCCGGCCGAATGTGTCTATCCCACCTCAGTTGAAGGGCACCGGCTGATCGAAGAGCTGCAGGCCGTGCTGCCGGAAACCGCATTCAAGAAGGTCGACGATGATCTGTTCGACGGACGCCAGGCGCGCCGGATGCTGCTCGACCACTACGAAATGCATTCGTTGAAAGGGTTCGGGCTCGAGAGCTTGCCGATCGCCATCAGCAGCGCAGGCGCGGCGCTGGCCTATCTCATGGAAACCCAGAGAGATGACGTCATCCACCTGAAATCGATACGGGTCTACCATCCGCAGGATTATCTCGTCGTGGACAGCGCGACGCAGCGGAGCCTCGAACTGCTAGCCACGGCGGCGGAGGGTAAACGGAGCGGCTCGCTCCTTAGCGTGCTCGACTCTACGGTCACCTCAATGGGCGGACGACTCCTGAAGACGTGGATCACGCATCCGCTCGTGGACATCGCAGAGATCAAGGCGCGGCACGAAAGCGTCGGAGAACTTCTCGGTGCGCCGCAGACGCGCCAGGCTGTTCGTTCGGTCCTGTCCGGCGTATTTGACCTCGAACGGCTGATCGGCCGACTATCGTGTGCAACCGCAACACCTAGAGACATGAAGATGTTGGGTGACTCGCTCGGCAAGATACCCGAGTTGCGCTCTGCTTTGACGGACTGTTCGAGCAAATTGGTCGGCGAACTGCGCGATTCGCTCGACGATCTCGACGACGTCACGAACCTCATATCCCGGGCGATCGTGGACAGTCCGCCGGCAACGCTGACCGAAGGCGGAATATTCCGTGAAGCCTACAACGAGCGTCTCGACGAGCTGAAAGGGCTCGTGCGCGACGGCAGAAGCTGGGTCGCCTCGCTGCAGCAAGACGAGATCGAACGGACAGGTATCACGTCGCTGAAAGTGGGGTACAACAAGGTGTTCGGATACTACATCGAGGTGACAAAACCGAACGTGCACCTCGTCCCGGAGGATTATCAGCGAAAACAGACGCTCGTTAATGCCGAACGGTACGTGACACCGGCACTGAAAGAGCGCGAGGAGGAAATAGTCAGCGCGCAAGAGAAGATGATGGAGCTCGAGTACGAGCTGTTCCAGGAACTCCGGCGCGAGATATGCAAACAGACCGCCCGAATTCAGAAAGACGCTGAGATTGTCTCGCAGATCGACGTGCTGTTGTCGCTCGCGGACATGGCCAGTTCAAACAGGTACTGCAAACCTGAGATCAGCGACCAATGCGGTATCACGATCTCCGAAGGGCGTCACCCGGTCGTCGAAAAACTCGGGGTGGAACGCGAGTTCGTGCCCAACGACACCGTGATGGATTCGGAAAACGCGGCGCTGCTCATCATCACAGGCCCCAATATGGCCGGCAAATCCACGTACCTGCGGCAGGTCGCCCTGATCGTGCTCATGGCACAGATGGGAAGCTTTGTGCCCGCCAAAAGCGCACATATCGGCGTCGTGGACCGCATATTCACGCGGATCGGTGCCAGCGACAACCTCGTGCGCGGTGAAAGCACATTCATGATCGAAATGAACGAGACGGCCAACATACTTAACAGCGCCACGAACCGGAGCCTCGTAGTCATCGACGAGATGGGCCGAGGAACCAGCACGTTCGACGGGATAAGCATAGCCTGGGCGGTTGCCCATTATCTGCACGACCGTATCGGGGCAAAAACGCTGTTTGCGACACACTACCATGAACTGACAGAGCTCGCGACAAAACTGAACCGGGCGAAAAACCTTAACGTCGCGGTACGGGAATGGGGCGGCAAGGTGATATTTCTTTACCGCGTGGTCGACGGCGGCGCCGACCACAGTTACGGCGTACAGGTCGCCCGTCTAGCGGGATTGCCCCAATCGGTGTTGAAGCAGGCGCGCGAGATACTGGAATCGCTGGAATGCGGCACGTTCATGCCGGCGCTGGGACGATCGGTGCCGGTGCAGCAGCTGACGCTTTTCCCGGAGGAGGGCGAATCGGCTGTCGAGTCGGAACTTGGAAAAGTGGACCTCGACAAGATGTCGCCGAGGGACGCGCTCGATTTCTTGTATCACCTGAGGAAACTTTCCGAGAGGTCGAAGAAACAGGATGCACAGTGATGCGGAGTTCTTGTAAGAGATGAAAGGAGGTTTACCATGAGACGCCGCAGCTTTTTCTTCGGGCCGATCGTCTGCTGTCTGCTCCCAGCGGTTGTCATTAGCGTCGGCGGAGCCTTTGCGGAACAAGCTGAGAGACCGGTTGACCGCAAAGTAATGGCGTTCTACTACACATGGTACGGCAGCCCCGAGGTCAGCGGCAAATGGGTCCACTGGCGGCGTGGAGAATCCGATTTCAGCCTGCTGGACCAGAGGGGGCTCCCTTACGTGCGGGCGACCAACCATCCTACGATCGGTCTGTACGATTCGAACGACCCCCTGGTGATAGCGGGGCACCTGAAGCTCGCCCGTGATGCGGGGATAGACGCTTTCATCGCCACGTGGTGGGGCCAAAATGATTTTACTGACAAGGCGTTCGAAGCCGTCCTGGACGTGGCCGACACCATGAAATCGACGACAAACCTCACCGTTTACTACGAGACTGTGCCGAATGAAGATCCGGAAAAGGCGGTCGACGACCTGCTCTACATTCTGGGAAAGTACGGTGAAAGAGAGAGCTTTCTCAAAGTCAACGGTGTCCCGGCGATCTTCATCTATGGACGCGCCATGGGTCAGCTCAGCGCGAGACAGTGGGCCGAAGTTGTTGCCGCGGTCAAAAAAGAGAAACCAGCCGCTTTCATCGCCGACACCGACAGCCGTATAAAACCCAACAAAGCCGATTTCGACGGATTCCACTTTTACAACCCCGTCGGCAGGATCAAGGGCGGCACGGACATGACGTCGTTCTACCGGGAATACGTTGAAAAGTACCGAGCACCGGGAAAAACCGTCTGTGTGACAATCATCCCCGGCTATGACGACACTCACGTCAGGGAGCCCGGGACTGCCGTCTCCAGAGAAAACGGCGAGCTTTACAGCCGATCATGGTCGGGTGCCGTTGCTGCCAAGCCGGATTGGATTCTGATAACCTCCTGGAACGAATGGCACGAAGGCTCGGAGATCGAACCGAGCGTCGAGGACGGACGCGTTTATCTCGACATGACCGCCGAACAGGCGCCCGCTTTCAAAAGCGCCACAGGACGGTGAGGCAAGAACGCATAACAAACATGGGGAGAAACACCGAAATGTTGATGAAAGCCAGAAAGTATGAGTTCGGACGCGTGTTCCTCGGCAGGTTGCCTTACGAGAGCGACCTTCTTGATGCGCTTACCGCGTTTTGCGCTGACAATGGACTGAACGCGGCGTTCTTGTCCGCAATCGGAGCGCTCACGATGGCCACGATAGGTTTCTACAACCAGGAAGACAAGAGTTACGAGACCATCTTGATCGAGGAAACGCTTGAGCTAGCGAGCCTAACGGGAAACCTCTCTCTTAAAGACGGCAAACCGATGGTGCATGCACATGTCGTTCTGTCCAGGGAGAACGGCGAGGCCGTTGCGGGCCATCTGATGAGTCCCACCAGGGTTTTCGCCGGAGAGGTGTTTGCAGCGGAGCTTCGCGGAGAACCGCTGGCAAGGGAGTTTGACGAAACCACCGGGCTGACGCTGTGGGGAGCGCTTCTGTGACGCGCGATCGAGACTGACGAAGTGACCGGCCGGTAAAAACGAGATTCGCTACGGGCCGGCATCAGCTTCAAGCTTTTCCTTCGCTTCGCCGGCAGCTCGTGTACCCGGGTACTTCTTGACCACAGTTATATAATAGACGCGCGCGGAATCGGGTTTCTGCCTCTTCTCGTAGAACCCGGCCACTACAAGCTGTTGCCGCGCCATTTCTTCACGGAGCTCGGCGATTCTCTGTGAGGCTTCCTCGGCTTTCGGCTCGTCGGGGTACAACCCCATGAAAAGCTGGAACTGTTCGACGGCTTTTCGGGCGATAGTCTGGTCGTACTCCGCCGGTAACGCCTGCTTGTAATAGCACATTCCAAGACCGTACATTGCCTGGCCGGCCCAGTCGGAGGATGGGTACTCATCGAGCACCTTTCGGTACTCGTACGTTGCTTCAAGATACTGCTCGGATGCAAAGTAACATTCAGCTATTCTGTACTGCGCCTGAGCAGCCGCCGGACCGAAAGGCGCGTTCTCTATCACCTGTTCGTATATCCTTATCGCCCTACGCAAGTAACGACCTCGGAAGAGCCTGAACCGTCGCCTGCGAGTCATCTCTTCCCGGTAGAACCGGTCGGCGATCTCGTACTGTTTTCCCACGACCCTGTCGAAAAGTTCAGAGGAGCGCCAGTTCGACACGACTTTCTGATCCTCCTTGCTGGCACGCTCGTAGTCGCCTCGCGCCTCGTAAAGCTCACCTATCTGGAACTGGGCTTCAGGACAGAGGGCACTGTCCGGATAGAATCTGAAAAACTTCTGGTATTCGTCTAGCGCCTCCTCATAATCTCCGGCGAGACGCAGCTGGCTTGCATACTCAAGCTGAGCTTCCGGCGTTTCCTTGGGCTGGCTCTTCGGGTTGATCCATCTGCCGGTCTCCGGTGTCCAGACCCACACCGCGTTGGCGGCACCGGTATACGCCACAATGACGACCGCCACAACAAACAGCACTCCCAACTCACGTTTGCTCAGCATTTCCGTCCCCTTGTTTGCCACTGAAATATTCGAAAACAAACGGCGGTCTGGCCAGGAACACCCACACCGCGAATGGCAGCACAACACTTATAGTGGCCAGAAACCGCGCCACACCCGTGGGCGCCCTCAGGTCCACCGCAACTCCTGCAACTAGAAGCACCGATATCTGGATTGCGTGCCACGCGAAGAAGATGGCGCAACCTATGGCAAGCGACCGAACCACCCGGCGCCACCCCAGGCCCGGAGTAGCTCCGACCAGCGCCACGAATGCCGTCAGGTTTATGGCAATAAACGCCGCCGGCATCGTCTTAGCACTTCCCTGAACCGCGAAATCCAGGCTGGTCCTGAACCAACTTCCCACTACCGCGCTTTGGGAAACACCGAATCCCCCTACCCAGTTCAATACTCCCACCACAATCCAGCGAAGGACGTGGGCGTAGGGTTTCATCAGCAGTCCCAGTAACACCAGCGCGAGTGCAGCCGCAACCACAAACCTAAACGCGAACACCCACCATTTCACCGAACCACCCTCTCTGCAGCCGTTGCGGGGATGCAGGACATGCTTTCAGCTAGGAGTCAGTTGCCTCCTCGACTCGGCCGGCTTGACCCCTTTTCACAACCTTCTCGATCCACAGCAACCACACACACACGACGAAAAGGATAAATATCGTCTGCCACACATACACGTGAGCGAACTGGAATACCTCGCGGCTCGCGAAAGCTCCGAGAAGACCCAGACACACGAGGCGGAGAACGTTCACAACGTAAAGCGCCGGCAGTCCGATACCGACGGCCAACAGTTTCTCCTTGATCGTTGCAGGAAATGCTATCACCGAGGCACAGAAAATCGCCATAGCTTCCGCACCGCTGCACTCGGAGACTACGACCATACTGAAGTTGTGAAACCAGATGCGGCTGCCCGTGATCCTGGTCTCAAATGGGGTTATTCGCAGGACGAGCACAACGCACTTCGCGATCAATTCGACGTACCGCTGCATGAACCGCGTCGGCTCAACGAGCCTGTTAACGGTGAACACCACCGCAAGAATTAGCAGGAAAACTACCGCGAACCTTACCGGCTCCCTGCCCACCAAGCGCCGCAGCTTATCAAACCTCGAACCTTCCGCCACTAAACCCAATATCCCTTACCTATCGCTTTCGCTTGAAACCAGGTCGGAACTAAACAACTCGTTATCAATTGAACTGAGATCCCGTCCAATCATGGGTCCACTACCGCCGCATCTCAGCCGGAATCATACCATGCTTGCAGAGGCTCAATCAAGTCATTTGCGGTCATCAAGGCTTTGCGGAACGCGGGTCACAGCGTATGTTAGGGCCGAGTAACAGCTATCTCGTACGCGTGCAAGGCGTTTCCCCCGAACTGGTTGGTGGCTGAGACAACGACTTTCCACGCTCCTACACCGTCAACCGAAGGAACGCCTGTCAGACGACCCGTGTCCCGGTCGATGCCTAGCCACGGAGGCCCTGAAAGCAGGGAAAAGGTGTACTTCTCGACATCCCAGTACTTGTACTTCGGTTCCTCATAGCGGTGCTGCAAGTCGCCAAGAGAGGCAAGTATGCCTGGCTTATAAGTGTACTCCTCCCCCACCCTCGCCTCGGTCACAGGCCGACTGTAGAAGAATGGATGCGGCATCTCGACGTAATCCGAGCAGCCGCTCTCGGTGCCGTGCTCGTCAATGGCGACGACACGGTAGAAACATTTGTTGTATCCCCGCCCGCGCAAATCGGGTCCAACAACCTTAATTGACGTATTCGCGGTGGTCCCAACGAGGTTGGCCGGCCGTTCCCCGAGATCGACCACCTCGTAGGGCTCATCGCTCACCGAGAACCCTTTCTCGTTCGAACCGTACACCTTGTATCGCACCGGCCGCGTACCTCGCGGATTCGGTTCCCAGTGAAGGCCGAACGTCGAACCGTCAACCGTGCGTCTGAGATTTACCGGCACGCGCGGGCCCTGCCACTCGAACTTCGAGACGTGACTCCATTTGCCCCACACGCCGTCCTTATCCTGCGTACGCACCCGCCAGTAGTATATCGTGTCGGGTGCGAAGACGCCCTTGAACGGCATCCCGAAACAGGTCTCATTCACGACGGCGTCGAAAGATGATCGGTAGGGTATTCTCATGTCCTGACGTCGGCTGACCTGTATATGGTAGCGCGATGCGTCAGGAACGGGTTGCCACCGAAACGTGAGCAACGAGTCGCGCACCGTCGCACCGTCGCCAGGGTACAGAAGTGGCGGCGGATCAGGGGGAACGACGCTGTCGCACTCCCGCCATACGTGGGTTATCGTCATCTCGTGATCCGTGTCCGTTTCGTCAGTGTAAACGACGCGGTTTCGTCCCAACCGCAAACGCGGTAACGCTTCTGGCGAGACCATCACGTCCGCTTCTATCACGAGATCGCGCAAATTGGCGCTGCGAGCGCCATTAGCCGACATCAGACGCGCTCGCACATAGAACCGGCGTTTCGGTGGCGCTTTCTTGATGTCAAGCCACGGGTCGAGGTCGACCCGGCCAAGCTTCTCGCCGTACCCTTCGTCCTCGAAAACCTCCTGCCAAGTCTCGTTGTCCAGCGATACGTCAATGCCGAATCGGTCAGCCGGATCACGACCGACAAAATCGGCTCGTACTCTGCCCCCGCAAACCGGGTACGCTGTATCCATTTCGATCGTGGCCCAAGCTAACCGCCCGGACCCAGAAACCGCCGCACTCGGCACCGTCGGTTCGGCAAGACCGCCTTCGTCCGCGACCGAGTACCGTCTCGCAACGCGGGACAAGCGCGGACGATAGGTCACAAGAGAGTTACCGTAGTATTTCCTCGCAATATCGGGACTGTTGGCGGGGAATTTACCGACGTTGTCCCAGCGATATTCGATCTTCTCCCCGGATCTTAACCTGAGACGTATCTCCCGTCCCGATCCAAGGCGCGTCGTGCGTTCGTCATCCGCGCCGAACAACGCAGCAGCACGCTCGCCGCTATTCCAGCCGCTGAACACCGTACCGTACACGAACTCGCGCCGCGCCAGATCGTGGTCTCGTGCCAACTCGTCGCCGCTCGCCGGCCGTTCGTTCTCCCGATCAAGATAGAATGCCCCTTCATCGATATCCATGAATTGCCAGCCTGCCTCGGCGGGGTTGTCGCCGGCGAAAACCTCGCACATCATGTGACCGTGAAGGGCACGGACGAAAGGCCGGTCTTTTCCGTCTGGACCGTTCAGACCGGCGGCGTGGTATAGCATCGCGCCGACGCTGCCCGAATCGTCACAGAAACCCGCGCCATAAACGTTCAGATAGGTAACCGGATCGTGCAGCTCCCACGCCTCGCGGTTTCGCTCGAACACAGGGTGCGCGTGATGGCGGTTCCGGCGCACGAAATCCCAGATGAAATAGACCTTATCCTGGTCGGTCCTGGCGCCGCGCAGCGCTTCTGCAAGCATACTGTCGAGCGTCCACCAGTTACGCTCGTCATTTATGACAATTCGGGGATTCTCAACGGGAATATCGCCCGTATTCTCCATAATGAGAGCGATATGCGGCTGGAAACCTATCTCCCAGCCGCCGTGCAGACGCGTGGTGGCGTTCTCCGCGTCCACCGCGCCGCGCATTTCGAGAGTGTACTCGTGATCGCCGGTCGTCACCACCTCGTGGTGCGTTTTCTCGGGCGATGCAATGATCTCGCAATCGCTCCGGAACGGTAGGCAGGCGGCAGCTATGGATAAGATCACCGAGAAGGCAAAAGCACACCTGTGTTGATCGATACTCATGAACTAGGAGGAATATCACCTCACGTTATCATTTACGCTTCCACTTTATGGAACATCCGCGCTCTCTGGTGACGGCGCGTTCGGGCGTCTTGCCCCCCAGCAACGCATCCAGCGCGTTCTTAAGCCAGTGTTCCTTCACACGCCCCGCGTTGTCGTTATCATCGACTGCACCTTTGTAAGCCAGTTTTCTCTTTTCGTCGAGAACGAACACGTGCGGCGTGCACGTCGCAGCGTAGGCTTTAGCAGCAGTCTGGTCAGGATCGAAAAGGTACGGGTGAGGATACTTCTTACCTTTCGCCTGTCTCAGCATGTTCTCGAAACTGTCCTGCGGGACGGTCTCCGGGTCGTTTGAGCTGATTGCCACAACAGCGACACCCTTCTCCTTGTAACTCTCGGTGAGATCGACAAACCTCCGTTCATAGGCTTGCGCGACTGGACAGTGGTTACACGTGAACACCACCACGACGGCCTTCGCGTCCTTGAACGTAGCGAGACTGTAAACTCTGCCGTCGGTTCCGGCCAAAGTGAAATCGGGACCTTTTTCCCCGATCTCGAGCGCCGAAACACCAGCGACTCCCACCGCCAGAGCCGCCAGGCAAACCATCATCAGAAACCACACTCTCCTGACCATGTTTCGCACCCCCTTTGCCAATTCGGACCCGGACAACCCGACAGGCGCTCCATTGCTGAAGCGCATTACACACCGTGATTGTACACCCGATTTCAGCCTAATTCAACCCGGGCAGGAATCGTCAGTTTTGCGAAATACCCCTTTTCTCTGGTGGAGCGGTCGTCCCGTCCAAGAGCAGCCGCGGACAGCCCGCCAACCGTTGGCAAAAGCCCTTTCGAAGGCACACCTCCGCACGAGCGTGCCGATTTGGGGGCACGCTTTTGGGAGGGCGACGCTCCTGCGGAGCCGTGTGCACTAACGCTTACACTAGGTCATGGCGGCTCGGCGGGAGCCTCGCCCTCCCAAACCCCATCCCGCACTGTGGGGTGAAACCTCTGATTTGCCTCCTTCAGTCGTCACAGAACCGCACAAACACGCTATTGTCCGGGCTAAACTGAAATCAGACTCGCTCTCCATCCCGCGTCAGTCTAGACTTCCCGCGCTGAACCGGGACGGATCGCGATCTACTTGCCGTTGCCGGACCGGCTGATTCATTTGCTTTTTTCGTGCTCCCTCTGCTATAGAGACAACAATGGTTGCACACTTCGCCCGGGGGGGAACGCACGTCGTGGGAGAATCAATCGAGTGCGGATCGCAATACAGGCCGAGGAGAGTAACCCATGAGGGGGCATGTTTTGTTGTCAATAGGCGCGACAGCCCTGCTGATGAATGCGGCTGCGGGAGCGCCTCCAGCACCGGAGAGGGCCCGTGAAGGCGTGACACTCTATGTCTCGAAGTTGGGGGATCACTCGGATGGGTCGTCCTGGTCCAAGGCGTTCACGACAATCCAGGCAGCGCTCGATGCAGTCCCGGACGATGGCGGCGGCCACCGGATTATCGTCCGTCCTGACACCTATCTCGAGGCAATGCTGGCGCCGGCGCACAAGGGTGCAGCGGGAGCTTACAATGAACTCGTGGGCGATGCGGACGGCCGCCACGGCTCAGGCACCACAGGCCGGGTCATCATTGACTCGGGCGACACAACCAAGGGTTTCAAGAGTTACGACTGGTGGGGGCCTATCCGCGCCACGCAGCAAGGTTGGTCCGAGGCGCACACCGACCCCACCTTCTCCGCTATCGTTTGGGACCGCTGGATCCTCCGTAACCTATACGTCACAGGCGGTGACGGAGGCCTTTTCTGGGATCTGACCGATCAGATCAAGCCTTTCACGATCATCGTCGAGGATTGCGTGGGAATTGGGCGCGCTTTCGGCGGTGGTGTGGCCAGTTGCCTGTCGCGCGCCGAGGAACCGATCGTTTTCCGACGCTGCCACCTGTGGGCCCTGGATTGGTGGGGCGACACGGCGGCTGCGTATGTGCGCGTCGAGAACACTGTCATGCCGGACCGACCCGACATCTACTTCGCGGACTGCACCATGGCCAGTCCCCAATGCGCCTTGAAAGGCGGGAATTTCGGCTTCAAGACTTTCATGCGGGTGAAACTCGAACGCTGCCGTCTAGTCGCTCTGAACTTCTCGCAGCCCCAGGGAACTCCCATCGACGGCGCCATCCAAAGCGTGGAGCACGGCAAGTACCTCCACGTCGATCTCGAAGATACGACGGTGATGGGCTACAAGGTGTTCGGGGTGCGCGTCAACAAAGACACGGCCGATCAGATTCAGTACACAACGAAGGGCGACGTGCAGGCATATGTCCAATTCCAACAAGACGTGCCGAAAGGTTTCTACCGCCTCCAGCAGTGGCCCGCCGAGATCTTCCAGACTATAGCGCCACCGCCGCCGATAGTCCGCGATACCGAACTGGCCGACATCAAACTCATCCGTCGCGATATGTGCGAAATGGCCGGTATCGTATGGAAGGAACGTCTGTGCCATTTAGCCTGTGTGCGGCCGGCAACAGGCGGGTCACCCGACGATTACTATCTCGAGCTTACCGACGCCGAGACCGGCGAACTCATGGCCCGTTTCGCCCGCGGCTACAGCCTCGGCTGCGCATACGTCCATGACGGCGTCTTCTACGCCTTCGCCTCCCGTTTCGAGAACAACAACTGGAATGACGTCACACTATTCAAGTCGAGCGACCTTCACCATTGGGAGAAGAAGGTTGTCATAGAACAGGAACGAGAACACATCTTCAACAGCTCGGTCTGCGAGGGTCCCGACGGATTCGTGATGGCTTACGAATCCAACGACCCGGCCTATCCGGCTTTCACGATCAAGTTCGCCCGCTCGGCCGACCTCGAACACTGGACCAAGATACCCGACGCTGTCTTCGGCACAAACCGGTACACCGCATGCCCGTGTGTTCGCTATGTCAACGGCTACTACTACGCGTTTTATCTCGAAAGACGTTCACCTCGACATTACTTCGAGACTTACATCACCCGTTCGAAAGATCTGAAACGGTGGGAGATCAGCAGCGCGAATCCCGTGCTGCGCCCCACACAGATCGACGACGGAATCAATGCATCAGACCCGGAAGTCGTCGAGTTTGACGGCAAAACCTACGTATACTATTCCGTTGGCGACCAATTGACGTGGATGAATGTCAAGCGCGGCGTCTTCCCTGGTTCGCTCCGCCAGTTCTGTGAGCAATGGTATGCACAGCCCGGTATCGAAGACCGCGGCACGCTCGCACCTCCACCAACCGCCAATGAGCAGGAGACAGCGCAGCGCGATTGGTTCAACGACGCCAAGTTCGGCATCTTCGTGCACTGGGGCCTCTATTCACTCCACGCGAAAAACGACAAGGGAGACTACGTCTCTTGGGCCATGAAGCAAGAGGACATCCCTGTTACCGACTACGAGCTGTACGCGGACCGGTTCAAGCCGACCAAGTTCGATGCCGACGAATGGATGGACATCGTCAAAGCCGCCGGTGCCCGCTACCTGACCTTCACTTCTAAACATCACGAGGGATTCTGCATGTTCGACAGCGCGCTCACGGACTACGACTCCGTCGATCGCGCCGCAAAACGCGATTTTGTTGGTGAACTTGTCGACGCTGCCCGTCGCGCCGGTGTCAGAATCAGCTTCTACTACTCGATGCTGGACTGGCACCATCCTGATTTCGCCACTAACCTGCCCGAGTATGTCGATACCTATTTGTTCGGCCAGGTGCGTGAACTGTGCACAGGTTACGGACCGATCGACGGGATCTGGTTCGATGGCGAATGGGACTACCCTCAAACCGCATGGCGCGCGACCGACCTCGTTGCCATGATCCGCGACCTTCAACCGGGGGCTGTCATCAACGATCGCCTCGGCAAGGGCGAGCGCGGCGTCTCCACCCTTTGCGACTTCTACACACGCGAACAACCAGCGGAGATCCGCCACGCCACCGATTTCGAATTGCAGTGCCCTTATCCGTGGGAAGCCTGTATGACCATCGGCACCTCCTGGGGCTACAAGAAGAACGATGCACCGCTGCGAAGCAGCGAAGAACTCATCCGCACTCTCGTGGATGTGGCCAGTCGTGGCGGCAACCTGCTGTTGAATGTGGGGCCTACGGCGGCCGGTGAGATCCCACCCGCGCTGGTGGAACGACTGCGTGACATCGGCGATTGGCTGGCATGTAACGGCGAGTCAATCTACGGCACGACGCGTTCGCCCTTTGCAGCATTGCCCGCAGGCAAATGCACCGCCAAGGACACGCGCCTCTATATCCATCTCGAGACCCGTCCCGGCGACCGCTTAGAGCTGCCCGGATTGCAGAACCGCATCGAACGCGCATGGTTGCTTGAAACGGATGAAATCCTCAGCGTAGACAACGATACGAACTCCATCGTCTTGCCCGGTGCCCTGCCCAACCGCATCATCACGACCGTGGCCGTTCAACTGGACGGAGTACCCCGTATAAGACAATGAGCAAATCAACGCGGCCAGAGCGCGCCCTCCCAGCACCGGAACGACGAGAGGTACAGGTCCGCAACAGAGAAGAACAACTTCGGACTACACAGCGTTGTCCGAAGACCGGGGATCGGTGACGGTGAGAGCCGCTGCGGTTGCGCAGGGGTAGAATCGCGCGGTATAATGTCGAACAACAAGATGGCTGATTGTCCCGCAGGGTTGAAGAACCAAAGGAGGAGCAGATGCGTATTCGAATCCGCTGGAATGCCGGAGAAGCCACCGGCGTTCTTGACGACACGCCGACCGCCAAGAAGCTCCTAGCAGCGCTTCCCTGCACGAGCAGTGCCAACACGTGGGGCAAGGAGGTCTACTTCTCGGTGCCCGTCCAGGCCGAACTGGAACCGGATGCGAAACAGGTCGTTGACCCCGGCACAATCTGTTTCTGGGTACAGGGCTCTTCGCTGGCGCTGCCGTTTGGTCCGACGCCCGCTTCCCAGGGGGATGAGTGTCGGTTGGTCACCGACGTCAACGTGCTCGGCAGACTGGAAGGCGACCCAAATGTCTTGGGTTCAATCCGCGACGAGGACGAGATCCACGTCGAAGTCGCGGACTGAGAGATTGGAGCGGAAATCAAACGGTCGGAAGCTGACTACACGAGAGACTCGTAAAGCTCTTCGTATTGGCTGACTATAGGACCCGGGTTGAACCGCTGCACAACACTTTCTCGCGCTTGAGCGCCGATTCTCCGGGCAACATCCGGGTTGGTGAACGCCTCTACTCCGCGGTCAGCCATGGTCTGGACGTCACCGACGCCAGCCAGGAAGCCGGTCACGCCATCTTCGATGAGTTCGACCAGCCCACCGCTTCGGCTCGCCACAACAGGCACTCCACACGCCATAGCTTCGAGCGCTGCGAGCCCGAAACTCTCGTATTCGCTGGGCAGCAAAACGAGATCCGCGCACGGTACAATGTCTTCAATAAGGTCCTGCTCGCCCAAAAACTCAACTCTGTCCGACAACCCGCGCTCCTTAATCACGCGGTCGGCAACCGAGATCTCGGGCCCTTCGCCAACGAGTACTAACCTGCTCGGAACCCGCTCGTTGATGAGGTCGAATACGGCCACCACGTCGCCGACCCTCTTGACAGGACGGAAGTTCGAGATGTGCATGACGATCTTCTCGTCCGCCCGGCTGAACCGCGACCGGTCGCACGGTCGCGGTTTGAACCTCTTCGGATCAACGAAATTGTATATCCTATGTATCTCGCAATCGGTCTGGAATTCTTCGAGCGTCCGGTCTCTGAGCCATTCCGACACCGCCGTAACGGCATCGCTTTCCTCGATGGAGAACTTCGTGATTCGGAAGAATGACGGATCGCTCCCAACGTAGGTGATATCCGTGCCGTGAAGGGTGGTGATAACCTTAACTTCGGAATCCTCGGCAATGAGTCTGGCCAGGATAGCGCACGTCGCGTGCGGTATCGCGTAGTGTACGTGCAGGACGTCGAGCTCCTGCCGTTCCACCACCTCCGCCATGCGCGCCGCCAACGCCAGACTATACGGAGGGAACTTGAACAGCGGGTACGTCGTCACGCTCACCGGATGGAAGAAAATGTGCTCGTCATACTCCATCGTAAGGCGGAAAGGCAGGTCGTAGCTGATGAAATGGACTTGATGACCTCTCCTCGCCAGTTGAACTCCGAGGTCCGTGGCCACAAACCCGCTGCCGCCAATCGTCGGATGACAGGTTATACCGATACGCATATCGCTAGTCCCACATAGCTACCGGGTCACACACCGGCAGCGGCTTGCGGAAGCTGAACGCCTCGCCGCACTTCGCCCCTATCAACGAACCGAAAAACCGCGCGCGAGCTTCCACCTCCTCAAGATACTCCTTGCGGCTCAAGTAGGTTTGCGGACCGCGCTGTCCTGGTTGGTAAAACTGGGACTTGTACGCTTGGACAGCCTTCATCTTTTCGTCAAAACTTTCCGTAACGTCGATGACAATGTCCGGCACACTCTCAAACAGGTGTTCGAAGTAGTACAGAATATTGGTTGCCATGAACCGCTCCTGCCCGGTGTCTATATTGGCAAGACCCGCGAGAAAAGAGGCCTCGCGAATGAGGTCTGACGCTCTGGCGTGATCGGGGTGTCTTGCAACATGATGAGGCGCAAGCACGACCTTCGGTCGGTATTCTCTCAGAACCTTGATAATCTCCATCCTGGAATCTTGTGTGTTCTCGACATTACCGTCCGGCATACCGAGATTCTGCCTTATCTCAACGCCGAGTATCTCTGCGGCGGCCAGGGATTCCTTCTCGCGTCGCGCCGCCGTACCGCGAGTGCCGAGCTCGCCGCGCGTCAGGTCAACGATCGCGGTCTTATATCCGAGCGCTTTCATCTTGTGCAAAGTGCCGCCCGCAAACAGCTCCACGTCATCGGGATGAGGTCCAAACGCCAACAGATCCACTCTCATTTGCTCCGCTCTATCCCAGTCTTCTCGGTCTCAGATGTACACAATCTGATAGCCCGCTCGCCCAACATCTACATTCTGCATCAATCGCGGTATTAATGTCCATCCCGATTCCATCAGGTACGGGAAAATGTTGAACACCCTCTCCTGAGGCTTGTTATTGGGCAACAGATTGGCTGACAGTTCTCCCGTTTCCCCCAGGCTCTGTTCAGTGCGACGTTCGCGAGCAGCACCGGCTTTCCGATTCAGCTTTTCCAGCTCATACTCGATCTTTAGTTTCAGTTTCGCCGCACTTGCTCCGAGCGACGCGTCTACCGCTGAGATTTCAGCCAAATAGCGGTCGAATTGGGATACGATTCCATCAGACAACCCGGAAAGAACTCGCTCGCCAGCCGAATTCTGCGCTCCACTATTCTCCTCGACGACAGACGCAGCCTGCCCGGCGACCAGCCGGTCCAGATCCACGTTGTGCCTCTCGATCAACTTCGCGCATCTGCCGGTAACAAGCACCACGTGAGGTCGAGGAAACACCCGCGCCATCGGCACACCGAACCGCTCAAACACCCCGCGTAACTGCGCCCAGTACCCTATCTCGCCCGGACCTGCGACGTAATCGAGTGTCGGCAAAATCGCGCCCTGAACCACCGGGCGCAACACCACGTTCGGACTCAACCGGTCCGGCTCGCTCTCGCAGATCTGTCCCATTTCGGCCTGATCAATCGACGTGTCCTCGTCCGGCAGGTAATATCTATCTCTTTCGAAGAGGACTTTCCGCCGCTTTCCGTTCAGGTACAGGAAAAAATGGGTCTCGTTAGGTTTCTTCTCGATCTGGCTCGGATAGCCCAACGAGGCAAGCTTGCGGCTCGTTTTGTTGATCATTTCTGTCGTCGCGCCGGGCGACCGTATTTCCTCCGTAAGAACCTGGGCTGCGAGCTGTCTCGCGCGCGGTTTATGAGCAAAAAACACGACCAGGCCCGTGTCCCGGAACATCCTCAGAATCAAGCTTCCGAACCAGTCCGCCAGCGACCCCTTTCCGGTCACCGAGTCATGCAGAAACGAGACGATCTCCTTTTTTCTCTCGTGATCCAGAGTTTCCTCGTCGAGAGTCCGTACAAGCTCCCCCAGACGAGCTCCGTCCGCCGGGATATCGAAAGCAGACAACCCCTCGAAGGCTTCCTGCGACGCGTAGCTCAATGTCTTGACACGTGCCTGCCAGTCCACGAACTGTATCGACCGGATCTCCTCGAAATCGTGATCGTCGGCGGCAACCCAGAATATCGGGACAGATTTGCGACCCAGTTCGGAGCGATACCGCTCGCTAAGTTGTACCGCCGCGAGCGCCTTGTAAACCGTGTAAAGAGGTCCCGTGAAAACGCCCGCCTGCTGGCCGGTCACAACCGCGACGGCGTCGCGCTCACGAAGCGCCGCGACGTTGTTCAACGCCAGCTCGTCCGCCCCGAGCAGTTCGTTATAACGCTGCATCTCGTCAACCAGCGCCGAATCCACACCCCCCTCGACCGAACTGAGATGACGGGCGCTTGTAGACGAACGAAAATCGTTTTGAAAAAAATCGCGCAACGCATCGCTGCCGTTCGTATAGTCCTGTACCAGCTCACGTCGCGTTTTCATCCTTCCCTACACTTTCTCGCCAACGAGTATCAGCCTCGGCCGGGCCACGTCCACGGTACCCCCATCATAGTCTCCGAAGGCATTCAACACGCTGAGCCCGCGCGATTCCAGCATATTCTTTAGCTCGTCTTCACTATACAATCTTACGGACTCGGAATAGCGCTTCTCGGCCCCGCCACGTTCGATCGCTATCGTCTTGTTCACCCTCCTGTTGACGGTGTCAATGCTGCGGTCCTCACGCACACTTGACGAACCCACCCGCCATACGGTTTGCGGCACCAGATTCGCCTGCAGATGCTCGACGTTCAAGTAGTCTATCAGAAACCTGCCTCGTTTCGTAAGCACACGCGCGATGTTCTCTAGCACTAACTCGTTATCCTCGTCCGCTTCGAAATAGCCGAAGCTAGTGAAAAAATTCACAACCGCGTCAAAACCGCTGCGTAGGGCAATATGACGCGCGTCCGCCTGAACGAATCCCACCTTAACACCTTCGTCGCGCGCTTTTCGCGCTCCCGATCGCAGCAGCGCGGATGAAAGGTCGAGGGCTACAACAGCGAGACCACGCGCAGCAAGCTCAACGCTGTGCCTGGCATTACCGCAGCACAGATCGAGCACCCGGTCGCCGGGACTCAACCCGAGCTCCCGCTCGGCAAGCTCAACCGCGCGTTCGGCCTCGGCCTCGTCCCGGTGGCCGTATACCTCAAGGTAATCTTCGTTGAACCACGTCCGATACCAAGGCAAGTCTTGTGCGTGACACATCTGAACGCACCTAGAAGGAGGTGTACCGGTTAACTGATATGGTTTCTCTCGTCATCCTGTCGGGTCGCCCACGCGGTGCAGGCGTATCATGTTCGTGGTACCCCTCACCATCAAAGGAGTACCTGCTGTGATAACCAAGGTCTCGCCCTTTCTCACGAGCCCCAGCTCCAGCAGTCTCGCTTCCACGGCCCCGACCATTTCGTCACTTTGCTCGACAGGTCTCACCTTAACCGGTTGGACTCCCCAGTAGGGAGAAAGCTGTCTCATTACCTCGTCCGACTGCGTTGCAGCTATGATGTTGGCATTCGGACGATACGCGGATATGAGTTTCGCGGTGAAACCCGACATCGTGAAACAGACGACATGTTCCGCGTCAAGATCGTTCGCTGCTTGCCAGGCCGCTCTGCCAATCGCGTCGGGAAAACCGACCTCACCTTGAGGACGTCTCCGAGGCATTCTGTCGTATCGAGCCACCGCCCGATCGGCCTCAGCGGCAATTCTCACCATCATGCGCAGTGATTTGACAGGGTACTTGCCGATGGCCGTCTCCGCCGACAACATCACCGCATCCGTCCCGTCATAGATCGCGTTGGCGACATCGGACGCCTCGGCCCTCGTCGGGCGGGGATTATTGATCATGGATTCAAGCATCTGCGTGGCGGTGATGACCGGTATCCCCCGCTCGTTGGCTCCCAGGATGAGCTCCTTTTGAATCTCCGGCACACGTTCCGGCGGCATCTCCACCCCAAGGTCGCCTCGGGCGACCATAATAGCGTCCGCCGTAGCGTATATCTCGTCCATCCTCGATAGCGCTTCCGGCTTCTCGATTTTCGCCACCACCGGAGGCCCTTTCTCGCCCAGAGAATTCTTCAGTTCTTTGACATCGTTCTCCGACCGGACAAACGACAGGGCAAGATAGTCGGCGCCAAGCCCCGCAGCAAACTCGGCATCCTTCCTGTCCTTCTCAGTGGCCGATGCCGAAGATATCTTGGTGCCCGGCAGGTTTATCCCCTTGCACTCGCCCAACATCCCGGCGTCGAGCACCTCGCACTCAACCTCGCGATCTCCAGTCGAGACAACGCGAAGCTCAATCGCGCCGTCCGCCAGAAGCACCTGTTCTCCAGGTTGAACATCCGAGGCAAATGCCGGGTACGTAGTACTTACCCGTTCGGCGGTCCCCTCCACCTCGTCGGTCGTTATGATCAGCTTCTGACCCTTCTTCAGCTTGACGGGTTTGCCGCCCTTGAGCCGGCCCGTACGGATCTTCGGTCCCTTAAGGTCAAACATTACGCCGACGTTCCGACCGAGTTCCCCGGCAATGTCCCGCACATTCCGGAAGTTCTTCTCGTGATCGGGCCACGAGCCGTGAGAGAAGTTCAGCCGCGCAACGTCCATGCCCGCGAGTATCATCTCCCGCAATGTTTCGGGCGAGTCCGACGCCGGACCTATCGTACACACGAACTTGGTCTTACGCAACTGCCACCCCTCCTGGATTCCTATCCGGCCCCGCTCGCCTGTCGCCGCGCGGCAGGTCAATTCAAGGCGGACAGGCTTTCCTCGAGCTTGCGCACCTTCTCCTCGTACTCGTCGAGCTTTTCGCGCTCTCTCTGAACGACCTCCGGCGGAGCCTTCTTCAGGAATTCCTTGTTGGCCATCCTTGCCCGGGCACTTTCTATAAGCCGCTTGACGCTGTCACGCTCCTTCTCGAGCCGCCGTCTTTCCGCATGAATGTCTATGAGCCCTTCAAGCGGCAGGAACACCTCCGCGTCCGGCAAGAACGTCTTCGCAGCCTGCTCAGGCACGGCCGCGTCAGCCTTGATGGTGACCTCCGAGCAGCGGGCGAGCTCGGCGATGTGGAAAGCATTTCTCCGCAACAACTCACCCGTTTCTTCGTTGGCCGGCCGCACAACCGCCTGCACAGACGCGGTAGGCGGCACCTTCATCTCGCCCCGCATGTTTCTGATGCTGAACGTAATCCGCTGGACGAGATCGGCCTCCCGTTCGATCGCCTCGTCCAGAAAGCTCTCATTCGCTTTCGGCCAAGCGTCCAAGGCAATGCTCACCGGCTTGTTCCGCGCGGGGATACGCTGAGCAATCTCCTCCGTAATGAAGGGAATGAACGGATGGAGCAGTCTCATCGTGTCGCGAAGCACAACCAATCCGACAGCCACCGCCCGGTCCTTCCCGTCGCGTTTGCCGTAGAGTCTCGGCTTGACCATTTCCAGGTACCAGTCGCAGAACTCGTGCCAGAAAAAGTGATATATGGTGTATGTAGCATCGCCCAGCTTGAAATTATCAAGAAAATCCGTCACCTGCCCGACGATCCCGTGAAGCCTCGATAGAATCCATCTATCCTCGAGCGGCCACGTCCGGGACGCTTCCGGACCTGCCTCGTCAACCTCATTCATCGATGCAATTACGCTCTCGCGATCATCCTCTGAGAAGTTCATCATCAGAAACCGCTGCGCATTCCATATCTTGTTCGAGAAGTTGCGGCCCAGCTCGAACTTGCTTTCGTCCAGACGTATGTCCTGTCCTTCCGAAGAGAGCATTATCAGCGAGAACCGCACGGCGTCGGCGCTGTACTTTTCAACCATTTCGAGCGGGTCTATACCGTTACCGAGCGATTTGCTCATCTTCCTGCCATGAGCGTCGCGGATAATGCCGTGAATGTATATGTCGCTGAACGGCACGTCACCGCAGAACCACATTCCTGCCATGATCATCCGCGCGACCCAGAAGAATATGATGTCGGGGCCGGTAACCAGGGTGTCCGTCGGATAGTAGTACTGCAATTCCGCCGTTTCTTCCGGCCATCCCAGCGTCGAGAACGGCCACAACCACGATGAGAACCACGTGTCGAGAACGTCGTCATCCTGGTGGATCTCCTTCGAACCGCATTTCGTACATTTCTCGGGGGCCGTTTTCGCAACCATCATCTCGCTGCAGGACTTACAGTAGTAGACAGGTATCCGGTGACCCCACCAGAGCTGTCTGGATATGCACCAGTCGCGGATGTTCTCCATCCAGTGAATGTAAACCTTCGTCCACTTCTCCGGATGGAACCTGATGCGGCCGTCTTTTGCAGCCTGAAGGGCGGGTTCGGCCAGCTGTTTTATCTTCACGAACCACTGTTCGGACAGGTACGGTTCGAGTATCGTATCACATCGCTGACAATGTGCGACCGCATGAACGTGCGGCTCAATCTTCTCCAACAATCCCAGCTTTTTGAGGTCCTCCACAAGCCGTTCTCGACATTCAAACCTGTCCATCCCGGCGTACTTGCCGCCGTTCTCGTTAATAGTGGCATCCTCGTTCAGCACGTTGACCTGATCAAGACGATGTCTTTCGCCCATGTCGAAATCGTTCGGGTCGTGCGCCGGAGTTACCTTGACCGCGCCCGTACCGAACGCCGGGTCCACAAACTCGTCCTCGATGATCGCTAGCGGCCGCTCGAGCACCGGCAGAATCGCCGCCCCGCCTACAAGATCGCCGTACCGGTCGTCGTCCGGATTAACCGCGACAGCCGTGTCACCTAGCATCGTTTCCGGTCGAGTGGTCGCCACCATAACGTAACCGTCCCGGTCGGCCAACGGGTACTTGATGTACCACAGGTTTCCGCTGTGCTCCCGGTGTTCCGCCTCCTCGTCCGACAGCGCCGTCCTGCATCGCGGACACCAGTTGACGATATAGTTGCCGCGATAGATAAGTCCCTGCTCATACAGGCGGACGAAGACCTCAAGCACCGCCGCAGACAACCCTTCGTCCATCGTGAACCGCTCGCGCGCCCAATCGCAGGAGCTCCCGAGCTTCTTCAACTGGCGGATGATGGCGCTGCCGTACTTCTCGCGCCACCGCCAGACCCGCTCAACGAACTCCTCCCTACCGAGATCGTGACGTGTCAAACCTTCCTTGGCAAGCTCTCTTTCAACGACGTTCTGGGTCGCAATACCCGCATGGTCGGTGCCCGGCATCCAGAGAGTTTCAAACCCGCACATGCGTTTGTACCGTATGAGAATATCCTGGATGGTGTTGTTGTAGGCGTGTCCCATATGGAGCACGTCCGTCACGTTCGGCGGGGGGATGACTATAGTGTACGGCGTAACGCCCTGGCGCGGTTCGGAATGAAAAACCTCATTGTCCAGACAGTGTTGATACCATTTGTCCTCAACAGACTTCGGATCGTAAACCTTCGCGATCGATTCCTTCGCCACCTTTCCTATTCCCTCTCCCTCTTCGCCGGTAGGGCGCAGCAAGCAGCGCCCCTACAACTGCTCTTGAACGTACTGTGCGGCATCCTCGATCGGGACAAGTTCGGTTCTGCCGGTACGCCGTTCTCGAACTTCCACGAGCCCTTTCTGCACGTTCTTCTCGCCGACGCATATTCTAAACGGTATCCCGATGAGGTCGCCGTCTTTGAACTTGACGCCCGCCCGTTCATCTCTATCGTCGTAGAGCGCCTCGACGCCAAGATCGGTCAACTGGTCGTACAGGCTTTCGCTCACCTCGACTATCCTGCTGTTCTTCATCGTGACCGGCAGAACCAGCACGTGGTACGGTGCTAAACTCACCGGCCAGATAATCCCCGCATCGTCGTGGTGCTGCTCGATAGCCGCGGCAACCGTACGCGTCGTGCCGATACCGTAACATCCCATAACAAACGGTTTCTCGTCCCCCGACGCGTCCATAAACGTCGCGTTCATCGACTCGCTGTATTTGGTGCCCAGCTTGAATATCTGGCCCACCTCGATCCCGCGATAGCTCGACAACGGCGACCGACATTTCGGACAAAGATCGCCCGGAACCACCGTCGCGAGATCCTCGTACCGACCAGCATCGAAGTCGCGACCAACGTTCACGTTGAGGAGATGCGTATCGTCCTTGTTTGCGCCGGTGACGAAATTTGTCATCGTTTCTATAGCTTTATCGGCGACAAGCTCAACCTCGCTCAAACCCACCGGTCCGGAGAACCCCACATCCGCGCCCGTAAGCGCCCTGATCGCCTCAGCGTCAGCCATCTCAAAGTTCGCAGAACCGAGAACTTTCTTGAACTTCGCCTCGTTCAGCTCGCGGTCGCCTGGAATCAGCGCCGCAACCAACCTTCCGTCGGCCTTGTACAGCAATGTCTTGACCAACCGGTCGGGACCGACCTTCAATAGAGCGCAAACCTCCTCTATCGTGCGCGCGTTCGGGGTATCAACCTCGGCCATAGCTTTCGGATCCTCCCCGGAGGACGCGGACAGGTACCGCTCCGCCGTCTCGTCCGTCGCCGCGTAACCGCACGATTCCTCCGGGCAATTTAGCACGACGGACTCGCCGGAATCCGCGAGCACCATGAACTCGTGCGTGGTTTTACCGCCGATCGCCCCCGAGTCGGCCAGCACCGGTCTGAACTCCAGTCCGCACCGGGTGAAGATGCGCTCGTAAGCCCCGTGCATTATCTCGTACCATTCGTCGAGCGAATCGCGGTCCGCGTGGAAACTGTATGCATCCATCATGCTGAACTCGCGACAGCGCATCACCCCGAACCGTGGCCGGATCTCGTCGCGGAACTTCACCTGGATCTGGTAGAGAACCATTGGCAGTTCCCGATACGATCTGACTTCCGCGCGAGCGATATCGGTCACGATCTCCTCGTGCGTAGGTCCGAGCGCAAACTCTCGATCGTGCCTGTCCTTGAGCCGCATCAGCTCCTTGCCGTAAACGTCCCACCGGCCGCTCTCGCGCCACAGTTCAGCCGGACTGATTACGGACATCAGGATCTCCTGACAACCGACCCGGTCGAGTTCCTCACGCACGATCTGTTCGACCTTCCTGATCGCCCGCCAGCCAAAAGGCAGATAACTGTATACACCGGCGGCGAGTCTGCGCATCATACCGGCACGCAGCATGAGATTATGACTCGGTATCTCCGCCTCACGAGGCGCTTCTCGCAAAGTAGGTATCAGTGCTTGTGACCACCTCACTCCGTCATCCTCCGAACCTCTCTGATAAGCGTTTGCGCAAGTTCTCCCTCCTCGACTTTCCGAACGATTTCGCCCGACCTGAACAACACGCCCGAGCCTTTCCCTCCGGCGATACCCACGTCCGCCTCTCTTGCCTCGCCCGGTCCGTTCACCACACATCCCATTACGGCTATTTTAACCGCATCATCAACGCCGGCGACACCTCGTTCGACCTCCTCAACGAGACTGACAAGGTCTATTTGACACCGCCCGCACGTCGGACAGCTGATCACCTCGGGGCCCCGTTCGCGCAGGCCCAGCGCCCGCAGTATCATGTAAGCGACCCTGACTTCATCCTCCGGCGGTCCGGTCAAAGACACGCGAACCGTGTCGCCCAGCCCATCGTTCAGCAGAATGCCCAAGCCAACCGCGGACTTCACCGCTCCGGAAAGCACCGAACCCGCTTCCGTAACACCAATATGAAACGGATAGTCGCAGACCTCCGCCATCAGCCTGTATGACTGAACCGTTGTCCTCACATCCGACGATTTCAGCGAGATGATTATGTCATTGAAACCCAGATCTTCAAGAATCCCGATATGTCTGCGCGCACTTTCGACCATCGCTTTCGCAACGGCGCCGGCTCGTTTGTCCGTCTCGGTTTGCTCCGCCCGCTCCCGCAACTTCTTCTCGAGCGAACCGCTGTTGACGCCTACTCGTATCGGCGCCCCACGTTCCAGCGCGGCCCTCGCGACCTCCTCTACGCGGTCTCGGCCACCTATGTTGCCCGGGTTTATCCGGAGCGCGTCCGCACCGTTCTCCAAAGCCATGAGAGCCAGCTTGTGCTGAAAGTGAACGTCCGCGACGAGGGGCAGGCTAATCTGCTTCTTTATCTCGCGCAAGGCCGACGCAGCATCCTCGTCCGGCACGGCACACCGCACTATCTCGCAACCGACCGCCTCGAGCTGCTTTATCTGCGCCACCGTTGCCGCGACGTCGTCGGTCCGTGTCTTTGTCATGGACTGAACGGATATCGGCGAACCACCGCCGACCGGCACGCTGCCGATCCGCACAAGTCTGCTCTCTCGCCTGCTCACGATCGAAACCCCGTTTGCCGCAACCCCGGTTGTCAGGCCGGGCAAATCCCGCGTGGTAGCAGAAAACCTTCCCAGCTCGCCCCCCAAAGCTCCAAGAAGGGCTGCTCTAGCGCAGGTACGGCCCCCCTATCCGGCGCATGAGATCATTGTACATGATAAACAAGAAGAATATTACAAAAAGGACGACACCAACGTACTGTAAAGCTTCCTGGTACTTATCGTCGATCGGCTTTTTCCGCACAGCCTCTACAGCAAGAAAGGCAACGTGACCACCGTCCAGAACCGGTATCGGCATTAGGTTGAATATTGACAGGTATATGCTGATCAGCCCGACAAGCTTAACCAGCCAATCTATACCCTCGCGAGCGGCTTCTTGGATCAGCTGGTTGATGAAAAGAGGACCCCCGATAGCTTTCGTGCTGACCCTGCGGGTCAGAATCAGCCACACGCTCTTTACAGACGTGACGAACGTGCTCCATCCCTCGCTGATACCGCGCGGTATTGCCTGAATGATGTTGTACCGCACCACAACCTGCGGCATCGGCACATCCGGACCGGAGATTGGAATCCCGATTATCCCTTTCTGCTGCGTAGCTACCTCGACTGAGAAGTCCTTCCCGTCACGCAGCGTGAACACCTTGAACAACGTTTTGGCCGGTCTGTGTATGCCGAGTGCGAGCTTGGAACTCGGGTTCTCCATGATTATCCGGTCAACCTCCTCGAACTCTACCGCCATGTCATTAATGGACTTTATCTCATCGCCCGGCCATAGGCCGGTATCCTTCGCGAACTCTCTAAGAATCAACCTGATCCGCCCATTCACGACAACCATCTGCTCGACCTCGTCAAAGGTGCCGATAGCCATAGGTGTGATGGTTCTTCTGAAACGGGTACCGTCGCGTTCGATCTCGTATTCAAGCGCTTCTCCAACACTCTCGTTCGTAATTCTAAGCGTTTCGTCGACACCGACCTGCACGCCGTTGATAGCTACAATTCTATCGCCTCTCTGGAGACCAGCGGCGTGCGCAGGTTTCCCCTCGGCGGGAGTGCCTATTAGCGCAGGCACAAACGGCAACACGCCCATCCGGGGTTGACCGCTGTTATCGAAATCGCTCGAACGCACGCTAAACTCCATTATTCTCCCGTCCCTATCCACCTGAACGGCCATTTCGCGTTCTGCATTCGACAGAGAGGCAAGCAATAGGTCCTGCCAATTCTCCACTTCCCTGCCGTTAATACTCAAAATCTTGTCGTTCGGTCGCAGCTTCGCTTCCTCCGCCGGTGACCCCTTCTCTACGGCACCGATCTTCGTGTCAAAATACCACTCGTCAAACTCTTGTCCCATCACCATCACCGCAATAAACAAGACAAAACCGAGAATCAGGTTCATCAGCGGACCGGCGACGATTACGCCCATCCGCTGAGCGACGCTTTTAGACGAGAACTTCCTCTCTTCCGGCACGCCTTCCAAGTCATCCGTACCGGGCACGTCCTCCTGGCCCGCCATCTTGACGTAGCCGCCGAAAGGGATCGCCGAAACGCAGTAATCGGTCTCGCCGCGCTTCAACCCGAACAGTCTCGGCCCGAATCCGAACGAGAACCGCTGGACCAATATTCCCGCACGTTTCGCCATTATAAAATGGCCGAGCTCGTGCACAAATATCAGCACTCCAAGCACAACAACAAACCTTAAAGCGTCCAAAACAAATGCCATTAGCTACACACCTTTCCGAGGCGGTCAACCGCTGCCGCCGCTTCAGCGCGCGTCATACCATCGGTCCGTTTGATCTCCTCAAGCGACGGGTCCGTCTTGTTCTCGTGTTTGTCAAGCACGGCCCTGATCACCTCCGCAATACCGAGGAACGGCAGATCGTCGCGGAGAAACGCCGCCACCGCCACCTCGTTGGCAGCGTTCAGCGCGGCGGGCGCGGTCCCACCGAGCCGTGCCGCCTCGTACGCGTAATCCAGGCAAGGGAACATACCGGGCTCGGGACGCGTGAAGGTCAGGTCACCAATGTCCGCGAGGTTCGTAGTCCCAAAAGGTGTAGGAACGCGTTCAGGATACGTCAACGCATACTGGATCGGCAACTTCATGTCCGCGGCCCCAATCTGCGCCATAATCGAGCCGTCAACAAACTCCACCAGCGAATGGACGGCGCTCTGCGGGTGGATTAGTACGTCAATCCTGTCAACATCAACGCCAAAAAGCCACATTGCCTCGATGACCTCAAGTCCTTTGTTCATGAGAGTGGCCGAATCTATACTTATTTTCGGTCCCATCTGCCACGTCGGATGCGCCAACGCCTGGGCCGGCGTCACGTCTACTAACTCCTTGCGGCTCTTGCCGTAGAACGGCCCGCCCGACGCCGTCAGTATGATCCTGCGCACAGCGGAAGTGGGCGTGCCGTTGAGACACTGAAACACAGCGCTGTGCTCGCTGTCAATCGGCACGATCCGGGCACCGCACCTTCTCGCAGTCCCCATGATGATCTTGCCGGCCATGACCAGCGGTTCCTTGTTAGCGATGGCGATGCGAATCCCGCGCTCCGCAGCCCGCAACACGGGCTCCAGCCCTACCGCGCCCACAACAGCCGAGACAAGGATGTCCGCACCGCCCATCGTCGCTAGCTCGACCAGTCCGGCATCCCCCTGAAAGATCTCGACGTCCGCGCCGCCAATGAGACGTTTCAGCTCGAAGACGCGCTCCTCTTCGCCAACCGACACGGCCCGAGGCGCGTATCGCCGCACCTGCTCGGCAAGGAGCTCGACGTTTCGCTTGGCGGCAAGTCCGACAACCGCAAACTGATGCGGGAACGATTCGATCACGCGCAACACGTTTGTGCCTATTGAACCGGTCGAACCTAACAGCACAACGTTCTTCTTGTCCATGTTATGCTCGAATCCCACTCAACTCTGCGCTTACTGCCCGCTCGTGCCCATTACTTCCCGCGACAGCTCAGGCGCAAGCTTGGCGACGGTCTGTTCTATCTCTTTTCTGATCTCCCGAGCGCTGGACAACGACAGCACTCGGTCAGCGAGCTTTTGAGCATCGCCGAAGCTGGCTGAGCGGATAAGAAGCTTGATCTCCGGTATGGCTATCGCAGCGACGCTCAGCTCGTCCAGCCCCATACCCACGAGAACCAAAGCGAATCCCGGATCTGCGGCCATCTCACCGCACATTCCCACCCAGATGCCGCTAGCTTTCGCTGCGCCCACGATGAGCCTGATCATCCGCAGCACACCAGGGTGCGCCGGCTCGTAAAGATGCGCAATCTTCTCGTTCACGCGATCCACGGCAATCGAGTACTGGATAAGATCGTTCGTCCCAATGCTGAAGAAATCAACATGCTGAGCAAGAATATCGCCGACCATGGCCGCGGCCGGAACCTCTATCATGGCGCCGACCTCGATATCCTCATCGAATGCTACCCCTTCGGCACGCAAAACTCTCTTGACCCCTTCAACGTGTCTATTCGCTTCGATCAATTCCTCCGCTCCCGATATGAGCGGATACATTATCTTCAGCTTGCCGTATGCGCTCGCCCTGAGAATGGCACGCAACTGCGTCCTGAATATTTCGGGTCTCTGAAGGCAGAACCGAATAGCCCGCCATCCCATGGAAGGGTTCATCTCCTGAGGAATCTCCAGATGCGACACGTACTTGTCGCCGCCCAGGTCGATCGTGCGGACCACCGCCGCGTGAGGTGCTACCTGTTCCGCCAGAGCCCTGTACGCCTCGAACTGCTCCGTCTCCGACGGCAGCCCTCGCCTGTTCATGTACAGAAACTCCGTCCGGTAGAGTCCTATGCCCTCGGCTCCATGAACGTGCACGTGCGACACTTCCTCGGGCAGCTCGATGTTTGCCGCCAAGATAATCCGGTGACCGTCGACAGTCTGCGCGGGCAGATCCGCGGTCTTCTCCAACTCCTTGGTGAAAATCTCAAACTCGCGTCGTTCCTCCTCGTACCCGCGCTCAGTTTCCTTATCAGGTTTTGCGACGACGCGTCCGCGGCTTCCGTCCACAATGAGCGTATCGCCGGTAGTTACGAACCGCGTGACATTCTGCAGACCGACCACCGCGGGTATCTCAAGGGCCCGGGCGAGAATTGCGGTATGAGACGTCGGCCCGCCGACGTCCGTCGCGAGCCCGACAACCATATCTTTCGCCATGGAAGCAGTCTCCGACGGCGACAGATCGTGCGCTACGACAATCGCGGGTTCGGTCAAACTGTGCAGCTCTTCGCGCTCCTTGCCGAGGAGCTTGCGCAGAACCCTTCGGCCAACATCGCGAATATCCCCGCCCCGCTCTCTCAGGTAGGTGTCGTGCATCTCCGAAAAGACCGTCTCCACCTGGTTCATCTCTTCCATCAGGGCGTACTCGATGTTGACCAGGTTCTCGCGGGCTCGTCGTATCGTCTGCTGGGAGAAGTGTTCGTCCTTGAGAACCATGATATGCGCATGGAAAATGTCCGCGTAAGCATCCCCCAGCTCCCGTTGCAGCCGGGATTCGAGTTGGGTAAGTTCCTCAATGGTTTCCTCGATAGCCTCCTTGAGTCTCTCGACGTCCCGCTCGACATCCGAATCCCTCAACGTCCGTCGCAGGACGATGAAGTCCTCTCGTTCAAGCAGGAACGCCTTCGCCATCTCTATGCCGGGCGACACCCCGGAACCCCAGAGTACTTTCAACTCTAGTCCTCTCCAAACTTGCTCAGGATCAACTGCTCGACAGCGTCCAGCGCCTTTTGGGCGTCCGAACCATCCACCTCGACCCGAATCCGCGATCCCTTACCCGCAGCGAGCATCAGTATTCCCATAATGCTCTTCCCGTTCACCTTCTTGCCGTCCTTCTCGATGAAGACCTCTGACTCGAACTGCAGCAAGAGTTTCACGATCATCGAGGCGGGTCGAGCGTGAAGGCCCACCTCGTTCAATATTGTGAATGTCTTTGACAGCTTTGCCATCTTCAACCACTTCCACCCGATGAGCTTCCGGGTGTTCTCGCCGGAGTCGAGCGTTCGACCACTCGGATATCTTGTACTGCCGGGCGTCGGGCATAGCGCAGAACTGCTACCGTTCAACGTCGCGGTATCTGATCTTCACATCTTGCCCCAGCCTGTCCAGAAATTCCTTTATAACGTTCGCCACGACGACTGACCTGTGGCGCCCACCCGTACAGCCCACCGAAATGGTCAAGTACGCTTTTCCTTCGGCGAGATAGCGCGGCAGAAGAAAGGACAGCAGCGACTCCAACTTCTCCAGGAACTCCTGCGTTTCGGGCTTGTCCAAGACAAAATCTCGGACTCTCTTGTCGTTCCCTGTATACGTGCTTAGATTCGGCGCGTAGTACGGATTCGGCAAGAAGCGAACGTCAAACACGAGGTCCGACTCCGGCGGAATGCCGTGTTTGTAGCTGAACGCTATCACCAGTATCGCGAGCTTCTTCGATTCCTTCGATGCAGCGAAACGAGCCGCTATAGCCTCCTTCAGCTCGTGAACGTTCATATTGGTGGTGTCCAACACCCAATTCGCCCTGTCTCGTATCGCCGATAGCCTCTCGCGCTCTCCTCTGATCACCTCTCTCAATGAAGCGCCGTCGCCAAGTGGATGCCTCCTGCGTGTCTCGCTGAACCGCCGGATGAGTGTCTCGTCGCTGGCATCTAGAAAGAGTATCTCGTGCCCGAACCCCATTTCTTTAAGCGTGTCAAGGTCACCGAACACTCTGTCAAAGAACCGTCCCTCTCTAATGTCTATGCCGAGAGCCACATTCTTAATGGTGTTGCTCGACTGAGCAATGACCTCCGCGAACTTCGGAATCAATGCACAAGGCATGTTGTCAACACAGAAAAAGTCGAGATCCTCGAGACACTTGAGGGCTGCACTCTTGCCAGCCCCGGAAACACCGGTCACCACAACAAATCTGACACTACTCATCGTCGAAACCAGCCGCGTGTGACATCTGCGCGATGAGTCTTCTGTCGAACTCTCTCGCCGCGTGTGTGCCCATCTCCTTGAGGCGGTGGTTAAGGGCGGCAACTTCAACGATAACGGCGATGTTCCGCCCGGGTCGGACAGGGATCGTGCGTTTCGGCAGTGTCACCCCAAGAATGGCGTGGGTTTCTTCCTCAATCCCAACCCGGTCGTACCCACGCGCCTCGTCCCATTGCTCCAACTCTATCACCAAGCCTACTCGCTTCGAGTCGCGAACCGCACCCGCACCGAAGATGCTCTTCACATCTATGATGCCGACCCCGCGAATCTCCATGTGATGGCCTATGACAGGCGAGCATTCGGCGAACAAGAGGTTCTCGCGCCGCCTCCTTACTATCACGGTATCGTCCGCAACCAGCCTGTGCCCCCTCCCCACGAGCTCCAGCGCAGTTTCGCTCTTGCCGATACCCGGTTTGCCGAGAAGAACAACACCAACACCGTAAACGTCCATCACGACGCCGTGCACCCACTCTTCGGGCGCAAACTCGTCCGTAAGAAACACTATGGTCTTGCTTGTGACGTCCGCAGTCGTATAACTTGAACTCAGTACCGGCACGCCGTTCTTCTCCGCCATTGCGAGGAAGAGCGCTAAGGGCTCGAGCCCGCGCGACACAACAAAACACGGTATTTCGTAAGAAAAAATGTTTTCCAACCGCTCTTTCAGCAGGTCCTGGTCGAGCCGCTCCATGTAATGCGTCTCGGTGTTGCCAAGGACTTGAACGCGGTCAAACGCGAAATAGTCGAGATAACCCGCCAAAGCCAATCCGGGACGATTCACGTCCGAGACCCTCAGAAGCTTGTCAACTCCCGAAGATCCGGCGAGCAACTTCAAGCCTAGCTGCGTGGACAGCTTCTCCAAAAGCGTCGACACGCGAACGGTCGGCAAGGAGGCACCTCTCTCGCTCATACCCTCCACCTCCTTTCGATCCCGCAATCACGCGCGGAAAGACCGTCCATCCCGCGAACGGCTTCCCTTTCCGCATGAACACTCGTTGTTGCCAGAACAACCTCGGGCAGCAAATCTCGTATCAACGGCATTATATCAACTTTCGCCTCACGTGTCAATCGATCTTCCACGGAAGTCACGCCAGTAGATATACTTAGAGAAGAGAGTATGACACAAACTCTTCACTGCGAACCCGTTCCGAAATAGGCTCTACCGTGCGTACTGCGCCGTGTACCAATCAGGAAGACCCCGGACGAGACCCCGGGGATTCCTTGAGAACATCCGCGAGAAAACGTGCGGTGTACGATCTTGACCCGTCGCGAACGAGCTCTTCCGGCGAACCCGCTGCGACCACCTTGCCGCCCAGCTCGCCTCCTTCAGGGCCCAGATCAACGATATAATCGGCCTCCGCGATCATGTCCAGATTATGTTCGATCATCACCACCGTGTTGCCCCGGTCAACAAGCTCGTGGAGAACAGTGAGCAGCTTGACGATATCCGCCGCGTGCAACCCCGTGGTGGGCTCCTCGAGAACGTACAACGTGTTGCCACGAGACGGCTTGGCGAGCTCCGCCGCCAGTTTTATCCTCTGAGCCTCTCCACCCGACAACGTCGGACTGGGTTGTCCAAGAGTCAGGTAGCCAAGCCCAATATCGTCCAGCACCTGCAACGAACGCTTCAGAGCCGGATAGTCCTTGAAAAAACCGAGCGCTTCGACGACGGTCATCGCCAACACATCGGCGATGCTCTTGCCCTTGAGCCTTACCGCGAGCGTTTCCCGATTGTACCTCCTGCCGTTGCACCGGTCACACGTGATGTGCACGTAAGGCAAGAAGCTCATTTCAACCTTCAGCGTGCCCTGACCGGCGCACTGCTCACACCTGCCGCCGCGCGTGTTGAACGAGAATCTGCCCGCCGCATAACCCCGGACAGCGGCATCGGGAACCCGCGAGAACACTTTCCTGATCTCGTCGAACAAACCGACGTACGTGGCCGGCACGGATCGCGGAGTCCGCCCTATAGGCGATTGATCCACCTCGAGCACACGTGCGATCTTTTCAGCGCCGACGATCTTCCTGTGCAGCCCCACATCGACGGCTCTGCTGAGCAACCGCGCCTGCAGTCCCTTGAACAGCACCTCACGTACGAGCGTGCTCTTGCCGGACCCGCTCACTCCCGTCACGCACACGAATCTGCGAAGAGGTATGCGAACACTTACGTTCTTCAAGTTGTTCTCCCGCGCACCGACGACCTTGACAAACTCGCCTTTGCGCCAACCTCGTCGCTCGCCGCGCACCGGATGCTTGAGCGGGTTCTTGAGAAACCGGGCCGTAACCGACTTGCGGCTGTTAAGGATTCTGTCCGGTTCGCCTGTAACAACCACCCTTCCCCCATCTGTCCCTGCACCCGGACCCAGATCTATCACGTGGTCGGCCGACCGAATCGTGTACGGATCGTGTTCCACGACAACAACGGTGTTACCCTTCTTGCTGAGCTCCGTCACCGTTCTCATCAACCTTCTATTGTCACGTGGATGGAGACCTATGGTGGGTTCATCCAGAACGTAACAGACACCACGCAGGTTCGACCCTAGCTGGGCGGCGAGTCTGAGCCGCTGAGCTTCACCGGAAGCGAGCGTGTTCGCTTGCCTGTCAAGTGTCAAGTAGGGTAAACCGACGCGTTCGAGAAACTCCAGCCGGGAGTCGATCTCCCCGACGACCTCCTCGGCCAGCTCGGTGTATCTGCTGGCAAATCTCAGCTTACCTATCACATTTCTTGCCTTGTCAATGGACAGCTCTGTCAGATCCGCGATAGATCTGCCGCTAATCCTCACGAACAGCGACTCGCGTTTCAGCCTGTCGCCATCGCACGCTGGACATGTTTCTTCCCACCACTCCTCCTCGTTCTCATAAACGATCGCGCCTACCCCTTCACATTCCGGACACGCACCGTGCACGCTGTTGAAGGAGAACATCCGTGGATCGGGTTCCGGAAAGCTGACTCCGCACTTGGGACAAGCTCGTTTGGTGCTGTAGATGACGTCCCCGCGTCTGGGGGAGCTTGCCACAAGCATACCGTCGCCAAGTTCCAATGCCCTGTTGACGCATTCGCGAATCACGGGCCGGTTGGTCTTGGTCATCCTGCTTCTACTCACGAGCGCCTCGATGGAGTGCTCTTTGTACCGGGGCAGTCTCGGGAACTCGGTCACCGCGACCGTCGCGCCGTCCACACGCACCGTATCCACTCCCTTCCTGCCCGCCGCCTCAACGACATCTGTGTGGTACCCTTTCCTCGCGCGCACGAGCGGCGCATAAAACGAGACTTTCTCCCCCGCCAAATCCCCGGTCACCGCTCTAAGTATCTGCGCGGGCGTCTGCGCCTGTATCTTTACGTCGCAATCGGGACAGTATTGAGTGCCGAACCGCGTATACAGGAGCCGGAGAAAATGGTATATCTCGGTGATAGTAGCCACGGTCGACCGTCTGCCGCCTCGGCTCAATTGCTGCTCTATGGCAACCGTCGGTGGTATACCTCTGACGAAGCTGACGTCCGGCCGCGTCAACTGTTTCACATACTGGCGGACGTACGAGGACAGGCTGTCGAGATACCGTCTCTGTCCCTCGGCGAACACGATGTCGAACGCAAGCGTTGATTTACCGGAACCGCTTACGCCGGTAATGGCCACAACCTGACCGCGCGGAATCTTGACGTCAATATCCTTGAGATTGTGCTCGCGAGCGCCCAGCACGCGGATGCTGTTCCCGGAGTCTGCGCTCGCGCGACCGCGGCGGCGCGGCCCTCGCGTCCCGCTCGTCTTCCTCTGCGCGGTTTTGCGGGCTCCCCGGAGCGCACGCCGCAAAAACTTCCCGGTATAAGAATCAGCGCACTTGGCGACCTGCTCGGGCGACCCCGCCACTACGACCCTGCCGCCGTCTTCCCCGCCTTCCGGTCCCAAATCAATTACGTGGTCGGCGCATTTCACCACGTCCATGTTGTGTTCGATGATCACCGCGGTGTTGCCCCTGTCAACAAGCTCCTGGACGGCGTCCACGAACACGCGAACATCATCGAGGTGCAGTCCCGTCGTCGGCTCGTCAAATATGAAGAGCAGGTCGCTCCCGGACGCCTGCGCCATGTGTCACGCAAGTTTCAGCCTCTGAGCCTCACCGCCTGACAGCGTGTTTATCGCTTGCCCGAGCCGAACGTATCCCAGCCCGACCCGTTCGAGCGGTCGCAGCCTGTCGGTGACGCGCGGCTCATCTTTGAAGAACCCCACCGCTTCCGAAACCGTGAGATCGAGCACTTCGGCAATGTTCTTACCGTTGTATTCGATCTCAAGCACCTCGCTGCGGTATCGGCGTCCGTCGCATTCCGGACACCGAACGTACACGTCCGAGAGAAACTGCATCTCGATCTTCTCGTACCCGCTGCCGCCGCAATAATCGCACTTGCCATCGCGCGAGTTGAACGAAAAAGCGCCGCGCGAATAGCCGCGCTTCCGCGCGAGGTAAGTGCCGGCCAACAGATCGCGGATCGAGTTGAACCCTTTCACGTACGTGATCGGGGTGGCGCGCGGCGTCTTGCCGATAGGCGATTGGTCTATCAACACGACGTCGCGCACCAACTCACGTCCCACAATCGCCTCACACCTGCCGGGTTCAGCGGTTGCCTTTCCGAAAGACCTGCGCACGTTCCTGTAAAGCACATCCTCGACGAGCGTGCTCTTGCCCGAACCGGACACACCGGTAATGCAGACCAACAGACCAACCGGGATCTCGACATCTATCCCTTTAAGGTTGTGTTCGCCGGCCCCCACGAGCTTCAGCACTCTCTTCCTGTTGATAGCACGCCGGCGCGAGGGTATTTCCACAGAGAGCGCACCGGAAAGGTAGCGTCCCGTGAGCGATCTTCTATGCCCGACGAGCCTGCTGTACTCCCCGTGGAAAACCACTTTGCCGCCCCGTTCGCCCGCACCGGGACCCAGATCTATCACGTTGTCAGCGCTGCGAATGACTGCCGGATCGTGTTCAACAACGAGGATCGTGTTCCCCTGATCCCGCAGACCGTGCAGGATCCCTATCAGCCGATCGATGTCTCTCGGATGCAGCCCGATGCTTGGTTCGTCCAGTATGTAGAACGTGTTTACAAGAGAGGTACCGAGCGCCGTGGTCAGGTTCACTCTCTCCACTTCGCCGCCGGAAAGCGTCCTCGACTGCCTGTCGAGCGTCAAATAGCCGAGCCCGACGTCGACGAGATACCTCAGTCTACCAGCCACCTCCGACGCTATAAGCAGCGAGGGTTCATCGAGACCTCCGTTTTGCTCGAGGTTGCGGAAATACTCGCTCGAAGCCGTCACCGGCAGACCATAGATTTCGGCGATGGTCTTCCCGTTCAGCCTGTATTGGAGGGCTTCCGGCCTGAATCTCGACCCGTTGCAGTCGTGACATCTTATGTACGCCCTGTATTTCGACAGCAGAACCCGGATGTGCATCTTGTAAGTCTTCGTCTCGAGCCAGTTGAAGAATCGCTGGACACCGTAGAACTCATCCGTGCCTTCGTAGATCATCCGTTTGTGTTTCTCTTTGAGGCGGGTGTAAGGAACGTTCGTCGGAATCTTGCGCCGCCTGCAGAAACGCATCAGATCCTTGTGGCATCCCCAGAACGCGCGATACGTCCACGGTTTTACTGCGCCCTCTTCAAGCGACTTTGACGGGTCCGGTATCACGAGCTGCGGATCGATCTCTATGATCCTGCCGAACCCCTTGCACGTGGGACAAGCACCCAGCGGGTTGTTGAAAGAGAACAGGTTTGCGACAGGGTCGCTGTAGTGGATGTCACATTCGGGACAATGAAGCTCCGTCGAGAAACGGAGCGTCTCGCCGTTCTCTAAAACGGCTAGGACTTTGCCTTTACCGTACCTGACAGCGGCTTCAAGCGACTCGACTATACGCGCACGCCTGCCGGCGGCCAGCCTCAACCTGTCCTGAACCACCGCAACCTCGCCAGCCGCACCCAGAGCGTCCAGAGCGTCCGCAACCTTCATCACCTCGCCTTCGACATAGATCCGCAGATAGCCCTGCCTGATCAACGCATCGGCAACCTCTTCCGGTTTGAATTTCTCCGGTACAGCAAGAGGGAATCCGACAATACACCATCTCCCCCCACCGGTTGAAAGGAGCCGGTCGCAGATGCCGGTAGGCGTGTCGCGTTGCACATTTTTCCCGCATCCACGACAGTGCAGTTGAGCCGCGCGCGCGAAGAGAAGCTTCATATGGTCGGCAATTTCCGTCATCGTCGCGACGGTCGAGCGCGACGTCCGGACCGGGTTGACCTGGTTAATGGCAATGGCAGGCGGAATGCCGATGATCTTGTCGGCTTTCGGCTTGTCAATCCTCTGCAAGAACTGGCGCACGTAAGGCGAGAACGTCTCGACGTATCGCCGCTGCCCCTCGGCGTACAGCGTGTCGAAGGCGAGACTGGACTTGCCGGAACCGCTCACGCCGGTCACCACGGTGAGCTTGCCGAGCGGTACGCGCAGATTGATACCCCGAAGGTTGTTCTGCGACGCTCCTTTGACTATTATGTAATCGCGAGACATGATCAGCTAGTTGAGGAAGTTCTCACCTTCAACGGCCGGCAATGTTTCTTCGACAGGCCCACGGTGAGACAAACGAGGACTTATCTCAAGAAACTCCGCAAAAAAAGGTTCCCAAACCCATCTACGACGTTGGTCTATTCCGTCGTTCCGGTACCACTACACAGCTATGAGCGCGCGCAGCAACTTCGCATAGTCAGAGGCCATAGGAAACTTGGTCGGGTACTTGAGGAATTCCACATGGCCGTCCATATATAGGCAGTTGCCGCCGCCCGGAATATGGTTGAAGTTGCTCGGCGTCTCTGATGGCGCTTCATACATCACCGGAATAGCGCTAGCCGCCCGCGCGCTACCGGCAGGGTTGTTTATGTCGGTTATCATGAACCGTTCGATACCTTCACGAAGTCTGTATATCGTGCTCCCACCGCCGTTGCCAAATTCCGAGAAGACACCGTTAAGCACACCCCCCGGCCCAAGATCGATATCTTGATCCAAACCAGGGTCGTCAATGTTGTTATTGAAGCTAACGCCGATACAGCCAGGACCACTGTTACGTGCATACGTCCACATTGCTATGGCGGTGTTGGTGTTATCCGCCATCCATGCATGATATATGTAGCTCGCGTAGCTGAACCAGTTGGGATCAGCGACAACGGTGCCATTTGGCAGCCGCCGGTTCCAGAAACCTATGTAGATTCTCTCCCCGTCCTCGTACCAGTGCGGCCGGCTATAGTCCTGACTGTAGTTGGCCCACGAACCGGCATCCGAAGGACAAAGGTAGATCTTGTCGTCAGTCCAGTATTCCGGGTAGAGCGCCGGACCGTCCAGGCTGACACCGGAACGTCGCGCTCGCGGAAACTTGCCGTTCCACTCATTAGCGTACATCTTGAAAATCAGCGCCATCTGCTTAAGGTTGTTGGCGCAGGACGCCCGTCGGGCGGCCTCCCGCGCTCGTGCAAGCGCCGGCAAGAGTATCGCCGCAAGGATGCCGATTATGGCTATCACAACCAACAGCTCAATAAGCGTGAATCCCTTCTTCCTACCGTTCATAAAGTCTGTCCTTTCTTCAAAAAACCGTAACCTCGGGTCTAACAGTATACTTCGGCTCAAGCTGAGGAATCACAACACCCACCCGGTACGGATCCGACTTGATACAATTAAATCATCTACAGCATCAGTCTGTCAAGTCAGATTGCGGATGAGGGTTTTGCGACAAAGCGTTTCTTGGTTGCTAGGACGTGTGTCTCGTCCGCTCGATGTGGAGAGCCGGCCAGTAATGTATGGCGACGCGCGATACCTCTAGCTTATTGTCTTCGTCACCTGCGCTCGAGCGCGGGCAAGGGGCTGCAGCCCCTTGTCTAAACGCTGGGGGGCGGGTCACAACGGCGAGTGCCTCTATTCCCGTTGAGATGGTCAACTATCGTTGGCGGTTGACGCGAGGGTGCTCTCGACGGCGAGTCTTCGACAAGATACTCCTCTACGAGATATAGGGCTAATCATATCGCCCGGCTTGCCAGTGAGCCCGGCCGTGTTGCGTGGGGTGAAATTAGCATTATCCGCGCCGCGCCCACGACAGAATCGCTAAAATCCCGCTACAGTCCGGGGTAAACCGAAATCTCACCTCTTCTCTATCCCACGCCAATCAAACATCGCAGCTTTTCGTAATCTCCTCTGGATCGCCGCCTGGAGACCGGTCTCCGGCGGTTCCAGAGCGGAGAGCAGAAGATGTAA
>Ga0180437_10001442_pt1 | contig 40736 bp, 36 predicted proteins | sample SS_ome_4_FD_132410 | JGI IMG/M metagenome (GOLD analysis project Ga0180437, IMG submission 132410) | Hypersaline lake sediment archaeal communities from the Salton Sea, California, USA - SS_3_D_1 metaG | ecosystem: Environmental > Aquatic > Non-marine Saline and Alkaline > Hypersaline >...
AAGCATCGGGAAATTCTTCTCGCAGTTGCCACTCTACTGCAACTTCTGTCGCTAAGCTAGTAGGTTTGAACGGAAATGCAAAGCTAGCGAAATTCAAAGGAAACAAGCTGGGTGTATATGCAGGAACCAGCATGCCAAAGTCAATTAGCCCCGTCTCCATTGCCTCCGCTGCCTCTGTACCACTAACTAGAGTCTGCAAGAAATGGTTTTCAAAAGTCACCGCCCCATCTGTCTGTGCTGTGACGTTGCCCTCAAACCATTCCACTAACAGATTGAACATAGACCCTTGGGGTACATGAGTGTGTGTCACTAGTTCTATGGTTGTATACTCTCCCTCCGGGGGCGTGCCACCACAGCCTACTACAGCTAAGCTTATGGCTAACACTGCCGTCAACGAGAACAAAAGTGCCTTCTTCACTGTTTTCCCTCCTTTCAAGAAATCTTCACAACTATGCATAACTGTGTCAAATCTAGTACTAATCAAGTCATAGGCAATCCCCCCCTTTGATCTTTTTTCCGCGTTATTCTGCTTCTCTAGCTTGTTCCGTTCATGTAAGGCATTTACAGAGATTCACAAAGGTTCACACTCGATAATTCCGTCAACAGGCCACTTGGAGAGTACATCTACCCCTGTGGATGTTACTGCGACTTCTTCCTCAATGCGAAGGCACTGCCCGTTCGGATAATCGGGGCTTTTTTCATTGGTCGGCCACAGTGTCTCGAATGACATAACCATTCCTTCCTCAAGTACCTCGGGGTAATCAAGCGACCATATTCGAGAAATCATAGGTTGCTCATAAAGAGTCAAACCAATTCCATGAGCCCACTGGCAAAGGCAAGCCGCTTCTTCATCCGGATAGCCAAACTCCTCCGCTTTTGGCCAGTGTTCAACGATTTCCTTCGTTGTAACACCCGGCTTCATCATTCTGAAAGCATCCCAAGTAAAATCTCTAGCCTTTGCCCATGCCTCTTTCTGTGCTTCGGTTGGTTTGCCGCAACTGAAATTCCGGTAGTAACAAGTCTTGTAACCTAGGTAGTTCAATTCGTAAATATCAATCAATATGATGTCACCTGGTCTTATTATCCTGTCACTTCTGGTATTTGCTATAGGCCACGAATGAGGGCCTGAGGAAACATGTCCACCTGCGACTATTTCAGCTCCGGCGTACAACATCGTTTTTACCATCTCAGCGTAGATTTGCTGTTCTGTTATGCCCGGTCTAATAACCTCTCTGGCTCTTTGAAACCCGGCTTCGACCATAGCACAGGCAGTTCTCATGACTTCTATTTCATCTTTGGTTTTTGTCTTTCGAGCTTCTCCCATTGCCTTCCACCCATCTAGTGTTACCCTTATGCCTTCTTTCTCGAGTGCATTTACTAGACGAGTATTATTAGTGTCGATGCCTATGTTACCATTAAGAATACCTAGCCGATTAAGCTCTTGTTTCATCTGCGCTACCAGCTTATCTACCTGTCGATCATACGCTACTTCATTTGTTAGAAGAAGACCTGCAGGAAGACCTACGCAGATTTTGACTTCTTGACCAGGGATATCCCTATAGGCAGGTTCGATCATACCCGCTTCATAATGCACGGGTTGCTCGGCATCTTTGGCAAATAGAACGTAGCGATATACTGGGTAAGCTGGACCGAGAGTCAAATACCGGCAATTCTCAGGGGTAAGACATAGAACTGCGTCAAGCCCATGTTCTTCCATAGCTTTCTTTGCCTTATCCCGTCGTTCTTGCCTCATCCTGTCATAGTCTACTTGAGATCCGAGATCTGCACGCATTCTGCCATATGGTCCCATCTATTACCTCCTTCATTTGTCTTTTGGGTAAGCTACAAGAATTGACGAACCTAATGAACCCTCTGCTCATCAGCGCAAAACAGTCAAACCATAACAAGCACCTCCTTGAAAAACACACCCAACATCGACAGTTTGGTTTCTCGTTGAACTAGGATGAAGTCGAAGGCAATGACTGACTTTGCCTAATAACAGTGTAGTCTGTTCTGATCTGTGGCACAACGGTCTTTTGACCACGGCCCAAAGTTAGTCTATACTGGAAAAGGAATCACCCATTTGGCTGGGGGCCCACAATGTTGCTTATGACCAATGCTTCTGTAGGATCCTCGTGAGGTGAGATTTGGCTAAAGAAATACTGAAAACCACTCATGAACGCCGCCAGTCAAAGAAAATTAGGGTGATGCTGGCCGATGATCATCCCTTGCTACGCCAAGCACTGAGGGAGGTGCTCGAAAAGCAGCCTGATATTGACGTTATTGCCGAGGCGAGCGATGGTGAAGAGGCGGTGAAGTTTGCCACTGAACTTGTTCCCGACGCGGTGATTATGGATATAAGTATGCCCAACCTCAATGGACTGGAGGCAACGAGACGAATCAAAGCACGGTGTCCGGCGATAGGGATTCTGGTGCTGACTGTCCATAGCGACAATGAGCACATACTCAGTATACTCCAGGCCGGCGCCGGTGGCTATTTGACCAAGAGTGTGTACGGTGATGAAGTTGTCCATGCCCTAAGGGCCCTGGTCTGCGGGGAAACGGTTCTGACTCGATCGGTTTCACAAGAGATCTTCAAATATGCTTTTCGACATACCGTCAAGCCTGCGAAGTTGGATACATGCGAGCAGCTTTCAGCTAGAGAACTGGATGTGCTCAATATGGCTGCCAAAGGCATCTCCAACAAGGATATTGCTCTCAGTCTAGGTTTGAGTGTGCGCACGGTGAAGGCTTATTTGGCTGACATTTTTCTGAAACTAAACGTGGCCTCGCGAACCGAGGCGGTTATGGTCAGCTTGAAGAGAGGCATTATTAGCGTTGATGCCCTAGAATAAACGGAACTAATTGAGAGCAAAATGTTAGGCATCCGTACGCAAAAACCCAGCCGCAATATTGTTAGGAACCCTCATTTTTGGGCGGTTCTGGTCATTTCCTTAGCTCTGGTATTTCTCTATCAGACCTGGCCGTGGCGGAGCGTGAGCGCAGGATCATGGTTTCCCTGGCTTACCTTGTTGGATGGCCTGGCATTTTGGGAAGTGAGCAATCGCATTATCGGCGTCTTGTTCTTGATACCGATCATTTATGCGACGGTTGTTTTTTCATGGCGCGGTGCGCTGATGGCTTTCTTGCTGGCGCTGGCTGGGACACTACCGATACTAACTAGCTTCCGGTCAACAAGTAACGTAGTGACCAACATAGTCTTGCTGCTGCTGCCCTTCTTGATTGTATCAATAGTAGCTTTTGAACTTGCTTGGCGCCGCAAGGAGAAGGAAAATTTTGCAGATCGAGAGGCGCAACGCGAGTTGTATATGTCAAAAATACTTGAATCACAGGAGAGCGAACGACGGCGTGTTGCCCAAGAACTCCACGACGGTATCATACAGACTTTGCTGGTCATCGCCAACCGGGCTCAGAAGTTGATTTCCTCCGGTCACGGAGATACGTTGGAAATGAAAGGGAATGCCCAATGGATAAGGGACTCCACCCTCCAAGCCGTTCAGGATGTACGGAGAATAAGCCTCGACTTGAGGCCATGCATTCTGGATGACTTAGGGCTGGTGCCGGCATTGCGGTGGTTGGTGGATCAGAAAGGCCAAGAGTCTGGTATCAGTACTCGAATTGTGATAAATGGCGAAGCACGCAAGCTATCGCCTCAAGCTGAGCTTGCAGTATTCCGGATAACGCAAGAGGCGTTAAACAACATCCAACGTCATTCCAAAGCCACGGAGGCGGTTGTCAACCTGGAATTCACCGAACAATGCCTCAAGATAAGTATAGAGGACAATGGTCAGGGATTTGGCTACCCCGAACGTTTTGATAGCCTTGCCGCCAAAGGTAAACTGGGGCTAATTGGAATTAAACAGAGAATCGATCTTCTCGGTGGAACGTTTGAGATTCGCTCCCGTCCCAGGGAAGGAACTAGACTTCTGATTGAGGCAAAGTGCTAGCTCGCTACTGGTAATTTGCTTGCCGAATTCCTTAGCCAATGCCCAACCTGCTTCTCCAATGTAGCTAACCCCCTGATTTCAAGAGAGGGGTCAAGGCTGTGGCCAGAAACATTGCTGTTGCCCCTAAGATGAACGCATAGTTATAGTTGCCACTTATATCGAATGTGTAGCCTGCCAAGAACACGCCAAGCGCGCCACCAATTCCCCAAGAAAGTGTAGTCATTCCCAGGCTAATTCCCACATAGCGTAGCCCAAAAATCTCTCCCACTAACGCTGCAAGTTGCGGCACATGCCCCCCATAGCCAAATCCATAAACAACGGCGAAGATATAGAGTATCCAGGAAACCGATGAACTTGTGAATCCTAGTATCGCAATTCCTTCAAGGAATGCCGAAATTGCCAAAGCTCTTCTTCTCCCAATGCGGTCTGAAACTGGGCCCAGAACTAGTCTGCCAGCAATGCTGGCCCCGCCGATAATGCTGAGAACGGCGGCCGCGACCGTTGGAGACAACTTAGGCCCCTCTTGAACGTAGGGCACTATATGTACCAGTACCATCTGAAGGCCAAACCCAATCATTAGGTTCGTCAGACATAGGAGCCAGAATACCTTAGTACTGAATGCCTCCCGAGGTGAAAGACCAGTGGATTTCGCACCGATATTGTTCTCGGCTTCAGAAGACCCCCTGCCCTTGGCTACCATCCCAGGAGCCATTTCGCGACCAGGGGCTATTCCCAAACCCGTGTGGTCTCCTTTCAAGAACAAGGCGCCCACGATAATGATGATGCCAATAGCAGGTCCCATAATCAGATAAGAGGCTCGCCAGCCGTGTGTGAGAATAAGATAATTGGCCACCGGTGCCATAATTAGGGTTCCGGCACCTATTCCTGCAGTGACAATACCCAATGCTAACCCTCTCTGTTTGACAAACCACCTTGAGGTGGTAGCTAACAAGGGGCTATAGAAAACACTCATTCCAATACCCATCATGAATCCGTAAGTTGCGTATAGCTGCCAGAGAACACTGATTTGACTGGTTAGCGAGAACCCTAGACCAAGGAGGAGTGCACCCACAATGACGATTGTCCTGGGGCCGAACTTATCGGTAGCCCAGCCACTGGGAACGGCGAGCACGCTCCGCAATATCATAAAAAGTGAGAATGCTCCGGAAGTCGCTGCTGCTGTCCAGCCAAAATCGTCACGTAGAAACTTGAAGAATACACCGAAGGAATGGCTTCCACCATATGCAAGGACACATATGAAGAAGGACGCTATAACAATGAACCAGCCATAATACGGTCTCTTGCTTGTCTTTTGCAGGTTCAACTATCTTCTCTCCAAAGTATGTTCCCACTATCTCAGAAGGAAATTGTAATCAATATCGGAAATATGGGACACATCGTTCAGGAGATGATACATAATCGCCAAGCCAATTTCTGAGGCTGTTGGCAGAGTTCAGTGCATAACCCCTAGCCAAATCGCCTTTCCTCTCACCAGTACGGACGCTCGGGAGCAATTGTAGAAACGAACCAAACGGTACAGGTGTTTAGACAAGCGTGTCTATGTACTGAGTTTCAATGAGAAATCGCCTTTCTGTATGGATATGTAGGACTTGTTCTTGAACTGTGTCAATCGCTCCGTCAATCGGATCAACGGATGTTCTAGAGGATACGGATATGGATATGGCTGTGGCAATGGTGCTTGTCTTGCTATGTCTGCTGCCCCCTCACCAGCGGAAGCTTCCAAAACCAATTCTTCATCGGTTAGGTTTTCTCCGTACTTCATTCGTGCTTCTTCAAGGGGTATGTCTTCGAAAGCACACAATCTTGAGAGCTCCTCCGCTCTTGGCCGGTTAAGAATCTTCGCACGAACATCCGGATCCATGACTTCTATTGCCTCCTCACCCCGCTGGCCAAGCGCCAAACGAATTACGTCGTCGCTGACCTCCTTGTATCGCTCCCCTACCATCACATTGATGGCAGCTTGAGTACCAACGTACTGTGATAAGGGCGTTATCATGATGGGGTATCCAAAGTCAGCTCGTACTGCAACTGCCTCTTCCAGTGCCTGCTCCAGGCGATCTCCCATTCCTACCTTCTCTAGCTGAAAACGAAGATTCGAGATCATGCCACCAGGAATCTGATGCCGATACTGGGCCTGATCATATTCAAGCGGTGTGCCTATAGGCAGGCTCTCTCTTTTTGCGATGTTCGTGAAGTGTTCCTCGACTGCCTTCAATGCCGAGAGATCTACTTCTGTTTCATAGCCAAGTGCCTGCACGTTGCGAACAGCCCCGAAGATAGAAGGTTGAGATGAACCATTCGCGAAAGGAGGGATAGCAGCATGAATGTGCCTGATTCCAGTTTTCACTGCTTCCAAAATATTGAACGGTGCTAAACCATTACTACAGTGTGCATGAAATTCAAGCGGGACGCGACCGATCGCACTTTGGATTTTCGGAACCAACTCCCGAACGCGTTCAGGCGTCATCAAGCCGCCCACATCCTTCAGGCATATTCTGTAGGGTTTCAGAGCCGCTGCATTTTTTGCACGGCTAACAAAGTATTCATCATTGTGGCGGGGAGATACAGAATAGGCTAGGTTCAGAACCACACTCATTCCCAACTTACGGAACTCTTCGATCTCCTCATTCAGGTCTTTGTCTCCAAAATCATTCCAGTAGTTGCTCTCACGGACGACCGTGATTCCACAATCAGCTACTATTTTGAGCATGAGCTTCCCAATGCATTTCGGTATCTCCTGAATATAGCTTGTATACCCTGAATGGAGTCTGAGGCGACTTGGGTCCTGAACAGATTTGGAGCCCAACTTGAGCCAATGCCATGGATTATCCCTAAACTCCCGCAGGAGCTTCTTCAGTTGAATGGTTGGTACGAAAAACTCTATTGCTTCAAAACCGGCCCTATCTATATCCGGGAGAGCAGGCAGCATCATAGCTGTTCTCATGCCCGAAGCCCACATGCTCTGCTGACCATCGCGCAAAGTAGTATCAATGAATTGAACCTGATCCATGGCTGTACCTCCTAGCTATCTGACCTTGTTGATGATTCCCCAATAGCTTCCCAAGCGATGCATAACTTCTGCGGAAGGTAATGTCGGAAGGCATTTCTTCGCCTTTCCGTGACTTCAGCAACGTAGCCTCATAATACGCGGTTCCCTGCCCACATATATGAGCCCACATCGCGCTCATGCTGGCCCCTAACTAGAGCCACTTGCGATTCCTTGTACGGTCAAGAACCTCTCCAGCACGCCTTCTAGCCAGCGGGTATTGACATTGCCCTCTCTGTAATCCGGCTCGACCAATACGCGCTTAAGGAACGGGATAGTCGTGGATACTCCTGAAACGGCTAGGTTATCTAGGGCATAACACATGCGGTCGATAGCCTCAGACCGGTTTTCGCCTACAGTGATGGCTTTGGCCAAAAGGGAATCGTAATAAGGTGGAACAAAATACCCGGGGTAGCAGTGAGTGTCTATCCTTATCCCCTCTCCCTCGGGTAGGTTCCATTGAGCTATACGGCCTGGCGACGGCCTAAAACCATCGTCAATGGACTCGGCGGTTACTCGACACTCGATGGCGTGACCTGTCAACTTCACGTCAGATTGAGAGAGACTAAGAGGTTCGCCGCTAGCGACCTTGATCTGCTCTTGCACCAGGTCCACTCCACTTATCATTTCAGTTACCGGGTGTTCGACCTGAATGCGGGCGTTTACTTCCAGAAAGTGAAACTGTTGCGCATCTTGGTCAAAAACAAACTCCATGGTGCCAGCGTTTTCGTATTGCATGCTCTTGGCAATGGTTACCGCGGCTTGCCGAATCTGTTCTCTGAGTTCGTTCGCTATGAAGGGAGCAAGTGCCTCTTCGATTACTTTTTGATAACGTCTTTGCAGGGAACAGTCCCTTTCTCCAAGATGGATAACGTTTCCAAACTGATCACCGATTATCTGCACCTCGATATGTCGTGCATTGGGGATATAGTGTTCAATGTATATAGTCTCATCACCAAAACCAGCTCGTGCCTCGGCTGATGCTACTTCCAGGGCGCCTTTCAGTTCCTCTCGGTTGTCCACAACCTTCATCCCCCTACCTCCCCCTCCCGAAGCCGCCTTTAGAATAATAGGAAACCCCAGCCTATCTGCTGCTGCCAGTGCCTCTGACAAACTCGCGACTTTCTCTGATCCGGGAATAACGGGGATGCCCAGATCCTTGACTATTCTGCGTGCCCGCAATTTGTTTCCTGCCCGACGCATATTTTCTGCACGCGGCCCGATGAGTTTTATCCCGCAAGTTACACATGCCTCGACCAGCTCCGGTTGCTCTGCCAAGAAACCATATCCCGGGTGTACCGCATCACATTTCGTGCCCACCGCTGCAGTAACAATAGCTTCCTTCTTCAAATAGCTCTCCGACGCCGCGGCGGGGCCGATGCATATAACTCGGTCTGCCATCTTGGCAGCCAAGCTATCCTTGTCCGCCTCAGAAACCGCCGCCACCGCCTCTATCCCTAAGGCTTTGCAGGCCTTGATTACCCGGACGGCTATTTCACCTCTATTGGCGACCAAGACTCTGGAGATTTGGGTCACCCTTCCCCCTTTGCCTGATCTGTTTCAGGCTCAACCCAGAAAAGAGGTTGTCCGTATTCAACCAAGTCACCGCTTTCCGCACATATTTCACAAATACGTCCGCACACGCCAGCCCTAACTGCAGTGAAGACCTTCATTACCTCTAAGAGACAGACAGTAGTATCCTCCTGTACACGACTGCCGATCTGAACAAATGGGGGGGCACCTGGTTCCGGACGCTTATAGAAGGTCCCGATCACAGATGCTTTGATCGGCACAAGCCCTTCCCTAACCGCAGGGGCGGCTGTAGGCTCTATTGCCTTAGCATGCGGTTCAGCCTTCAGAGTATTCCCTTCAGGAACCGCGCTCTTGGCTGATTCCGTTGCTTTGACCGACTCATGACCAACTCCGGCAGGAGTAGCTTGCTGAATTGACGCTCCATGCCCGCTCTTGACGACAGTTAGTTTCAGATCACCTATTTCAAGGTGCAACTCATTGAAGTTAGAATTATCTATCGCCCGTAGTATTTGATTGATCTCTTCCTCTGTAAGCTCCATCTTGCTTTCCTTCCCAGTAGTCTAGAGATTATCGATTCCCTGCCTTGATACGATTCTTCGCATTCCCTCCCGCCCTGGAAAGCTGCGGAAGGTTTTGTGGTTAACTGGATCACAATTGCTTTCCCTCAATCGTGGCTCTTATCCTCTCACGTTCCTCCTCGAGTATTCCCATTTCCTCCAACAATCTGACCGTCTTGCCAATCCTGAGATCGCGCTTCTCCATGACAGCCTCAGGATCTTGCCCTGAATAATCATAAAATCCCTTTGTAGTCTTCGGCTCACCGGGTACCCACGGCAGTTCCCCAACACGTGCCGTCTCCCAGAGAAGCTTCGGCGCCTGGTACTTCTCCTCGCCGGTTTTGGAGTATATGAAGTCGCCCACCTGCGCAGCCAGTGACTTGGGAGCCGTCAATTCGAGTGAGCGTAGCGGGCCATGAGGTAGTAGTTGGATCACAAAACGAAATCTAGCTAGATTGTCGATATCCTCGACGCTGGCCACGCCTTGTTCCACAAACCGCACCGCTTCATTAAGCACAACGGTCCTTAGTCTAGCTGACACAAACCCTGGTATGTCCTTGGTGACACATGGTACCTGCCCGACCTGCAAGATGAATCTCTGAGCGCGTCTGATAGTCTCGGGCGATGTCTTTTCTCCATAGATTACCTCCACCGCTGGTATCAGATAGGCCGGGCTCATCCAGTGAAGCCCAATCACTCTCTCCGGCCTGGTAGTATTGGAAGCAATCTCAGTAATCCTGATAGCAGTAGTGTCGCTCGTAAGAATGGCTTGAGGAGGGGCTTCAGAATCCAGTTGCCCGAAGACCTGCAGTTTGACTTCAAGTTCCTCCGGAACCGTCTCTATAGCCACGTCGCAGTCATGAACGACTTCAGCAAAGTCTCTGGTCCATCGGATGTTTGCTAGGGCCTGCTCTGCTTCACCCTTTACGAGGAACTGTATCTTTACCAACCTTTGTAATATGGCTTCTGCTTCTTGCCTCGGCTGCTCTAAAGGTCTCCTCCTTACAAAGCACTTGACATTCAGTCCAGCTCTTGCACACACAACGGCAATCCCCATCCCCATCATTCCCCCACCGATTATGCCGACATTCTTCACCGTTCCTTGCTCGCTCATCTTCTCATCCTTTCAGATAGAACTCGATCTGCTCCAACTTCTCAGCTGACCTTGCTGTCTGCAAGCACAACTAACGCGTCAGCCACTTTGACCCCCTCGCCTTTATCAAAAACCATGAGAGGGTTTATGTCGATGGCAACCACCGCTTCCTCCAGGTCCTTTGCTAACTTTGAAACTCTCAGCAACGTGTCGACAATGCCGATAGTATCTGCCTCAGGTCTACCCCGGAAAGCCTCAAGCATCCTAGAAGCCTTGACCTCTCTAATCATCTCATGTGCATCCGTCGCTGTGATAGGTGTAACTCTGAGGCAGATATCCTCAAGCACTTCAACAGCTACGCCGCCCAAGCCAAACACTATTGACGGGCCGAATTGGGGATCGCGCGATATACCTATGATTACCTCCCTTGCACCTTTGAGCATCTCCTGAACTAAAACACCGTCGATATCCGCCTCAGGATCATATCTCCTTGAATTAGCTATAACTTCATGGTAGGCGGTCACCAATTCAGCGTTGCTGGAGACGTCGAGTCTTATAGCCCCCACATCGGTTTTGTGAGTTATTTGAGGGGAAACAACCTTCAATGCTACTGGGTAGCCAATCTGGTTTGCTATCCGGACAGCCTCCTCAGGAGATTGAGCTATGGCTTCCCTCGTCACCGGTATGCCGTACAGGGAAAGAAGTCTCTTGCTCTCGTGCTCTGTCAAGGTCTTTGGTGCCGAACTTAACCTGCTCTTGATTTCTTCAACATTCACAGAGATCTCGGAACCAAGCTCTTCATGCGCTTGGCGCCTTTTCAGGCTTTCATTATACTTGATTAGGGCTTGGATGGCTTTCACAGCATTCGAGGCAGAATACGTAACGGGTATATTACTCCCGCCAAATATCTCCTCTTCAAAGTCTCGCAAGCTGCCTCTGACATGAAGCAAAATGAATGGTTTATCAACAACTTTCGAGGTATCCACAACTGCGGAGCTTACTGCTATTGCTGAGGCCTTTTCTACTCCGGAAAATATGACGAGTATACTGTCCAAATTCGTATCCTGAGCGAACAATTTTATCGTTGGTTCACTGAGATCGCCCATTCTGCCTGGCAGGGCTGCAGCAATATCCCAGAGATTCGTCATCTCTCCAGACGCCGGCCATCCCGGCAGTATCTTCGATGCTTCTTGTCTAGTCGTCTTAGACAATTGGGGAAACCGAAGATCTGTACCAACAGCAGCGTCTGCTATTATGCCCGTTGCTGCGCCTGAAGTAGATAGTACTCCGACACGATTTCCGCTAGGCAGTTTGCACTTAAGGAAGGCACCGCAGACGCTAACAAGCTCATCAAAGTCGTCTACCCGTATTATGCCTTTCTGCCTGCAAATGCTGTCAAATACCTTATCCGACCCTACCAGCGATGCTGTGTGAGAGAGTGCTGTTTTGGCTGCCAGTTCAGTGCGTCCGATTTTCATCACCACTAGGGGTTTCCTCACATTTAAGGCTGCCTCGGCAACGTCTAAGAATTTATCTGCATCTGCAATGCCTTCAACGTACATCGCGATTACATCAGTATTATGGTCATCTATCAGATACTTGACGTAGTCATAGAGATCCACGTTCACCTGATTCCCAGCAGCAATGAAGTGGCTTAATCCAATGCCGTTATCAGCAAAGCGAGGCACGAGCCCACTAACGAGGGCTCCGGACTGAGTGACAAATCCCAATCTTCCCTTTGCAACCCGCTCCATCGCTGGTGAGTAGCCCAGCGCAACCCCGTCAACAAGGTTTAGAAGCCCATTAGTGTTCGGCCCGCAAATTTTCAATCCACTAGCCCGGCACATCTGTGCGATTTCGTTCTCCACCTCTTTTCCCTTTCCGCCTATTTCCCTGAAGCCAATTACGGGAACTACTGCTGCTTTGACCCCTTTCTCTATACACTCTCTTAACACGGAAGGTGTGTCGCCGGCTCGCATTATGAGTAAGGCACAATCAATGTCCTGTGGGACATCCTTAATGCTTGAGTAGCACTTGAGTCCTTGGATATCATCATATTTGGCATTTATGGGAAAGATTTCACCCTTGAAACCAAAGTCGAGAAGATACTTTAGAGCTAAGCCACTCAGTTTGGTTACATCAGCGGAAGCCCAGGCGATGGCAACCGACCTGGGTCGAAGCATCGCTCCTAAGTCCGGATATTCAATTCTTTTTTTCATTACGCCTCCTCGGATGATAGGTTGTGTTGAAGGATCCTTGGTACCTTCACAGAAACAATTGGCTCTGAGGTAATTCTCTCCGCCAGGCTAGTTGGGATAGCTGTAGTACCTCTTCTTGCACCTATTATGTGGCATATCTCTACAGTCTGTCTCCGCTGGCGGTAGCATGGACTCCTTACCTGCAGGATCGGCGTATTGTAACACAAAGCGCTGTCTAACCCGCAAGTGCCTGTGGTGGCCGCATGATTGATACTGGACTGTGAAGGCGACCCTTGTTTTGTTGTTGAAGCACAGCCATTAAGACTTCAAATCCAACCGCAGACTATCCGGGTTCGCCTCTAAGTACAGAAACAAGCGCATAATGTCAGGCAATTCCGTATCTGGCCCAATTCTCTCTGACATGCTTCATGGTAGCCTGATCAGGGTAAGCGACCGGTGGCCATTTCTCTCCCATCCAGATATCCGAGCGGGGGTTATCTATGGGCTTTGTGGCATCGATCAGGAGTCTGGTACCCTTGTTACCACCAAACCCCAGTCTTTTGTCGGGATGAGCAATCGGATCAAGTGCACTTATCCAGCCAGGGAACTGAATGATATCACGGGTAGGGTCAACCCTATAACCGATAGCCCAGAACACCCTGCCCAGATCGTATATGTCTACATCCTGGTCACAGACAATGATATTCTTGCCCATCATGTTCGACAAACTCGAACTCCATATGTTGGATGCCACCTGGTGAACCTGCCCATAATAGCTGTTATCGATTTGGACAATTATGTTGGCGTAAGCTGTGCTCGGATCAGCATTGACCCCGGTAACCCCAGTCATCCTTTCGTCCAGCAGATCCCACATTGTTGCGCTGTGACTCACTGAACAAACCACGTGATCTTCAGTAGCTGGAAGGCCGGTTATCGTCCCTTGGAAAATAGGATCGCTCCTAAAAGTCATGCAGCTCACTTTGAATACCGGTCGCTGACTTCTCCCGCCATAGTGACCTGTGTATTCAGAAAACGGGCCGTCGTTTTTGAAGGTTGATACATCGGTCAACACCTCACCCTCAAGAACAATCTCAGAATGGGCGGGAACATGCAGATCTACGGTCTCACACTTCACTAGTTCAACAGGTTCCTGTTGTAACCCGCCCCAGACGTCCCATTCGTCCACCCGTAGCGGAACTGGTGCTGCCCCCACCGCCGATATAAGCGGGTGAGCCCCAATTGCTATTGCCAAAGGCATGTTTTTCCCCTGTTTACGCCAGCTTCGCCAGCAGTACCAGATATGCTGGCCTTGAGCGACAGACATACTAGTACTGTTCTTATCGTGAACCACCGCACGGTAGACTCCCATGTTCTCCCATCCGGTATCGGCCTCCTTCGTTACCACACCGGAAAAAGTACTTATGTATCTGCCACCATCGAGTTTGCTCCAGTGCGGAACTGGCAACTGAAATAGATCAACCTCGCTTCCCTTGCGAATGTTCTCCTTACACGGAGCAGTCTCCAGAACTACTGGCTTAATAGGTTTTCTCGAACGTTCCCTCCAGACTCTGATAAGTTCTGGATATGGTGTGTCCTTAGGCAAACCCAGCATTAGGGCGACGCGAGGATATGTAGCTAATGATCCTACGAGTAGCTTGCTGCAAACTGTATCTTTATAGTCTTTAATATTCTCAAAAAGCACTGCTGGGCCGTGAGTATCGCAGACCTCCCTCAATATTCCACCGATTTCCAAATACCAATCTACCTCTGTCGTGACTTTCGATAATTCGCCTTCGCTCTGCAATTTGGTTATCCACTCTCGTAAATCCTTAATTGCCATTCTTCACCTCATTCTGCAAGAATTCTGCCCATTCATCGACTCTTGTATACTGGCTTCCGCTTTTCCACAAATGCCGTGAGCCCTTCCTTACTATCCTCACTGGCAAACAGGTTCTTCATAATCAGTTCTTCAATCTCTAGTCCCTGTTCAATGGTTAAAGCCAATCCACACGAAATAGCTTTCTTTATCGCACGTATGGCCAACGGCCCGTTTTGGCAAATCGTTTCTGCCCATTCTATCGCGGTCGACATCAATTCATCTCGCGACACGACTTTGTTAACTAAGCCGATCCTGTACGCTTCGTGGGCGTCAATAGGAGCAGCCATGAACATTAGCTCCATAGCTTTGGCCGGCCCAATAATCCGCGGCAATCTCTGTGTACCCCCCATCCCTGGCATCAAGCCCCATCTAGCTTCACCAGCGGAAAAGTTAGCTCCCTCAGCAGCAATTCTAATATCACAGGCCAATGCTAGTTCGAGCCCTCCACCAGCAGCGATGCCATTTATGGCAGCGATAAAGGGCTTGTAGATTGTTAGCCCCCGCCTGATCGAAGGTGGAGGTGTATAAGACCCCTCCACAATCTTCGGCATTGCTTGCTTAAGATCAGACCCAACACAGAACGCCTTTTCTCCTGCTCCAGTGACTATAGCAACCCATGCCTCATCATCATCCCGAAAGCTTATGCATGCTTCGCTGAATTCTTGAAGTGTATCAGGGGCAAGGGCATTGAGCGTTTCTGGACGACTAATAGTCATGATTACTACGTGCTCTCTTTTTTCATATGTAAGATCCATCTGAAACCTCCTACAAATTGATGAACTCCCATACTCGAACGCTGCGATTTGTTCCCGACCTATGTGCCATTAATGTCCTGAAGTTGACCCTTCATCGTATATTATTTGACTAAGGGTGTCAATCGTTTTCCGGCGTTAATCGCTTCATCCTCGGATACGAGACAGCGGCCAACTGCTTAGTACGAGAAAAGCGATAACAACGGCAAGGCTTGGAAGCATGAGGAGGGAACAGGCTGCGGCGTACCCGACAAATATCTCTAACTTGCTGGACTATTCGATTCACGCCGGGGAGAGTGCTATCATTACCGCTATGATTCTCTACTATGATTTGCTATGACTAATACTGTCACCGAGTGCTAGGATTACCTAGGGGGCACCTATGATTTTCCGCTATGATTGTCACTATGATTTGTCCCCTGATAGCCCTTGCTAGATGCGATTCTGAGTCCTCTTCCATTCTTGATAATAGCGATATGCCGTATTTGGCTTCATGCCAAGAGATTTGACCTTGGGGTCGTCAGGCCTCTTACCTTCGTCGAACAAACAAAAAGCTCTTTCCTTCACACTGTCTCTTCTCCTGCCCTTCTCCTGAGTTGGTGGAGTCTTGCGTTCTGCCTCCAATTCAGCAAGTGGAGCCTTTACAATGCTGCCTACTCTATCGCTCATGATGCCCATCCAAATCATCTCATCAATGCTGCCGATGCGCTCAAGGTACTCCGCAAACTGAGTGGGTATCTCAACTTCCTCCGTGAATCCTGCAATTTCATAAGTCACAGCATCATCCGAAGCCGCGACTATTACAGTTCCACTTGGCTGAGTCTCACCGCGGAGCAACCCCTTCAGAAGAACCAACGGGATGTTTTGCCAGAAGCTCCACCCGCCAAGTTCTTCCGGAGTGAGTACAAGATGGTAATAACCAAGGAAATCTGATTCTTCCGTTGATGGGCCTTCCTTCTCGTCTGTCCACGGGAAGTCAAAAACGTAGCCATTGAATTCCTTCTGTCCAGGCTTCAGCCACACGCCCGTCTCAACAACGGCGAAGACATCAAATATGAAACCCAGACACGGGATCTCTTCCAGGACATAGTCGGTTGAAAGCAAGAGGAAAAATGACCTCCAGCAGTGGGTGGTGATGAAGGAACGGAAGTCGTTAGCCACAATTTGCTCTGCCTTCTGTCTGCTGGTTCGAACGAGTGTCTTATCAAACGCCTGCTCTTCCTCCTTGGATAATAGCCTATAGAAGCTATGACCCAAATAGCGACAATCCTTGACTTGCCTCCTAAAATACCCTTCGAGGTCTTTTCTGTTGGGAGAAAGTAGTGATCGCACCCTCACCTTCTCTCCATTGAGTTGCCGATTGAATTCCTCAGCAGCAAGTCTCGCTAGAGATAACAGTTTCTCTTTTTCTTTCCTGTCGCGGATTTCCGCCAGGTATCGGCGGTAATCCAGGCTTCTCGCATCGCTGAGATAATCCTCCCCTTTTTCGATGCAGGCACGAACGGCTTGGACAGCAGCCTTCACGAATCCCTCATATTCCTCGTCGGTTAGATATGTTTTGGCATCCCTGTCCGGCGGATTCACCTCGTAGTACGCAGTACTCCACCTCTTCTTATGCTCCTTGGCTTGGTATGCCTTCGCTACCAAACATTCGACGCGGGACATCGGCGTAATAACCCATTCGGCATAAGCATACGAGTTGAATCTATCTCCGGTATCCATACACTTGGACAGCCACTGTATTATATCGGCCAAGCATTTCTGAAATTCCGCTATCTCGTTTTCATCTAGATAGGTAGCTAGGTCCTTCGAGACCTGCTTTTCGCTGAGTTGGCGCAGGTGTGGCAGTCTACTCAAAATTCTCCCTTGCCACTCATTCAGGCGCTTTAGTGCGTAGAAATTGGGCCTTTCCTTGTCCTTGGGCTTTAGGCTAAGTATTTCAGTCACGTTGACCTTCAGACAGTCTATGGGTACAGCCTCTAGAAATTCAGGGAAAAGGCAAGCGTGAAAGTTCTGTCTATTGTCCCCCCCCCGGCCACCAGGGCTCACTCCCAGAAGACTGCCTCATCTCCTTGTCATTCACTTTTGCGATGTCCAGTCGAGCGGTGTAGGGCAAAGTGTGTTCCTTGCAGCTGGTTCAGTCGATATGGTGTCTCGGATATTTCGGGCCAATGAGTATCACACGCCCAATGGTTCGAGCGGGCCGTTGACGATGGATGAGACGGCTGGTACTATGTGCGTGAGGCTGCTATGCAACTATCACCGGAAGAACGGCGCAAGATCTACGAAGAAGAGAAGGCGCGAATTGAAGCTGAGCAGAAAGAGCGGGTGACCGCGGGTGGTTCGACCCTCGGCCTGGAACCGAATACTGCTGGACTGCTTTGTTACCTCGGCGGCTGGATTAGCGGAATCATCTTCCTGGTGATCGAGCAAGAAAACCGATTCGTCCGCTTTCATGCACTGCAGTCAATAGTGACATTTGGCGCACTGACTGTGGTCGGTGCCGCTCTGGGCTGGATACCGTATGTAGGGGGTGTATTTGGTGCCATCATAGGCATCATGGCAATTGTTCTGTGGATACTGCTGATGATCAAGACCCACGAGGGCGAACTTTACAGGGTTCCCTTGGCGGGCTGGGTGGCGGAGCAGATGCTGCCCGCTAATTGGCGGACTGGAGCACGTGAGGGAGGAGAGGGATCCGGGCTGGCTGAGCCAGTGACGGCCGAAGGAACCGGAGAACCAGCAAGGCATGGAGTGACACCGCCTCCTGCTGCAGCGGAGAAGGCTACACAGGCTGGAAGGCAGAAGGCGGATTACTTCGCAGGTACCAGGGCCACGAGGATTGCCGGCTATAGCATCGTTATCGCCTTGAATGTGGCTTTGCTGGTTTTCTTCGTCTTCTTTCACAGATACATAGCCTGGTATAGCACGGATCCGGGCGGCACGGTTACCAGGTTGCCGATTCTCACGGGCGACTATTTCAGGTGGCTTCCGCTTCTGGTTGGGGCGCTTGCGATATCCATAGCCGCGCATATTGTATTGATCATTTATGATAGATACTGGCTGCGGGAGACCGTTCAGATTGTGCTCGCAGCAATCGGTGCGGCAGTAGTGGTAAATCTGCTGACAATATTCCCGTTCGATTTCACCGTGATTCCCGATCCCACGCTCGCCAACATCATGCCGGCAATAGTAACCGTCGGCTTCGTCGTGCTCGCGTTTGCATTGGGCATTTCGGCCCTGGTACGGTTCATAAGATTGCTGGTCGGCGTACCGAAGTAGACGCAGAGAATCGCCGGAGAGGAGGTTGTAATATGTCTAGAAATGCGAAGATAGCTTACGTCAGCCTTATCAGTCTGGTTGGGTTAATACTGTTCTTGGTAGGGTTGCTTACCGCTGCGTATGGCTTCGTGGTCGGTTTGATTGCAGGTATAGCCTGCTGGGTTGGGAGTGGCATCCTGGCAAGATACTGGGAGATTAGGAAATAGCCCTGTTCATAGCTTGTTCTCCGGTACAAACTTCAGGGCCACGCCGTTTATGCAGTAGCGTCTGCCTGTGGGCAGTGGGCCGTCATTGAACACGTGGCCCAGGTGAGATCCACACCTAGCACAGAGCACTTCGGTCCGCACCCTTCCGAGGCTTAAGTCAGGCTGCTCGACAATATTAAGGGGCGAGATCGGCTGGTAATAGCTCGGCCAGCCCGTCCCTGAATCGAATTTGGTTGAACTGTAAAACAGGTCGGCGTCACAACGTACACACCGAAAAATGCCTGCTTCATGGACTTGATCGAACAGGCAGGTTCCCGGAGTCTCCGTCCCCTTCCTGGTGGTGATTTCGTACTGGGCCTTGGTCAACATCTTCTGCCACTCTGCGTCCGGTCTTTCGATTTTCTCGACGGTCACCACCTCATTCTGCTTGGCATCATATATCTGGATGTCTGTCATGAATGCACCTCTCGCTGACTCTCCTGAGTCTATTATAGCAGAGCGACCGTGGGGTGAACGCAGATTGCTGGGGGACTAATTCTATTTCAAATCGGCCCAGCAAAACATGTCTATTGTCCAGCGCCGTGTAGCCGGATTACGCAGGTGGTAAAATTATGTAGACGTCCATTACCACCAGTGGCCCAGGTTTCCCATGATTGTCAGGGAAGTACGTCCAAAAGGTATCTTGTCGAAGTCAAAGGTCTTCGACTACGTAGTCAACCCGTACGTTGGGTGTGCACATGGTTGTACGTATTGCTACGCCCAATTCATGAAGAGGTTCACAGGACATACAGAGCGGTGGGGTGAATTTGTGGACGTCAAGGTCAATAGTCCAGAGGTGCTGGAGCGCCAGATCAGTAAGACGCCGCCCGGTGAGGTATGGATAAGCGGTGTGTGCGACCCCTATCAACCCCTGGAGCAAACGTACGAACTGACCAGAAAGTGCCTGGGAATATTGGTTCAACATGGTTGGCCGATCACAATCCAGACCAAGTCTCCACTTGTGTTGCGTGATGTGGACCTGTTCGAGGAAAGCCGCGACGTCAAGGTCGGGCTATCGGTTACCACGGCAGACGATATGGTGAGAATGCTGTTTGAACTTAACGCGCCGCCAATCAGCCAGAGAATCAAAGCGCTTGAAGAACTGCATCTTGCAGGCATCGAAACATATGCCATGATTGCCCCAATGCTGCCCGGAGCAGAGGACCTTGCTGCTGTGCTCAATGGGATGGTGGATTCCGTACTGGTGGACAGGATGAACTACCACTATAGCGACCGGGTCTACCGTAGATATGACCTAGAACGCGCCATGAGGGACGGTTTCTTTGCCTCGGGTGCCACAAAGCTGGTCTATGAGTTTGCGCAGCAGAACACCGAATGCCGGGTCCTGTTTTGACGCGTTCGCCGCTGGAACAGAGTTTGCGGAGCCCGTGCGGTAAAGCCAGGCCTTCGGGCGGGGTTGACTCCTATTCGGAATCGCATATAGGATATACTCAAGTCTGCCCAAACATTGTGTGCAGCTAACTGAAGGCATGTCTATTGAACTGGTCAGCAAAATTGTATTGATCGCCGTGTACTCGGCGTTCTCCATTATCCGTGCTCAGCACTACAGGAAGACAAAGAGGGCAGGTTACGTAACGGTCATCGAAGAGCGCAGGAGATACTCGATATGGCTGAGCATATTCATCTGCTACACGGTATTTACCTTTTTCCTATACATTGTGTTTCCACAGGCACTGGCGTGGGCGGCAATTGCTCTTCCCGTAGGGCTGAGGATTTTCGGTTGCTTGCTGGGGTTGGCAGCTCTTCTGTGGTTCGTATGGATTCACCGAAGCCTGGGGACTAACCTATCCGCCAAGCTCAGGATCAAGGACCGACAGGTGCTAGTTACCGACGGCCCCTATCGCTGGATAAGACACCCCATGTATTCAGCTTTCTACTTGCTGCATATAGCCGTCTTCTTCCTGACGGCAAACTGGTTTATCGGCGTGACATGGCTAGCGGGTCTCACCATTGTTATTCTTCTGCGTGTCAGGCGAGAGGAAGAGATGTTGTTGGAAAGGTTTGGTGACCAGTACGGTTCCTATATGGAGCGGACGGGCAGATTCCTGCCACCGGTAAGACGGGCCAGACAAAGAATCAGGTAAGTCCAGAGCCTGGTCGGCGTGGCTCACTCCTTAAGGAAGCTGTCAGTATACCTTTCTTCTTGCCGCCTGCACCACAATCCCAACCGTGATGATAGCCAGTCCTGCAATTGTAGCGACTACTACGCGCTGGTCAGGGACTGTGGCATCCGACAACCGCTTTAATAGTATACCCAGCAGCGCCCAGTCAACCACGAGGCAGTAATAGGCATCCTTCCGGGTGAGCAATACCGATAGTGCGATGGCGATACCTACTATGATCACCGCTACTGCCCAGAACTGATCGCCAAGCCCAAATCCACCCCAATTCAGGTTAACCAGCGCAGCGGTAGCGTTCGCAATCGTTGCTATGGTGATCCAGCCCAGGTAAACACTGAAGGGTAGGTGCACGAAGTACCTTCTGGCTTTGCCTGCTTCTGTTGTGCCGACATTCAGCCTCAGGTAAATGGTCAACAGGGACCCGAACAGAACCAGCATGAGAACTAGCGAAAGAGCCATATTCTGATAATGCCAGGCAAATATCCATCCCATGTTGGCGAGACAGGAAATGAAGAAGAAGGGTCCGATTCGCTGTATGAAATCAGCCCTCTGCGGGTCTCTCCTGACGTAAGGTAGCAGTTGGTAAACTACGAAGATACCAAGTAGTACATAGATCAGCCCCCAGATTGAAAAGGTCAGCCCCGCTGGTGTGAACAGATTTGGGTACAGATCAGATAGCTCGCCGGTGGTAATGTCGTTCAGGGGAAGCATTACGGCGAGTGCGTTGACGATAACTGTACCGAGAAATCCCAGCAGGTTCAGAACCGATAGGACCAGCACGCTACGGTTGTTCATCTCAGTTATCCTCCTCTCGTAGTCAGTTTGGGGATGCTGCATTATAGGGCAGACAATTACCATTGTAAACAGACCGGGTGGTAATGTCCATATTTCTGGTACAACCCGCCTCGCAATTACTTCCCAGCTGCCCCCTTGATGGGCAGTTCGAAAATCAAGTATCATATGCTTGCAGCGTAGACTGAGTGGCCTGCCATCGGCTCCAAAAGTAAGCATATCACGAGCCGGCGCAAAGAGGTGATGCGATTAAACGGGCTTCCGGGCTAATCGGGACTGTCACGAGAAGTAGAATAAAGAAGAAGATAGTCCTCATCGGTCTGGTTGCCGTGTTTATGTTCCTGGGCGTTATCTGCTATAAGACGTGGCTTGCCGCTTTCTTGGTCACCAAATTCCTGAGCGGCCGGACAGAGGGTAGCCAGGGAATTGTCAGATCTATAATCATTCCCTGTGGCAGTTATCAACTCCACCTCCATCACTGGTTTCTTGTCCTGATTGCCGGGAGCGTATTCTTCGCCGAAGGCTTCTATGTTCTAACACCAGAGGTCTTCTATGCCTGCCTGTCCGCTGTGGTCTTTCAGGGAGTCTACTGCTACGAAGACTGGTACCAGCTTGTCAGAAAAGAAAGCGTTATGCCGGCAAAAGAGGACTAGTCAGGACCAGCTGGTCGTACTTGGGCACTAGCGTTACCAGTGGGTATCAGTTCTCTCCTTGAAATACTAAGTCGGAGTCCAGGGTGGTGGGATGGGCAGGCTGTCGGCAAAGCGTAGCCAGTAGTATTCGTCGAGGTACTTCACCAGCGATTTGTGACAGCCGTTCTTCGTGTAACCAAGCTTCTCTGAGATGAATTCGTCCGGTGTGCCCGAATATCCCCGATCTAGATAATCCCTGGTCACCTGCATCGCGCTGTCCTGCAGCATCTTCGTCCAGCTGATAAGTCCCGAACCACCATCCAGCAGGTTGAATCGAGCGGAAATATCTGGATTCAAGAGTGCGAGCAGCCTGTCGTTCAACAGGTGGGCGATTTTCGATACGCCGGTGACCCAAAGACCGGGAGCAGAATGCAGGGCAGCATATATTCTCTCTATCCTATCAGCGGTGTCAGTGTCAGAAAGGTCGCAATCATGCAACGTTAGACCCTGCAAGGCTGAAACATCGGGCTGCAGGCTGACAATGCTTTCCAGGAGATGTTCGGCTATCTTATGCTCAATAAGCAGATCATAATTGGTGATACTCACGTAATCAAGAAGAACCTTTTGCTCAAACTCTGACGGTGTTACCTCATGAGGTGATTGCCGTAGCCTCCCTATGAAAGCCGTATCGCAGAGGATTCTACAGTACTTCCTGTCGGCAACTGACCTGTAGTAGAAACAGAGCGCAGCCCAGGCAACGTCATTGAAAGTGACTCTGATGTTTGCTTCGATCACTGTTGAATTTACCTTCCATCAGGCCTGAGGGCAATCTTACCTATACAGCATCTCACCTGTCAATCATCGCGGGAATCTCGGCGCGCATTGTTGGCGATCCATGGTAGCGCTTATCCGGCTTTCGTTAGCCGGCACCTCACCGTCTTGAATGGAGGATACGCTGAGATCGGGTCCAGAGTCTCATCATCGGTTAGGAGGTTGGCATTGGCTTCAGTCCACCCGTGCTGTAAGCTAAGTACCCTGGGATGAATATCCGGCGTGAGTTTGGCCCGCAGCTTGATACTCCCTTTAGGTGATTCTACCTTCACCTGGTCACCGTCGCCTAAGCCCAGTCTGGTGGCGGCGTCCGTATTGATTTCAACCAGGGACTGAGGAACGAGTTTCCTCAGCCGGGAGATGCTGCGGTACTGCGAGTGAGTAAAGGCAGCCACCCTTGAACCGGCTACTAATGTGAAGGGGTAGCCCTCGGCTAGCTGATGGTTATCTGCTGGCTCGCGAAACGTAGGCAGAGGATCGTATCCATGGTCAGCCATCCTCTGGGAGAATACTTCCACCTTCCCGGATGCAGTATTCAATCCTTCCTCGCTGTATTTTTCTTTTCGCTCGGGCTGCTGGTGGAGTATGCCCCCCGGGTTTTGTCTGAGCTGTTCCACGGTAATATCCGATGGTTGAAGCAAATCAGCTATGAGATCCGTACTTGTTTGCCAGGGGAAATGGCTTGCATAACCCATCTTTTTGCCCAGTTCGGACCATACTCTCCAGTCTTCGATAGAGTCTCCCAGGGGCTCTATCACCTTACTGCCCAGGACAACGAGTGGCAGCCCCTCGAAGGTGTAGTCGCGCAGCATTTCCTGTTCCAGAGGGGTAGCTGCCGGCAGGAATATGTCAGCCAGCTTGGCCGTCTCGGTCATGAACAGGTCGGATACCACCAGCAGGTCCAGTTTGCCAAGCGCCCGCTTGACCTTGCTGGTGTTGGGCCAGGTTAAGACGGGATTACTCCCCTGAACAATCAGTGCTTTGACAGGATATGGTCTGCCTGTGATTACGGCCTCGGGAACCGGCACGGCTGTTGTCTCACCGGTATACGTGCCGAACAGGGGGTACCCAGCACCTATGGCCTCGTTCGGGGAAACAGCCCCTTTTATCCTGAGACTGGTCAGCTTGAGGGGCCGGTTGTAGATATTCCCTCCTGTTATATCGAGATTGCCCGTAATGGCCATCAGGATCGAGGTAGTGCGGCTGGTCTGCACACCGTTCGCGGAGTGATCAAGTGAGACACCTTGAGCGATAGTGGCCGGCTTGGATGTGGCGTATGTTCGGGCCAATTCCTTGATAGTATGTGCCGGAATCCAGGTAACCCCTTCCACCATTTCGGGGCTGTAGTTCTTGATATGCTCCTTCAACTTATCAAATCCGGCTGTCCATTGGTCAACGAAAGCCTTGCTATACAGTTGTTCACTTATGATTACGTTCAGCAGTCCCAGCGCCAGGGCGCAATCAGACCCGGGCCTAATCTGCAGGTACATATCTGCCTTCTTTGCCAGTGGGGTCATCCGGGGGTCGATCACGATAATCTTGGCCCCTCTCCGCCTGGCTGAGACTACATGCGCGGCGTCTATGAAATTGGATTCTTGGGGGTTATAGCCCCATATCACCACACATCTGGAACCGTCATAGCTTGGCATGAGGGGCAGCATCCGGTTGCTCACCGTTAACCCGTGTCCTAGGCCTCTGGCAGCGAAACAGAAGGAGGCCGCCGAAGTAAAATTAGGCGTGCCGTACAGGCTGCACAGGCGACTGGCTACTCTGCCTGAATGAGTACCTATGGAGACAAAGCCCAGGTGAGTGACCAGGGATTTGGCTCCATGCCTCTCTCTTATCCTGGCAAGCTTGTCGGCAATAATCTCAAATGCTTCGTCCGGAGAGATCTTTTGCCATGTCCCGTTCACTTTTCTGAGTGGGGAGGTGATGCGCTCTTCGGAGTACAGCCATTGCGAAGTCTGTCGTCCTTTGACGCATAACTTGTTTAGGGGATGCTCCTTCATCCCGGTAACCTTCACCAGTTTCCCGTTTCGCACATGTGCGTCCATCCCGCAACGGCTTATACACATGTTGCAGAAGGTTTTCACAATGCTGGTATCATTCCTGGCAGGAGTTATTGTTCACCTCCTCTGCTGCGTTTGTGCCTGAATGAGTTGTCTTTGCACCTGGACGAGACATTCTATTGTCGCGCCGAATCCTTTCTGGGGGTGATGCGATCCTCCCCGCCGGCGTCGATCCTGGAGCATGTATGCCATTATACCACTGCACCGCGCAGTCCCCCGTAGGGGCGATTCGCTGTGTTTTGCTGCCAAAGAGAAAGCAATAACGTTACCCGAGCCGGCCGCCTGCTGACTACAGGGATGCGAGTAGCGTTTCAGGACCTAGTCCAGGCTGGACACACATAGGTAGGTACTGCATAATTGACACGACAGGCCATTCGAAGGCCGCGCAATATCTGAGTGTACTGCGGGTGTCATATGGCGAGTTTCTTTGACAGAATTGTTGGAGCCTGTCACTTTCTGGGCGACAGGGTACCACGGGGTATTCCGTCTGTAGAGCCCAAGTCAAGGAAAATCAATCCATGGCTCAAAGATAACCGGCCGGTGGTAGCGAAAGTGAAGGCAAACCAGGATCTTCGACTAACCATCGCCCAGGCTATTGGATTGATGGGCGACTTAAGACAGGTCGTTGGCAGGGGTGACCGAGTTCTCGTTAAGCCGAATTTCAATAGCCCGGACCCCTTTCCAGCAGCTACCGACCTGTCTTTTCTTCAAGCCGTGATTGAACTTATCCTGGACGCCGATGCCAAAGTGACCGTAGGTGAGAGTTCCGGTGGTGTCTGGCGGCCAACTCGAAAGGTGCTCAATCAGCTGGGTGTTCCCGAACTAGCCCGCAGGCTGGGGGTTGAACTTATTGCCTTTGAGGATAGGCCCGATGATTGGGTGTCGATCAAGGTCAACGGAGAGTATTTGAGCGAAGTCATAATGCCTCGCTCGGCCTATGAAGCCGATAAGATGGTCTATTTGCCCTGTATGAAGACCCACAACCTCGCTGCATTCTCGGGCGCAATGAAACTCGCCTTCGGCTTTGTCGCCCCCGGGCAACGGCGTGGTTTTCATCTTGGCCATTTGCAGGAGAAGTTGGCCGAAGTGAACCTTTGCTGGCAACCCGACCTGATTATTATGGACGGCAGGAAAGCCTTCGTGTCCGGTGGGCCTGATAAAGGTGAACTGGTTGAGCCGGGCCTGGTGCTTGCCTCTGGCGACCTTGTCTCGATCGACGTTGAGGGAATGAGAGTGCTGCTGGATTACGGGACCTCCAACAAAATTCCCGCCAACCCCTGGGAACTGCCGCAAATTGCCACCGCATTGAGGCACGGACTGGGTGCAGGAGAGGATGAGCACATAGTGGTTGAATGAGCCTGGTCCAACATATGTCAAACAGTTAGGAAAGGCAAAACCGGCCCTCCGATTCTGGCCTTTGCTTAGTTTGCCGAATTACACGAAGGCCTGTGGCATGATGTGGATATCTATACATAAGCCGCAGTCGGGAGGATGCTATACTTAGCAGTCCGTGGCAATGATTGAAACTGTTGGCCTTGCTCGTCGCTTCGGAAAGACTGCGGCGGTCGAAGACTTAACTCTAACGGTTGAAGCTGGCGAGGTGCTAGGCTTCCTGGGTCCCAATGGAGCCGGGAAAACGACCACCATTCGGATGCTGGCTGGAATGATCGCGCCCACGAAAGGCTATGCCATCGTGGCCGGTCATAGAACTGACCGGGATATAGAGCAACTGCATGAGGTAGTTGGAATACTGACCGAGACGCCCGGTTTCTACGATCGACTTAGTGCCAAGCGGAACCTGGAATACTTCGCCAGTTTCTATTCCTCCATCGGGTCGCCGTCCCAACAAGCGGAAAAATACCTCAGGATTATAGGGCTCTGGGAGCGCCGTAATGACAGGGTAGGCACGTTCTCCAAAGGTATGAAGCATAGACTGGCTCTGGTGCGGGCTCTGGTGCACGAGCCAAAAGTCCTGTTCCTTGATGAGCCGACTGCCGGACTGGACCCCGCGGCAGCCGCAGAAGTGCGTGAAATGATACAGGGGCTTGGCGAGGAAGGACATACAATTTTCCTTTCCACCCATAATCTCAACGAGGCGGAAATGCTCTGCAACCGCATTGCCGTACTTCACACCAGGCTCCTGGCCCTGGACACCCCCGATCAACTCCGCCGGCGTTTCTTCCGCCGCCAGATAATAGTGCAACTGGAAGTTGCAGATGCAAGATTGACAGAGGTGGTAAAGAAGCTCCCATTTGTCCAGGAAGTCCGCGAGGAAGGAAGTCAGCTCATCTTGGAGTTGACCGACTCGGAGCGTAACCGCCCTGAGCTGGTCAAAGCAATTGTGGAAGCGGGAGGCAGAGTGGTCGGTGTATCTGAAAAAGAGTACCCGCTTGAGGAAGTCTACCTAAGACTGATGCGGGAGGAAAGTGGAAATGAGTCGTAGGCACATTCGGAACATTCTGGTGAAAGAGTGGGCATTACTGTTCACTGACCCCAACAGTGCCTTTGTGGTAACGCTACTTCCACTGCTGATTGTGGGGCAGGTGATACTCTACATCTGGCTGGCCTTTAGATTTGGTGGTGAGGGAATGCTGAGCGCTCAGGTGTTCCAGACCGCTCTGCAAAAACTTGTGGCGGCAATGCCCGGAGTAGGTCAGCTACCGGGCAAGGAGCAGCTTCTTGTGCTCCTGCTCAACCAGTTCAACTTCTTCCTTCTCCTCATCCCGACCATGATCGCAATGAGCGTAGCGACCTTCAGCATTGTTGACGAGAAACTCTCCGGCAGCCTGGAAGCTCTCCTGGCGACACCGGTCAAAACGCGTGACCTCCTGCTAGGAAAGGCAATGGCGGGAGCGATACCGGCACTGGTGGTAACCTGGCTGTCGGCAGCAGTCTTCTTGCTGGTGGTGTGGGCGGTGGGCTGGAAAGAGTTTATTGGATTCGTGGTCACCGCGCGGTGGTTCCTTACCTTGTTCCTCCTTACCCCTGCTGTGGCGATTCTGAGCTTCATGCTGGGGGTTATGGGCTCTTCACGGGCAAAGGATCCCCGGGGCGCACAGAATATAGCTCTATTTATCATCTTGCCCGTGTTTGCTCTTATTGGCATTCAGATCACCGGAATTGTATGGTTCACTCCTTTGTTAATCCTTGTGCTGGCGCTGGTGATTGGCGTCGCGGCCTTCGTCTCGCTGCGGGCTGCGATTCGTCTATTCCGTAGGGAATCCATAGTTGTACAGTGGCGATAATCCTGGAAGTTGGCATTCTTGTGGATTTCTGCACATTGACTTGACTTGCCAGGTTGTATTCCTGACCTTTGTTGGGCGTGCAGTCGCTATGAAGCCGTATTTGTTCTCATCAGCCGTGTGACGTAGAATACGGATAATTCGGACCACATCCGGGTGACGAAGTCGCTCGCACAAGGACCAAGCCTATGAAGAGCCCGGCAGACCTGGCAACCACGCTGCGCAGGATAGAGGGCAAGGGGTATAAGGCCTACAGGGATGTAGAAGGTAGCTACGACTGGGGAGAATTCACCCTTTTTGTGGATCACGTTCAGGGGGACCCGTTCGCATCTCCGAGTTTGGTGCGGGTGCGCGTTCCTCAAAAGGTCGCCCTCTTGCCAAACGACACCTATTCCAGCAGAAGTCGTGAGATCGCCCTCCGAGACTTCTTGACCAGGAGATTCCTGTATGCCGCCAAAAGGCTCTGCAGAGGAAATCGGGGGACAGGTAGTAGTGGCATCATATCGATTGACCGGCCGGGCCAGGAAATCCTAGAGCGAACCTCAGTGCTGATCACCGAGCCACATGTAGAAGCAAGGTTCGTAATGGGACTGCCGGCCCGTGGCAGGATGGTGGCTGCAAGGCATGCCCATGCCATGTTTTTCGATGAGCTTCCCCAGATTGTGCGAGTCTCTCTTTTCTTCAGCAATCTCGATGAGCAAGTTCTTCGGAAACACATTGAGGTAGCCGAAGATGCGGACGCCCTGAGAAATCAATTGGATGGCCTCGGCCTGGTCGCCTTTGTGGCTGACGGGGCCGTGCTTCCGCGGGCCAGCGGTATAGATCCGCGTCCCTTGAAAAAAGGCCTGGTGGTGCCTTTTGAGTCCCCGGAGTCGCTTCGCACGAAGGTGAAGTTGCCCAACCGCGGTACAATCACCGGGATGGGAATAGGCAAGGGCGTAACTCTCGTTGTGGGTGGGGGATACCATGGCAAGTCCACCCTCCTGCGGGCACTGGAACTGGGGGTGTATAACCATATGCCCGGGGACGGGAGGGAGTTCGTGGTGACCAACCCGTACGCTATGAAGATAAGGGCCGAGGATGGACGACGCATTGAAGGAGTAGACATCTCCCCGTTCATAGCCAACGTCCCGCTTGGCCAGGATACCAGAGCGTTCTCGACCGATGATGCTAGCGGAAGCACTTCCCAGGCCGCCAATATCGTAGAGGCTATCGAGGTGGGTGCCCAGGTGTTGCTGGTAGATGAAGATACCTCGGCTACCAACTTCATGATAAGGGACCACCGAATGCAGGAGCTGGTATCCAAAGACAAGGAGCCCATCACGCCATTCATAGATAAGGTACGTCAGCTTTACAGGGAAAAGGGAGTCTCCACCCTCCTGGTGATGGGCGGCTCGGGCGACTACTTCGATGTTGCTGATTGTGTGATCTGCATGGTGGAGTACAAACCATATGACGTAACCGAAGAGGCACGCATCATCGCAGAAAAATCCAGAACAGAACGCAGACCCGAAGGTGGAGAATACTTTGGGGTGGTCGCGGAACGCATCCCCCTGGGGCACAGTTTTGATCCCAGCAGAGGCAAGAGAGAAGTCAAGATTTCTCCAAAGGGACTGCAGTCGATTGCCTTCGGTACTCACATGATAGACCTGGGAGCTGTGGAGCAGCTGGTTGCCACGAGCCAGACGAGGGCTATAGGCGACGCCATATACCATGCGACCAGATTCATGGATGGAAGCAGAACACTGAAGGACATAATTGATGCTGTGCTGCAAGACATAGCGAAGAAAGGCCTGAGTGTGCTCAGAACTGTGCCCGTGGGCGACTACGCGGCATTCAGGGGCCTGGAGTTTGCGGCTGCCATAAACCGCCTCAGGACACTTGCTGTGCGAAGAAAGGTGTAGGTCATCAGCACCTGCCTGCTATCTGACCTCCTTCAACGCAGGGCGCTCACCATCACGCGAGTAGCTTCAGCGGTGGACAGGCACGACTGCCGGTGCTACACTTTCCGTCAATGATTGATCCAGGGCCAGGCAGGCTTCTGTGACAAATTGGATCTGACAGACTACTGAAGTAGTGCGAATGCCTTCGCATCCCGGAAGACCTGGACTATCACTAGCTTAAGAGTGTAACCATGAATTTCGTTGGAGAGATGAGGCCGTGAGCGCCAAAGTCAAGATCGTAACCGATAGCTCTTCCTACCCGAAACCGGAGACTATCTCCAGATATGACATCAGTGTTGTGCCGCTCAGGGTTGCCTTTGGGCGTGAGGTTTTTGCTGAAGGAGTGGAGATCGGTAACGAGGAATTCTATTCAAGGCTGGGCAAAGCTCACAACCTGCCTACCACGTCGCAGCCTTCTGTTGACGACTTCATCAGGGTGTATCGGGGGCTGGCAGAGCAGGGGCACCCTATCTTGTCAGTTCATATTCCCAACGAATTGAGCGGGACTTGTGCCTCCGCCCTGGCTGCCAAAAGGACACTGCCACAGGCTCAGATCGAGGTAGTGGATTCACTCACTGTAGCTATGGGAATGCTGGTTCCACCCGCCGCCGAAGCAGCAGAAAGAGGAGAGACGCTGTCTCAAATTGTGACTTCTATACGGAAACTAAACAAATGCATAAGAGTGATTGGCGTATTCGATACTCTGGAGTACCTCTGGAAAGGGGGACGGATCGGAGCAGCTAGAGCGCTGATTGGCACCTTACTACGGATCAAGCCTGTTCTGACTCACCAGGGTGGAGAGGTCAAAGTCCTGCACAAGACAAGAACGATGAATCGGGCCGTGGAGCACATCCTGGAATTCGTAAGACAGCAGGCGAAAGGAAACGTCTCGCTTCATGGCTGGGTTGCTCATACCCATGTACCTGAGATGGCCCAGGTACTGGATGAAAGGCTTCACGAAGCCTTTCATTGGGTTGACCTGCGCCTGTTTGAGCTGGGACCGGTGCTGGGAGCCCATATGGGCCCCGGGTTCGTTGGCGTGAGTTTCTACTGTGAGGAGGACTGGCAAGGATGACAGGCTGGTTAGTGCGTTCACCGTTTGTTGTAGCTGAGCATTGACTGCACGAGTCGGAAACTAGGCAAGTTAGAAAGCGCAGCGGTCAATCCAAACAACAGAAGCCAGAAAAGTCGACCGAGAGTCAAACCCTTGTTGGGGAGGAGATGGTCCATGGAGATTAGGTTCAACGCACACGGGCGGAACTCACTGGCCACCAAAGTATTTTTCAGCGATGAAACTGGCTTCGAAGTTGCGTCGGTAATCGTTACGGGTAAAACTGATGCTGCTCTTATTGACGCACAGTGGACACTATCAAATGCCCACCGGGTAATCGCAGAAATACTGGAGACAGGCAAATACCTTAAGATTATCTATATCACTCATGCACACCCCGACCATTACTTCGGACTCGGCACCATCGCAGAGGCTTTTCCCGAGGCCCGGGTTCTAGCTCTCCCCTCGGAGGCCCGTATCATCAACAGACAATTCTTCGGCAAGATGGAGCACTGGGAGAGAGTTATTGGAGCTATCAATGTACCCAGAAAAACGGCCAGTATTGAGCCTCTCACCGAGAACTACTTCGAACTGGAAGGACAACGTATCGAGATCATCCCGGAAGTCATGGGGGACATGAAATACAACACAGTGGCCTGGATTCCTTCGATACAGACCTTGTACGGCAGCGACGTTCTTTTCAACCAGGCACATCCCTTTACCTGCGAGCTTACTGCGGAAGAACGGCAGCTGTGGATAAAGGACATTGAGCGCCTGGAGAAAATGGATGCCGAGGTGATTATTCCCGGCCATCAAAAACCTGGAATGCCCTTCGACTCCACTTCGTACGATTTCACCAGGGACTATCTTGTCGCGACTGAGGAGGAACTGGCCAGAACAAATGATGTTGCTGGTTTCTATTACGCGATGGTCAAACGCTTCCCTGAAGCCAATCTCTTTATCAGCAATGAAATGAATGCAAATGTGTTCAAAGGGGGGTTGGATTGGAATTGGCGGGAATACTAGCCCGGCCTATGTACTTCTCGCCACGATAGGTCCGGGTCCTGGAGCCTATTGACGGCGGAGCGCGTTCCACTTGTGGCAAATCATGGCTCGAGGCCTGGGCGAGGTCATATGCAACGCTTGAACCCGGAAAAACTCCATGTAGCTTACTTGACCGGCACCCGGCCGGAACAGATGAAACTGCCCAGGCGTTATACGCTCACCCATTCCGATTTGACCGGACACTTGTTTCTGACCATAGGTGGCGACTATGATAGGAAACAGATTTCCGGGCTGTACACCAGATTTATGAGAGACGAAGTACTAGCAGAACTGGTGGAGAATGAAGATCGTCTGGAATTCCGGGTCTACTGTCATGTGAGCGGAGGATTTGTTGCCGGCAGGGCCAGGTGGCGATACAACATCTTCAAGTCTGAACTGCCGCTGGTCCTGGAAGCCATCAGATACGGTGACCGGACTCTATTTGAACAGCACCCTGAGCTTGATAGGGTCCCGGTGCTTGTGTGTTTCAAATCTACTGATAGTCGGTTCGACCGGGTGGAGACCTGGGGCGATATTGTACAATATGGGTAGAGCCTACCGGGACATAGCCACACGCTGTGTCTTGTCAAAACCAGCGATAATATATTCCTGTACGGTCACCAACATAATGGCACTATGTGCGGCCTCGACAAAATGCCTCAACTGGGGGTGCCTGGCAAGAAGAATATCTTGATAGGCATTCCTTTTCTTAGTTTCCTCTTGGACGGTGCCCACTACCGTTACCGCGACGGCTTGTGAAGTATCGGACGGCTGGTTGGCCCTGTTGTCGATCAATAAGGAAATATTGCGGTTTTCCTGCATATTTTTGTATTTTCGCGTATTTCGCCCGGTGGCAAATACAAGTGCTCTCAGATCCTGGGTTGTGGCGAAAGACACCAGGTTGCTATAAGGTAGGCCCTGACCCACTGTATTGAGTACGGCGAAGTATTGCGTGCCTACTACTTCTCTTAGCAGTTGCTCGTGTGGGGGCATTTTCGGCGATTGTCCTCTGAGCCGATGAAACGGCTCACCCGATTATTCTACTACTCCTTACGCACGGACTCAAACTGACAGAGACGATACCAGTGCCTATGCTACAATTCTGGCGACGATCTGCAGGCCAATAATGATTGAGGAATCTCGTATCCGGCCGCTAAACAGGAATGTCCCTGTGAAGGGCAGCTATGTCCTCTACTGGATGCAGGCTTCACACCGGGCCGAATGCAATCAGGCGCTGGAATTCGCTGTCAGCCAGGCGAACCAGAGAGGGCAGCCCTTGATAGTCTATTTCGGCCTTACCGATGCCTTCCCCGAGGCCAATGCCAGGCACTACTATTTCATGCTTGAAGGCTTGAAGGACACACAGGAGGATCTCAAAGACAGAGGCGCGACCATGGTTATCGAGCGGAGTTCTCCTGAGATCGGCGTTCTGAGGTTCGCAGAGAAAGCTTCACTTGTCGTGTGCGATTGCGGCTATTTGAGAATACAGAAGCGGTGGCGCCAACATGCGGCAGAGAACATGGTATCCCCGTTATTGCAGGTGGAAAGCGATGTGCTGATTCCGGTTGAAACGGCTTCAGTCAAGGAAGAGTATTCGGCCGCCACACTACGGCGCAAATTGGCTGGGGTAACAGATGAGTATCTTGTTCCCCTTGAGGAGGAGCCACTCAAAAAGGATGCTTCGCTGCTGGAATCCGACAGTCAAGGTATTTTGGACACGGGTAAGACCGTATCCGGCCTTGGTATCGATCATTCTGTAGGACCGGTAGCAGGTTTCCACGGGGGTACCAGAGAAGCAAAAAAACGATTGGAGGAATTCATCAGCGATAAGCTGCACAGGTACGAAAAATCAAGAAATGACCCCAATGAGGACTGCCTTTCTAATCTGAGCCCGTACCTTCATTTCGGACAGATCTCGCCTTTGTACATTCATTTGCAGGTGGACCGGTATGGCGGTCCAGGTCGGGACGCTTTCGTGGAGGAGTTGATTGTCCGGCGCGAATTGAGCATGAACTTTGTCCACTACAACCAGCAGTATGACCGCTTCGCCGGGCTGCCTGACTGGGCAAGGCGTACCCTGCGGGAACACGAGGGCGACCCGCGGGAGTACCTGTATTCGCGAGAACAACTGGAAAAGGCACAAACACATGACCCGTACTGGAATGCCGCTCAGACAGAGATGGTGGTCACCGGCAAGATGCATGGGTATATGCGGATGTACTGGGGCAAGAAGATACTGGAGTGGACAGCGAAACCAGAGGATGCCCTTTCAATAGCGCTCTATTTGAACAACAAATATGAGCTGGACGGCCGGAATCCCAATAGCTTTACCGGTGTTGCCTGGTGTCTTGGCAAACATGATCGTCCCTGGCCGGCGCGTGGCATTTTTGGCAGTGTTCGTTACATGAGCATGGAGGGGTTACGACGAAAATTCGATGTCGACGAATATGTACGCAGGTGTGCTTCGTACACTGTCTAAGGCCCGCCGAAAGCTACAGCCAAAGATCTAGCTCTTAGGCAGAGATGAGCCCCTCGGCGTTCAGTTATGGGCTTGTCTGACTAGTATTTTGAGGCTCCTATCTCCTCCATTTTCCCGGTCACCATGTAGACTACCCGTTCACAGATATTGGTCACTCTATCAGCGCTGCGCTCCAGGTTGTGGGCTACCCAGACGAGGCGAGTCGCCCGTGTGATCGTCCTTGGGTCTTCTACCATGAACGTGAGGAGCTCACGGAAAACCTGGTCGTACAGATTATCTACTTCATCGTCTTCCGCAACGATCCCCCTGGCTACGTCGGCGTCGCGGTTGATGAACGCGTCCAGGCTCCGGTGCAACATGTCGTTTGTTTTCTCTGCCATACGGGGCACGTCAATCAAGGGCTTAAGGGGCGGCTCATCGCCTATCATGATTACGATTTTCGCTATGCCACCGGCATGGTCACCAATCCGTTCTATTTCAGTGACTATGTTCAGCACGCAAACAATGGTACGCAGGTCACTGGCCATGGGTTGTTGGGTAGCAATGAGCTCAATGCACTTTTCCTCGATCTCAAATCGCTTCCCGTTTATCTTGAGATCATCGTCTATTATCTCGCGAGCCATATCCAGGTCTCTCTTCTTCAGTGCCTCGATGCAGCGATTGGTAGCCTTCTCTACCATGCTCCCCATAGCCAGAACGTCGTCCTGAATTTCCCTCAGTTTCTTGTGAAAGGTCGTCCGTATCTCCATGGTTGTAACCTCCGTTTGCCTTTATCCGAACCGCCCGGTGATGTAGTCCTCGGTCCTCTTGTCTTTGGGGTTGGTGAATACTTCAGATGTCGTGCCGTACTCCACCAGAACGCCGGCACGGTCTTCTGCCATCATGAAAAAAGCCGCCATATCCGATACCCTGCCTGCCTGTTGCATATTATGGGTGACGATCACGATAGTGTAGTTTCTAGCCAGGTTTCTCATCAAGTCCTCTATCTTAAGGGTCGCCACCGGGTCAAGAGCGCTACAGGGTTCATCCATGAGGATAACTTCAGGCTCGACTGCCAGCACCCGGGCGATGCACAGCCGCTGTTGCTGCCCGCCGGATAGGGCAAGGGCGGACTGATCAAGCTTATCGTTCACCTCGTGCCAGAGCGCCGCCTGGCGCAGGCTTTTTTCCACAATCTCTTGGAGTTCGCCCCGGTTGTTCTTACCGTGCTGCCTCGGCCCAAAGGCTACATTATCGAATACCGACATGGGAAAAGGATTAGGCTTCTGAAAGACCATACCCACCCGCTTCCTGAGTTCCACTACATCGACATTCCTATCGTAAATAGGCATGCCGTCCAGTTGCACGTCGCCTTCCACCCTGGCCCCGTTGATAATATCGTTCATACGGTTAAGAACGCGGATGAACGACGATTTTCCGCAGCCGGAGGGGCCGATAATTGCCGTGATCGCACATGTCGGGATTTCCAGTGAAATATCTCGAAGAGCCTGGAAGTCTCCATAATAGAGGTTCAAGTTGCGGATAGCGAGCTTACCACCTACACAAACACCGTTGTATACTGTCATCTTATGTTGCACCCCTCATTTTTCTCTGAAAACGGCTAGAAAGCAAGTTGGTGACGGTGTTTATGACTATTATGGTGATTATTAGTACCGCTCCAGTCGCCATTGCCTTTTCAAAATTTCTGGTCTCCATAGCGAGATAGAAGACATGCAGAGAAAGAGTCCTGCCCCCGGACAGAAGCGAGGTCGGCATGGCGGCACTGCCCCCCATTGTAACGTAGAGACAGGCCGTCTCCTCGATAGCCCTTCCGACGCAAAGTATGACGGCGGTAACGATGCCGGGTAGGGCTGTGGGCAGTAGCACCCTTGATATCATCTGCCAGCGCGTCGTGCCCAGCGCCAGTGCGGCCTCCCGGTGGCCATAGGGTACCGATCTTATCGCCTCTTCAGAAGTGCGAATCATGGTGGGTAACAGAAGACAGACAAGAGTCAACGCTCCCGACAGGATGGAAAAGTTGAAATGCAGAGCCGTGACAAAGAGGGTGAAGCCAAAGAGCCCGAATATGATTGAAGGTACACCGGCCAGGACCTCCACACCGTAACGGATGAACCGGGTAAACCTGTTGTCCGGCGCGTATTCCGCCAAATAGATAGCGGCGCCAAGACCTATTGGGACGAGGATGACAATCGTCAATGCAACGAGGTAGATGGTGCTGACAATAACCGTGGAAATGCCGCCTTCTCCCGCCAGGCCGCCTCGCGGGCGCGTCAGCAAGAAGTCCAGGCTAAGCCCCGGTATGCCCTGCACGAGCACATAGCCAACAACAACGAGAAGGATCAGCACAGTAATGACACCACCTCCCCAGACGTAGACCATGGCCAGACTCTGCGTTGTTCTAGGTGATAGTCTGAGCATGACTCCCCCTCTTCAATGAAATAACCGCAATGCTGTTTAGGAGCAGAATGAAAACAAAGAGCACAATCGCCGTGGCAAAAAGGGCGCTCTCGTGTATCCCTGAGGCGTAGTTGATTTCTACAGCGATGTTGCCGGTAAGGGTACGTGCCGGATCCAGCGGCGACTGGGGAAATGTAATAGAGTTGCCAATAACCATAATCATCGCCATAGTCTCCCCTATCGCCCGACCCATTCCCAGCACAATGCTGGCCCCGATACCGGAACGGGCTGCCGGCAGCAGCACTTGCCTGATTGTCTGCCACTGCGTAGCCCCGAGAGCGAGTGCTCCTTCTTTGTAAGCAGCCGGCACTGCCCTGATGCTGTCCTCGCTGATACTGATAATAGTAGGTAGGACCATAGCCATCAGGACTATCGAGGCAGCGAGCACACTAAATCCATTGCCGCCGAGCTCTCGCACCGCTGGGACCAGTAGCACCAGACCCACCAGTCCGTAGACGACCGACGGGATACCTACTAGCAGCTCCACCGCGGGTCGCAGGACCTGTCGAAGTCTGAACGGGGCAACCTCAGCCAGCAAAATGGCGCAGGCAATACCCAGGGGAACTGCCAGGAGTAATGAGCCGGCGGTAACTGCCACGGACCCCACTATCATGGTAAGAATACCATATTGCTCCTGCCCGGGCCGCCATACCGTGCCGAACAGGAAGTCCAGGACACCTATCTCCTGAAAAGCGGGCAATCCGTCTCGGAATATGAACACCGCAATTGCCAGCAGTACCACAAAAGATACGGTGGCACTGATGAACACCGCATACTTGGCCAGGCGATTAGTAAAGTAGCGTGACAAACCTCAAACTCCTTTTCCCTTGGTTAAGGGACTGGCTCAAAGGCGCCAATCCCCTAACTCATATTAAGAAGGAGACTTAGATCACCGGGATGTAATCTTCGGCCACAATGGCCTGACCATCTTCACCCAGACAGAAGTCGATGAACTCTGCCACCTCACCTGTGGGCTCACCCAGGGTAAGGAACAAGAGCGGGCGTACTACAGGATATGTCTCGTTGAGACAGTTCTCAACCGTAGCGGCCACACCGTCGATATCGAAAGCTTTGACGGTCTCATCCAGGTAACCAAATGAGAGGAAACCGATAGAGTTCGCGTCACCGGCAACAGCGGTTCTCACTGCACCGTTAGAAGGCTGCAGTATGGCAGTGGCTGTGATGATCTCATCACCCATCACCAGCTCCTCAAAGGCGGCTCTGGTGCCTGAACCCTCTTCCCTGGCAATCACGGTGATTGCTTCGTCAACCCCGCCAACCTGGCTCCAGTTGGTCATGTCACCGGCGAAGATTTGCCTCGTCTCACTTGTACTGAGATTGGTGATGTTCTGAGAAGAATGAGAGACTATGGCGATGCCATCTCTGGCAAGGACATGCACTACCAGCCCCAGGGTCTCTTCTTCAGGCTTGAGTTCCCGGGAAGCCGCTCCGATGTCCACTGTACCGTCAGCCGCAGACTGGACGCCTACGCTTGAGCCGCCGCCCTGAACTATTATGTTCACATCGGGATTATTGGCCATGAATGCGTCGGCCAATTCTTGAGCCAATGGTTGGACAGTAGTCGAACCGGCCTCAGTAATGGTTGTTGCCGGTCCTCCACAGCCGGTCAGGGCAACAGCTGCAGCGAGTACTGCCACTGTTACCAGTATCAATCCTTTGCTTAGTTGTTTCTTGTTCAATTTCTTTTCCTCCTTGTTGTTATTTCTGTTTACCAGTCCAGGGTTTTTCGCATACACATCACCTCCTTTCATATTGCTTCTCTGCATCATAATTAGTAGAGGTTAAGGTGGATTTAAGGTGATGTTAAAACCAGGTAAAACTTTTCAATCACGAAAGCCTTTCGGCCAACTCGGCAACTCTGGCCTCAATGTCATCCCTTATCTTTCTTACCTTCTCGATAGGCTGACCTTCCGGGTCTTCCATCTGCCAGTCTTCAGTCGGAACAAAGCGAGTGGGGCAAGCCTTCTGTACGCTGCAGCCCATGTTATGACCCGGTCAGCATTTTCCAGCATCTCCGCCGTGAGAAGTTTTGGCTTCTTGTCTCCGCTTTCTATACCGATCTCATGCATGGCAGCTACTACCGCGGAATTGACATGGGATGCCGGCTGGGTTCCCGCCGAAATGGCCACTGCTGTATCTTGTGCTATTTGGTCGAAGAAGGCTTCTGCCATCTGGCTGCGCCCTGAGTTGTGTATGCAAACAAAAAGTACTTTCTTCATCGCCACGTAGAAAAAGCCTTAAACCAGCCTCTGGTTCATCTGCCATAAGATTAACAGGCAAACTTTAAAGGCGGTTTAAGGCTTTGTTAAAATCTGGTTAAATTTCTGGTATCTACTTGGACTCTGGCTGGAGTGGCAGACTGAAGCCGAAGGTTGACCCTTTGTCCTCCTCACTCTCTACCCAGATACTACCGCCGTGAGCCTCGACGACATGCTTGGCGATAGCCAGTCCCATGCCGGAGCCTTCACCAGCCCGAGCCTTGTCTCCCTTGTAGAAACGCTCAAAGACACGGGGCTGGTACTCCCCGGGGATGCCTATCCCTGTATCGGTTACTTCGAGACTGACTGCTCCCTGCGGCGCTCTTGTACTGATCGTCACCGTTCCCCCAGCAGGGGTGAATTTGATGGCGTTGTGAACCAGATTGGCTATTACTTGCCGGACTCTGCCTTTGTCGGCAGGAACGGTGGGTAGCTCCGCGAAGAGTTCTTTGGAGATAGAGAGTTCCTGTCGCTCCGCCTGAGGGCCGAACTGGGTGATAACCTCCTCCACTAGCTGGTTTAGGCTTACTGGCTCTCTTCTTAGCTCAGCTTCGCCTGTCTCGATACGCGAAAGCTCGGTCAATTCGGTCACCAGCTGGGTCAAACGATCTACCTCACTATCAATCCTGGCGAGAAAATCTCTGGCGGCTTCCCCCTCATCAACAGCACCGTCGCGCAAGGTTTCCACCATTGCTTTGATGCCGGCCAGCGGAGTTCTGAGCTCATGGGATATGTTGCCGATGAGTTCGCGCCTTGTTGTTTGCAGGTTTCTCAATTCGGTCAGGTCCTGGAACAGGAGCAGGACGCCCCTACCGGTAACAGGGATAGCTATAGCCCGCAGATACCGTCTTGACAAACCGGATTCGTACTGGTCAGCTTGCGTCCGGCCTGTTCTCAGGCACAATTTCAACAGCTCGTCAACCTCGTGGTCTCGCACCGCCTCGATGAGCGATTTGTTCTCGGCCTCTTTGATTCCATACAGCGTTTCGGCGGCTCTGTTGGTCAGCGAGATATTCCCGTCAGTATCAGTCATTATCACGCCGTCGGCCATGCTATCGAGTACGGTTGCCAGCCTGGTCCTATCCTCCGAGATCGCTTCCACCAGTTCCTTGATCTTCGCCGACATCTCATTGAAGGCATAGGCCAGTTCCCCGACTTCACCCTTGGCTTCTATGGTTATTCTCTGGCCCAATTCCCCTGAG
>Ga0180437_10001444_pt1 | contig 40703 bp, 36 predicted proteins | sample SS_ome_4_FD_132410 | JGI IMG/M metagenome (GOLD analysis project Ga0180437, IMG submission 132410) | Hypersaline lake sediment archaeal communities from the Salton Sea, California, USA - SS_3_D_1 metaG | ecosystem: Environmental > Aquatic > Non-marine Saline and Alkaline > Hypersaline >...
TAGATGGTACTGTACGATCGTTATCTTCTGAATCGTTTGAAATTTCGCTTTGCTTCTCAGCAGTCTTTGAGGATGTTGTGGCCTCTGAAGGCAAATCTGACACGGTAAGATCTTCGGAATTTTTGAATTCACTGAACTCTTCAGGTCCGCCTGATCCCTCCAGTCCATCGGACTCTTTGAGTCCGCTGGACTCTTTGAGCCCGCCTGATTCCCGAGCCTCATCCCCCTCCTGCAGTTCTGAAAGACCCCCCTCTCCTGACACGTCATCCTCAAAAACTCCCTCCAGTTCATCAGACCAGGATGCTGATTCTTCATCCATCTCTGGAACCGGGGAAAATTCGTTTTGGGTGTCCTGCATTCCCCCGAGATCAAAATCGTAGTAGGATGAATCTATTCCGAAGTCCTCTGGGATTTCGGTCTGCTCGGATGGCTGTCGTGTAGATCGAGAAGGGGAAGTTTTTTTCCGGTTGAATATATCAATATTGAACCGTTCGTCCTTTGTCCTTCCCTCTTTACAGTCAGTACAGTACTCAGTTGGCAGAGTCCCTTCAAGAAAAAGTTCTGTAATCGTATTACTGCAATCTTTCGTGGGGAGAAGACCCGATTGCCTGCATATGTTTACCCTGTAGACGCCATCCGGCCTGGTGTACCATGATGGAGATACATCCCGAAGGGCATCTCTCATGAATTTGGCCCAGATCGGTGCTGCAACAACTCCACCCGCCTGACCCCGCCCGAGTGATATGCTGTTTCTATCGAACCCCACCCATACGGAGGCGACGAGGTCAGGGGTAAAGCCGGTGAACCATGCGTCCTTCCAGTTCTGGGTTGTTCCGGTTTTTCCGGCAGCAGGTTTATCGAATTCGTTCTCGCGTGCAGCACGCCACCCCGTACCCCCAGGCCGCATGACATCTCGTAGCATGTCGATCGTGACATAGTTCGTGGTTTCGGGAATTATCTGCTTTTCCCCCTGGGCCATTTGTTTCCTCCGAAGATCCGCTTCGAAGTTGTTAATGAGATTCCCGTCTCTGTCGAGAACATAGAGTATATCGATGGGGACTACTTCCCTTCCCCTGTTGGCGAAGGTGGCAAAAGCCCTTGCCTGTTCGAGGGGGGATAGTTCCACCACACCGAGAGCGATTGAATATACCTTTGGAAATCTCTCTGAAATATCCTCAGATCTGTCTATACCTATAATCCGAGAAGAATATTTGATCACCGTGTCCACGCCCAATCGGTCAACGATCTTTGCAGTAACCACATTGATCGATCGCCGTAGCGCTTCCCTGAGCCGGACTTTTCCCTGATAGATTCCCCCGTAATTGTCCGGGATCCACTCAGTGTCGCCGTCATAGAACACCACGGGACTATCCAGAATTATCGATGCGGTTGTAAAGACCTTTGTGTCAATTGCAGCAGTGTAGATATAGGGCTTGAAGCCAGAGCCGGTTTGACGTCGTATTTGTACGGCCCTGTTTATCTGGTTGTCCTGGGCGAAGGCGCTCCCTCCAACCATTGCAGTAATGTAACCGGTTTTCGGTTCCAGTGCGATCAGCGCCCCTTCCACCTGCTGAAATTCTCCGGCCCTTTCTCCGAATAAGTATGCGGTTTCTATAACGCGATTTATATTCCTGGCTTCGAAAAGAAAAGACAGCATGTCCAGAGGCGCAATGACATTGTCAGTAAGGTAATTCATTACACGCTCTTCATTTTTTGATGCACCAATATCGATCTTCTTGAGATTGAAAACAAGAGAGAGCATGTCAAGAGAGTCCAGGTATTTCTTGTCCAGAGTATCCTTTACAATATTCATAGTGGCGGAATAAATTTCATTCTGCCGATCAAGCCCCTCCTTTAAGTACTTTTCTGCGAGCTCCTGCTGTGCGAGGTCTAGAGAGGTATAGACTTTCAGGCCGTCAGTATATATTCTTTTTGAACCATAGAGAGCTTCGAGTTTCTGTCGTATATATTCAACGAAATGCGGGGCCTTGTTCTCGGCCAGCTTGTAAACAGACTGGGAAGGTGAACGCATCTGAAGCCTGAAGTTCACCCAGAAATCTTGAAAGGAGTTATATGCCTCGGCAGGACTGATCATTTTATTCCTGATCATCGCTTCAAGGACGAGCTCCTGTCTCTTACGGGCGAGCTGGGGATTTTTCAGAGGCGAAAGCCTATTTGGTGACTGCGGTAATCCTGCGAGCATCGCGCACTCGGCGAGGGAGAGATCTTTCACGTGTTTGTTGAAGTAGAATTGCGACGCAGCTTCGATTCCGTAAGCTCCGTGCCCAAAATAGATCTGGTTGAAATAGAGGGTAAGGATCTCGTTCTTAGAATATTTTTTCTCGATTTTCAGGGAGAGCCAGCTCTCCTTGATCTTTCTCGTATAGGTCTTTTCTCTTCCTGTGAAAAGCGTTCGCGCGAGCTGCATGGTAATTGTGCTCGCTCCCTGACTTATCCTACCAGTTCTCAGGTTCGCAAGAAATGCACCGAAAACCCGTTTGACATTGATTCCACGATGAGAATAGAACTGATCGTCTTCTATCGCCAGAAGTGCGTTGATAAGATATGTCGGGAGCTTTTCGAAGGTAACAGGTTCTCTTTTTACAGTGAAGATCTCACTGATCAGATTTCCGTGCCTGTCATAGATTTTTGAAGGAATTTCTGGTTTAAAATCCTCCAGGCTCGCAATATCAGTGGTATCCTCGAATGATGAGATGAGTATACCTGTTCCTGTCCCCAAAACAATGGCGAGGAGCAGAAGGACAATTATGAGAGCTTTTTCCAATCTTTTCAAGGGCTTGAAATCCTGGTTGTGATATCCATCGGGGATAGCATGTAGAATAGGTTCAATAGAACGTTAATAAATCATTACGGAAAAGTCAAGCCAGAAGAAATAGAAAAGACTAGCTTTCGCTAGTCTTTTCTGGTGCAAAAACAATAGTTAACTGGGAGGGGAACTAACTGTTTCGCACCAACATCCTTATTGTCGGTATCTGTTTCAGCATACTTTATATCGATAATTTAGAAAATTATCCTCTCTCAATATTTACTTTTATTTCTATTTTTTTTCCCGATAATAAATTAACAGACAACTTCCCTCAAAGGGTGGAAACCTCGCTCGCTGGTGAATGCTTTGAAAAGACTCTATGTAATTCTATTCTACACCTCGCTTCTGATTTTCCGATCCGTTGCATATTCAGGATTCACCAACGGTGTGCTTGGACTCAAACAAGGAGTTCTGAAGGGGTACATACTTCGGGATAGCAACAGGAGCTTTCAGTTTCTAGAGCAAACTGCGGTGCTTTTTCTCAAGAGCAGGACAATGCTGTTTTTCGATTCACTGACCGACTATCGCTGGTTCGAAAGGCTTCATCGTGACGGGATTATCAGGGGAGCCTACGTCCGAGACGGGATAACCAGTTTCACCGTAGGAACGCCGTTCATTCCTCGATTCGATTTGAATAGCGGTTTTTACATCGATAAGGGAGGTGGCGTTCACTATACTGTTGCGGATGAGAAAAAGGATGTATTTATTGATGCGATGTTCGATACTGCTGCCCTTCAGGCTGATGTTATGAACTTTTCAAAGATTCCGGATTGGTTGATTCTGTATGATCAGAGAGAAGGATTGTACAGTGTGATTTCTCAAAGGAATGCGGAGAAAAGCCCGGATATCGATGTTGGCCCTCTTTCTGCAGGCTACTCGCCTTTGGAAGTGAACATGCGTTCCGTTCGATATACAGGAACTGTCGTACTCGAAAACGGTAATTTTCTTCTCCTCGCACAGTATCCCATTGGGTTTGGTGAGAATGCTGTATTTCTAATTGGATTGATCATTATTGTGCTGTTAACTATATTATTATTGAGCCTTATTATTCGGTTTGTTTTTTCCGTTATCAAGGAGAGCGCAGTCAAAAGATTTGAAGGAGGGAAAAAAGAAAAGAGTATCGATGTCGTAAATCAGATCGACAGAGTCCTTGTTGTGACACGAGAGCTCTCCGAAGGGGAGGGGCTGCCTGAAAAGATGAAAGTTATGATACCGGAAAGAAAATCCGATCAGATGCTCATACATGACGGCATTCGAATAAAAAAGCCGCGGAAGGGTGGAGAATCGTGAAAAAACTTATCATAAGTCTTTCAATCACCCTTATACTTTTTACCACGCTTTACTTCCTCATCGAAGAAAAGGTTCTGAAGCCGACAAACACCCATATCCGCAACATCATCGGGAGATATATCGAAAAAGACTATCTTGACAGATTGAACATAATGAAGACAGGTTTCGAGAGGTTTTCCTCTATACTCAAACGAAAGATAGAATACACGGCAAATACAATTAAAAGTGATAGGATTGGAAAGAAATCAGGGGAAAAAGAGCTTGCTTCCATTACAGGTGACTTCATCGCTGCAAACCCGTACTGTAAAAGAATACGCATTGTCAACCACAGGCTTGAACTCCTCTTCAGCACTGTGAAAAACGATATAGTCGGATCAAAGCTCGGTACGGATATTTATGGCGAACTGTTCGCAAATGAAGCGGAAGAAGGCAGTGCTCTGATTGTGGACCCTGTCCTTGAGAATCTTGTCTTCTACAGTCCAATCGGCGGGGAAAGAGGTGAAAGGTACAGAATACTCTTCTATTTTACTCAGAGTGTGTTGGATCCTGTTTTCATGGAGATTGAATCGTTGAAATATAGAGGATTTCTGGTCACCACCGACAAGATACTCCTTGTGAACTTTCCGGAAATTGATATAAGCGATGAAAAAAATCTTGAAGACCTGGTGAATATGATGTCGGAGAGTCAAAACGGAGCCGTAAGGGTTTCTTTGAAGGGGTATGACAAGATAGTATATTATCGCAGGGTGGAGGGGGATTACAAGGATTGGACAATAGGCCTCACCGTAGATATGGAAGGTCTTCGCATATCGAAAGTTGGCGCATTCATTCTCATCCTGCAAGCGCTAGTGGTTTTCTCACTCATCCTCTTTGTGCTCACCAGCATACGACAGCGGCGAGGTCCGATTGCGGTTACTTCTTCTGAAAAGCTTCGTGAATCTGAGGCCATGGGACTTCTCGGACAGACGACACTCAAGGAGGCCGGTGACGAAGAGGTGACATCGGGCAGTCTCTCGCCCGAGGAAATTGCAGCGGAAGGAGAAGTTGCCACTGGCGAGAGGGAGGCCAAAGCCACTACATCACACGGTATTCTTTCACTGAGCGATGTTGAAGAAGTTACAGTGGTCGAGGAAATTGGTGAGGCGGAAGTTGCCGATGAGGTCGAAGAGGCTGAACCGGAAGAGGCAGAGGAGCCTGAGGAATTGGAGTCAGTCGGACACCCCTCAGAAGAAGAGCTCGAGGGGGCTGAGCTGGAAGAGATCCCACAGGCGGAGGAAGCAGAACATCCTTTTGATGAGGAGCTTGAGGAGACTGAGCCTGGTGAAATCGGGGAGCTCGCAACAAAAGCTGCACCCGGAGAGCTTTCCACCGAGGAGGAGCTGGAACGTGTGCTCCTGGAAGGTGAAGAGGAAGCCAAAGAAGTCGAAGCGGAAAGAGAGGAACACTTTGCATCCTCCCCGACTATCGAAGAAATTGAGAGAAAGGCGGGAGAACATGGGAGAATTTCTTTGGGGCTCGATACTGGAGAGGAAAAAATGGAAATCGAGGCGGTGAGCGAAATTGAAACCGATGAGTCAATAGAGGACGATCTCACAAAGCTGACCGGTCCATCCGGTTCTATAGAGGACAATCTTCCTGAGCTCGAAAAGCTCGTGCTCGCAGGATATGCCGAATCTGGCGTCGATAGTGTTCAAGATGAGACTTGGCCAATCATTCCTGAAGAAATTTTTAAGGAACGGGAGAAGGTGCAAAAAGATGATGAGCTCTCCGAGCTGATCACGACGATCGAGAGCACCCCGTCAGTGTTGGAGAAGGCTTTCAGGGATTTCATGGAGCAGGCAAACATTCCAAAAGGTGCACTGCTTTTTAAAGACAGAGCAGGGCGGTACGTACCAGCGGTATTGCACGGCCTGAGTGAAGAGACGAGGTCTACACTTTTTTTTAAAGGAAGGGAAAGATTCCTCAACACAATACTCGAAAGGGGCAAAATGTTGCATGTGGTGGAGAACCCCTTTCACAGCCCCGGGATGCAGAGCAGGTTCATTAAAGAGGATAGAACAGGAATACAGCGGCTGTTTTTCGCGCCTGTGTTCAGTGCCCATGAAATGACGGGAATCATCCTGCTCTGCATGGAAGGGGAGATTTATACGACCGACATGGATGATCTGATTGAAAGAATAAAAACAATTAAAACAATAATATCTAGTATACTATGAATCGTATTTATCTTGACAACAAGGAGCTTGCATATTAATCTATTGAGCAGCGAAACTTACTGAAAGGGGCAAACAGGTGGTGTATATAATTCTTCAATATGCACTACCATCCCTCTTTCTTGGTGTTTTTATCGGATATTTTCTGCGCCGTTACATTGCCAAACTCAAGGTTTCATCCGCGAAGGAAACGGCTGAAGATATATTAAAGGAAGCGCAGAAAGAAGCTGAAGCAAAGAAGAGAGAAGCAATTCTTGAAACAAAAGATCAACTTATCAGAGAACGGACCACCTTTGAACGTGAAACCAGGGAAAGAAGATTCGAGCTTCAGAGGTGGGAAAAGAGACTTCTCCAGAAAGAGGAGAACCTCGATAAAAGGGTCGACGTTCTCGATAAAAAAGAAAAGCTTATATCCAACCGGGAGAGGGTGGTAGATAGCAAGGAAACTGAGCTGAGAAAGGCTCAAGAGGAAATCCGCAAGGAGCTTGAGAGGATTTCGGGCCTCACAGGAGAGGATGCGAAGAACATGCTCATCAGGAGCATGGAAGATGAGGCCCGCCGAGACGCACAGTCAGCGATCAATCTTATTGAAAGCGAAGCAAAAGCGACTGCAGATAAAAAAGCACGCGACATACTTGCCCATACGATCCAAAAACTCGCCTCCGATATTACCTCCGAAATCACCGTCACTTCCGTTTCTCTTCCCAACGATGACATGAAAGGCAGGATCATTGGGAGAGAAGGAAGAAACATCAGGGCACTGGAGACACTCACAGGTGTGGATATCATCATTGACGACACCCCGGAGGCAGTCGTGCTCTCCAGTTTCGATCCTGTGAGAAGAGAAATTGCGCGTGTCTCGATGGAGCGGCTGATTGCAGATGGACGGATACATCCTGCCCGGATAGAAGAGGTGACCGCGAAGGTTTCTGGAGAGATAAATCAGCTCATCATTGAGGAAGGGGAGAAAGCAGTTTTTGATCTCTCCATCCAGGGAGTTTCCCCGGAGCTCATCCCCTATCTCGGTCGTCTTCATTACAGGACCTCTTACGGGCAAAACATACTCGCTCACAGTAAAGAGGTGGCAAATGTTGCGGGAATGCTCGCGGCAGAGATCGGTGCAGACCTAGATCTTGCAAAGAGAGGGGGCCTCCTGCATGACATCGGAAAAGCGGTGATCACTGAGGGAGAGGGCGGACACGCACTCATCGGTGCAGAGCTTGCCAGGAAGTTTGATGAATCTCCCGAAATGGTAAACATCATTGAGTCACACCACAACGACCGTGAGCCGACGGGTGTTGAGGCTGTGCTCGTGCAGGCCGCTGACGCCATTTCCGCATCCCGACCAGGCGCCCGCCGAGAATCTATGGATACATACATCAAGAGGTTGGAATCCCTCGAAAAGATTGCAGAAGAGTTCGAAGGTGTCGAAAAGTCTTTTGCAATACAGGCAGGAAGAGAAATACGGGTGATCGTGAACAATGACCGGGTTGATGATGATAAGGCGAAGGAAGTTGCCAGGGAGATTGCGAAGAGAATCGAGAGAGAACTGAAGTATCCGGGGAGGATCAAGGTGACTCTCATCCGGGAGACCCGTATCGTTGAGTATGCCAAATAGAGAAGAATCAGCACTGCATTCCGTCTGGAGAAAAATTGGATAAGGATCATCTCAGGATACTTTTCATAGGAGATGTAATCGGCGAACCGGGAAGAAAGGCCATATTTGTTGCCCTCTCAGACCTCATGAGGGAGAAAAAAATCGATTTTGTAATCGCAAACGGAGAGAATGCTTCAGGAGGTTTTGGCATCACCGGGGAGATCGCAGGCAAGCTTTACTCCTACGGAGTCGACTGCATTACCTCCGGGAATCACATCTGGCGGAACAAGGCAATATTTCGAGATATAAATGGAGATCAGAAACTTCTTCGCCCCGCAAACTATCCGAGAGGAACACCGGGCAGAGGGTGGACAGTGCTGGAAAAGCACGGTGTGAAGGTTGGAGTTCTGAATCTGTTGGGACGGGTGTTCATGGAACCACTGGACTGTCCTTTTCGAACAGCGCAGAAAGAGATACCGATCATACAGAAACAGACGAAAATCATTATCGTCGATTTTCACGGTGAAGCGACCAGTGAAAAAGTTGCCATGGGGTGGCACCTGAACGGGATGGTGAGTGCGGTCATTGGAACGCACACCCATGTACAGACTGCAGATGAAAGAGTTCTTGACGGGGGAACAGCGTACATTACCGACGCTGGTATGACGGGTCCCTTCGACTCCATCATCGGAATGAAAAAAGATGGGGCACTGAAAAAGTTTGTCACGATGATTCCTTCAAAATTCATCGTTGCCGAAGACGATATCCGCATGAATGGCGCTCTGGTGACGGTGGAGAGAGAGAGCGGAAAAGCAACACATATAGAGCGGATACAGGAAACCGTCCCATTCTGAATATACTCGCAGGTGTACTCCTTCAATTTTGAACATTTCACTGCACTGTCTGAAGTGACATTTTCATTGATTGTATACTGTAAAATGCGCTATATTACGTCATAAATTTATTTCATGAAATGAAAGAGCGACTCGACAAGCTGCTTGTTGATCGGAACATCACACAGTCGAGAGAAAAGGCCAGGGCTTACATCATAAGCGGCACAATCACCGTCGACGGGGAGAAGGTGATGAAACCCTCGACACTGGTTGAATTGACCGCAGATATACAGCTCAAGCTTCGACGGTCTGGATATGTGAGCAGAGGCGGGTTGAAGCTCGAGGGGGCGCTCGAAGACTTCCATATTGATGTATCGGGAGTCTTTTGTCTGGATATCGGTGCATCGACCGGAGGTTTCACCGACTGCCTTCTCAGGCATGGGGCGCTGGAGGTTATTGCTCTCGATGTGGGAAAAAATCAGATTGATTATCGGCTGAGGAAAGATCCCCGCGTCATTGTGGTAGAGAAGTTCAATGCCCGATTCATCGACAACCTCAAGCTGGACCGGATTCCTGGTATCGTCACTGTGGATGTATCCTTCATATCCCTCAGGCTCATTCTGCCACCTCTTCACGCGATACTGGATGAACGTTCCAGGCTCATTGCGCTCATAAAACCCCAGTTCGAACTTGAAAAGCCGTATCGCAGATTCAGCGGGGTGGTGATCGAGAAATCGCTTCACCGAAGAATTCTCTCAAAACTTGATGATTTCTTCCACGCAGCAGGGTATGGGGTGCTCGGGTACACATTCTCAAGAATACGCGGTCCCAAGGGCAACATCGAATTTTTCGTTTACCTCCGGTGCGGCTCAGTGGAGCCGGCGCGAAAAGATGGAAATGAGATAGAACGAGTAGTAATAGAGGCGCATGACTATCATTTTTCAACTCATGAGGGAGGAACGTGAACATGACCAAGTATGTATTTATCACTGGCGGTGTATGTTCGTCTCTGGGGAAGGGGATCGCGGCCTCCTCCCTTGGATGCCTCTTGGAAAGCAGATCCTATGCGGTAAGCATCATGAAGATGGATCCATATATAAATATCGATCCCGGAACTATGAGTCCTTACCAGCATGGAGAGGTTTACGTGACGGATGATGGGGCGGAAACCGATTTGGACCTGGGGAATTATGAACGGTTTACCTTGCAGCACCTGTCACGTTTGAACAGTGTGACCACCGGTCAGATATATAGCACGGTTATCGAGAAGGAGCGAAGGGGGGATTATCTGGGGCGAACGGTTCAGGTCATTCCTCATATCACAAATGAGATAAAAAGACGAATCAGCATTGTCGCAAATACCGATAAACCGGATTTCCTCATAGTGGAGATTGGGGGGACGGTCGGGGACATAGAAGGGATTCCATTCCTCGAGGCGATCAGGCAGTTCAGGCATGATGTGGGGAGGGAAAACAGTCTCTTCATGCACGTCACTCTGATTCCGATCGTGGGTGTTGCACAGGAGTCGAAGACGAAACCAACCCAGCACTCTGTAAGCAAGCTCAGAGAGATAGGTATCAGTCCTGATATCATTCTCTGCAGGACGAGCGTGGACCTTACGGACGAGATGAAAAGTAAGATATCGCTTTTCTGCGACGTCGAGGAAAGAGCGGTGATTGCTGCGAAGGACATAAAGACGACGATTTATGAGGTTCCTCTCAACCTCAAGAATGAAAATTTGGATGAGATCGTGCTGGAAAAGCTTCACATGGAAAAACGCGCACAGAGACTCTCCAAATGGGAGGGGATTGTAAAAAGTCTCTGGTCGGCAGAGGAAACACTGAACATTGCCATTGCGGGCAAATATACGGATTATCATGACTCCTACAAGAGTATTTATGAAGCCCTTCTTCACGGCGGAATTGAAAACACAGTCGCAGTAAACATTGTGAAGGTGAAGGTAGAAAACATCGCGCGGGAAAATCTTTTTGAAAAGTACAGGGACATACACGGTATACTGATTCCTGGTGGCTTCGGTGAAAGAGGGATAGAAGGAAAAATACTCACCGTTGAGTATGCAAGAACACGGGGAGTTCCCTTATTTGGAATATGTCTCGGTATGCAATGCATGGTTATTGAGTTCGCGAGGAATGTTCTTGGATATGGGAATGCAAACAGTACAGAGTTTGACATCGATACTGAATATCCAGTGATCAGTCTCATGGAAGAGCAGAGCGGCGTCAAGAACCTTGGAGGCACCATGCGGCTCGGTGCGCAACCTGCAGTGGTACAGAAGAATACCAGGGTTTATAACGCATATAAAAACGATTTAATTTCGGAGCGACACAGGCACAGATATGAGTTCACAAATAAATACAGAGACGTCATGCAGGAACATGGTCTTGTTATTGCCGCAACCTCACCGGATGGAACGCTCGTGGAATCGATAGAGTATGCTGAACATCCGTGGGGGATCGGAGTGCAGTATCATCCTGAGTTCAAATCGAGACCGGTAAAGGCGCACCCGCTTTTCAAGGACTTTGTTCGTAATAGCCTTGAATACAAGAAATCCTCTCTCATCGCAGGATGCCTTACATGAAAAAGGGAAACCTAAACTGGATTGTTCTCCTTCTCATTTTTCTGCTCCCTTTGTCCGGCAGCGGGATCAAAAGCAGGGAGGGGTATGTCGCTTCTCCCCAGAGCAGGAACACGGTTCTTCCAGAATATATTCTCAAAGAAGTGCGTCACTACCATTACGAGGAAGGCGTACTCAGGATGGAAGCAAGCTTTGAAGCTGGAGAGTACTATGCGAGCTCCGGGGAGTTATATATTGAAAATTGCAATTTTCTATATTATGATAAAAACGGAACACTGGTTTCAAGAGGCAGCTCGGAGAAAGCACGACTCTATGGCGACCGATCCCTGATCAATGCAGAAAATAATGTACTGATCGTTTCTGAGGTGAATGGGACGTTGCTGGAGACCGATTACCTCGAATGGCACGGAGAAGACGAGCGGTTTGTGACCGAGAGTGACGTCGTGATCACAAGAAAAAACGGGGACATGCTGTCAGGGAGGGGAATGATTGCAGATCTCGCTCTCCGCTTCATCACGATAAAAAGCGACGTGAAGGGAAGCTTCAGAGGCGATGAGCCGTGAAAACTGAGTCAGGGGATCTCGGATCTCTTCAGCACGAGTGAGTTTTCCCCGGTGATGGTAGTTCCAGTGTTTGAAATTCTGGTGATCGGGGTTTTGGGAACCGAACTCCTGCTGATATGTGTCCCGGTCATGAATGTCCATCACCTTCATATCCGTTGCATGAAAGAGAGTGATCTGCGGCTGCTTCGGATACCAGCTTCTCAATTGGGTCTCTGCGTGAAATTTAGTTTCCTCTACTTTATCTATCTCAGTCTCTTGCTCACCCCCTTTCTCCCTCGACAGTGCCGGGCGGATGCCTTCATTTCAGAAGACAGGGTATATTACGGTGCGGATTCCTATACAATCGATTACGAGAAAGAGATAATTCATGCAAGAGGACACGCCTATTTCGAAAAGGGGAACCGGAAAGTTCAGGCAGGAAGGATCGAGATATACTACGCTCAGAATGTGAAGAAGGCACTATTTTTCCAAAATGTGCTCGTGCAGGATTCTAGTCAGGAATCAGAAGTGCGAGGGGAATATGGAGAGGCTTTGTATAACGTGAACGTGTACAGGATTAAGGGAAATGCAGTCTTCACCGATCCACAGAGAAGAGTCAGTGCCCGGATGATCGAACAGAGAAAAGACGATGAAACGATATTCTCAGAAAATGTGGTTTTTACGGACTCCGAGTACGAGATTCGTTCTTCTCAACTGTTGATCACCGGAAAGGTCGCGCAATTTACCTCCGGTGCACTCCTGAAGGACCTGTCTTCGGGTGACACCGTTCATTGTAACATGATTGAATACTTTTTCTCATCTGGAAACGTGACTTGTCAGGGCGATGTTCTCTATCAGCAGAAGGAAACGAATGAGGTCACAGAACCTCTCGTTATGATTTCAAAGGGGGTGCGCTACTTTCATGAAGAGGATTTTTTCCTGCTCCTCGGGGATGTGTATGTTTTGAAAGGCGCGATCTCACTGAATACGGATATTGCTCGATACGAGAGAAGCGGCGGTATGTTAGAGGCACACGGAGATGTGGTGGTGCGGGAGCATGGCAGGTACGTGTTTTGCAAGAGTCTATCCTACGATATAGAGAAAAAGAAGCTTATATATTCCAATTCCGTTCAAGGAATCATTCCTCGCGATTGAAAGGAAGGGAAGAATATGGGGATAAATACTCTGCATGTAGAGAATCTCCTTAAGGTGTTCAGAAATCGAAAAGTCGTGAAGGGTGTAAGCTTCCATATGGAGGAGGGTGAGGTGGTAGGGTTGCTTGGACCAAACGGTGCCGGAAAGACAACCACCTTCTACATGATTGTGGGTTTCATACGGGCTGATATGGGAAAGATACTGCTGAACGGTGAAGATATTACACATGTACCGATGTTCAAGAGAGCTCGCCTGGGAATAGGATACCTACCCCAGGAAGCTTCGGTGTTCAGAAAATTATCCGTGGAACAGAATATCCTTGCGGTTTTGGAGAATATGAACATGAAGAGATCCCAGCGGTTTTCGATAATGAATGACCTCATAGACGAGCTCGGTGTCGGGGCGGTGAGAAAGCAGAAAGCATACACGCTTTCCGGTGGTGAGCGGAGGCGCACAGAGATATCTCGTGCGCTCGCCCTTGAACCGAAGTTCCTTCTGCTGGACGAACCTTTTGCAGGGATAGATCCAATCGCAGTATTTGATATACAGAGTATCATCGCACGTCTCAAGGAAAGAGGACTTGGAATACTCATTACAGATCATAACGTGAGAGAAACGTTGAGAATTACAGACAGAGCGTATATAATGAATGAAGGGGAGATACTCGTCTCAGGAGATAAGGAGGAGCTGGTCAATAACGAGGATGCGAAACGGATCTACCTCGGTCTGAACTTTACAATTTGAATGACTTCTATTGGTATTATGACTATTTTTACTTCAATAATTTTGCAGCATGGAGCATCAGTTTGGAATTGAAACCGGAAATACATCTTAAGCAGACGCAAAAACTCGTGATGACGCCTCAGCTGCAGCAGGCCATCAAGATGTTGCAGCTTTCGAATCTCGAACTGAGTGAAAAAATCGATGAGGAGCTGACGGAAAATCCCGCACTCGATGTAGAAGAGAGGGAGAATGAATACGAAAGGGATATGGAGAGGGAGCTGGGCGATGCAGACAGGACGAACAGGTTGGAAGAAGGATTCGAGGATGAATATTTTTTCGAAGACAAGTCCTTTTCTCGAATTGGGGAAAGTTCCGGTGAGGATAAAAAAAGAGAATTCATAGAAGGAGCGATATCCCGTGAGGAGACCCTGAAGGAATACTTGCTCTGGCAGCTGCGATTACTCGATCTCTCAGAAGAAGAGTTCAGGATTGCAGAGATACTGGTGAGCTATATAGACACACAAGGATATCTCACTCTGTCTGATCGGGAACTGGCGGACGAGCTCAGGATTCCCCGGGAAGACGTGAAGAAACTCATGAAAACAATCCAGAGTCTCGACCCTCCCGGTGTTGGGGCTAGGGATTTGAAAGAGTGCCTGCTCATACAGCTCCGCAGCAGAGGATCCTTTCCCGTCGCGGAAAAAATCGTAGAAAAACACTTGAATGAGATTAAATTGAAAAAGTTTGAAGAAATATCCAAGAAGATCAAAGTGCCGCTTGCAAAAGTGAAGGAAGCGTTTACGTTGATTTCTAAGCTTGAGCCCTACCCCGGGCGGCAGTTTTATTCCGAAGATATCAAATATATCATTCCGGAAGTCATCATCGAGGAGAGAGAGGGGGGGTATGAAGTATTTGCGAGCAATTATTCGATTCCGCGATTGAAGGTGAACAATTACTTTGAGAAGCTTCTCAGGCGAAAGGACACCGATAAAAGAATAAAGGAGTTTGCAGCGGAAAAGGTACAGAGGGCGAAAAACTTCATTCATTCAATCGATCAGAGAGAGAGCACTCTCATCAAAGTGACAAAAACGATCCTTGAAGAACAGAAAGACTTCTTTGGAAAAGGACCGAAGTATCTCAAGCCACTCACATTAAAAGATGTATCAGCGAGCATCGGGTTGCATGAATCCACTGTGAGCAGAATCACATCGTCAAAATATGTGCAGACCTCCTTCGGGGTCTTTCCGTTAAAGTACTTCTTTTCGAACCCAATTCCTGCCCAAGGAAACAGGGAATATTCTTCGACGAGTATCAGGGAGATGATCAAGGATATCATTCAAAACGAGGCAACGAGAAAAAATCTGAGCGATCAGAAAATTGCTGATCTGCTGGCAAAAAGGGGGATAAAGATTGCACGGAGGACAGTATCAAAATATAGGAAGTCTCTGAAAATTCTGCCATCTAACCTGAGGAGGTAGGAATGAACGTCTACATCACTGGAAGACACCTGAAGATAACCCCAGATGTCAGGAGACACATTGAAAAGAACATGAAGAAGCTTGATCACTACGTCGATCATATTTACGATTTCAAGCTTACTCTTACACGACAGAGGCACATCATCACCGCCGAAGTGAACATCAACGTGAAGAAAAAAATCATTCATATCTTTGCAAGGACAGAGGACATCTTCAGCGTGCTGGACATGCTCTTCGATAAGATTGATGTGAAGCTGAGACGATATAGAGAGAAGTTGATGACACGAAGAACGCTTCCTTCCAGGGAAAGCCCCGTAGCAGAATGGGAAACTGGTTCCCCGCTCCAACAGGTGGAAGAGACAGCCTGAATAGAAGGAAATCCACTGGTTCTGGAATGAGGAAAGGGTATGGGCCGATCTGAAAAGGTGAAGTGTATTACAATCGCAAAGCTCCTCGAACTTGCGCACGAAGAAGATGTGCTTCATCTGCGCATAATCACCGGTGAGAATAGCCTGAAGAAGGAAATCTCCACCTATGATATCAACAGGCCCGGGCTCGCACTTGCAGGAGATTATGATTATTTCGATTATGACAGGATCCAGGTATTCGGCAGGGGTGAATATCATTATCTGATGAAAATTGTGGATAGGAACGAACTTGACAGCATACAGAAGTTCTTCGAGTATCCAGTGACCTTTTGTGTTTTTTCGAATGGGAACGAACCTCCTGATGTATTCAAGAGCATGGCGGAGAAGTCCGGTGTTCCGATTCTTGTTTCCTCCCTCCCTACCAACCTTCTCTCGAGCCGATTGACCAAGCTTCTTGAAGATGCGTTTGCCCCTAAAACCAGTATGCACGGTGTACTCGTGGAGGTGTTCGGGGTGGGTATTCTTATAATCGGAAAGAGCGGGGTGGGCAAGAGCGAATGCGCACTTGAGTTGATCGAGCGAGGGCACAGGCTCGTTGCCGACGACGTGGTGGACATACGATCGATATCGGATACTTTCCTCATCGGGAGCGGCGCAAAGCTGATACGCCATCATATGGAGATAAGAGGACTCGGGATCATAAACATAAATCATCTCTTCGGAGTAGGTGCGATCAGGGATAAAAAGCAAATTCAGCTCGTGGTAAGCCTGGAGGAATGGGACGCGAAAAAAGAGTATGACAGGTTGGGTTTGACGGAATCGGTATACACTATTCTCGGTGTGGAGGTCCCACTTCTTACCGTCCCTGTGCGCCCTGGGCGGAACATTCCCATTCTGATCGAAACTGCAGCTATGAACTTCAGGCTCGGTAAACTGGGGTACAACACTGCAAAGGAGTTCAACAAGAGACTGATGAAGTGGATAGAGGAGGAGAAAAAGGAGAAGGGGGAGAGTGAGGAGGAGTCCTCTTCTTCGTAAGCGACAGCTTTTGGGTTGGTTTGGAAATTTTCCACGGGCATGCTGGCTACTTCTCACAATGAGTGAATACAACACTTCATCAGTAAACATCCTATAGTCGCATGTCGAAATACACGTTTGATGAAGTCCTTACAGTGGATATAATGGGGAATGATAGAAAGGGTGATCACAATCAAGAACAAGAGTGGACTTCATGCGAGGCCTGCTGCAATTATTGTTCAGAAGGCAAATGAATACAGGTCTGATATTTTTTTTGAAAAAGGCGATGACAGGGTGAATGCCAAGAGTATCATGGGAGTGATGATGCTGGCAGCTGCTGAAGGTTCCACGCTGAAGATTGTTGCCTCCGGTGAGGATGAAAAGGAAGCCCTGGAACACATCAGCAGGCTCCTCGAGTCGGACATAGATAGAGAGGTGAAAACATGAAAACGATGTTAGCGATCTGCCTTATACTCTGTATTGCGTTTCTTCCCGTCTTCTCCTATGGAGAAGAGCACTTCTCCACTGCGCGAAAAGACCCCATCCTTGCTGGTGCATTCTCATGGTACGTGCCGGGGCTCGGTCAGATGTATTCAGGTGCGATCCTCAAAGGCGCGATATTCTTCGTGATCGAGAATGGGTTGCTTCTCGGCACACTGCTTTCTTTTGCAGAACTGGAGCCCGATGTGACGGGAGGGATCAACATTGGTTTGAACATCAAGTCCAAGGAGGATCCTGATCGAGAAGAGCAGAAGATTGGGATTATTCTCGGCATTGCGTTCATCGTGGTGCATTTTGTCAATGTCATCGATGCGGTGAATACCACGCTGCGGTACAATAAATCCCTCCAGAGAGAGTTTTATCCCGAACTGAACTACGATATTGAGAAAGACGCCTTTGAAGTTGAGCTCAACCACCGGATCTGAAAGGGAGGGAGGAGCAAGAGATGAGAAATTTTTTTACAAGGAAGAGCCCGGTCTTTTGGATTCTTTGTTGTGCGGTAATTCTTCTGTGTGTGCACAGCGCGGTTTCCGATGATTTGGATCTCTTTTCCGAGAGTGTCCGTGACCGTTCCGCACTCTATCCAAGGGAAAAGGACCCGTTTCTCGCAGGGCTTCTCTCCTGGTTCATGATGGGCGTGGGGCAGATCTATGTTCAAGAATATACGAAAGGATCACTCTTTATTGCCGCCGACCTGGTTGACAAGGCTTCTCTCATTCTTCTGATTTCTCACATCAATAACAAATACTCTCAAGATGAAGCTACCTTGATAAACTGGAGTGATTTCAACACTGGAACAAAGGTGCTCGTTCTTTCCTACATCAGCGTATCCCTCGGATTACGGATGTATTGCGTTGTCGATGCGTACAAATCGGCACAGAAGTACAACGAGCGGTATTTCCCAATGGAAAGAGATAAGGGCCTTTCAATGAATATCGATGCGGAGAATATTTCGATCTCTTATTCTATTCGATTGAATAACAAAAAGGGAAATGAAAAAAAGTAGGGTATTTATCCTTATCACTCTCGGAGTATTTTTGTGTGTGTCTTCTCTTGTTCGTGGGGAGGATCTTTCCGTCGATTTCGGGAGCACTCCATACACGGAAGGTCGCATTGACGCCTACTTTTATTTTGCCGGGAACATCTCCTACGACACGATGGATGCTATCAGAAACGGTATTACCGCACGACTGATTCTCACCTTTCAACTGGCTGAGAGCGGAGGTGTCTTCGGTTCTGTGAAGAATATCCTGAGGGAGAGGGTGGAAAGCTTCAACATCAACTATGATGTATGGGAGAATAGTTACAAAATTTCGGACAGAAACAGGAACGAAGAATATTTTGTACCCAACGCCTCTGATGTTCTTCTGCGAATTCATGAAATTATAAACCCCATCGCCCTTCGGGCAAATGCGGTGAGGAATGGTGACAAGCTTGTTGTAAGGGCAAAAATAAAAATCCAGACAATAAAGCTCTTTCCTCCCTTTGGGATATTTCTCTTTTTCTTTGATCCGTGGAACTACGAAAGCAGCTGGCTGTACTCAGAGGTGTTTACGATTGGAACGGTCAGATAGCATCAGGGGAGCACGAAACAGGGTGGATATGATGCTGCACTGTCGTGCGAGCGAGAAAATGTGCACCGATGTGGATGCGGATGGATGGATCTGAACAATGGCAGGTTTGAAAATTCTATTGAAGTTTCTCAAGAAGCAAAACACCCTGATCATCTCCATCATAAGTCTTTTCATAATCTATTTTACTGCAATTATTTACTTCAGCTTCAGAGTGGAAACGATCGCTCTTTTTCAGAAAGTTTCTGAAAATAATTACCTTCTCTATCTGCTTGCCGGTCTTTTCCTGATCATGTTTGCCCTTGTGCTCTACTACATCATCCAGATCGTCACTGACAGGATAAGAAACGAGCAGGGCTCGAGATTCAGGCTCAGATTGACTCTATTTTTTCTCCTTATTACCTCCATTCCCCTGATTCCGCTTTCGATTATTTCGAATAACTTGATATCCAAGAGTATCAACCTGTGGTTTTTCGGGGAAGTGGAAGAATCCCTTTATGACGCAGTGGAAATTACCAGGGAGCTGTACCGACAGCTTGCTGAGGAAAGTGTGAGAGAATGGGAGGCGCAGTGTGTCGGTTGCACCCGGGAAGACATTCAAAAGATGCAATTTCAAAACATCGATGGGGTGTTTTCACTGGATACCGAAGACGGAAGATTTGAGAGCCTTTTCTCCTCTTCTGATCAAATCCTGTGGGATATTAAAGGCCTGAATGGGTCTGAATTGAACCTCCAGACTTGGAAGAGGATCGATGTGAAGGGGAGAGAGTATCTATTGATACCTGTCTTCGGGCAGGAACCGGAAAATAGCATACTCGTGCGGGTCATACCAGAGGTCATCATGAACAAGACCAACTCGATTTCCACGGGCCTTCAGAGCTACCGCACCTTCAAGGTAATCCGTGAGCCGATGAAAGGGAAAGTGGTTCTCTTCTACCTCGTGGTAACCATGCCATTTGTGCTGCTCTCCTTCTATCTTGCACTTGTCGTATCAAGAGATGTGACACTTCCAATCCGTGAGCTCGTGATTGGAACGCAGAAGGTAGCAAAAGACGAGCTCAACTACAAGGTCGAGATTCGAGCCAAGGACGAATGGAACCTCCTGATAGATAGCTTCAATCGAATGACCGAGGAGCTGCGGTTGAACAAAGAGCTTTTGAAGTATTCGGAGAGAAGCGCAGCCTGGCAGGACATTGCACGGAAAATCGCCCATGAAATCAAGAATCCTCTCACACCGATAAAGCTCTCTGCGGAGCGTGTGTTGCGGCAGTACGGAAAAAACGATCAGTTCAGGGAGATACTTGCAAAAGGCATCGAGACGATCATCACTGAGGTAAACAATATCACCTACATGGTGAACGAATTTTCCAGTTTCGCGCGGTTTCCATCCAGTAAATTGGAAAAAAACAACATCATCCAGCTATTAGAGGACGTTTACCAATTTCTGCAGGATACCTACAGGGATATCGAATTTTCATTTTCCTGTAAGGAGGAGCATGTCTATATTCAATTTGACAAGTACCAGGTCAGAAGGGCTTTTCTGAACATCCTGTACAACAGCATACACGCGGTTTCAAAAGGAGGAAAGATCTGGATCGAGGCGTATTCCAGCCCCGGAAAGGACGATCATTTTACCGTTGCAATCAGTGACAATGGATTCGGAATTGAAGATGAGATAAAGGATAAAATATTCAAGCCCTACTTTTCAAAGGATGGAAAGGGATCAGGTTTGGGTCTTGCAATCGTGGAGAGAATCATTTACGAGAATAAGGGAAGAATCTGGTTTGGAAGCACCCCTGGAAAGACGACCTTTTATATGGAGTTTTTAAAGGCATGAAGACGGTGCTCGTTGTTGATGACGAGAAGAACATACGCGAGACTTTAAAGGATGTTCTGGAAGATGAGGGATATGAAGTGCTGCTTGCCGATAACGGGAGAAATGCCCTCGAGATCATGAATATGTTGAGTGTCGATGTGATGCTTCTCGATCTCTGGTTGCCGGAGATCGGCGGTATGGAGGTCCTGAGCAGGTCAAAGGAGAAGTTTGCAGATACCCAGATCATTATCATCTCAGGTCACGGCTCGATTGACACCGCAGTTCGTGCGACAAAGCTGGGCGCCTTTGATTTCATCGAAAAGCCTCTCTCACTCGAGCGGGTCATCAATCTGGTTGATCACGCGGTGAAGATTCGAGGGCTCGAAAGGGAAAACATCGAGCTCAAGAAGCAGAGCGAGAAAAATTATTTCATGGTGAAGGGAGGGTCAGGCTCATTTAAGGATATACTTGCAGTCATCGAAAGCTGCGCCGAAAGCAACTCTCGGGTATTTCTCACAGGAGAAAATGGGACCGGTAAAGAGGTGTTTGCACGGAGGATTCACGAGTTGAGCGAGCGGAAACATTCACCATTCGTCGCGGTGAACTGTGCCGCAATTCCGGAAACACTTATTGAGTCAGAGCTTTTCGGATATGAAAAGGGAGCCTTCACCGGAGCAATCAGGAGTAAACGGGGAAAGTTCGAACTCGCGAGCACTGGAACAATATTCCTTGACGAAGTTGCGGACATGAGCCTTGAGGCACAATCCAAGGTGCTGCGGGTCCTCGAGGAAATGCAGTACGAACGGGTTGGAGGAGTATCTCCTATAAAGATCGACGTCCGTGTAATATCAGCAACCAACAGAGACCTCTTGAGCGAAATAAAAAATGGCGGTTTCCGTGAAGACCTCTACTACCGCCTGAACGTTGTTCCCATCCATATTCCTCCTCTGAGAGAACGGAGGGAAGACATCCCTCCCTTACTCGAATACTACCTGGATTTCTTCGCACGAGAGAACAACACGAAGCGGAAGATCCTCACAGACAAAGCATTTGACTTTTTACACAGAGTATACCATTGGCCGGGGAATATCAGAGAGCTCAAGAATCTCATGGAACGCCTCAATATACTCACCCGAAGTGAGATTATCGAATTACAGGATGTGAGAAACAACATACCCCACCAGAATGAACCGTTCATCATAGACAGTTCTCTGAGCCTGAAGGGAGCGCGGGAAAACTTTGAAAGGAATTTCATCATAGGTGCTCTTTCGAGAAATGGCTCAAGCATCGCAAAAGCTGCAGAAGATCTTAAGGTTGAGCGTTCGAATCTCTACAAACTCATGAAACGGCTCGGTATCGATTGGAAAAAAATAGGCGGTCATCCATGATCAAGCAGGAAATGCTGTTCAGAGAGCTCAATGATGGGAAACTGTTTCCCCTGTATCTCCTCCTTGGTGAAGAGGAAGCAGTCAAGGAAGAGTTCATTGGGGCGTTACAGGAAAAGCTTTTCACAGATGATGATGAGCGGTTGCTCAACAGCACAATATATTACGGTGATGAAGCTGAAGCGGAACGCATTGTTGAAAATCTCACCACGTATTCCCTTGTTTCCCCGAGGAAGCTGGTAGTGGTGAAGGATTTCGACAGGATGAAGAGCATGAGACCCATGATGGAATATCTGGGCTCACCCGCCTCTGATTCGGTGCTCGTGCTGTGGACCAGGAAGAACTCTGCCCAGAATGATCTCCTGCGGGCGATCGAAAAGAACGGGCGGGCATGCATTTTCTGGCCCATGTTCCAGAATGAAGCTGAAAAGTGGGTGGAGGCCCAACTGGATGCCTGCGGGATTGACTGGGATCCTGAAGCGGTGAGGTACCTCCTGGAGGTTACCGGAACAGACAGGAACGAACTTCGGAGCCAGATAGAGTGTATCGTGAATTTCGTTGCAGAAGGAGAACTGCTCACCCTTGAAAAGATAAAACAGGTCGTTGCACTTCTCAATACCTATAGCGTCTTCGACCTCTGTAATTCACTCTTTCTCAAGACAACCGGGGAAATACTCAGGATCTTCAGGTATCTCCTGCACAATGGGGAGGATCTGGCCAGAATCAGCTATTTTATCGGCAGGGAGTTGGCGAAACTTCTTCAGGCCTATGCGATGCAGCGAAGCGGGAATACATTCTCGCAGATTCGGGAGTCTCTGGGTTTCAGAAAAAAGGAGTCAGAAAGGATCCGGACGGTGCTCCCGAAATTAGATTTCGGCAGTCTGTGTGGATTTTATTCGGGTGCATCCTCTCTCGACCAGATCATTAAATCCAGCCACAAAGACGTGTGTGTGGTTGCATTCGAAAAGTATCTTGCGACTCTGGGGAAACAAGAGGCATGAGGGCACACCATGCATGTCCTCAAGTGTGAACCGCGCGACCGATTAAGGAGAAGGATATGCCTGAGGTGATCAGCATTGGAGAGGCACTCATCGATTTCCTTTCCGTGGAAAAAGGGGTTCGCATTGAGAGTACGACCGGATATACTGCTGCCCCCGGAGGTGCTCCTGCGAATGTTGCAGCTGCCGTTGCAAAACTCGGTGGAAGCGCAGGTTTTATCGGAAAGGTGGGGAACGACTCATTCGGGAGAATGATCAAAAACACCCTCTCCACAGCAGGTGTGAACACCGACTGTCTACTGCTGGACGGGCGGGTGAATACCACCCTGGCCTTCATCGCAGTGAAGGAAAACGGAGAGCCGGATTTTGTTTTTTACCGAAAACACTGCGGTGCAGACCTGGCACTGCGTCAGGACGAACTGGATGAAGGGTATCTCACTGACTGCAGTATACTCCATTACGGTTCCATCAGTTTTACCTGCGAGCCGTTGAAGAGCGCGACATTGAAGGCGATCAGGATCGTCAAGGGGGCTTCTAAAATCCTCTCCTTTGATCCCAACCTGCGACCTTCCCTGTGGGAAGACCTCACTCATGCGAAAAAAGAGATTCAAAACGGGCTCCAGTACGCGGATATCGTGAAGATTACTGACCAGGAGCTTGCGTTCATAACCGGTGATTCGAATCTAACCAAGGGGACAGATATGGTACTCAAACATGGACCGAGGCTCGTCATCGTTACGCGGGGAGCCAGGTCCTGCTTCTACAACAACGGTCAGGAGGCTTCTGAGATTCCTTCCTACAGTGTGAATGCAGTGGATACTACTGGTGCAGGGGATGCCTTCATCGCCGGTGTGCTCGTGAAGCTGCTCGCACTTTTCAATGGGGGAGAGTCTCCGTTTCGCGCGGGAAGGGAGGAAATGGAGCATACACTCAGGTTTGCTCATGCATGTGGGGCGCTCACAGTGATGCGGAAAGGGGTGATTCCAGCGCTCCCCACAGCTCAGGAAGTAGAGGATTTCATGAAAAAGAGGGGAGGGTGAAATGAAAAGATATGCATTCTTCATCGCCGTTTTCGCGTTCTTTATTCTCACCCAGGGAGCGTTTGCATTCATTGCTCGCACCGGAGACCAGGTGCTGATCTCATCTGACGAGCTCATTACCGAGGACCTTTATATCGCAGGCGAGGAGATAGAGATCGACGGGACGGTGAACGCCGCTGTGTTTGCAGTAGCAAGAAAGGTTACCCTTCGGGGGACGGTAAAAAAACAGATGGTGGTATTTGCGCAGGAGGTGACGATACAGGGAAACGTGGGAGGAGGTCTTAAGATCTTCGCACAGAACATCACTGTGAACACTACGATTGATGGGGATGTGATGCTCTTCGGGGCACGAATTAATCTGGATGAGGCCACCAGGGTCAGCGGGGACACACTCTTTGGTGGACGGCACATTACGGTGAACGGGTCTTTAAAGAAGGATGTGCTCGGTGCAGGACAGGGAATTACCCTGAACGGTACAGTGGACGGAAATGCGAAGCTCGCAGTGCAGGAACTACGCCTTACTGAGTCAGCGCGCATCAGAGGGAATCTCAAATATTACAGCGAGAACGAGGCCCAGATAGAAAAAGGCGCCAGAATTGAGGGGAGTATCACCCACCATTTACCCGAGTTCAGGGACAGATTGAAGAAGATATTCCCCTTTGTGCTGCTTGCGGGAATTGTGGGAAAGATCGTTGAATTTTTCATATTCGCAGCTCTGGGGCTGGTTTTTATACTCATCACGCCCGTGTGGATGCGATCATTGAGCGACGCCATTGCCCAGAAGCCGGGTTCATGCGCGGGTTGGGGTGCGCTTCTTCTTTTTGTGGCTCCCATCGCCATCACAGTCGCCTTTTCCACCGTGATCGGCATCGCAGTCGCTGGTATCGCACTCCTGCTGTACCTGGTGGCACTTTCCATCAGTCAGATCGCAGTAAGCCTGATCATAGGAAGGTTGATAATCGGGCTTGAGAGGAGCGGCCAGAGCAAGGGTATGCTCTTCGGTGCCTTTCTGCTGGGACTCTTCATTTTACGACTCATCAGGTTTATTCCCGTGTTCGGATATATCGTCCTTCTCGTATGCGGAATCTTCGGTATGGGGGCAATCGTGGTGGCAGAGGCTGCAAGAAGAAGAGCCCACGGCGCAGACTCACTCTGAATACTGAGAAAGCCCGGCACTCTTACAAATTTTCCGTCTTTGAGTTCGAAGGTATAGAAAATATTTTTATGCCGGGCTTCTTCAGGAGTCCTGCGTCATCCTCTCTTGAGCCAGCTCATCATTGCGCGCAGCTCTTTTCCCACCTTTTCAATGGGATGCTCTGCCCCAGCTTTCTTCAGCTTGTTGTATACGGGTTTGTTTGCCAGGTTCTCAAGGATCCATTCTCGTGCGAACTCTCCGGTCTGTACTTCCTTCAGTATCTGCTTCATGTTTTCTCGTACATGTTCGTCGATAACCTGTGGTCCCCTCGTGTAGTCTCCATACTCAGCGGTGTTGCTCACCGAGTAGCGCATGTACTCCATCCCACCCTCGTTCAATAAATCCACGATGAGCTTGAGCTCGTGCATGACTTCGAAGTATGCGATTTCCGGCTGGTACCCGGCTGCAACGAGGGTATCAAAACCGGCGAGAATGAGTGCGGTTGCCCCCCCGCACAGTACCGCCTGTTCACCAAATAGATCCGTTTCGGTTTCCTCCTTGAAGGTGGTCTCCAGTACACCGGCTCTGGTCGCTCCGATCCCCTTCGCATAGGCGAGCGCGTGCTCCTTTGCCTTCCCGGAGGGATTTTGATATACGGCGATGAGGCTAGGAACCCCCTTCCCTTCTGTATAGGTTCTTCTCACCAGATGACCAGGTCCCTTTGGCGCGATCATTATCACGTCAGTATCAGGGGGCGGAACTATCTGTTCATAGTGGATATTGAATCCATGAGAGAACACCAGGGTGTTTGCTTTTTTCAGATATTTTTTGATGTCCTGTGTGAAAATCCGAGCCTGGTACTCGTCGGGGAGGAGTATGTGAATGAAATCCGCCTGCCGGGCGGCTTCTTCCGTGCTCATCGGTTGAAATCCATGCTCCTTTGCGAGCCGCCAGTTGTCGGTGCCCTCGAGCTCAGCGACGATTACTTTCAGACCGCTATCCCTGAGATTTTGAGCCTGAGCATGCCCCTGACTTCCATATCCGATGATTGCGAGTGTTTTCCCCTTTAAGAGAGACAGGTCTGCATCATTGTCGTAATACATTTTAGCCATCTTGTTCTTCCTCCGTGTCGAAAGTAGACTCAATAGTACTACATCTCCATCCAACTGTCAATTCGACGTTAGGAAAAATTCCTTGACATATAGAGTTATATGTCTCAACTTATGGTTTGAATATTACAGCAAGACTGACACCATCTCATGAATGAAATTGTCGATCAGATACTCAGGACTGAAAAGCACGTAGAGGAAATTATTCAGAAAGCTCGCCAGGACGCACAGGAGATCAAGCAGAAATCAGAAAAAAAAACCTCTTCTGAAGTTGAAGAAGCCCGCAAAAAGGCAAACCATGTCATTTCTTCCGCAATTGAAAGCGCAAAGAATGAGTCTCTCAAGTTGAGGGAGCAGACGCTGAAGAAAGCGGAAGAAGAGGGAAATGCCATTTTTATGAAAAATCGGGATGCCATCCAGAAGCTCGTGAAGGATATCCTTCGACTCATCATTCATACAGAGTTCAGCGGGAAAGACAGCTGATGCCAACCGCGATTCGCACCTACGCCTTCATCAACGCTAAGCTCCGGGCACGAATCAGCAAGCTCCTTCCGGAAAGCCTCTTCGTCAAGATGGCCAGGGCGTATTCCCTCCAGGAGGCGCTCACCCTTCTGCGTGACACGCCATATTCGATTCTCGATGAGATCTACCGCACCACAGGTGATTTGAAGCTCGGTGAACTCGAGCTGCTCAAAGACGAAGTGAAGGTTTTTCTTGAGGTAGCCAAATATGTCTCCGGGGGGACTCTGGACCTGGTCCAGGCGCTTCTTCTCGGGTATGAAATGGAGAACGTGAAAAACGCAGTCCGGCTTTTTTTTGACAGGAAGATAAGAAATCGGAGTGTAGACACGTCCGTCCATTATCTGCTTCGCGAACGGATCATGCATGATGTGTCAATAGACGGTATCATAAATGCCGAAAACCTCGGAGAGCTGCTGGGTGCACTCGCATCAGCCCCGTACAGCTCTCTGGTCGCGGAGCTGGGAGAAAGGGTCCTGAGTGAGGGAACACTCTTTCGACTTGAGATTGCCTTTGATCATTTCTACTATAAAAATCTGATGGAAAAGGCGGAAATGCTCGACAGCAGGGACAGGCGGGAAGCGCTCAGAATCATTGGGGTTGAGATCGACCTGGTAAACATCAACTGGATCATACGTTTCAGACGCTTCTACAATCTCCCGATGAAAGAAGTGATGTCTCTTGTCATCCCCAGAGGTTACCACCTGAAGGCTGAGCGCATTCAGGAGGCATACACGTCGCAGAACGTGACCAACGTGCTGCAGGACGTGATAAAATCGGATTACCCCGGGCTCAGTGCGCTTCTGTCTTCACAGCCGACAGACAGCGTATCACGTCTTCTTCTGGTAGAAAGAGTTCTTGAGAGGATTCTTATGTATGAAACTCACCGCGTACTGATGGGATATCCGTTCACTATCGGTATCATACTAGCCTATTTTATTTTCAAGAAAAGCGAGATCAAGAAAGTCAGAGCGGTCCTGAATGCGAAGCTGTACAAGATCCCCGAAGATCGAATCGAGGATGTGATTTGATGTTCACGACACGAATGGTAAGGCTGTTTGCAGTGGTTCTGGATCATGACACTGACAGAGTTACCAGGGAGCTCCTTGGGCTGGGAGTCATGCAATTCATCGACATCACAGAGATAAAAAAAGAGTCTCATGACCGGTTGAACGACGTGAGCCCTGCGGTTCCAGCGGGTAAAATCGCCGAAACACGGAAACGGATCGAAGGATTTCTGCATTCGATTGGAACTCATCTGGAAGTTCCTGATGGAATAGACCTGGAAAAACGGGAAGCGGTGGACATCGATGAAGTGAGCAGGTCCCTCGACCGGCTTTCTGATGAGCTGGAGAGTGTGCGACAGGAGCAGCGTACTGTGCAGCAGGAGGTGATGAAGCTCGAAGACATAAGCCGGCAGGTGGAAACCTATGGGGGCGGTTTTACTGACACGGCGATTCAGGAACAGTACTCCTTCATTTCAATCAGAATGGGGAGTCTGCCAACCACCCGATACAAGCAGTTTGTCGAAGAGATGAAAGACATACCTTCGGTGATCCTGCCCGCATCGCAGAAGGAAGAGCTTGAGCACCTTCTTTTGATATTCATGAAGCGGGACGCCCAGAGGGTCGAAAAAATCCTCGAAAACCTGGATTGGACGGACGAGAGAATCGGAGAAAAGTTCAGCAGCCTGAAACCGAATATCCGAGGCGACCTCAAGGAGAGAATAAGGGTTTTGGAGATCAGGAAAATCGAGCTTGCCCAGAAGGCGCAGCAGCTCGTGGAGACTCAGCGCGAATCGCTTGAGAACATGTGGATAAGGCTCAGAGTGAATGAGCTCTTTTCCCGCATTCAGTCTTTTTTCAAGCGGTCCTCACGCACCGTCATTTTTTCAGGATGGCTCCCAGCTTCGAAACAGTCGTCAGTGGCTGATGGAATTGTACGGGCCACCGGAGGGAACTGTTACCTTGAGTGGCTTCATCCCGGGAAAGAGCGTGAAGTACCAACCAGAGGAGCGAATGCCCCTGTTGAGCTCAGAAACCCCTCTTTTATGAAGCCTTTCCAGATGCTCGTGACGAATTACGGGGTCCCGGAATACGGGACCATAGATCCGACCTTCTTCGTCATGTTTTCCTACCTGGTCATGTTCGGGCTCATGTTTGGCGACGTAGGACAGGGTGCGGTGCTGGTGCTCGCCGGAATTGCCGGTATGTTCTCTTTCGGGCAGAAGAGAGAGGGACTACGGAACCTCTCGAAGCTCATGGTCTGGTGCGGAGCATCTTCTATGATAGCGGGTGCGCTCTTCGGATCATATTTTGGCACTGCCTGGCTCAAGCCACTCTGGTTCGACTTCCACGGAATCATTTCAGGGCATCCGCACAAAACATCCTACGTAAAAAGCATTTATGATGTGCTCAAGATCACGGTATATTTCGGGATAGGGATCATTGGAATCGGCCTGCTCTTCAACTGGGTGAACCTCCTTCTCAAGCAGCGCTGGAGCGAGCTGATCCTGGACAAGAGAGGGCTTTTAGGGGGATGGTTTTACTTCGGTGGGATCTACATCGCCCGTTTCATGGTCCTGCACGATTACCGGAGTCTACCTGCCCCGGATGCTCTCTTCTATCTGGTGGGGATGCCTGCGCTTTTGCTCTTCGCCAAAGGACCGGTTCACTTCTTCTCACGGAGGAAACATGGTCCACTGAAGTTCACCGTAATGACACCCATGGATTTCACCATGGAATGGATCGTGGAGCTCCTTGAGCTGTTCAGCGGGTACCTCTCGAATACACTCTCATTTATGCGGGTCGCTGGTCTTGGTATTGCTCACGTAACCCTCATGATGTCCTTTTTCGAGCTCGCCCGCATGGCATCAGGCGGAGGGCTTATGAATCCGTGGTCGATCATGATCCTTGTATTCGGGAACATACTGGTCATCGGACTCGAGGGGCTCACTGCAGGGATACAGGCATTGAGATTGAATTACTACGAATTCTTTAGTAAATTTTTCCGCGGCTCGGGCGAGGTTTACTCACCGGTCTCCCTGAAGAGCCGTGAATAGAGGAGAAGGGATATGGTGAATGAAAAAAGGCGGTTGAGAAAGCAGATTCTCATCAGTCTGGTCGTTCTGATCTCGGTAATGACCATAGCGGGCACCATTGCTGGCGTGAAGCTCTTCGCTCAGGCAGCCCCGGGCGAACAGGCACAGGCAGCGAGACCGGTTACGGCAGAGCAGGCATCGATTTCCCGATTTGCCTTCATCGCGGCAGCAGTCGCCTTCGGACTCGGGGCCATCGGGGCGGGAATCGCCATAGGAAATGTAGGGGCTGCGGCAATGGGTGCAGTGGCTGAAAAACCCGAAATTGCCGGGCAGGCGCTCATTTTCGTCGCCCTCGCAGAAGGACTTGTGGTATTCGGTTTCATAACCGCACTCATGATTCTCGGAAAGGCATGAGGGAGGATGAAGTACTATATCATCGGTGATGAAGATGCCGTGCTCGGATTCGGCATGGTCGGCGTCCAGGGGAAGGTGGTGCAGAACCAGGAGGAGGCAGAGTCTGCGTTCAGGCACGCCCTGGAGGACAGTGAAGTCGGGATCATCATCATCACCGAGCGTGCAGCCCAGCTCATCCGGACAACCGTCGACAGGTACCTTTTTCGGGAGCGGTTTCCCCTGATCGTTGAGATACCGGACCGCCTTGGGCCGGTGAGCGGGCGGGTCGGCATTCGGGAAATGGTGAATGCGGCAATTGGGATAAAACTGTAACACTGGAGCACTCTGGGATGGAAACTTCTGAAAATGGGAAAAAAGCTCTCATCACAGGAATAGAGGAAGATGCACGCAGGGAGGCAGAAGAGCTCATCAGCGATGCAAAGAAGAAGGCAGGTGAACTTGAGCGCTATACTGAGAAACAGGTTCAATCGATTCTCGCGGATGCGCAAGAAAAGGCCAGATCTCAGTCCGAGTCCATCAGACGGAAAGTGCTCTCTGAAGTCGATGTCGAAGTGAGAAGAAAGTCTTTACAGCTCAAAGAGAGGTTGTTCGGCGAGGTGCTCGCTCTCATCAAGGAAGAGCTCAAGAGGATGATGCAGACAGTTCAGTACCGCGAATTACTTCTGGACTGGATCGTGGAAGCAGCGATAGGGCTTGGTGCAGAAGAGGCCGCGGTGAGTACGTCAAAAAATGAAGAACCGCTCGTTGACAGCGAGATGCTGAAACAGGCAGAGAAACAGGTGAAAAAGCTCACCGGAAATACGGTAAAACTCGAGAAGTCAAGCCAGAGCGAGGGAGAGCGGCAGGGAGTCGTGCTGACTGCACTGGATGGAAAGTCGGCCTTCAACAACCTTGTGGCAACCCGTTTTCTTCGAAAGCAGAGGGATGTGAGAGCATTGATATATAGAGAGCTGTTTGGGGAGTAAGCATCGAATGAAAGTCCGGATTATCGGGAAAGTGAAGCGAGTGAACGGTCCGGTGATCGAGGCAGGTGGGATACAGGACGCCATGATGTACGAGCTCGTGAATGTGGGCGAGGAGCGTCTCGTCGGTGAGATCATCAAACTGGAGGGTAACAACGCCCTCATTCAGGTGTATGAAGACACTACGGGTATAGCTCCCGGGGGTCCCATTTACGGTGAGGCAATTCCGCTCTCCGTGGAGCTTGGACCGGGCATCATTGGAACCATTTACGACGGGATTCAGCGTCCTCTCGAAAAGATACGGAATCTTACGGACATGTACATCAAACGGGGAGTACAGGTCTGGGCGCTCGACAGGGAAAAAAAATGGAGGTTTTTCCCCATCGCGACTGCAGGAAAGCCGGTCGAGGGCGGAGATGTGCTCGGGACTCTCGAGGAAACCGAGAGGATAGAGCACAGAGTGCTCGTTCCTCCGGGGGTGAAGGGGGAGCTCGAATCGATCGTGCCGGAGGGCGAGTACGCGGTTGACGAGCCGATTGCACTCCTCAGGACGGAGGATGGTGAGAGGCCGCTTACCATGATGCATCGATGGCCCATCCGGGTCCCGAGACCGGTGAGGATGAGACGCCCCCTCGAGCATCCTCTCATCACAGGGCAGCGGGTGATCGACACCCTCTTCCCGGTCGCAAAGGGAGGTGCCGTTGCAATTCCCGGCGGTTTTGGAACAGGGAAAACCATGACCCAGCAGGCGCTGGCCAAGTGGTGTGACGCCGATATCATCATCTACATCGGATGCGGCGAACGGGGTAACGAAATGACTGATGTGCTTACCGAATTCCCGGCGATCATCGACCCCCGCACTGGGAGATCCCTCATGGAGAGGACCGTGCTCATCGCGAACACCTCGAACATGCCGGTTTCCGCCCGGGAGGCAAGCGTTTACACTGGGGTCACCATCGCGGAATACTACAGGGACCAGGGCTATCACGTTGCGGTCATGGCTGACTCCACATCCCGCTGGGCTGAGGCGCTCAGAGAGCTCTCAGGACGGATGGAGGAAATGCCTGCTGAGGAGGGATTTCCCGCATACCTCCCAACGAGGATCGCCGAGTTTTACGAGCGTGCCGGTTCGATGCAGCTATTGTCCGGAAGGGAGGGGTCCATTACAATCATCGGTGCGGTTTCCCCGCCTGGAGGTGATTTTTCCGAGCCGGTGACCCAGCATACGAAACGTTTCGTCCGCTGCTTCTGGGCTCTGGACAGGGGACTTGCGAACGCGAGGCACTACCCCGCCATTTCCTGGCTGGAAAGTTATAGCGAATATCTGCTGGATATTGCGCTCTGGTGGGAAGAGAACATGAGCCCCGAATGGACTGATGAACGGAAGGAGATCATGGAACTGCTGCAAAAGGAGGTTCGACTCCAGCAGGTAGTAAAGCTCGTAGGTCCTGATGCCCTTCCCGACTCGCAGAGGTTCATCATCGATGTTTGCACCCTCTTCAAGAACTCCTTTCTCCAGCAGAACGCCTTCGACAAGGTGGATATGTTTTCCACCGTCGAGAAGCAGGTGAAGATGCTGCATATAATCGTTACCTACTGGCGGAGGGGTGAGGAGGCCATCAAACGCGGGGCCACACTGGTGAAGCTGAGAAAGATGAAGGTGTACAGCGACATCGCGCGCATGAAATACACCGTACCGAACGAAGACCTCTCGGCGCTCGATAAAATCGAGGCACGCCTCGAAAGATCTTTCGATCAGCTGGAGTCAATATATGCCTGAGAAAAATAACCTCTCAAGGGAACTGCTCAGCGGTCGTGAGTACATAGGGGTTGAAAAGATAGATGGTCCGATCATCTTTGTTCGAAAGACCCACCCGGTCGGATACCGCGAGCTCGCCCAGTGCATTGATTCAAGCGGCAACATCAGGTTAGGCATCGTTCTGGAAACTTCGAACGACATGGTGGTTATCCAGGTTTTCGAGGGGACCTCGGGGTTAACATTGCCGGCTACGAGGATCCGTTTTTCTGGCCAGCCTCTCTCGATACCGGTTTCCAGGAGCATGCTGGGTCGTATCTTCAACGGTCTGGGAACACCCATTGACGGAGGCCCTCATCCGAAAGGGGAAGCTGAGCTCAATGTGAACGGAATGCCGATCAATCCAACTGCCCGGGAGTACCCGAGAGACTTCATTCAGACCGGCATTTCGGTGATCGATGGAATGAACACTCTCATCAGGGGACAGAAGCTTCCCATCTTTTCAGGAAACGGTCTTCCTCACAACGAGCTTGCGGCGCAGATCGCCCGGCAGGCAAAAATCAAAAACGAGGACACCGATTTTGCGGTAGTTTTTGCTGCGATGGGGGTGAAGCACGATGTGGCGCGATACTTCATCCGCTCATTTGAAGAGAGTGGGGTGCTCGGCAATGTGGCGCTGTTTCTCTCCCTCGCAGACGATCCGTCAATCGAGCGTTTGATCACCCCCCGCACCGCACTGACCCTTGCGGAGTACCTGGCGTATCATGAAAACATGCATGTACTCGTTGTAATGACCGATATGACTAACTACTGTGAATCCCTCAGGGAGATCTCCACGATCAGAGGGGAAATCCCCTCGCGAAAGGGGTACCCCGGTTATCTCTATTCGGATCTTGCCGAGATATATGAGCGATCTGGGATGGTGAAAGGGTGCGGCGGCTCGATCACCCTGATGCCTATTCTCACCATGCCCAACGACGACATCTCCCACCCGATTCCAGACCTCACCGGATACATCACCGAGGGACAGATCGTCTTTGAGCGGGAGATGTATGGAAGAGGCATATACCCTCCCATTGCCGGGTTGCCTTCCCTATCCAGGCTCATGAAGGATGGAATTGGCGAAGGAATGACCCGGGAGGACCATCCGCACCTCTCGAGTCAGCTCTTCGCAGCCTACAGCTATGTGAAGGATGTGAGAAACCTGGCTTCCGTCATCGGCGAGGAGGAGCTCACTCCTCTGGACCATACCTATCTCGAGTTCGGTGAAGATTTCGAGCGGAAGTTTGTCTCTCAGAGCATGAACGAGGACAGGGACATCGAGGCGACCCTGGAGCTCGGATGGGAGGTGCTCCGGCTTCTGCCTGTGGAGGAGCTGCACAGGCTCACAGAGGAGGAGATACAGAAGTACTATGGGATGTAGAGGGGAAGAGTGATGGCGATTTTACACTTTGCGCCCACAAAGACGAACCTTCTGAAGCTCAAGTCGGATTTGAAGTTTGCCCAGCTTGGATATGAGCTTCTGGACCAGAAGCGCAACATATTGATCATCGAGCTGCTCAACCTTGTTGATCAGACGGTTGATTTTCAAAACCGTGTCGAGGAAGCGCTCAATCAGGCCTACAAGACCCTGGAGGAGGCGGTACTCCAGATGGGGAAACTCAAAGTGCAGAACCTCGCTTCCGGGGTAAATATCCAGACCGACATCCGCATTGAGTCCAGAAGAGTCATGGGAGTCTCTCTTCCGGTGGTGGAGACGAACTTTATTGAGAAATCTCCGTACTTCAGTCCTTTGGGAACGAGTTTCTGGGTCGAAAGCTCCCTGGACGCATTCAAATCGGCGCTGAACCTCCTCGGAAAACTCGCTGAATTAAAGATATCGGTCCTCAGGCTCGCCGGCGAGGTTCGAAAGACCATAAGGAAAGTCAACGCTCTTGAAAAAATTGCGATTCCTGATTTCAAAGATACGCTCTCCTATATCGAGAGTCGCCTCGAGGAAAGCGAGCGGGATATGTTTGTACTGATGAAAATGGTGAAAGAGCGTCTGGAAGGAAAAAGGAAAAAGGAGACATCGTGAACAGGCTTATCAGGAAAATTCTCGTCTACATCGACGGAACTGAGCAGTCTATCACCGCGGCGCAGTACGCGATGTGCTTGAGCAGGTCTACAGGAGCCCAGCTTACTGCTTTCTATGTAATCAATACCAAGGCCCTCGACGAATTGTTGAAAGCGAGGATTTTTCTCAAAGAGGAGCAGGTCGAATACGGGCGGGATCTCGAAGAGGATGCCCAGCGCTACCTCAATCACGTGCAGGAGCTCGCGCGCAGCAAGGGAATATCCGTTGAGACCAGGAGCGCTATGGGAAATCCGAATCGAGAAATCGTAAAGATTGTCAGAGACGAAGCCTTCGATCTTCTGGTGGTTGGAGAACTCTCCCGCATTCGTTCTCGCCGTGACGAGTTTTTCGATGAGACGGAGCGGGCCATGCGGGCAGTACCCTGCTCGGTGCTCATCGTGAAAGACGAGGACAGGGTATGGGAGCTGTTTGAATCTCTCTGAGCTGAACGCGGGGCTGTGGTATTTTCACATTTCCGTTGAAAAAGCGATATATTATTCTCGTGGGGAAGGGAAAAAGGAGCACGGATATGATATCCGTGTATTCGAAGTGAAATTCGAAGGGGGACAGAATGGCACTTGTTGACCTGATATCACCCGAGGTGGTGAAGGTACCGCTTACCTCCAGAAACAAGCCCGAAGTGATACGGGAGCTGGTGCAGGTACTTAAAGACGCAGGAAAGATCAATGATACAGAGAATGTTCTTGATGCGATACACAGGCGGGAGGAGCTTGGAAGCACTGGACTCGAGCTGGGTATTGCGGTCCCTCATGCAAAATCTGAAGCAGTGAACAACCTTACTGTTGCAATTGGCATATCGCCCGAAGGTATCGATTTCAATGCGCTCGATAGAAAACCTTCCCATCTCTTCTTCCTGATGCTCGCACCACCGAGTCAATCCGGGCCGCACATCGAAGCGCTTGCGGAAATCGCAAAACTCTCCCGCTCCAGAGCCTTTTGCGATGCGCTTGTGCATGCACGAACTTCCCAGGAGGTCGTTGACCTGTTCAAGGGAGATGACTGAAAAAAACCGCAGTCCGATAGTAGGACTTTCCTTTTACCCGCAAATTGTTCCATCACCAGGCACTCCACCGTTCACCCCCAATGTGCCCTGCGCCGGACACCACGCTCGGTACTCTATCGAGCACCTGTCGGATACTCCATTGGTCGCTTGGATGTGCACTCGGCCGCACACCACGCTCGACACTCTGTCGAGCACCCGTTGGTCACTCCTTCGGGCACCTGTCGCTCCAGAGCTTCTGACCTACCTCCAGACTTGACTCCGTCAGCTGTTTGGCTTGATGATGACTTTCAGCGCTTCCCTGTTCCGTATGGCTTCTATCCCTTTGAAAAAATCCTCTATACCCAAAATGTGGGTGATGAGCGCTGAGCAGCTGATCTTCCCCGCGCTCAGCAGTTTGAGGGCATCATGATGGTTTGCGGGAGTCGAGTCCGATGCACCGAATACCGAAATCTGGTGGTAATGAATCAGGTTCACATCGGTCTCCACGATAGGGTTGTCCTTTGGAACGCTTGCAAAGAGGCTCACCCTCCCTGCTTTTGAAACGAGCTGGAAGGCAAGCTGTACGGCAGAGCGATCAGGAGCAGCGTTGAGCACCACATCCGCCCCCTCACCGTCTGTGAGCTCCCTGACCGCCTCAACAGGGTCGGTGTCACCGGAGCAGATCACGTGATCTATTTTGAACTTTTTTGCCATCTCGCTTCGCTTACTCGAGCGCTGTACGAGGATGGTCTTGAGTGCGCCCCGCGCCTTTGCGGTCTCAGCCTGAAGGAGCCCCAGCGGCCCGCCACCGATCACCACCACCCTGTCCGGGAACCCCACGCCAGCAATATTCTGGCTGTTGATCACGCACCCCAGCGGCTCGCTGAGTGCCCCATCGTCATCGGAGAGCGTGTCGGGAACTTGCATGAGGTTTCCGTGCTCTATACCCCGCGGGGGAACCTCGAGATATTCGGCGAAGGCACCGTTGATGAATGTGCCCACGGGAAGCTTGTTTTCGCAGAGATTGAAGAGGTTTCTTCTGCACATCCTGCAGTTCCCGCATGGAATGGTGGTCGCCATAGTGACGCGATCCCCAGATTTGAAACCCTCCACATTCCTCCCCGTCTCCTCGACTGATCCAACAAACTCATGCCCCAGTATCACAGGCGGCTTGATGCTCGCAATCCCGATACTGTAGGCTTTCACATCTGTACCGCAGATTGCACAGGAGTGTACTCTGACGATAAGTGAACCTTCGTTTGTCCTGGGTTTCGCAACTTCTCTGAGCTCGACTTTTCCAATCCCGCCGTATACGATCGCTTTCATCTGTTTACCTCTCATAAAAGAACTCCTGATCCCCGCCACAAGGAATGCATGTCAATTCTGCACAAATGTAGTAAAAATCATCACATATTTCAAGCGCGGGGAGTTTTTCACATATTCATTTTTCAAATATTTTACTATACTGGATACGTATTTCGCGGGAATAGGCATGGTGCACGAAATCGTTGAATCTCTCCTTCTCTTTCTCGAATCGATATGGTTCATCGGCCCACTCATCGGCGCATTGGGAGCGCTCATCATTCTCTGGCTGTTTCTGTACATCAGGAGGAGATGGGATAGCTACAGACGTGCAGTGAAGTGGTACCAGAAGGGACATCCGGCGCGGGCTCACATGCTGCTCAGGATTGCCCTCGAAAAAAACACGGGGAACAAACAGGCACTCCTGCTGAAATCGGATCTCGAATCCGAGACGGGCAAGTTTGCTGATGCGGAAAAGGGATACTTCAGGCTCATTGATCTCAAACAGCAGGGCGATGGGATCGACACCTTTGAAGTAAAGAAGAAACTCTTAAGACCTCTCTTGCAGCAGGAAAAGCTCTCAGATAGTTTCAGACTCTGTACAGATATCCTTTCTGTAGAGAAGTCAAATGCAGAGGCTCTTTACCACCTCGGGCTGATATATCTGGGCCAGCTCTACTATGCGGAAGCGCACAGGATTTTCTCTCTTTTACTTAAAAACAGGCCGCGTTTTTTTGATGCGCATTTTGTAGCGGCAGTGACAGCAGTGCAGCTCAGGAGGCTGGATGCTGCTATAGGCCACATTCAGATGGTTATCGATGAAGGTGGAGATTTTCTCGCCAGGCTAGTGCTCGCAAGCATTCATTTTTTCAAGGACAATGCACAGGCCTGTCTCATAGAGCTCAAATCCATCCCTGCTGTCAGGAGCTCTTTCGAGAAACCGGACCAGTATAGATATTTTCTCAAGCTTCAGGCCCTCTGTCACTATCTTCTGGAAGAATATCAGAGCGCATCTACACGGTTCGAAGAGGTATACGGTGCCTTAAGGGAAGGTCCCGGGAAACGGAAGGGGAGTACTGAAGGCAAGGCTGCCGTCATATACGACCAGTTCGGAAGGAGGGACAGGCTCGAAACTGATGCCCGAGAAGCGGAGGGGGCACCCGAGGATGCCATGGGTGGGGCAGCTTCAGAAACAGTCGATCCGGCCATTCAGCGCTACTATCGGTTGAAGGAAGTGGCAAGAGAGCACGGGAAGCGAGGCCAGCCGGCGGGTGGGGGATTGATTGGCTCAAACGCAATTCTGGATATCGAGGGGCTGACAGAGAAGACGTGGGTTGCCCTGGGCCTGGCATTTTCTCTCTTCCGGGAAAGGAAGCGGAAGGAGGCGCTCGAGTTACTCAGGGAGACCAGACGAACACACCCGGAACTGCTCGGACTCGGAAAGATCATCGATCTTGTGCAGGAGACCCTTGAGGAAGGGCAAAGAGACCGTAACGATGGAGCGTTTTCTGTGAGCGGCAGCACCCGGAAGATCGTGGAGAAGAAGAGGGGGAGGTTCGAACTCTGGGAATACATTGATGCCTGGACAAGGGGGTTGATACGGCCCTACCAGCTTGTGCAGATCTGTGGCTTCAGCTCGAAGAAACAGCTCAGCCACGGGCTATTGTTCGGCAAGGAGAGTCCCTATCACCTGCTTTTCAGGTAGGACTGTCAACCTGTTCCTTTTCGTCGATCAGATATTCCCGTTGATGATGTGTGAACCGTGTCGGGGAATCTGTTGCAGCGCGGGTATTTATTGAAGCGCCGTGTCTGTTTGCTCTTGACTTTTGCAGGGGCTCATTTTACATTAGAGGTGTTTCTGCGTTGGGGGATTGTGTAATGGTAGCACGGCAGACTCTGGATCTGCTTGTGAGGGTTCGAATCCTTCTCCCCCAGCACGTGGCGCTATCGTCTAGTGGTTAGGACGGGAGATTCTCAGTCTTCAAACCAGGGTTCGACTCCCTGTAGCGCTAAGGTGTGGTAACACAATATACAAAAAAAGGTGGCTGTTACCTTACAGCCACCTTTGTACTCTGTGGGGTTTATTACCACACCTTAGCGCTACGGGATTGAATAACAGAAAAACCTTGATCCTCCATTTGAAATATGACTTATCGGTTTACTTCAAAAGTCTCCCTCGAAAAGCCCTCTTTTATTCCTCTTATTCCAAGAAACAATTCGTGGTATAATAGCAGACAAAACAGAAAGGTGGTGTTTGGTCGACCCCCATCCCTTACGAAGAATAGCTCGTGAAAGCGGTGAAAAATATTAAGAGAGGCGGCAAAATGCATATTGAAGATAAGGCGATAGTGGAAGAAAAGACAAAATATCTTGTTGAAATGACTGCGAAATTTTGCCGAACGCACTTGAATAACGAGTACCAAGAATTAACAGAGAAGTTGATACGTAAATTGGCACGAAAGCGCCATGTTCCCTTCTTATCCGGGAAAATAGAGATTTGGGCTGCTGCAGTAATCTATGCGTTGGGGCAAATAAACTTTCTCTTCGACAAAAGCTTTCAACCCTATGTCACCGCTGACGAGATATGTAATTTCTTTGGGATGAAAAAAAGCAGTGTATCGCAAAAAGCAAAGGTTATAAGAGATATGTTGAAATTAAACTATTTTAATCCTGAATATTTAACACAGCAGATGAAAGATCAAAATCCTCTAAAGGATTTAGTAACAATAGATGGAATGGTAGTTCCGATAAGCAGTTTACCGCCTGAAATGCAAGAATATGTCAGACGAAAATTAAAGATATGAGTGCGGATACCTTCGCACAACAGCCTGTGTGTGGTCTTGACCACGCCGGACCCCTTTGGCAACATTATCGATAAACAGCATGGTCTCTTGCGAATGTTTTACAAAGTACTGCCATTGTGCTTGGCTTTACCTTATTTGGAAATGAAATAAATATGGGCTTTTTATTGAGGCATACGACCTGACGTCCATGTCAGGTCTACCGGTTACTAACTGCATGTTTTTGCCCCTCGGGCACGTCTTTTCCCTCTTCAATACTAAGGCCTCCTCTTTTTCTAAAAAATACTTCTCCTCCGAATAAAGATACAACCAGCCCAGTAGTGCTCCAGTTTATATAAGGCATAGGATTTTTGGAAAACCGTTTGCCCGTCTATAAACTGAGGGGAAAAAAGGCATTCAGGAGATACTACAGTTTAGTCTATTAAAGAACCTCAAATAACAATCGACAGAATAAATCACTCATGCTAATTTTCAATTGCGACCCTATAACCTTGACAGCTTATTAACGAATATTATTAGACCCGAAAGGGTCTAATAATAGAGTGATGTGAAGGTGAAGGGTCGCTTTTTTGCACCCGTCCCCACCGTTACTCAAA
>Ga0180437_10001445_pt1 | contig 40671 bp, 29 predicted proteins | sample SS_ome_4_FD_132410 | JGI IMG/M metagenome (GOLD analysis project Ga0180437, IMG submission 132410) | Hypersaline lake sediment archaeal communities from the Salton Sea, California, USA - SS_3_D_1 metaG | ecosystem: Environmental > Aquatic > Non-marine Saline and Alkaline > Hypersaline >...
ACTGGTCATCGGTTCCTGGAATATCAATGCGATGTTGTTGCCGCGTATTCGCCGCATTTGCCTTTCCGGTAAATCGGGCAGATTTTGGCCGTCGAAGGTGATTGTACCGCTGACAATCCTGCCGCCAGGTGCGGGCACAAGCCGCATAATTGAAAGTGCGGTAACGCTTTTCCCGCAGCCGCTTTCACCAACCAGAGCCAGTGTCCCGCCCTGCCGAATATCGAAGCTGACCTCCTGCACAGCCTTTGCCACACCTTCGGCAGTGGAAAAAAACGTCGAAAGATTCTTTACAGATAGCAGTGCGTTGTTGTTCTTCATAGTCCTGTTATGACCTATTCGATTTTCAACTTGGGGTCTAATGCATCTCGCAAAGCGTCACCGAAAATATTTAAAGCAAGCGAAATAATAAATATGGCCACCGTAGCAGCAGTCATTTCCCACCAATACCCTTTTGTCAAGTCAAGTCGTGCGCTGTCAATCATCGTACCCCAGCTCGGTTCGCCTTTTACTCCAAGACCAAGGAAACTAAGAATAACTTCAGCCTGTACGAAACTTACGAAACGCAGTGAAAAATTGATGATTACAATATGAACAACATTCGGCATAAGGTGTTTGGAGATTATTGTTGCGTTACTGCAGCCATAAGATTTAGCCGCCAATACGTATTCTCTGTCTTTGTGTTTTATAACTTCGCCTCGGATAAGACGACATATTCCGACCCAGCTTGTAAGCCCCATAGCTAAATAAACAGAGGTTATGCCGGTTAATTTCAAAACACCCATATTGGCCCATTCCAGATTAATTGACTTATCTTTTAAGACAAGGGCAAATGCTAATATCAAAAGAATATATGGAATAGATGCCAGAGTCGTATAAACCCAGACAATTATTTCGTCTGTTATTCCTCTGAAATACCCCGCGATAGCACCGAGAGGAACACCGATTGCCACGCTGATTGCAGAGGCGAAAAAAGCAACTGTGAGTGAAATCCTGGCTCCGTAAAGTGTTTTTCTCAATACAGAGCGACCAAGAAAATCCGTCCCGAAAGGATGTGACCACGTCGGCGCCTGGTACTCTTTTGCTACCTGTTCGTTCCAGTCGAGCGGCGATAGCTGCCAGTCCGCAAATTCAGCAACATAGACGAAAACAGCCAGCACGACATAGAGACCTATGATTACCAATGAGACCATTGCAAGTTTATGCCTTTTCAGACGATTCCATGCGTCCTTCCAGAGACTTATTCCTTTGACTCTCTTTGTGTTTTCAGCAGCACTTTTTTTATTCAAGGGTAATCCTCGGGTCAACAAACCCATAGCAGATATCCGTAATGAGATTGAAAACGATAAATAAAATTGCACCGATGTAAGTCATAGCATTTATAACCTGAAAATCCCGGGCTGAAATAGCCTCGACTATTAAATAACCCAGGCCGGGAATCCCAAAAAATCTCTCAAGAAGCAAAGAGCCTACAAACAAAAACGGTATAGCCAGAACGACACGTGTAATAATCGGAATCATTGCATTTTTAAGTACGTGTTTGAAAAGCACTTTTCCGGTGCTTAAACCTTTTGCGAACGCAGTTCTGACATAGTCATTACGCAGCTCGTCAAGCATAACGGTTCTGTAAAAACGCAGGTTTGCCCCCAGCCCTGCAACAATCCCAATCAGAACAGGAAGCGTAACATATTGGATAACAGATAAATCAGGCCAATAGAAAACCGGAAACATCCCCCATTTGTATGCGAGAAAATACTGACCGAACAATATGAAACTGAGAAACGGAACGCTCATCCCGGCTATACAAATAACGACGACCACCACATCGAACCACGTACCGCGAGAAAAAGCCACAACCAGTGACAGACTTACAGAAATGAACAATGTCCCAATGAACATCGGCACTGTCAATGAAAGAGACGGCAAAATCCCTCTTTTGATTTTATCCATTACCAGCTCACGGTCATTCCATGACCGTCCGAAATCAAAAGTGACAGCGTTCCCCAGATGCTCCAGGAACTGCGAGTCCAGGGATAAAAACAGCGGCTTGTCCCACCCGTATTCCTTCCTTATCTCTTCTCTGGTTTCTTTAGAAGCGGCTTTGCCGGCGAGCATATCGGACACATCGCCGCCGACAACGTTGAACAAAATAAAAGTTATAAGAAGAACACCAAAGATAATCGGAATGGTATAGAGCAATCTTCGTATTATATAAGTAAGCATTTTACCTATCTAAAAACCCTTCTTGTACTGCTGACGTTCACAAACATCTATAGCGCGATACTTACTAAGCCCATAACCGAAAGCATGGGGCTTATAGTTACGCACCCAATCGTGGTACAATACATAAGCGACTCCGTGCATCAGAAATGCAGCAGGGCAATCCTCGACCACAATTTGCTGGGCCTTGCGATACAGAGCCTCTCGCTGCAGGCTATCGGGCATTATAGCCGCCTTTTCATATATTTTGTCAAACTTCTCATTCGAATAATTAAAATTGTTGGGGCCGGGCGATTTGTTTTTACTGTAGAATAACTGCAAAAAATTTTCAGTATCGGGATAATCCGCCACCCATCCGAGCATGAACATCTGAGTGCTCTTTGTCTTCACCCTTTCCAGAAAGGTCGGCCAATCCATATAATCCATCTCCACCTTAAGACCGACCTTCTCGAAACACCTTTGAAGAAATTGGCCTCTTTGTCTGAATACGACGTCTGTACCGGGCATTGACAGGGTAAGCTCAGGCAGAGAACCGCCCTGAAACTCCCTCGCTTTTCTGACAAATTCCATGGCTTTGACAGTATCATAATCCTGCGAAAACATCTTTATATTCGGGTCATAGGCCTTCATAAGCGGGGGAATAAAACCGTAAGCTTTTTCGCCTCGGTCGTTTGTGAACAATTCAATATATTTTCTGCGGTCGATTGCATAGCTGACAGCCTTTCGCAAAGCTTTATTATTGCCCAGTACTTCATCTTCCATATTAAAACCTATCCAGTAAGTACTGGGGTCTCTGAAACTTTTCAAATTTATATTTAACTGCTGCATCTTACCTGTCAAGCCGCCTCTCTGGTCTATAGCTTCCCTGAAATTATCTTTGGGAATTCCCGAGGCGTCAATTTTGCCTTTAAGAAATAAAAACCATCTGGGCGGGTCTTCCTGTACCACCATCATCAGTATTTTATCCACCAGCGGCAATGTTTCGCCGGCATTAAACAGAAGACTTTCACCCGAATCGCCGGATTCACCTTCGCAAGGATACAGTTCGATTCTGAATCCCGGATTCTTAACCAGCTCCACATAGCTGCCGCGATTCCATTTGTTAAGCTTAAAAGGACCGGTGCCTACCGGATTGTTTATAATCTCTCTGCCGTAATAATCGACTGCTTCTTTCGCAATCGGTGCGGTCGGCAAATGGGCGAGAAGATATACAATCTGGGGCCATGGCTGCTTGAGCTTTATGACTAATGTGTAATCGTCCGGAGCTTTTAACCCTTCTACAGGCCGGGAATAATCCACGTCCGAAGGCTTTTCACAGGATTTAGTGTATTCCCTGAACTCGTCCAGCCCGACAATTTTATTATCGAAAATCCACCAGTTCCTGCTGAGATATTTAACGTTGGCGATTCTTTTCCAGGCAAAAATAAAATCCTGCGCTTTTAACAGCCGCCCTTTTTCTTGCTCAAAACATGGGGCATCGGTAAAATATACCCCCCTCTTAATTTTAACAGTGTAAGTCAGACCATCATCGCTTACTTGTGGCATCCCATCGGCAAGTTGCGGAACAAGCTGATAAGGTCGTTTCAAATAATGATACTGATATAAACATTCGAATAGCTGACTTGCAACCAACGACGATGTAACATCGCTGATGTCCCCGGGGTCGAGGCTGCGGATTTTAGAGACCAGGGCGGTATATAAAGTAACTTCATTGCTGTCATTCGCCGTCGGGCTATTATTGCAGCCGCAAAAGATTAGCAGTATGATAATTATAAAGGTGGTGCTGACCCGGCTCAATACGGCCGCTCTGGAAAATTTGGTTATCGCAGTAACATCGTCAAACAGGCCCATATCTTTTTCATTGCCCAGATGGTTTCGGCGGCAGTTCCGGGGGAGCTGTGCCTGTCCCGTTGCTGTCTTTTTCGCCGTAGTCAAAACCAAGCTTCGCCGGCACCTTTCCAGCTTTATTTTCCGTCCCGAGCAGCTCATCGTGCTGCTGCACCAGCGTTTTGTAGTCGCCGTTACCCACTGCTTTTCTTATTATTAATTGCGGGGCCTTCAAAACCATACCTATGCAGGACCGCTCGGTCTCCACAAGAACCGAAGCGAGCTGCTGTTTTTGGCTTTCACTCAAAAAGTCCCCGCCGCGAAGATGACGAATGTATTTCTGCATTGCGTATGAATAGAGCAGACCGAAACGCCTGCCAAGGGCCGGTGCATCATTGCTCTTTTCTACAGCCAGCTCGCACAAGGCCTTGAGTATCGTCGCATCCAGCAGCATATCATCAACAGTCCATATCTCATACTTTTTTATCCGCATATCCGCTATGCCAATCAGCAACCGAGTTGCCTGCGGCATTTTCACCGAAGCTGCAAAATCTGTAATGAGCTCCAGCTCCTGGGCACTGGCATCGTCAATCAGCTCCCGGAGTTTTTGCACAATCAGGACGCCGGGCTGGACTGTGTCTGCTTTGCCGGAATTTATCTGCTCGATAACACGACTGTTCGTAACAGCATGGATAGCCCTGTATCTTACGACTTTGTTTCGGCTGTTCGTTCTCTCCAGTGCAAGACCGGAAAGTTGCGGATAACCAAGCTCATCAATAAGCATTAACAGATTGGTTGTTACCCTGAATGACCGCAGCGAGGAGCTAAGACTTTCTGCTTCGGCGAGAGCGGCTGAGATATGCCTTTGTGCCGACACGGTAAATTGTTCGGAATACTGAATCTGTGCGCTCTTGCGATTGGACTTTCGGCGGACAACTATTGTTTGGCGAATGTCAGAAATGGAGCTAAAATCAGCAGTATTGACTAACTCGGAGACAGCCCCGGCGATAAAACCCTCGATAATCTCCATATCCTGCTGATTAAGAACACTCTTGTCGCGGACCCTGTCGAGCCGGCGGGTTTCAATCGCTGCAACTTCGCCCGAAACCATCCAGACCGAAAAAACCAGAAGTATGGCCAAAATTACATGCTTAGCCTTCATCAACCATCCCTTAAAATAACTGCTTTCCAGATTATCGCTATCTTCTCCAGATTAACTTTCACAATTGTCCCTGTCAAGGCAATTCCCGCCCAGCCGCCGCTTATAGCAATCAGGCAGGGATTGTTGTATATTAAGTTTACACTTTCAATAGACGATAAAAACAATTACTATTGACTACCTGAATACAGACTCAGTCATACTTATCGGGTTTTGACAGGCGAACAGTTTAGTCTGGTTATATTTATATTAGTAGGAATCAATTAATATGGCTGTCGGCGAGACATATATCGGGCCAAAAAGACTGACCGGCAACATTCGATATGCCGGATGGTGGAGATTCTCTGTAGTCCTGCCTGTGATATTTTTGCTTATGCAGATTTTCGCAGGTGGATGCACCAAACCTGCCGCAACATTAGAAAAGACAGAGGCAGTCCCCGGAACTGTCGAACCAAACCAAATCACCACCACCGCAAGTGAACCAAACAAGTCTGGAGCAGATAAACACGACATTATTAGCCGGGAGCCGAACGAGCCACAGCCGACGGCACCAGAAGCTGAATCCGCCGGGCCGAATACAATTGCAGAGCCGAACGTGGTTAAAGCTGCCGATGAGGAACCCAAGGCAGAGCAGATTACCGCTGTCGAACCCAATGAAAAAAAGCCTGGAGCCGAAATTGATTTTAATGACAAATTTGCCCCATTCCTCGCCCGGTATGTCAATGCCGATGGAATGATAAACTACACCTCTCTGCGAAGGCACAGGGTTGAATTGTTCCGGGTACTGAATGATTTCGAGCAGCTCGAACGAAAAGATTACGACAAATGGCCCAAAGCAGACAAAATCGCACTCTGGATAAATGCATATAACCTCCAGATGATGCGTATAATAGTTGAAAACTACCCCATAGAAGGCAGCAGGTGGCTCACTCCTTTCCTCGGACCAGACAGTATCAGGCATATCAGCGGGATATGGACCGATTACAAATTCACGATAATGGACGAGGAATTCACGATATCGAAACTGGACAAACAAGTGCTCCGCCGCAGCTTCGATGAGCCGAGGGCTTTCTTTGGTCTCTGCCATGCCACAATGTCCAGCCCGCCGTTAAAACAGCAGCCTTACAGCGGCCGCACCCTCGATAAGCAACTCGACCGGCAGATTCGCACCTACCTTGCAAGCCCAAGGGGATTCAGAATAGACCGTGAAGAAAAAATTGTCTATCTCTCCGCCATACTCGAATCAGGCTGGTTTGGAAAAGAATTTATCAGTAAATACGGCACGGATAAGAAATTCAAGGACCAGGAAGCCCCGGTGCGGGCGGTTTTGAACTTTATCTGTAATTACATCGACAGCTCGGACGTCAACTTCCTTCAGAGACAAACATATAAGGTAGATTTTATGACCTTCAACTGGACGCTCAATGACAGCTCACGAGACCTTTAACCACCCCTCTGCAATTTTGCGAACCTCATACTTTTTGGTTTGACTAAACCTGCACCGCTTTATATCCTGAACAGTTTAGTTTTACTTCAGCATTGAAAACAATCAAAAAAGAAAGGATATCTGGAAAATGACAAAAAGCACAACGACTGCCGGAACAGACAACAACGCCGAGAAAATTCTTTTCAGCAGTGAATCAGTTACGACGGGGCATCCGGATAAAGTGGCGGACCGTATCTCCGATTCCATTCTTGATGCGATGTTAGAGCAGGACCCAAACAGCCGGGTCGCCTGCGAGACAATGGTGACTACCGGGCTGGTTATTGTAGCTGGCGAAATTACCACAAAAGCAATCGTTGACATTCCTTCCGTTGTAAGAGAAACCATCAAAAAAATCGGATATACCGATCCCGATATGGGCTTTGACTACGAAAACTGTGCGGTGATGGTAGCACTGGACAAGCAAAGTCCGGATATTTCACAGGGAGTAACCGAGGGACGCGGCCTGCATAAAGAGCAAGGCGCCGGCGACCAGGGACTTATGTTCGGATATGCCTGCAGAGAAACCCCCGCTCTTATGCCGATGCCTATACAGTTAGCACATAAATTAACCCTGAAACTTGAAAAACTACGGCAGAAAAACAGCCTGCCGTGGCTTCGACCGGACGGAAAAAGCCAGGTCACAGTGGAGTATAAAGGCGGCAAACCGAAGCGAATTCACACCGTCGTTATAAGCACACAGCACGCACCGGGTATTCGTTACAACACACTTCGAAAACAAATCATTGAAAAGGTCATCAAACCGGTACTCCCGAAAAAGCTCATCGACAACAAGACCATTTATCACATTAACCCCACCGGGCGATTTATCACGGGCAGTCCAAAAGGAGATTGCGGACTTACCGGCAGGAAAATCATTGTGGATACTTACGGCGGAAGAGGAAGCCACGGCGGCGGGGCATTCAGCGGCAAAGACCCTTCTAAAGTCGATAGAACAGCCAGCTATATGGCCAGGTACATTGCAAAAAACATAGTTGCTGCAAGACTCGCCGAAAACTGTGAAGTCCAGCTTGCATACGCCATCGGGCTGGCAAAGCCTGTCTCAGTGCTCATCAACACGGCAGATACGGCAAAAATCACTGAGGAAAGCTTAATCAAAATTGTCAGGGATATATTCCCATTAACTCCAAAGGCAATGATTAACCATCTTAAGCTTGCCAGGCCTGTTTACGCTGAAACTTCGCACGGCGGGCATTTCGGCAGAAGAGGCAGGAACTTCACCTGGGAAAAAACCGATATGGTCGATAAATTGAAGAAGGCGGCCTCGTGCCACGTAGCGGGTACTTCGCAGAGTAGAAAAAGCTAAAGCAGCTCATTACCCTTACAAAGCGTCTGTTTTGTGCAGTTTCACACGGCAATGAACACCAATAACCGAAAATACAGGATTTTTCTCAGTGCCGCCGAACCCAGTGCAGACGCACACTGTGCGGGCTTGATAACTTCATTGAAAAAACTGACCGGGCAGGTCGAATTCGTAGGCGTGGGCGGGGCAAAAATGGCTGCGGAGGGATGCAGCCTGCTGGAAACTACCGCCGAAAACGGCGCTATGCTCTACAACGCATTCTCTCGGACATACTATTTCTATAAGCTCATTCGGCGTATCAGGTATTATCTAAACCAGACCGAAATCGATATGGTGGTGGTGTGCGATTCACCGGCCTTCAATTTTCACATAGCCAAAGCAGCGAAGAAAGCCGGTATAAAAACTGTCTTTTACGTAGCTCCGCAACTCTGGGCATGGGGAGCGTGGCGTATCGGGAAACTGCGAAAATGCTGCGACAAACTGATGTGCCTGTTTCCGTTCGAGCAGGACTGGTTTCGCAGCAGAGGCGTTGAGACGGCCTTCACAGGCAATCCACTGCTGGACGAGATGCAGAAAAACAAACCGGGCAGCAAAAATTATTCGCATTTCGACGCACAACACGCCAGGATTGCTCTCATACCTGGCTCGCGCAATGCTGAAATAAAAACGCTGTGGCCCGCTATGCAGAAAACAGCCCTGAGATTGAAAAAACAGTTCAAAAATATTACGTTTACCGCTGCTGCAGTCAATGAACAAACAAAGCAGATACTAAGAAACAGCCAGGCGCAACACTTCCGGTGCGATTACATAACGGGCTCGCTATGTGAAGCTGCGGTTCAAGCGGATTTTTCTATCGTCGCAAGCGGCAGTGCCACACTGCAGGTAGCCTCGGCCGGCTGCCCAATGGTCATAATCTATCAATCCAGCAGGCTCTTGTGGCATCTGCTCGGAAAATGGATAATCAAAACTGAATACCTTTCTCTCGTAAATATTCTCGCAGACAACGAACTGGTGCCGGAATATATGCCGTATTTCTCTTCGACAAAACCGATTGCGGATGAAATTGCAGGGCTGCTGAACGACACCGAAAAACTACAGGACACAAGCAAAAAGCTGACTGCAATTACCGAACCGCTTATGAGATTTAACGCATCAGAAAAAGCGGCGAGGGAGCTTATCACGCTTCTGGAATAAGGACTACCCTGCCGAGACGGGCTTTTAGCACTGCCGGTGCGGAAAACAGTTGCAATTTCAGGCCGGCACAGGTAGGATTTGTCCGTAACATACTTTCGACAGAGGCTTCGGATATGAAAAGCGGCAAAAAAGCTGATAAAAAGGCCAATTATGCGGCCAGGGACTTCGTAGCTGAGCTCAGCAAGGAAAGCAAAATGCTCGTGGCCCTCAAGGCTCAGTTGTACGAAGGCTCATGGGAACCGATGCTGGAAGACCTTCACAGCCGCTTAGCGGGGAAACCCTATATTTTCAAACTTGTAAATCGAATAGAAGAGGACATCGAGCGTATCGAACAGATGAGAAATTTCGAGATTAATCACAATATCGACCTGGCCGATTATCTCGATTATCCTTAAACACGGCGGGATCGAGAGGGTGTTTTTCATTAGCGTTCAAAAATTCGAGAGGCCCACAAATGTATAAAATGTACAAATGGATTTTAGTGACAGGTCTTCTTGCCCAATTACTGCTGTTCAGTAAGGCGGCTTCGGCGAACTCATCCGAGGATGGTCCCGCTGCCGGCCGAGATTACAGGCTGGTATCAAAACAGCTCCTGAAAGCCGCTGGTTTGAAGCTTGACTGGCAAACCAATCTGGCATTGGTCAAAAAAGGCGAATACCTCGACAAACTTATGCTTGTTGACGGGCGCATTTATGCACTTTCCAGCAAGAACTATCTCGTCTCTCTGGATGCTGAAAAAGGCAATGTTGTTTTCAGCCGCGATTTTGCCGCTGAGAATATCCCGGTAATCGGGATTAAAAAATACAACAGCCCGTCCACAAATACGAACGGAGGAAAGGATTTGCTTTATTCGGTAATTGGTAACGAGCTTACAGAAATTAACACCAATCTTGGAACAGAAATAAAAGCTGTGCCACTGAGCTGGGAGGTGGTATGCCCGCCGGAGCGAAACAAACAGTTCTACTATATCAGCGGCGTCGATAAAAGACTCCACGCACTGCAGGCAGATAATAAAGTGAGAATGTTCGACGTAGCCGCCGACAACGATTCCAGGATTGTCTCTGTTATAGCAGACGACGAATTTGTCGTTTTTGGCACCGAGCTTGGCAATATTATAAGCATTGAGCCGGACAACCCGACAAAACTCTGGCAATTCGATATGTATGGTCCGCTCGCAGGAAATATTGTCCGGCGCGGTAATGCGCTTTTTATGGCCAGCGCAGACACAAACATCTACAAGATTGATATCACAACAAAGCAGCTCATCTGGCGATATCAAAGCCGGGCCCTGCTCAAAGACGGCCCACAGGTTACCGGCTCAACAGTCTATCAGCACGTTCCCAATAAAGGAATGGTTGCCATCGACATCGATTCCGGCTCATCGAAATGGCGGCTTGAAAACGGGCTGGATTTGCTCGCAGAATCACAAAACAAAGCTTACATCTACGCACCGCCGGGAAAACTGGTGGTTATGGATAACGAAAAGGGCAAACAGCTTTACTCGATGAATTTTGCCGGCGTTACAAAGTATGTCTGTAATCAGGATAACCGCAGAATATACATAGCCGATGACAGCGGGCGGGTGGCCTGTATTGAACCTGCCGAATAAACAAGCTGGTACGTGCTCCGGCACGGCTGGAAAAGCACCAGTTAAAAAATCTTACAGCAAATCATAAAAACAGGAGGAAGTTCCCAAATGGATTTGAAAATCAGAACGGCGCTCATCAGTGTTTCAAACAAGGAAAGAGTAGTCGAGTTCGGCAAAAAGTTAAAACAGATGGGTATTAAGATTATAAGCACAGGCGGAACAGCAGAAACACTGAGAAAAGCCGGCCTCGATGTAATCGGCATCGAATCGGTAACCGGTTTCGACGAAATGATGGACGGAAGGGTAAAAACACTGCACCCTAAAATCCACGGCGCCCTGCTTGGGCTGCGAGACAAACAGCAACACCTCGATGCTATGAAACAGCATGATATAACACCAATAGACCTCGTCTGCGTGAATCTCTATCCCTTCGAGCAGACCGTCGCAAAGGACGATTGCAGCCTCGAAGAAGCAATCGAAAACATAGACATCGGCGGACCGAGCATGATTCGCTCGGCGGCAAAAAACAATAAGTTCGTAACAGTGGTAACCGACCCCGCCCAGTACGATTCCGTAATAGCCGAAATGGAAAAGAACAACGGTATGGTAAGCGACGAACTGAGAAGCGAACTCGCACTTGAGGCATTCAGCCTTACCGCAGGTTACGACGCCGCTATTACTGACTACCTTAATACAAAAACCGAAAAACTGTACCCGGAACGCCTATGCATAAGCCTGCGAAAGGCCCTCTCACTTCGTTACGGGGAAAATCCACATCAAAGCGGGGCCTTTTACCGCCTGGCAAATAAAACGGAAAGCTCAGCGAGCACCGCACGCCTCCTCCAGGGAGGAAAGGAGATCAGCTTTAATAACCTCCTCGATACAAATGCCGCTTTCGAGCTGGTAAAGGAATTCGACGAACCCGCAGCCGTAGTTGTCAAACATCTCAATCCCTGTGGATGTGCCGTCGATAATGACATCTGCGAGGCATACAGAAAAGCCTACGAAGGCGATGTGGTAAGTGCCTTTGGCAGCATAGTAGCTCTAAACCGGCAGGTCGATGATAAACTGGCTGAGACGATTATGCAGTCATACAGCAGATTCGGCAGAGCCAAAGGAGCGTCAGGATTCTTCGCAGAGGTAATCATCGCTCCGGGCTTCGACGATGACGCCGTAGAGCTGATTCGAACGATGAAGGCCTGGGGACAGAGAGTCCGATTGATGGAGGCAAGACAACTGGAGAAAAACAAAATCGACCGCAGCGAGTATGACGTCCGCTGCGTAGTAGGCGGCCTCTTACTGCAGCAGCGGGACCTGGCGGGCTGGCAGCCGGATAAGCTGACTTACCCGACGAAAAAGACACCAACCGACGAGCAAATGACCGATTTGCAGATAGCCTGGCTGGCGGCCAAGTACGCAAAGAGCAATACTATCGTCGTGGCAAAAGAACGAAGAGTCATTGGCGTCGGAGCAGGCCAGATGAACCGCGTCGAATCAGGCCTTATCGCCTTCAAGCACGCCGGCGAACAGACAAAAGGGGCTGTCTTAGCTTCGGACGCATTTTTCCCGTTCCCGGACAACATAGAAAATGCGGCAAAGGCGGGCATAGCTGCCATAGCTCAGCCGGGCGGTTCAAAAAAAGACGACCAGGTCATAGCAGCCGCCGATGAAAACAATATCGCTATGGTATTTACCGGAAAACGCCACTTCAGGCACTGACAGGGCTGCATTAAACTTTGATTAGTCTCAACTCTTGCACTCGAGTTTCTCTTTTGTCTCGACCATTGCTATTGCGGTCTTTATGGCTTCGGCCATACTGGTCGGATTGGCAAGGTTCTTGCCGACGATGTCGAAGGCTGTCCCGTGGGCCGGCGAGGTGCGAATGACAGGAATGCCTATAGTAACATTCACCGCCGTCTCGAAAGCCAAAAGCTTGACCGGTATCATAGCCTGGTCGTGGTACATAGCAACAACTCCGTCAAACTTACCGCTTAAAGCCCTTAAAAACAGCGTGTCGGCTGGAAAGGGACCTTCGCAGTTGATGCCCTGCTCCTGCGCCAAAACAATAGCAGGCGAAATGATACGCTCCTCTTCATCGCCGAAATGGCTGTCCTGACCGCCGTGCGGATTCAGAGCGGCAACGCCAATCCTCGGATTTTGAATATCGAAGTACTGCTGCAAAGCGGTATTGAGCAAATCTATAGGCTCGAAGACACAGCCGATGGTGAATTTGTTTCTGATGTCGGAGATTGGCAGATGAATCGTTGCCAGAGCGACCTTCAGCGGCCCTGCTATGAACATCATCGCCTTGCGGTGGGATTTGCACTTATCGGCGAACATCTCGGTATGGCCAGGCCAGCGCACATCCGCCAGCTTCCAGCTCGTCTTGCTGATGGGCGCAGTTACCACGGCATCAATGATACCGGCCTTCGCCGCCTCGATAGCATCGAGAACAAATTTAATCGATGCCTCGCCGCCGACCCTGCTCGACCCTTTAATCCACGTCTCAAAAACGAACTCATCGTAGTCGGCAACTACTACCTTGCAGGGCGTTTCGCGGCTGATTTTCTCATGCCGGCATCGGCCCCAGAAAGGCTCAATCTCCGAACAATCAGCGGCATACCGAAGCTGTTCATCCATACCGAAAACGATGAACCTGGCGGCCTTACGAATTGCCGGGGCCGCCAGTGCCTTTACAATCACCTCCGCTCCTATCCCGGCAGGCTCACCCATTGTAACCCCGATAACCGGCTGATTACTAATCGAGTTGTTGCTTTGAGAAGGCTTCATAATTAGAGCTTTTACGCTGTCAGTATCTATCATCGAAACAATCATTTAAACACAATTTTTCAACTTTGCAAAACTTTAGTTACGAATTGTCTAATTTCCAAGCCCAGACCGGAAGGGAGAGAACAAGAACTTAACACCGGAGTCAAACGTCCAATTTGCAAACGAGCACTGTAAAATACGCCGTTCAGGATTCAGCGACAGCCATTCCTTCTTTCGCTTTTTCAATCCAGTCCGGCTGAGATAAAAATGTTACCAGCTTGTCAAATTCAGCTTTTAACCCCTCCAGCAGGCCCCTGGCATTCTCCACGTCATTTTCTTTGCCGGCACACTCCATTTCAGAGGCAATATCAGACAACCGGTCCGCACCTAAATTCCTCCCGGCTCCTTTTATAGCGTGACCATGCCACCGAATTGAATCACTGTCCCCGGACTTCACCGCTTCGCAAAGGCCCTCTAAATGCTCCCGGTTGTCGGCAATGTACACCGGCATAATCGCCTTTATTTCTTCTTCGTCTTCCAGAATATTGCTCAGCTTGTCCCAGTTAATTATATTACCGCCCATTTTGATATCCCCCTGCGCCGCCTCGGATTGTGCTGACTCGTCCACCACGCCTGCCGGCCGCCTTTGCTCCCGTGAGCTTGACGGCAAATATTTTTTCAGTATCTCATCGAGCTTTTCGCCATCGATAGGCTTTTGCAGATATCCATCGCATACGGCTTTGCTGTATTTGACATCGTCACCTTTCATAACACTGGCAGTTAAGGCAATTATCGGCGTTGTTATCCCATTAGCTCTTAAAGCCTTCGCAGCTTCATAGCCGTCCATCTTCGGCATCTGAATATCCATCAATATTATATCAAAACACTGTGTCAGAGCCTTCTGCAAAGCCTCCCTGCCGTCTCCTGCAATAGTTACCTTAAGCCCCATCTTGCCAAGCAGCAACCTCATCAGTATCTGGTTGGTCCTGACGTCTTCTGCGACTAAGACATTACCGCTAAAGGTCCTCTTGACCATCTTGTCTGAACTATCTTGCCAATGCCCGGCAATATTGTTTCTGTCCATGAACGGCTGACTGCTTATATCCACACCGGCCGGTATTACCAGAGAGAAAACAGAGCCTTTACCAACCTGGCTGGTTAAAGTAAGCTCTCCACCGAGAAGTCCTGCCAACTGTTTTGTAATAGCAAGCCCAAGACCTGTCCCGCCGTATTTACGGGTCGTACCGCCATCTGCCTGAGTAAAGGATTCGAATATCACCTCCTGCTTATCTTCCGCAATACCTGTCCCTGTATCTTCGATGTCAAAACGAATAAAGGGCTTATCTTGCCGTTCTTCTAAGGAAACATTTAGATGCACGTACCCTTTTGCGGTAAATTTAACAGCATTGCCTATAAGATTGACTAAGCACTGGTTTATACGCATTGGGTCACTTTTTATTTTAGCCGGCAGGCCGTTGCTCTCGATAATCTCAAATTCAATCCCTTTTCCCTTTGCCCTGAATTTCATCATAGATTCAATGAAGTTAAGAATCTTCGCCAATGAGAACTCGATTGTTTCAACATCCAGTTGGCCGGCCTCTATCTTGGAAAAATCCAGGATGTCGTTAATAAGCCTCAGCAGGTTATACCCCGATTCCCTGATAGTATTAACTTCCTGTTTTTGTTCATTGGTCAGCTCTTCATCTGCCAGCAAATCACTTAATCCGATAATCGCATTCATCGGCGTGCGAATCTCATGACTCATATTAGCCAGAAACCGGCTCTTGGCAATGTCTGCTGATTCAGCCTGGCATTTAGCTTTTTCCAGCTTCTCCATTATATTCAACGTCGCACGTCTTGCTGCTTTTAGTTCTTCCATTTGCCGGGCCTGCTGTTTCTCCGCTTGCTTCCGCTTGGTGATGTCCTGCACGAAACCTGCGATAGCATACGGCGCTCCCTGCTCATCTTTTAGCAGGGTGACATTCATCATGGTTGTGAACGTTGTTCCGTCTTTGTGCATGTGCCCGACTTCACCAAGGTTGTAACCATATTGTTTGACCTTATCATTGAAAGGAATCACGTCCGACTTCAACTGCTGGTCGGTGTGGAAAATATTCAGATTTCTGCCCACCAGTTCGTCACCGCTGTCATATCCATGCATCGCGGCCCACGACTGGTTGACGTACTGCAAATTACCCTCAAGATCTACAACAGCGATACCTTCAACGGCCTGTTCTGTTACGACTGCCAGTTGACGTGCATCTTTCTCCATCTGCTTGCGCTCGGTGATGTCCTCTGCTGAAAACAGCACACCGGCTATCCGGCCGTCTGAGTCTCTAACCACCGTGTTATGAAAAGCAAACTGCCTTTCTTCTCCGTCTTTTGTTAATAACGGATTCTCGTAGTATTCAACCGGCTCAATCTCACCAGCCATTAACTTACCAAAAACGCCACTGACCTCTTCTCTTACTCTTTGAGGAACCAGAACCTCAAACCAGTTCTTCCCTCTAAGCTCTTCTTCTTTGTAGCCTAAAGTTTCGCAGCCCTTCTTGTTAATCCTGACTATCCTCTCGTCGGCATTCACTGCCACAAGCCCAACTTCTGCTATATCAAAATACTGTTCCGCCCGCTTGCTCTCGGTCTTTATCGCTGCCTCGGCCTGCTTACGCTCGGCAACCTCAGATTCTAATCGTTGATTGGCTGCTTCCAATTTTCTTTGTATCCATTTACGTTCGAAGAGATGACTCCGCATTTGTAACATTGCTATCAAACTGAAAATTGCCAGCGAAACTATAAAAGCAACAAATACAACAGCCGCAAATACTATGTTGCGATTGCTCCTGCAGCTATCTACTATATGCCTTTGAAGCCCGGCGATATATTGCTCCATACCTCCGCTATACAAACGCTTTTGCTTTTCATACTCCCTGCTGTATAATAATTTGTTAGCAGCCTGTAGATTCCCCTGACGCACCAAATCGAAGGACTGGTTTTCCATTGCGACAAGCTTGATATTGGCAGCATCAGTTTGCTGAGCTGCCTGTCGCATAAAATCTCTGGGAGCTAATCTTTTGACTTCCTTGATAGCTTCATCCAATCGAGGTTCGAATCTCCTGTAACGCTCTTGCCACTTTAATTCACCGGTAGCTGCCGTCATGCGAGCCGACATCGTAAGGACTTCGTCAAAATGTGTAATAATACCGTTTAACTCGATTATTCTGTGATGTTGTGAATCATCAGCCTCAAAATGCTTATACAAGTTAAAGGTGTGCCAGCCGCCGATAAGTACTATTATCGCAAACGCTATAAACAATAAAAACAGCACCCTTTTCGTAAGAAATCTTGCAGGCACCTGCTTTTTATAATCTCCTGCGCAACCATCTCTTTTCCTGCTTGTGTTATATTTATTCACTTTCATAGAGCTCTGTACCTGTTTTTAACTTTAGTATCTCAACAGCAGCCCGCTTAAACCCTGCCCGTCTGCACGCAACACGAATTCGCACAATACCCGATTAACTCTAACCACTATGATGTAAATACTTCGGCATAAAAAAGCCGCAAAACAAGCACACCTCGACCGATTTAACCAAAATTGCAAAAAACCTGTGACCTGCAAACTCTACCCCTGCAAACCCCCGCAAAATAAGGATTTACCGCACCGGCTGCCAACGCCCGTCAAACCGCTTTTGCTCCGCACTTACTTATAGGACCAACAGCGCAGGACCAGCGGCGTAAACTACTGGCTGTCCTGCCAAACGGATATGTATCTGCAAATCTCATCGACATAGCCATCAAGCTTCGCCGCCACCACATTACTAAGCTTATCGCCAGCTTTAATCTCCGATGGCTCTATCCCGAAAATAACAACTTCATCCGGACATTCGTTAAGTTTTCTTGACATATCGATGATTGACAGTATGTCCGCTTCATGCAAAGAAAAACCGGAAACCAGCTTACGGCTTTTAGCTTCAGCAGGTGAAAACCGGCGAATTGTACCGGGAGGCATATCCATATATGCGCAGTCTATAATTACGCACTTTTGCCTGTTTGCAATCAAATGCAGAATATTAATCCCGCCGGTCCCTGCCTCGACAAACTCAACCCCCGGATAAGAACCACCACGCTCCATAAGCCTTCGAATAACCCATACCCCTGCACCCTCATCACACATCGCAATATTGCCCGCCCCAACTACTACATTCTTCTCTTTGTGCTCCATTCACTTACCTACTTGACAAATTGTACATCAAGCATATGGGTAGAACAGGAAATACACGGGTCATACGCCCTGACAAGCATCTCAAGCTTATGACGTACAGCATCCTCGCCTTCCGCGAGAATCTCCGGCACAATCTTTTCGAAATCGTGCTGTATATTTGCGTGGTTGCAGTTGGTGGGAATACACATATCGGCGCCTGTGCATTTGCCATTTTTATCGAATTCATACTCGTGAATCAAAAGACCCCGCGGCGCCTCCGTTGTCCCGATACCTCTGCCGGCCTTCGGAGTAACTTTGCATCTCTCCGTCTTAATACCACCGCTCAGCAATTCGTCAATTAACGCAATCGAATCTTCACAGATATGAACACACTCTACTAACTGGGCAATCGTGTTCATATAAGGATTAGTGCATTTCTTTTCCAGGTTGAAAAGCTCAGCCGTCTTCTTCGCACCTTCAGTCAATAAATCCGAATTGTTGTTAAACCTCGCAAGAGCCCCCACCATAAAAGACTTCCTGTGCCATTTCGTCCACTTTGCCGTCGATTGCTCTACTACATATTCGTTGCTGATTTTATGCCACCGCTCACGCCCTATCGTCTCACCGTCGATATCCGTTGACGTAATATCTCCATGATAAAACGTATATCTCGCCGGGTCCGTCTGCTTTAACGATATGTATTCGGTGTCACGCTCGAACTGAGGTATATTCTCTGATACCTCAAGCACCGACTCGGCAATTGCCTGAAAATCAGGCATCGCCTTTTTAATAAGCTCCTGCAAACCCCTTAGCTGTTTCTCATCGGGAAAAACAGTAAACCCCCCCGGAACGATAGTTACCGGATGGGTAGTCCTGCCGCCTATCAGGTCGGACCATTCATTGGCAAGACGGTGAACGGATATGACCTTTTTTACCACCTCCATCGCATCGGACGCTAAAGCCACCGCGGAAGACTTACCGAAAAAATCCGGCACCGCAAGATATCCGATGTGAAGTGTATGGCTTTGAAGCTGCTCGGCGTAATGAAGCAAATTCCTCAACCGGTCGACATCTTCGGAAACCTCAACACCGAATGCATCTTCAATCGCCTTGATAGCGGTGAAAGAGTGGCTTATCGAACATATTCCGCAAATCCGACTGACAATTATCTGAATGTCATCATAACTTTGCCCGCGGACCATTGCCTCGAAAAATCTCGGCGCCTCCGGAACTTCCCACCTGACCTGCTCAACTCGTCCATTATCTGAGTTGACTATAATATTGCCGTGTCCTTCGACCCTGGTTAAATGATGTACGTTAATGTTCACTTTTTTACCCATTTGATACTTCCCGATTATTCGCAAATAGTGTCATCCTGGCTTTAAGCTCTTCAACGTCCAAACCGTATCTGTCAATTACATCTTTTGCCGCTTCGATATTCGCATTCTCTATAAGACCGCGACAACCGAAACATCTGAACCCCGAAGACGGACACCTCGCCCCGCAGCCGGCTCGCACAATAGGACCAAGGCAAACCTCGCCGTATTCCCATACACAAATATTCCCCTTCCGCTTGCATTCCACACAAACTGGATATTCCGCAATCTCAGGCTTTTTGCCGGAAAGAATACTTCGAATAACAAAAACAAACTCAGCACGGTCTATCGGACAGCCGTGCACCTTATAATCCACCTTCACCACCTCATCTACCGCTTTAGTCAACTCGGTATGAAGGTGCGGCCTGTCGGCGTCAGCTCCATATACACATCTTCTTACATCATCAAGCGGAAATTTATTCTTCAGCCTGTTCACTCCGCCTGTCGTCGCACAAGCTCCCAACGCAATCAAAACACGGGCGCGGCTGCGTATTACCCACAACCGCTCCTCGTCCTCAGGACGAGTAATGGAACCCTCAACTATTGCTATGTCGTACTCGTGACTCTGCTCACTCATCGCCTCACGCCATTCGACCAACTCAACAGCTCCAGCAAGGTCAAGTATCTCCTCTTCGAGATTCACTATCTGAAGCTGACATCCCTCACAACAGGCAAAATCAAATATAGCTACTCTCGGTCTCTTCTTCATTATATGGCCTCCGGGACATCGCTCAGCTCTGAATAACGAAATACCGGACCGTCAATACAGACATACTTGTCGTTAATCTGACAATGACCGCACTTGCCGACACCGCACTTCATCCTTCGCTCGAGATTGACAAAAATATTCTCCTTCGAAACACCGCTCTCTTCAAGAGCGAGCAATACGAACTTAAACATAACCGGAGGCCCGCATATGAAAACATACGAGTCCGCCAATTCTCTCTCCACCTTCGGTATCAATGTACTGACAACGCCAACGTTGCCCTGCCAGCAGTCATCAGCCTCGTCTATTGTCTCCAGAAAACGAATGTCTTCACGATACTTCCATCGAGTAATTTGAGAATGGAAAAATCTCTGATTGCGGCATTTCGTACCAAGAAGAACCGTCACCTTGCCGTAGTCCTGGCGGTTGTCAAGCACGTAATTGATGAACGAACGCTGCGGAACAAGACCTATCCCGCCGCAGATAAAAATAAGGTCCTTCCCTTTGCTCTCTTCAACAGGGTAACAGCCCTTCCCCAACGGACCGCGAATACCTAACTTATCGCCCACATTCTTACTGTGTATGGCCTTAGTAACATTCCCTGCTCGCCGAATTACAAGCTCGAAACCGTCCTGAAAACTCGGTGATGATGAAATCGAAATCGGTGCCTCGCCGAACCCGGCTACAGAAACCTCCACAAACTGACCGGGACAATATTCCAAAGACGATTTATCCATTTCCAGACGTATGTAAAGCTCAGTTGCGTTCATTAATCGCTGCTTCTTAATCGTAGCAGGCTGAGGCAGATAAATGTCTTTCTGTGTAACACCGGGATTATTCATTCAGCACACTCCGGACATACCTTGAAAGTCTATATTCATTCATTTCCCGAATCCTCGATTAACCTGTTGTAAACAGCAACAGGATTAGCAATATCGGTAAGACATGCATCGATACACCGTCCGCAGCCGACACACGCTATCTCACCGCCAATCTTGGAAGGAACGTATTTCCCCTTACGGTACAGTCGATGACGGAAACGGTCCGACCGCCTGCTGCGAAACTCATACCCTCCGGACACCTTCGTAAATCCGTCAAGAAGACAACCGTCGATTACCCTCTTGCGAACCCCGCTCTTCAAATCCCAGTTGAAACTGTCGTATATGTCAAAACAATAGCACGTCGGACAAACTATATTACACGAACCACAACCAAAACACGTCTTAGCCTTCTCCTCCCATACCGGATGGTCGTAAGATTTGTCCAAAAGCTTCGGTAAATCCGACGGCCCGCATTTGAGCACGTGTTTATTCAAACCTTCTTCATTATTCTGCCATAGCCTGCGACGCCCAGCCATATCCTGCTCTGAAGCCTCTTTGCAATCCGCCTTCTCAAGAAGTTTGCTCCCTTTCTCTGTGCCGGCCTCAACTACATAACCGTCCTTTACCTCGGTAACAAGCAGGTCATAGCCTTCTTTGACTGTCGCTGTATTCATCGATGAAGCAAATACATTTTTCGACGGTGTTATCACATCAGAAACTATAATCGTTGCATTTCGACGCCGATTCATATAGTGCTCATCGTAATAGTCCTGGCTGAAAATTTTATCCATTTGATTAATCGCAGCCATATCATACGGATGAACACCAACGAGAAAAAAAGGCTCTTCGTCGAACCGTGATTCATATTTGCCTTCCATGCCGAATTTCAAAAGTGCCTCATTGGCCGGCTGGAAAAATCGCTTCGGCGCAAGCAGCGTAACATCATAATCAAGCCTCAAATCATCCGCCGAATGCAAAGATGCAAAATCATACTTGTCACCTTTGACCTGTACACCATAGGTCGTCGCCAATCCTATCAATACATCGACGAAATCCCTGAATGCCGTTTTGCTTAGTTTCCTTACATACATCTCGCTCTCTCTGCTGAAATAATGACCACTCTATTTAAATCCTCAACTGCCCGTAAAATACATACCTTACTTATAATACCACAGCATCGCCTGTATCTGCCTGTTCCCGGACAACACATTCATTTACAAAAAGTTACGCCGGTAATGTTAAATCCTGAATCCGAATATCTATCCGCCTCAGGCAGACTGAACAAATACGAATTACCGAAACTAAAATGACCATCACCCCGGTGGTACCGGCTGGGTATTAGCATTTAGATACTAATAAACGCTCCCTGAAGGCTGCAAAAACTGCCTGCCGCTGATTCACACCAGCCAAACCGGCGAGAGATTGACTCGATCGTACTCTCTGTACCCTTCCAGGACAATCCCGGCAAACCCTTCAAATAAACCAGACAACCGTCTTACCGCCTCATCCGGTATCTCGTGCTATCGCATAACTGTAATTCAAAAAAAGTTGGTACTTGTGTACTCATTCTCAAACAATATACCACCTGCGAAAATCTATGTCAAGAAAATCCCGAAAAAAATAAAACACTGCACCACACACTGCCGCATAATTACCCAAGCCGCCGACAGGCTTACCTTTAGCTCCATACTACCGCCTTGTCGATCACGCAGCCGGAACTGATACCCTTTAGGGTAATAAGTTGCGCGTTTAGTTTTTGTAATTAATTATCAGTAAGCCGCTTATGGTGCATTAAAACGCAATTATTAAACGAGATTGGTATTATATCTCTTTTAAACCTTACCTTTCCGAATCGGCCTTTTACTGATATATCGCTGGATATTTCGCATAGCCTGACGGAGACGCTGCTCGTTTTCAACCAGAGCGATACGCATATAATCTTCACCGTTTTCACCGAACGCCCTGCCCGGCGCCATCGCCACCTCCGCATGCTCCATAAGCTCCATCGCATACTCGATACTGCCCTTCTCTTTCAAATGCTCTTTGGCAACTTTCGCCCACACGAACATCGTTGCGCGGGGTTTTTCAACTTCCCACCCGATCCTTTCAAGACCCGCACAAACCACATCACGACGCGCCTTATACTTGTCGTTTTGCGCGATAATATCTTTATCGCAGTGACGCAGTGCTATTATCGCCGCTATCTGAAGCGCCTGGAATATCCCGTAGTCATAGTAACCCTTTATGGTCGCCAGGTAATTAATCATATCAGCGTTGCCCGCCACAAACCCAATGCGAAAACCCGCCATATTGTACGGCTTGCTCATCGTGATAAACTCCACCCCTACGTCTTTCGCCCCTTTTACAGATAGAAAACTCGGCGCCTTGTAGTCGTCAAAACACGTCAGACCATAAGCAAAATCGTGGATGACAGCTATCTTGAAATGCTTCGCCATATCTACAACCGTCTCGAAAAACCCTTCCTCTACCGTCATCGCTGTCGGATTATGAGGGTAGTTCAGAATGAGAAGCTTGGGCTTCGGGTACATATGCTCGATGACATCAGCCGCCGTCTTCAAAAATCTATCATCGTTCCCCAACGGAATACTCACCACATTAGCACCCGCAAGAGCCACCGAATAATTGTGAATAGGAAACGCCGGTTCAGGAACAATCGCCGTATCACCGGGCCCAAGCATCGCAAGGCAAAGATGGCTGAACCCTTCTTTGGAACCAAGACAGCTAAGAACCTCACTTTTCCAGTCCAGCTTTACGCCCCAGCGGCGATCGTAATTTTTGGCCACCTCTTTCAACAGGTTCTTTATCCCTTTTGATGCACTGTAGCGGTGATTGCGGGGGTCCTGTACCGCCTCGCAAAGCTTGTCAATGACGACCTGCGGCGCACCGTCGGATGGGTTCCCCATACCCAAATCGATTATGTCAGCCCCCTGACGACGCATCGAGAGTTTCAAAGCGTTCAGCCTGCCGAATAAATAAGCCGGAAGACGTACTATCCTCTGGGCCGGTTGTATCTCGAACTTTGACATCATTTCGCCTGCAAACCCGTATTTCTCATAATACCGCTATTAACTCTCAAACCAGTTTACACCCAAACGCAAAAATTTCAAAACATTATTACACCTACAGACACGCCAACTCCGCCGCCGCATTCAGAAGCTCTTAACAAGGTTTATACCAACACAGGAGCCGTTTTGGCTTGTTCCGGTAAAAGGCATAACCTCGAATCCGGCAATCTCGATTTCTTCGTACCGACCGGCCACCGTATGACCGACCACCCATCCAAGCACAGCTCCGAAAACCACATCGCTTACCCAGTGGTCGCCGGTATCCATCATTCGCCAGCCAACCAGCGAAGCCGCCGCGTATGCCGGTATGCCTACCTTCGGACCATAAAACTCGTCCAGTACAGATGCAAAAGCGAATGAACTGGCGGTATGACCGCTCGGCCACGCCAAATCCTTGCCGTTCGGCGTCTCGTTATGCACAATCGCTTTTAACCCTAACGTCGAAACGCCGGTAATCGAAAGCGCACTCAACATCGTCCAGGCTCGCTCTGTATTTATACTGTCCTGACGCCCAAGGCTATCCAGATACCACACACCGGCAACGGCAAAATGTGTCCCGGGAGAACCGACTATGTTAAGGCTCTCGTCGGTAAATTTGCTGAAGCCGTCATGCCTCTCGAAATTGCCCGCCGCATTGTCATCTGCATCCGAATTGTGTAAACTTATACTTGCTCCGCCTGCCAAAAGCAGTGCCGTCAGATTGTCATTGCGAAAAAACGTGTACCTCGAATCATCGAGTGCGCGCCGAGGCAACTTGGTCACTACATCATTAAGAGAGGTCCTTATAAGCTCACCGCCGCTGAGCCGGTAAGAACTGCTTGAACAGCCGAACAATAATATTACCCCCGCCGCCAGAAGACACAACAGGCCGCCATACCTAAAATTATACAACTTCATCCTATACTCAACGTCCTTGATATTCGCTACTCCCATTCAATCGTGGCCGGCGGCTTCGACGATATATCATACACCACACGGTTCACGCCTCTGATTTCATTTATTATACGGCTTGAAATCTTACCCAGCACCTTATACGGGATCCTGGAAAAATCGGCGGTCATAAAGTCCCGCGTCTCGACTGCCCGGATAGCGATAATATTTTCATAGCTGCGCTCATCACCCATTACTCCCACGCTAGATACGCCCAGCAATACCGCCAGAGCCTGAGAAATCTCCCTGTAAAGACCCGCAGACTTGATTTCCTCGATTAATATCGAATCGGCAATACGCAAAACCTCCAGCTTGGCACGCGTAACTTCACCCATAATCCTGACCGCAAGACCTGGACCAGGAAACGGATGCCGCCAGACAACCTCTTCGCCAAGACCAAGATATTCACCAACACCCCTCACTTCATCCTTAAAAAGGTCACGCAGAGGCTCGATAAGCTCGAAGCCAAGTTTCTCCGGCAGACCGCCTACATTGTGGTGAAGTTTTATATTTGCCGTGTTACCATCGCCTTTCGAGCCGGACTCTATAACATCCGGATAAAGAGTACCCTGAGCCAGAAATTTAACACCCGAAATCCTGCCGGCCTCGAATTCGAATGCCTTTATGAACTCGGCGCCGATGATTTTTCGCTTCTGCTGAGGCTCTGTAACACCTTTGAGAGCCTGCAGGAATTGCTCCGACCAATCAACCACGTGCAGGTCCAATTGAAACTGCCCACGGAAGGTAGATACCACCTCCTCCGCCTCGTTTTTACGCAGAAGGCCGTTATCGACAAAGATACAGACAAGCTGCTCGCCTACAGCCCTGTGCACCAGGGCCGCCACAACCGACGAATCCACACCACCGCTCAGCCCGCATATTACTTTGGAATCACACACCTGCCTGCGAATAGACTGCACCGCTTCACCTGCAAAGTCGCTCATCTTCCAGTCGCCGCTGCACCGACAAATCCGGTAAAGAAAATTCCTGAGAATCTCGCTCCCTCTCGGAGTGTGTGAAACTTCAGGATGAAACTGAACCCCGTAAAAAAAACCCTCTTTGTGTTTTACCGCCGCAAAGGGGCAGGTGGTACTCGAGGCCAGCCTGACAAACTCATCACCTGCACCTTCTATCTGGTCGCCGTGAGACGCCCAGACGCCAAGTTGACTGCCGAGACCCGCAAACAAATCACTACTGTCAGAAATTTCTAACTCCGTCCGACCGTATTCGTGTACCCGCCCCGGTATTACTTTTGCCCCAAGAATTCTGCACCCAAGCTGCATACCGTAGCATATCCCAAGAACAGGAACACCAAGCTGAAATATCCTTTTATCGCACACGGGTGCACCCGCATCATAAACACTTGCAGGCCCGCCCGAAAGGATTATCCCTTTCAGATTCTCTCCGGAAAGTTCTGCCGCCGGTGTATCGGCGGGCCGGATAACCGAGTAAACGTTATGCTCCCGGATACGCCTTGCTATCAGTTGCAGATACTGACTGCCAAAATCCAGAATGGCGATTGTCTCTCTGTGCATAAATTACAAAACTCCCTCCGTCATCAGACCATTACTTTCACAGATACTGTCAGCAGCTTTATGTGTCGAGTGACTCGAAAGCCGAATAATTCGGGGCTTCTTTGGTTATCTGTATATCGTGCGGATGCGATTCACTCACAGATGCCTTGCTCTGACGTACGAATTTCCCCTTCTCCCTCAGCTCTTCTATATCGGGCGCTCCGCAATAACCCATCCCGGCACGCAGCCCGCCTACAAGCTGATAAACAAAATCGCCAAGTGTCCCGCGATACGGAACCCTCCCTTCCACTCCTTCTGGAACAAGTTTGTCTCTCCTGCTCTTACTGTCCTGCCCGTACCTCTCAGCCGAACCCTGAACCATCGCACCAAGAGAGCCCATCCCACGATATTCCTTGAACTGCCTGCCTTTGTAGATAACCAGTTGGCCAGGGCTTTCTTTCAGACCTGCAAAAAGTGAACCAATCATTACAGAAGACGCCCCAGCCGCAATCGCCTTGGTTATGTCACCAGAATGCTTGATACCGCCGTCTGCGATTACAGGAATGTTGTGTTTCTTCGCAGCACGGGCACAATCCAGAATTGCGGTTATCTGCGGCACTCCGACACCGGAGATTATTCTTGTAGTGCATATCGCTCCCGGCCCAATCCCCACCTTCACCGCGTTTGCACCCGCCGATATCAAATCAGACGTCGCCTCAGGCGTCGCCACATTGCCCGCTATTACATCAATCTTATATCTGTTTTTTATTCGGCTTACCGTATCGAGAACATTTTGCGTATGCCCGTGAGCCGTATCCACCACAAGAACATCTACATCAGCCTCGATAAGTGCCTCGATTCGCTCATATTCGTGCACACTGACCGCCGCACCGGCCAACAGCCTGCCCCGGCCATCTCTGCCGGCAAGCGGATACTGCTGAACTCGGTCGATATCACGCATCGTTATCAGCCCCACAAGCGCACCGTCACCGCCGGTCAAAAGCAGCTTTTCGACCTTATGTTTTTGCAGGATTCCCTTTGCCTGTTCCAGCGTCGTATCTGCCGCTCCCGTAACCAGATTCTCACTGGTCATTACCCTCTTTATTTTGACCTCATAGTCTTTGAGAAACTTCAAATCCCGCCGAGTAAGTATCCCTCGCAGCTTGCCGCCCTCGACTATCGGAACGCCGGAGACGTTTTGCTCGTTCATAAGCTCCCTTGCCCGGCTTACCGGCTCATCCGGAGACAGCGTTACAGGGTCAAGTATCACACCGTTCTCCGAACGTTTCACCTTAGCCACCTCACGCTGCTGAGCCTCTATCGACAGGTTCTTGTGGATAATACCAATCCCCCCTTCCTGGGCCAGCGCAATCGCAAGCGCAGATTCTGTTACCGTATCCATAGCCGCAGAGACTATCGGTATATTTATTCGTATATTATCCGTAAGCTGCGTAGAGGTCTGGGCCTGACTCGGAACGAAGTCACTCTTCGCCGGAAGAAGAATAATGTCATCGAAGGTTATCCCATCAGCGACAATTTTTTTATGCATCCTTATCTCCAATAACACAAATACCTACAATCCCCCGGATTCTCGAATAAAACAGTATAAATCGGCGCCTGCCACGCCGTCAAAGATATTTTTCAGCCCGGAAATACCATTCCGCTTACCCGGAAAACACCTTCGCTCCGCCGTTCCGCTTTCTAAACGCTGAACGGTACCCGCTGATCTTCCTTGAAAACACCCCCAGAAAATGGTACTACTATGCAGTATCAAAGGAAGTTTTTCAACAGCCCGATTACCTGTTAACCGTTCAGCTTAAAAAAAGTACTGTGATGAAAAAACCGATTCCAGCTACAGCGTTCTTTTTGGTCTGCATCCTGCTGTCGGGTATGGCCTGCGCCGGCAGCGCAGAGCATACCTGGTATAAACTGGTGGGTGAAAATAAAAGTAAACGCCCGGAATTTGCTTTTGTCGAGAACAACCCGAATTTGCCAAACGTCCTCATCTACGGCGATTCGATTTCCATCGGCTACACTCTGGAGGTACGAAAGCGGCTCGAAGGCAAAGCCAATCTGTATCGCCTCTATTGTAATGGCGGCGATTCGGCCTCCTTCATTCACAAAATGACCAGGATGCACAGACTAATGCGCGATAAGAAAAACGACGGATACTGGTCCTTTGAGTGGGATGTCATTCATTTTAATTTCGGCCTGCACGATTTGAAATATACAACCAACGGCAGGCTTGATAAAAAAAACGGCACGCAGGTCAATTCAACAGAGCAATACGCAAAAAATCTCACCGGAATTATCTCGTATCTCAAAAAACTGGTCCCGAAAGCTAAGCTCATATTTGCCACAACGACCCCCGTCCCGCAGGGCGAACCCGGACGATTTGCAGGCGATGCCGCCGCATATAACAAAACCGCTGCCGGCGTTATGAAAAACTACCCGGAAATTATCATCAATGACCTGTACAGCTTTACAAAACCAAATCACTCGAAATGGTGGTCAAAGCCCGGCAACGTCCATTATGGCCCGGAGGGCCGCCAAGCACAGGGCACCGAAGTCGCCCGTGTAATTCTAAATGCGCTTAATCCTGAAAACAAAGAAAAACAAAACGCCTCAGCAGAAGCCGAACACGGAATTGTACCTGATAAGACTGTGAAAAATAATTAAAAGTGGGTTTGCTCATGTGCTCGAGCCTGATAAGACTATCCTGGAACTTTTACTTGCGATTAAAGGGTGATAATCGTATAAAATAGCACTCTTGACGGTGACATATACTTGAATGTTCATAAATCAGAGTAACCCGGAATATTTCAGGATAACAATCGCATATGAATCTTCACGCCGCTGATATCGGCATAATCTTCGCGTATCTTATCATAACAGTTATCGCAGGCGTACTGATGAGTCGGCGGGCAGGAAAAGACATCGACTCATATTTCCTCGGCGGAAAAAAGATACCATGGTACTTTCTCGGCATAGCAAACGCATCCGGAATGTTCGATATCACCGGAACTATGTGGATGGTGGCTCTGCTTTTCGTTTACGGCCTCAAAAGCATCTGGATTCCCTGGCTCTGGCCGACTTTCAATCAGATTTTCCTGATGATATACCTGGCTGTCTGGCTCCGACGTTCGAATGTTATGACCGGTGCCGAGTGGATTCGGACACGTTTCGGCGACAGGTTAGGAGGTGAGCTTTCACACATCAGCGTGGTCTTTTTCGCTTTAGTCAGTGTCATAGGATTCCTGGCGTACGCCTTTCAGGGGATTGGTAAGTTCACAGCCACCTTTTTCCCCTGGGACATCTCCCCAAACACCTATGCACTTGTCTTTATGACTATATCAGCCGTTTACGTCATTTTGGGTGGTATGTACAGTGTAGTCCTGACCGACCTGATTCAGTTCACGATTTTGACAATCGCCTCGGTCTTAATCGCCTGCATCGCCGTCTCGCATACTACTGCGGCGGATATCTCGGCTGCGGTGCCTGCCGGCTGGGAGGAAATATTCTTCAACTGGCGGCTTGACCTGGACTGGGCCGGCTTAATAGCTTCAGTCAATACCAAAATAGGCAGCGACGGCTGGTCGTTGTTCACTATATTCTTTATGATGGTATTGTTCAAAGGGATACTGGCGAGTATGGCGGGGCCGGCACCTAATTACGATATGCAAAAGATACTCTCAACACGAAGCCCTAAAGAAGCAGCACTGATGAGCTGGTGCACTTCGGCGGCACTGTTCATCCCGAGATACCTCCTTATCGCAGGGATTGCCGTCCTGGGGCTTGTGTATTTCAGCCCCGACCTTATAGCTATGGGCAGCGAGGCCGATATCGAGCAGGTTCTCCCTTACGTCATCGGAAATTTCCTTCCTGTCGGGCTTGTCGGATTCACCCTGGCAGGGCTCCTGGCAGCTTTTATGAGCACCTTCGATTGCACTGTAAACTGCGGAGCATCATATATCACAAACGACATCTACAAACGCTATATTAACCCCGGAGCAAAAGATAAAACATACGTCTATATAAGCTATATCTGCTCAATTCTGGTTGTAGTTGGGGGGATCGGGTTCGGCTTCCTGACCGAGTCAATCCACGAAGTCACGATGTGGATTGTTGCAGGCCTGTATGCAGGCTACATCGTGCCGAATGTGCTCAAGTGGCACTGGTGGAGGCTGAATGGATATGGGTATTTTGCAGGGATGATAACGGGAACGGTAGCTGCGATATTTTTGAAAATTGTACCGGGATTGTTCCCGGAAACTTTTGCGAGCTTTATGTCGGCTACCGACAATTTCGACTTCATTCTGGCGATGTTCCCGCTCCTTTTGATTCTCAGCACAACTGCTACGGTAGTGGTAACTCTGCTGACGCCGCCTGAGAACGATGACATATTGAAGAAATTTTATAAACAGGTACGACCATGGGGATTCTGGAAACCGATTCACCAAATGGTCATCGCTGAAGAGCCGGCCTTCAGAAAAAACACCTCTTTCAAACGAGATACCGTAAATCTTGCCGTCGGAATCGTCTGGCAGTTGACTTTAGCCGCAGCTCCAATCTACCTGGTCATCCGCCAGTATAAGCCTCTGTGTATTTCGATTGTGATTCTGTTGATAACGTCGGTATTGCTGAAAAAGAACTGGTTCGACAAACTCGAAAAAAACTGATAAAATATTGCGAAAATTTTAAGACTCGAAGTGATTTATGAATAATGGGGCCGTTGCCAATTTCCTCGGCAGTGCAAGAAAAGAGCTGAATGGCAACATTCTTCCCTTCTGGCTCGACCACTCTATCGACAATGACTACGGAGGTTTTCGGGGACGAATAACAAACGATATACTCATCGATAAGGACGAGCCAAAGGGCTTGGTCCTGAACGCACGTATCTTGTGGACATTCGCCGCAGCCTGGCAATTCTCTCAAAACCACAAATACTTACAGATGGCCAAACGCGCTTACGATTATATCGGAAGGTATTTCTTTGACGAAAAATACGGCGGCGCATACTGGATGCTGGATTGCCGGGGACATCGGTTAGATGACAAAAAAAGAATCTACGGCCAGGCCTTTGTTATCTACGCACTGGCCCAATATTATTCGGCGACCAAATCTCCACATCCACTGAAAAAAGCAAAAAAACTATTCCATCTGCTCGAGCAAAAAAGCCGCGACAAAAAATGCAAAGGATACTTCGAAACTTACGAGCGTGACTGGTCATTAGCTGACGACCTTCGCCTGAGCGAAGTCGATATGAACGAAAAAAAATCTATGAATACCCATCTGCATATTCTGGAGGCATATACGAATCTCTACCGTATCTGGAAAGACGCCCTTGTCCGCGAAAGGCTGAAAGAGCTTATCGAGGTTTTTATGGGCCATATCATCAGAAGGGATAGTTTTCACTTTCAACTGTTTTTTGACGAAGACTGGCGGGTAAAAACTGACCGTATCTCTTTCGGCCATGACATTGAAGGAAGTTGGCTGTTGTGTGAGGCGGCCAAGGTTTTAGCTGATGACAACCTGCTTTCAAAAGTCCGTAATACCGCCGTCAAAATGGCTCAAAGGGTATTAAACGAGGGGATGGACGAGGCGGGTGGGGTATTCTACGAAGCCGACCAACAGGGCATCATCGATTCTGACAAGCACTGGTGGCCGCAGGCCGAGGCGGTCGTCGGCTTTCTGAATGCATACGAGCTGAGCGATGATAAAAACTTTTTTGACGCTGCGCAGAATACATGGCGATTCATCGAAGACAATATCATCGACCGTAAAGCGGGCGAATGGTTCTGGAAGGTCTCCTCGCGCGGCCGCCCTGCTATCGATGAGCCAAAAGTCTCAGAATGGAAAGGCCCATACCACAATACCAGGGCCTGCATTGAAATCATCAAACGATTGGAAAGGATTTTACTGGAGAAGTCCAAAAATGGATAAAAAAACTTTCGATAAGAAGCTCAAACTTCGCTTCGACAAATACGAAGAGCTTATCAAACAAAAAAATGAAAGGACAGAGACGACAAACGGGGTTTTTGACCGGTACAAAAATCCCGTATTAACAGCCGAACATACGCCGATTCTTTGGCGATATGATTTGAATTACGACACCAATCCCTTCCTGTTAGAAAGGCTTGGTATAAACTGCGTATTTAATCCCGGAGCTGTCGAGCTTAACGGCAGGATATATCTCGTCGCACGCGTTGAAGGTGCCGACAGAAAATCCTTCTTCGCAGTCGCCGAAAGCACCTCGGGTATAGATAATTTCAGATTCTGGGATTACCCCGTTTCTATGCCGCAAACAAACGAGCCTGATACTAATGTTTACGATATTCGGCTGGTCGAACACGAAGACGGCTGGCTGTATGGATTGTTTTGTACAGAAAGAAAAAGCAAAGACATCCACGCAGGAGATACCAGCTCTGCAGTTGCACAGTGCGGTATCGCCAGAACAAAAGACTTAAAAACCTGGCAGCGCCTTGATGACTTAAAAACAAAGTCACCTCAACAGCGTAACGTCGTATTGCACCCCGAGTTCATAAACGGTAAATACGCATTTTACACCCGCCCGCAGAGCGGCTTTATAAAAGCGGGCACCGGCAGCGGAATCGGATGGGGGCTTTCCGACAGCATCGAACATTCAGTGATTGATAACGAGACCATTTTCGACGACAGAGGGTACCACACCATTAAAGAGAGCAAAAACGGCCTCGGACCAGCCCCTGTAAAAACTAATAAAGGCTGGCTGCACCTCGCCCACGGAGTCAGAAACACAGCCGCCGGCCTGAGATATGTCCTGTATGCTTTTCTGGCCAAGCTCGACAGGCCAGATAAAATCATCCACCAGCCGGGAGGATACTTTCTTGCACCGCAAGGTGCCGAGCGGGTAGGAGACGTATCGAATGTAGTCTTCAGCAACGGCTGGGTAAAACGGGATAACGGCGACCTGTTCATCTACTACGCGTCCTCCGACACCCGCATCCACGTAGCGACTACAACGGTTGATAAGATGCTCGATTACGTTATTAACACACCCGAAGACCCCCTGTTTTCCTCTGAATGTGTTAAGCAGAGAAACGATATGATAGCAAACAATCTCGAAATACTAAAATCTAAGAAAATACTCTGAATCAAGTGAAACTATGGGGGCCATCCTGCCCTTCTTCCTTAAACTCGCCAAAAGCGTGCGGCAGGTTCTTTGAGTATTTTTTCAGCTTTTGCTTCATCTCTTCTAACTTGCCGGCATACTTCGGGTCGCCTGCCAGATTGACCTGCTCAGCAGGGTCGTCTGCGATATTGTAAAGCTGGTCATCGTCGAAATATCCCGGAAAATCTTTGTCCGCGTTATAACGAACAGCCAGCGGACCGGTAATAGACTTCGATGAAAACCTCGCGCCTTCCTGGTTAAACTCTTTGCGATTGGCAGCCGTGATCTGTGCCTGCACGTCCTTCGGAAACCGCACGGCAATATATTTCCAATCTTTGGTAACAACACCGCGGCTATATACGACTTCCAGGTACAATGAGTCACGCCATTTGATTTTTCCCCCTCGTATAACCGGCATCAGGCTCATACCGTCTATATGTACATTGCGCGGATGTTCGATACCGCAGGCATCGAGAATGGTCGGTGCAATATCAATATTCGATACCAGATCGCTGTTGTCTTGACCTTCGCCGATTTTACCCGGCCATCTTATTATACACGGTGCCTTCGCTCCGCTTTCATAGCAGGTCATCTTACCGCGCGCACTGCCGTGGTCGCTGGCGAGAATAACCAGCGTGTTTTCCGCAAGGCCGCAATCATCCAGCTTTTGCAAAACAGCTCCAACCCCGTCATCAAGCCACGTCAACGGCGCCATCGTATCATAAACACCGGCTTTTCTCGTTCGTTCGAGAACGCTGCCTCTTGACGGCTGGACATTCGGCGCTTCATCCAGATAACCAGCCGGCGTTATCCTCTCATCGGCCTTCATCGATTCCAGCGGAACCGGGCCGTGCGGTATAGTTGTCGCCATATAAAAAAAGAAAGGCTTATCCCTGTACCGCTCGATAAAATCCAGCGCACCTTTAGTAATCCACTCCTGGTTGTGTTCCTGCAATACTTTCGGCAGTGCGAGTGCGTGAAGGTTATTGGCATAAATGCTCTCGGCATAATCAAATCCTGCAACATCGCGAACATACGCCTGAAACATTTCATAATTGGCTTTGATTCTTGCTTTGACCTCACGGTCATTCGGGTCGGCATCAGGCGGATTATCCTGCTGAACCGCTTCGTTATCGAACAGATGGAACTTCCCCGCCATACCCGTCACATAGCCGTTGCGTTTCATCGTATGGGCGATAGTCTGCTCACCAGGAAGAAGGTCGGTATTCCATCGAATAAAAGCCGGCTCGCCGGCCGGATAAAGCTTTTGTAAATTCCGGCAGTGCCCGGCATACCTGCCCGTCAGAACATTGTAACGACTCGGCGAACAAACCGGCGAACTGGCATAATACCGGTGAAACTTAATTCCGTCTCTCGCAAGACCGTCCATATGTGGAGTCAGAACCTTACCGCCGTAACAGCCAAGCTGATTGAACTCCTGGTCGTCAGTATAAATAACAACCACATTAGGTCTCTTACCGGAGCGAGCCGAACATCCCGGAATACTCACAGCCGCCGCCGTAAACCCCATCGCCGCCAGAAATTCCCGCCGATTAAGTCTTGTTCTGACCTGCATATTGCAATCCCTTCGCTTAAACCAAATATTCTTCGTGCATTTTTTATACCCGGCAGGAACAATGATGTCTATATTCTTCCACCACCCCCAGCCAAAAAACCTTTAGTAACCACCTGCCCACCTGCTCTACTCTCTACTCTCTACTCTCTAAACGCTATCCACCGTTTTATAACTATCGCTTCTTCATCCAGTCTGCCAGGCGCGGCAGTTTGGACGCTTCTTCATCCGTCACCAGCCCCCCGCAGGGCTTCATCTGCGCATTGGGACGTTTTTCTCTGGAGAGCATATCTCTGTATTTCTCGAGTTCGCCCGCCAGGTCATTGACTACGTCGGGATGCTTGTCAGCCAGGTTCTTCGTTTCTCCGATGTCACTGTCCAGATCATAAAGCTCCCTGCTGCCGCCATTCTCATCTGCAACGCACACGAGTTTCCACCTGCCCCTGCGGATTCCTTCGTTCTTGTAGAGGACGACTTCGTGCGGAGAACGGGCATCCTCCGGGGCGAGAAAAAGGCCGGAAATATCCCTGCCGTCAATCTCGTTCTTTGACAATTCACCCCCGCACAGCGCCGCAAATGTCGGCAGAAGGTCCACTGTTACACCGATGCTGTCGCACACCTTACCCGCAGGAATCGTTCCAGGCCACCAGGCCAGGCATGGCGTACGCATATGCCCCTCATATACCGGCTCGCTCTTACCGCCGCGAAGCGGATGCATCTCAGATGCACCAGTACCGCCATTGTCGGACATAAATATTACCATTGTGTTGCGGTCAATCCTGAGTTCTCGAAGCAGCGCAATCACTTCCCCAACCGCCGCATCGATTTCCTCTATTTGGGCGATATAGTTGCGCCGGCCACCAGGCTTGACCCGCTCCCGAAAATCCCTGAGCGCAAACCGCGGTGCATGAACCGCACTATACGGAATGTATGCAAAGAACGGCTTTTGATGATTCTCACGAATAAACGACAGGGCACAGTCAGTGAACGCACGTGTCATAAGCGATTGGTCTTCGCCCGTATCGACAATAGCAACAGCCTCATCGTTATGAATAAACGGCAGCGGCGGGTAGTTATTTCTTTTGCGGTAACGAGGCCACATATCGTTGGAGTATGGAATTCCCCAGTACTCGTCAAACCCGTGTGACGGCGGAAGGTAGCCGCGAAGGTGTCCAAGATGCCACTTGCCGAAAATACCGGTGGTATATCCCGCCGTTTTGAACATCTCTGCCATCGTATATTCTCTGGGATTCAATGCCTTTGGCTTATCAGGGAAACAAACTCCGACGCCCATACCTACCCGCCCGGCATAACAACCCGTCATAAGTGACGCACGCGACGGCGAGCATCTCGTCCAGCCGTTGTAGAACTGCGTGTATTTGACCCCTTCATCAGCCAGCTTCGACAGATGCGGCGTCCGGCTCCTCTTTGACCCGAACGGCTCGATATCGGCATAGCCCATATCGTCGATGAATATTACGACAAAGTTAGGCTTCTTAGAATATCTCGACTCGCTTAAGCTATTATATTCACCGCACCCTGCCATACTGCCGGCTGCAATAGCGGCCCCTGCTGCTTTTAGGAACTGGCGCCTATTCATAAAATGTTACTTCCAATTTAAACTGCAATCTTTTTACGCCATTAACTTTTAACTGTCAAGCGTGTATTTTAGAGACCCAAACTGCTGGAGCGAACCGGTTAGTGAACTTTTTCAGCCGAGAGACTGGTGAAATTACGTGCGAATAATTCAATCTTTCCTTGCCCCGCTGCGGCTGTAATAAACGAGACCAAAGTACTCCGGCTGAATTTATTAGTTATTGACTTTCGCCGCAATCGACAAAAAAATCCAACAGACTTTATTCTATGGACTCAGTGGCAGGAGTTTTCTTCTCGCCGATAGGTTCAAGCTTCTTCACCTCTAAATCAGTCACTACCACCTGGCCGGAATCGACCATCACACCAACATCACCGTGTGTAGGAAGGTCGGCAACTTCCGTACAGAACAGCCATGTATCGTTAAGATAGACCTCGGCTATGTGTGCTCGTACCATTATTCTTACCTTGATTACACCTTGAGAAATGCCCTCTTGTTGATAATCATCCTTGAGATGCGTCAAGATAGTGTTCGCATTGAACTTCTGCCGGTGTTCTACGCTAACTATTGAGACGGTATCGGTCTGGGAGTCAACTAACAAGCCAGTGGCACATTCTTTGCCTTCTCTGGTTTTGCTACGGCTACGCCAGATTAACGCTGCGGCGTTGGCTTTACTTAAGTCAAGCGTACAGGTCACCATAATATCCGATGCGTCAATATTGAACATCCGCAATTTTCTTGTGTCACGAACTGCCTCCAGCGTAAATCGATCTGTTTTCATTAATGTTTCAGTTGCCAGAAGGTCCAAATCCGACCAGTACTTCAGGCAAAGAGAGCCATCCTGATTTTGATGCACTTCCTTGAGTGTGCCCCAGTTCACAGGACCGTCGCCCCAGGTATGATGATAGAGCAGTCGCTTGCCCTTGTAAGTCAGAGTTCGACCGACGTAATGATCATGGCGGCCACGCCCCGAGCCCAAAAGCAATGGACGCGACGGAACCTGATATGGGCCTTCTCTGCGAGTCGAAATGAGGTACCAGGTGCCGGAAGCGTCTTTTCGACCGGAAGTATCTGACTTGCGAGAACGTACGCTGGAAAACAAAATATAGTGCTTTTCACCCATTTGAAAGTAGTCCGGTACTTCCAGAAAGACAAACCCGTTATTGTCGCGTGAATAAGGCTCACTGATAAACACCGGCTCGTGATACTGCCAATGCAGATAATCTTCGGAGGTCAGATGTGCGATACTGGGTCGGCTGCTTTTTTCATGGATACCGAACAGAAAGCCATGCCATTGTTGTTCCTTCGCATCATAATAGGAACTAAGGTCGCGCCAGTGGTCACCCGCTCGATAAGGCGGCTGCGATGTCAGAACTGGATTGTCGCCATAGCGCTTCCAGTTAATTAAGTCTTTGGACACCAGAAATCCAATGGGAGACCTTGGCCCGGAACCATAGGACATATAGTACGTATCGTCGTGTTTGACCGTGCAGCCGGTCTTCATGCCCTTGGCATCCCAATCGCCAGGCTTAGCCATGTTAGGTATCACAGGAAGATGTTTCCAGTGGATCAGGTCTTGTGATATCGCTCGTCCGATCTGTCCCTTTGACATAAAGAAAAGGTGATAATCTTCGCCCTCTTGGTACACCCACGTGTCCCACATCGGTTCTGGTTGTTGGTAGAGAATAGCTGCCCCTGATAGCGGTACCATCATGAACATCATAACCAATTCAACAAGTAACGGGCCTGTGGTTTTGGTTGACCTTGATACGTATGGTTTAAGCATAAAAAAATCTCCTTATCGTTTGATTACATTTATTTTGCTTCTGCTGAATTAATTGCATTATTCCTTGCTAAAAGTAGCAGGAAATTGCCAATATTATACGCCATACAGAACAGTTGCAGCCGAACCTGATTGTCATCCGCCGGCTTATCTCCGAAATCTTTCCAAACCTTTCACACCTTGCTGACTTTTCACACCAGGCAAACCTATGGCGAACTAAAAATCGAAGAGTAGTAAAATTCGCGGCAGGAGAAAATATTCCACCCAAAACCCCAAACCACAAATCCACATCGCGATTTTTGTTTTACATCTGAACAAAAGCTGTTTTCTTATCGAAATCTATGCCAATTTCCACCCGTTATGAAATACAGGTTTGATAAAATTGTTGGCGTTTGAGCCTTTGTTCTTAAACTCCATCTTTTCGCCATCCCAGAACAGCTTTTTCCCGCTGTCACGCATTGCGGCAACGCCAAGCAGGACCATCTCCGTCAGCGGTCCACCATAATTGAAGTTGGCACTGGACGCCACACCAGTCTTACACGCATTGAGCCAATCCGAATGATGCCCCTTCACTCGTCTGATGGTCTTTTTCGCTGCGCCTTTTTCCATGTAAGCCCGCATCTTTTCTTCGGGGATAATTCTGGCGCTTCTGGCACCATGCGAAAGATGACAGATACTTCCCGTCTCGCCGATGATAATCGCACCATTATCGGTAAACCCGTTATGCAAATCTTTATTAGGCATCGGGAGAAAACCACCGTCCCACCATGTCAGTTTCACCGGCGGCATATCGCCGCGGGCGGCAAATTCGTAGATTATTCGCGAAGCTGCCGGACAAGTTTCTTTTTCCATTGCCCGGATGTTCTCGCCGATTTGAGTTTTCCAACCCTCGGCCTCTTCGAGGACCTTTTCCCAGAAACCGATTCCGGGATTGTATGAAGTATTGGCTTGTACGCTCACCGGGTTGCCAAGCTTCAATGCCCAGAAGGCAGGGTCAAGGGTATGGCATCCATAATCACCAAGGGAGCCCGTGCCGTAATCAATCCACCCTCGCCATAAGGCCGGCGCGTAAACAGGGTGGTATGGACGATGTTTCACAGGTCCCTGCCACACATCCCAGTCAAACGTATCGGGGACCGCAGGAGTTGACTTCGGTCGCATCAAAGACGAAGGGAATGCATACCCGCCCTGGGGACGGTTGCACCATGCGTGAATCTCGCGAACATCTCCTATCGCACCGTCCCATATCCACTCGCACACACGCCGAATATGTTCTTCCGAATGACCCTGGTTGCCCATCTGAGTCTGAACTTTGTTTCTGCGTGCTGCCTCCGTCATCTTGCGAGCTTCATACACCGAATGTGCAAGCGGTTTTTCGCAAAAGACATGCTTTCCGCGTTCTATCGCCGCCATTGAGGCGACATAGTGTGTATGGTCCGGCGTACAAACCATCACGGCGTCAATTTCTTTTTCCATCTTGTCGAACATCACGCGAAAATCCGTAAAGAACTTTGCTTTGGGGTTGTCCCTGACCGCCACGGCCGAGCGGACCTTGTCAACGTCGGCAATCGCTACAAGATTTTCCGTCTTTGTGTTGCGCAGACTGGTCTTGCCCCTCCCACCGGCACCGATTATCGCCAGGTTCAGCTTATTGCTCGGAGCATCTGCACCAAGAACTTTGTGCGGAACAATGCTGAAAGCAAAAGCTGTAGATACTGCCGAACTATTAAACGCACGACGAGATATCTTATTAATGTCATTTTTCTTCATATCACTATCTCCAAAAAATTAATTTACCATACCCCATCGAGAGACCACAACTACGAACTAAATAATCTGTGGTTAATAAATCTTTTCTTCTTTTCGCCGGTCATTTTTGTCACTCTGCCAAGCATTGAATCTTAGACTCTTGTTCTGATTTATAATGGCTCAGAAAGGCAAACACCCATCCTGTATGTAAAATAAAGACTTAACCTGACATTTCTCATTTACATGGCTAAAAAGCATAATTGCCTCCGTACGATACCAATAATCTTACGGAATCCACCTTGAAATATCAAGAAATTGCACTTTCAAACAGCAATTCCGCACATTTTCTTGTGGGCGGTATTTTGCTGCTATCACTATTATGGGCCCAGCCCGCCAGGGCCTGTACCCCACCCTGCGGCGAATGCGGCCACTGGAACGGCCACGAGTGCGTTCCCGGCAGCGGCACCGGCTGCTGCCATTGTAATTCCAGCCTTTATTATGAACCTAACGACTTGAAATGCCCTGATGCGAACTGCTATGACTGTAACTCCGAATGTGAATGCGATTGTGATATTACAATAGACTCTATATCCGGGCCGAATTATGTCTGTGTTGACTGCAATGTTGACT
>Ga0180437_10001447_pt1 | contig 40648 bp, 30 predicted proteins | sample SS_ome_4_FD_132410 | JGI IMG/M metagenome (GOLD analysis project Ga0180437, IMG submission 132410) | Hypersaline lake sediment archaeal communities from the Salton Sea, California, USA - SS_3_D_1 metaG | ecosystem: Environmental > Aquatic > Non-marine Saline and Alkaline > Hypersaline >...
GTTCGGGAGTAGGGGACCCGCGCCAAGCGGCGAGACGAGGGGGGCGTACACGTCACTCTGCGTCGGTTCTGTAAGCCAGACCGGCTTCCAGGAGGGCGTCCATCAGGGGTCTGAGTCCGCCTTCCGGGAGCGTGCCCGCTTCGGCCTTCGTCAGGCGCTCGACGGCGGCGAAGGGGCGGCGGTTGTGGGTCCAGCAGAGGGCGGCGTTCTGCCAGTTGCTCCAGCGGCTGAGGCCGCGGGTACGATCGGCGGGCAGTGTCTCCAGTGTGCACGTGCCCCAAGTCCTGCGGACGTACGTCGGCCCGGCGGTCGGGAGGCCGTCCAGCGGGGCGGCGGTGGGGGGGCAATACGCCGCGGCGGCGGGCTCGTAGGCGGCGGCGGGCAGGCCCCATCGCGCGGCGTCTCGGATCGCCCGCCCGGCGGCCCATCGGCGCAGGCGTTTGGCGTCGTCGGCCTCTGCCGGCAGGACGTTCGCGTCGATCCACGCCCTCGCGGCCGGGAGGATCTCGGCCAGCGACTGCTCGTTCAGGTCGGCGCAGAGGTAGGCCCACGCGGCGGTCAGCAGCAGGTTGCACCGCAGCGAAAGGTCGGAGCAGACGGCCGGCGTGTCGCCGCTGGCGTGGTAGCCCGGCACGTCGCCGTTAGTGCCCAGCCACCACGTCGGCACGCCGCAGTTGGGATCGGCGATCATGTCGTCCGACTGCGGGGGGGTGCACTTGGCGGCGAGGTGATACTCGCCGGCGTGCCGCCGGGCGAGCAGCTCGCCGATCGCCCCGGCCGCCGCCCAGCCGATCGTCGGCGACGACAGCGGGCCGTAGTGGATGCGGAAGGGATGGTCCGCCTCGGAAGCGGCGCCGACGCCGTCGACGTTCATCCCCACGATGGCCCGGCCGAGCAGGCCCGGATGCTCGGTCGCGAAGGCGAGCATGCCGAGGCATTCCTCGGTGGTGATCACCCGGATGCCGAGCCGCGGCCGGGGCAGCCGGCCGGCGTCGATCAGCTCGGCCAGCAGACACGCCGCCAACACGTACACGCTGACGCCGCTACAGTTGTCGTGGGCGCCCTGCTCGCAGGCGTGGCCGAACAGCCAGACCTCCCGCGAGGCGTCGCGGCCGCCCACCAGGCCGGTGGTGCATTGGCCCGCCCCTTCGTAGAGGCGGCTGTCGCAGAAGCCGGTCAGCCGCAGGCCGGGCTCGGCGGCGAGGCGGCGGCGCAGCAGTTGGCCTTTTGCGGGGCTGAGGCAGAAGCCCGGCAGGACGGCATCGGAGGCGCGGAAGTACCATCCGCCGGGCCCGTCGGCCCACGTGTTGCACCACTTGGTGGTGTGCTCGTCGGCCGCCGGGGTCTTGCCGATGTAGTCGCTGACGATCGCCGCGGGGGCGAAGTCCTTGACGAGCTGCTTCATCTCTCGCGGCTGGCGGGCGGTGAGGACGAATCGGCCGGCGACGTGGTCGGGGCCGATTGTCTCGAGCGCGTCGGCGTCGACGACCGGTGCGGTGGTCCGCTCGAGCGGGCCGGACCAGAAGACGACGGACTGGGGGCAGTCGCCGCGGTCGGCGAGGACGTCGTCGCCGAGTGTGAGCTTCGCGGCGGGGCAGTCCCACGCGAGGTGGGTCGTCCAGTCCTGCCATCGGGTCCTACCGTCGGCGGCGTAGGGCTCGAGGCGCGTCTCGGCGACGCCGGCGTCGGCGAGGGCATCCCGTGCGATCTCTGCGGCGCGGCGCTGGCGGGGGGTGTCGAACCAGCGTTCCTGCCGCCAGAGGGCTTCGAGCAGGTCGCGGTGGCGCCGGGTGTCGTAAGCGGCGTCGATCGTGTCGATCAGGGCGTCGATCATCGCGGGGTCCTCTGGGCGTTGCGCGCACCTCTCGCCGAGTGGTATTGTCCGGAAGCGGCCGCGCCGGTCAAGGTCGGGCGAGCCGGTTGCTCGAAGACCCGCGTTGCCGAAGCGAGCCGGGCCTCTGTCGCTTGGGCGTTCGGCGCGCGGTAGAATCGGGCGCCCCGGGGCATCCCGGGCGAAGGAGCAAGTCCGATGCGAGAGACGAAAGACCCCGTGCTTCTGGTCGTGGCGTTGGTGACGATCGCACTGCCCGCCATGGATGCGATCGGAGAGAAGGAGACGAGGAAGATGACCGCCAGGCCCCCCGGAACAGGCAAGTGTGTGCTGACGATCGGCGGGAAGACCGTGAAGCCGGCGACGCACGCCATCGTCCTGCCGACGAAGCCCACACCGCAGGAGAAGCTCGCCGCCGACGACCTGCGGGTCCATGTCCGGCAGCTCACCGGTGGTGACGTGCCGATCGTCGCCGAGGGCGAGCTCGGCGATCGCGTGCCGATCGTCGTCGGGCGAGCGGCCGCGGCCCTGAAGAAGCTCGGCGTGCGGACCGACTTCGACAAGCTGGGGCTCGAGGGCATCGTCGTCAGGACGAGGGGGCCGGCGCTGATCCTGGCGGGCAACCGCCGCGGCGTGCTCTACGCGGTCTACACGTTCCTGGAGGACTACTGCAACTGCCGCTGGTTCGCGCCCGACTGCACGGTGATCCCGAAGACCGGCCGGTTCGACGTGGCCGACCTCAACGTCCGCTACATCCCGCCGCTGGAGTACCGCTCGACGGACTACCCCCGCAGCCGGCCGGCCACGTGGGCCGTGCGGAACAAGGTCAACGGCACGCAGACGCAGTTGACCGACAAGCACGGCGGGAAGATCGCCTACTCGCACTTCGTCCACACGTTCAACAGCATCCTCAACCCGGCCAAGGAGTTCGCCAAGCACCCCGAGTACTTCTCGATGATCAAGGGCAAGCGGACCGGCGGGCGGACGCAGCTCTGCCTGACCAACCCGGACGTGATCGCCATCGCCATCCAGACGGTGCGCCGGTGGATCAAGGCCGCCCCGGCCGCGACGATCTTCAGTGTCTCGCAAAACGACTGGCACAACTACTGCCAATGCCCCAAGTGTGCCGCCCTCGCGAAGAAGGAAGGCTCCCAGGCCGGGCCGATGATCCACTTCGTCAACGCCATCGCCGCCGCCATCGCCGAGGACCATCCCGACAAGCTCATCAGCACGCTGGCGTACCAGTACACGCGCAAGCCGCCCCGCCACGTCAGGCCTCGCCCGAACGTCTGCGTGCGGCTGTGCAGCATCGAGTGCTGCTTCGCCCACCCGCTGGACGTCTGTCCGACCAATCGCAGCTTCGTCGACGACATCCGCAACTGGAACAAGATCTGCAACCGCCTGTACATCTGGGACTACGTGATCAACTACGCCCACAGCGTCCAGCCGTTCCCGAACCTCTACTCGCTGAAGCCGAACATCCGCTTCTTCATCGCCCACGGCGTCAAGGGCATCTACGAGGAGGCGTGCTACTTCACCGTCGGCTCGGAGCTGGCCGAGCTGCGGACGTGGATCATCGCCAAGACGCTCTGGGACCCGACATACGACACGGACCGCGCGATCGACGAGTTCCTGGCCGGCTACTACGGACCGGCCGCCGGGCCGATCCGCAAGTACGTCAACCTGATCCACAAGCAGGTGGCCGATCACGCCGACTGGCACGCGAACATCTGGTCGCCCCCGACGGCGCCCTACCTCAGCCGGTCCGTGATCGGGCAGTCGGCGAGGCACTTCGACGAGGCCGAGGCCGCCGTGGCGAAAGACCCCGGGCGCCTTCACCGCGTCCGCGTGGCACGGATGCCGATCCAATACGTGCAGATCGCCACCGCCCCGCCGGGCCCGCGGAAGCCGGGCGACGCGGTCTCGAAGCTGATCGACCGGTTCGAGGCGACCGCGCGCAAGGAGGGCCTGGTCACCGTCCGCGAGCACCGCGCGATCGGCGACCTGAACAAGTGGCTTCAGAAGGTCCGCAAGGGCAAGTAGTCCGGGCCCCCTCGGATGCGCCGGCAGCTTTGGTGGAAATCCGGCATTGACTGCCGGATTTTCACCGATAGAATAGCAGTATGATCGCGAGACCCGACCTGATTCGGCGCGTGCGACGGGCGTTGAGGGACAATCCCGTCGCCGTGCTGCTCGGCCCGCGGCAGTGCGGGAAGACGACGCTGGCGAGGATGGTTGCCGAGCGGAGGCGGTGCGAGCTGTTCGACCTGGAGGACCCGCGCGACCTGGCGCGGCTGGAGGCGCCGATGCTGGCGTTGGAGCCGCTGCGCGGGCTGGTGATCATCGACGAGGTCCAGCGGAAGCCGGAGTTGTTCGAGCTGCTTCGCGTCCTGGCAGACCGCCCGCGCGGCGGGGCGAGGTTCCTCCTGCTGGGCAGCGCCTCGCCGCACGTGGTCAGGGGCGTCAGCGAGTCGCTGGCCGGGCGGGCGGGGGTCGTCGAGATGGGGGGCTTCGATCTGCGGGAGATTGGGGCGGAGAACTACCGATCGTTGTGGCTGCGGGGCGGGCTGCCGCGGAGCTACCTCGCCCGCAGCGGCCCGGCGAGCCGGCGGTGGCGAGCCGACTTCGTCCGGACGTTCCTCGAGCGCGACATCCCGCAGCTCGGCATCACGATCCCCGCGCAGACGTTGAGGCGGTTCTGGACAATGGTCGCCCACTATCACGGGCAGGTCTGGAACGCCGCCGAGCTGGCGCGATCGCTCGGCCGGAGCGAGAAGACGGCCAGGCGGTATCTGGATCTGCTCAGTGGGGCCTTCGTGGTCCGGCAGGTTCAGCCCTGGTTCGAGAACGTCGGCAAGCGCCAGGTGAAGAGCCCCAAGGTCTATGTCCGCGACACGGGCCTGCTGCACGCGCTGCTGGAGATTGACACGCAGAGGGACCTGCTGCGGCATCCGAAGCTCGGGGCGTCGTGGGAAGGCTTCGCGATGGAGCAGGTGCTGGCGGCGACGGGCAGCGAGAGCTTCTACTGGTGGGCGACCCATTCGGGCGCGGAGATCGATCTGCTGCTGCTTAAGGGAGCGAAACGGATCGGCGTGGAGTTGAAGTGCGCCGATGCGCCGCGGATGACGAAGTCGATCCGGACGGCCATGGACGTGCTGAAGCTCGATCACGTTCACGTCGTCTACCCCGGGCCGAAATCCTACCCGATCGAGAAGAAGATCACCGCCACCGCGATCGTCGACATCGGCTCGATCCGGTAGGCAGCATGCGCAAACAGCAACCTACTTTGCCGCCCAAACGCGACGACAAGCTCGTTTGGCGGCGGCCGGCACGGCCGCCCGAGCCCCGTCGGGGCGACGGGAATGCGCTACAACAGAGCTTCGGGCGATGGATGAGACGAGACCCGAGCGCGACGCCTGGACCACCGCCGACCTCCGCGAGCAGCTTGTGGGCGATTGCGGCGTCGGCGCAGGCGACGTCCTGATCGTCCACTCGTCGATGAAGTCTCTCGGGCGCGTCGACGGTGGGCCGGCGGCGGTGGTTGCGGCGCTTCAGGAGGCCGTGGGCGAGCGGGGGACGCTGCTGATGCCCGTCTTCACCGCCCCCCAGCCGGACGGGGTATTCCACGCCGCCGAGGCGCCCAGCCGCACCGGGCTGATCACCGAGACGTTCCGCACGGCGCCGGGCGCGGTCCGGAGCCTGCATCCGACGCACTCGGTCGCCGCCGGCGGCGCGCGGGCGGGCGAGTTCGTCGAAGGCCACGAGCGAACCAGCGGCCTGGGCGTCGGCAGCCCGTTTCACAAGGCCGCCGAGGCCGGCGCCGACGTGCTGATGGTCGGCTGCACCCTCACGGCGTGCAGCCTCGTTCACGTCGCCGAAGCGATCGTCCGCGTGCCCTACCTGGGCAAGGTCTTCTACCAGGGATATCACCGCGTGCTGACGGTGATCGCCCCCGACGGCCGGCGGATCGAGATTCCGCCCGCGGACAACCCCACCGACTCGTCCGGCTTCGTCGTCGTCGCCGACGAGCTCGACCGCCGCGGCCAGCTTGCCCGCTGCCGCCTCGGCTCGGCCGATTGCGTCAAGTTCAGCGCCCGCGCCTGCCTGGCCGTCGCCGTCGGCCTCCTCCGCGCCGACCCGGCCGCCCTGCTCTGCGACCGCCCAACCTGCCCGGTCTGCCCGGAGGCTCGGAGGGTCATCGAGCGTGAGCGGGGACGACCGCAGAGGGACGCGGCCGAGGGCGGAGAGGATCCCCTGCATCCCTGAGGACTACCGCTGTGAGACGTCTTCGAAGGCCGACTCGGGGTCGGCGCACATTCGGGGGCGGGCGGTGAAGGTATCGGGGCCGATCTGTCGGCCGGTGTCGGCGTCGACGAAGAGCCGGACGGCGGCGCAGTTGGTGAAGCCTTCCAGCGGGACGGCGAGGAACGTGCCGTCGAACTTGAACGCCACGTCGCGGAGCTCGGCGTCCCCGGGGCGGATGACGGCGGCTCGGGTGACGTCGTGGCCGCGGGCGACGCGGAACAGGGCGTGTGGCGTGCGGGCGTAGGTGATCCGGTCGCCGGCGTCGACGTGCAGATTGACGACGGCCGCCACGTAGCCGCCGCCCGTGGTGTAGAGCTTGCCCCGGCAGGCGCGGGGGGCGCGCATCGGGTCCGGCTCGAAGCAGAAGACGCGTCGGCGGAACTGCTCGAACAGCGGCAGGTACCGCTGGTAGAGGGCGATGTTCTCGTCGGTTCGCTCGACCAGCGTCGGCCAGGCGCCGTGCAGGACGCTGCGGCGGAGGTACTCGTCGACGGATCGGTCGCGGGCGAAGAACATGAAGTACAGGGGGCAGGCGATCGAGGCCCAGAAGAACTTCTCCTCGTACATGTCGCCCTCGCCCTCCAGCAGTTGCCCGTCGCAGTAGCGCATCGAGCGGATGCTCATCGGCTTGTTGGCGAACGACGTCCTGTTCCGCGGGGCCATGATCTGCTTCTTGATCAGCATCTCGATGTCGTCGTAGGAGCGGTTCATGTTGTAGGCGGCCCGGCCGTTGACGACGGTGACGCCGTCGTCGTGGGCGAAGTCGATCTCGTAGTGGCGGAAGCAGTCGAGGAACAGCCCGCTGAGCATGGGGTACTCGTCGAAGATCCGCCTGGCCGAGCCGTAGCAGAACTGCCCGAAGCTGAATCGCGGGTCGGCGTTCATGCTGTGACACATGTACCAGCCGCTGGGTACGTGGTCCCCGCGCTGGTCGGTGCAGATCGAGTCCGGCCAGTTGCGCTCGACGGCGGGGCGGTAGCCGTCGGTGTAGTTGAAGTACCAGTGGCAGGCGATGTCGGCGTCGGCGATCGCCTGGAGGCGGCGCTTGATGTCGTCGCGGGTGTGGTAGAGCTTGCCGAGATCGTTCTCGCCGATCAGCTCGGCGATCTGCCGGTCGTCGTGTCGCAGGAGGAACTGCTCGACGTCCTCGGCGGTCACCGGCGGGCGGGGCTCTTCCCACGCCTTCGGTGAAGGTTTGCCCGTCCGCTGCTCGGTCAGGCGGTGGTAGACGAGTTCCTTGGTGCGGTTGCGCAGCCACCGATCCTCACCGTGGTTGAAGTAGTCGCAGTAGTCGCGGAAGTGGCCGTGGACCTCCAGCGTCTTCAGTCCCATCGCCAACAGGCTGTCGATCTCGTCGGCGCTGTCGACCGATCCGCACAGGAAGCAGCCCGTCCTCTCGTGGATGGCGTCGTTGAACGGGTCGAAGTACTCCCGCCATCGCCGGTAGACTTTCCCCACCGCCGGCCGCCAGTCCCCCTCGTGGAACAGCAGCATCAGCTTCGTGCGCATCGCCCGCCGGCCGACGAGCCCGATGTAGTAGTTGACCGCCTCCAGCACCGGGGCCGTGCGGACGGACTTGTTCATCGTGCCCCAGTTGAAGCACTTTTCGGCGTTGTTGAAGGTGAACTTGGCGGCCGTGACGTTCGCGTCGATCGGCTCGACCATCGTATAGCCGACGTTGAGGGCGCGGCTGTAGTGGCTGACCATCGGCAGGATGACCTCCTGCTCGCTGACGTAGGGGACCTGGACGTACATGAACTCGAACGGCGTCATGCCGTCGAACGTCGTCTCGCCGTGTGCGCAGGGCGCCCAGACGTCCCAGCCGGCGATCAGCGGAAGGCGGAAGTAGACGCGGAGCGACCGATCGGCCACGTCGGGCGACCCCTTCGTCGCGCCGACTTCCCAGTGGAACGCGTCTTCCTCCAGCCGCAACGTCAGCTCGACGACGAACGGCGCGTTCTCGTAGCAGCGTGTCAAGCGGACCGTGTTGTCCTCGCAGGCGGCGCCCGAGACCTCAAACGGCGTGGTGAGGTCGTCGTACCAGCGGCCGTCGGCCTCGTCGTGGATCCGCATCGCCCCGACGTAGCCGGGAATCCCCCCGCGGAGCTGCGCGAACAGGTCGACGCCGGCCTGCTTGAACACCAGCGACCGGATCAGCCCGCTATGCTTCTCGACGTCCAGCCGGACGTTGTCGTTCTCCAGTGGCCAGGTTTCCGTCTCGTGCAGGTCGGTCCACTGCCATACGTCCATGGAGGGCTCCCTTGGTCGCGGCGGCTCACGCGTCAGTGTCGGCGATGGCGGCGTCTCGGCTGGCCTTGGTGTCCATGCCCCCTTCGACCGGGTCGCAGAGGCGGGCGTACAGCTCGGGGCGGCGGGTCTGCATGTGGCAGTGGCCCAGGTTGTGCCCCAGCGGCTTATCCGACAGGTCGGCGAGGATCATGTCGTCGCCGGCGGCGGACGTCTCGACCATCACGCGTCCGTGCGGGTCGAGGATCATCGCGTTGCCCGTGCGGATCTCCTCGCCGTCGACGCCGACGCCGTTGGAGAAGACGAGGTAGCACCCGTTGTCGTAGGCCCGGCTGGGCAGCCAGCGCATCAGCCACTCGCGGCCCTTGGGGCCGAGGATCTCGGCGCGGATGGCTTCGGGATCGACGTGGCGGTTGTCCCAGACGCTTCGGTCGATCAGGCCCATCCCCGCGTAAGGAAGCGGGAACGCGCCCGTCTGGTGGGGGGCCAGCAGCACCTGGACGCCCTCCATCGCCAGCGCGCGGCCGCACTCGGGCTGGTTGTTGTCGTAGCAGATCAGCACGCCCAGCCGCCAGCCGCGGTAGTCGAAGACCGTGTAGCCGTCCCCGGACGAGACGTGCTCGCTGATGAACGCGTGGAACTTGCGGAAGGCGTGGAGGGTCCCGTCCGGCGCGGCGACGACGTAGGTGTTGTAGACGCGGCCGCCGTCGCCGAGCTCGACGAGGCCGGCGCCGATCGCGATGCCGATCCGGCCTGCCAGCTCGCCGAGGCGCTGCGCGGCAGGCCCGTCGGGGACGGGCTCGGCGACTTCGCGGAGGGCGGGTTGGTCCAGCGTTGTCAGGGGCATGTATCCGGTGAGGCAGCATTCGGGGGCGACCACGAGATGCGCGCCGAGGCGTGCGGCCTCGGCGGCGAAGTGCTCGACCCGCGCGAGGTTAGCCGTCTTTTCCAGCGGTTGCGATTCGAACTGGACGCTCGCGACGCGCAGGTTGTCCATGGTTGTCTCCCGGTTCGGGGCGCGGCGGCGAAGGCGCGGACCGCGTGTGCGGCACGGCCGCACGCCCTATGCGTACCATCTGACCGGGCGGCGGGGCAAGGGCGCGGTGGCGGACTGCCGGTTGCTCTGCGCGTGGGGTTCGGTACAATCGGACCGGGATCGTGATGCTACGCACAGCGTATGGAGAACAAGCGATGAACGAGTTCACGTACTGCCAGCCCACGGAGATACGTTTCGGCGTCGGACGGGTCGGCGAGGTCGGCGAGGCGGCGGCGGGGCTCGGCAGGCGGGCGCTGTTGGTGACCGACTCGACGGTGTTCGGGGCGGGCAGCCCGGTGGCGGAGAAGGTGCTGGCCGCCCTGGCGGCGGCGGGGGTGGAGGCGGCGCAGTTCGACGGGGTCGTGCCGAACCCGACGACCGACTGCGTGGCGGCGGGGGCCGAGGCGGCGGCGGCACACGGCGCCGACCTGGTCGTGGGCCTGGGCGGCGGGTCGAGCCTGGACACGGCCAAGGCCATCGCCGTGGAGGCCACCCACGAGGGCGGCTGCTGGGCGTACCTGTTCTTCCGCGAGCAGGCGCCGACGGAGAAGACGCTGCCGGTGGTGGCGGTGACGACGACGGCGGGTACGGGCTCCGAGGTCACGCAGGTGGCCGTGGTGACGAACCCGGCCGAGCGGTGCAAGTCGGCGCTGTACAACCCGCTGATCTTCCCGAAGGTGGCGATCGTGGACCCGCAACTGACGGTGACGGTCCCGGCGCACACGACGGCGGCGACGGGCTTCGACGCCTTCACGCACGCGTTCGAGGCGTACATTCACAGCGGCGCGACGCCCTATACGGACATTCTGGCGCTGGAGGCGATCCGCCTGGTGGCGGGCCACCTGGCGGCCGCGCTCGACGACGGGTCGGACCTCGATGCCCGCGGCGCGCTGTCCTGGGCGAACACGCTGGGCGGGCTGAGCATCGCCAACGCCGGCGTGACGCTGCCGCACGGGATGGCGATGGCCATCGGCGGGATGTACCCCAACGTCGCTCACGGCGAGGGGCTGGCGATCACGTACCCGGCCGTGCTTCGGTACACGTGGGACCGCGCGGTGGGGAAGTTCGCGACAGTGGCGCGGATCTTCGACCCGACGCTGGCCGACGCCGCCGACGAAGCGGCGGCCGAGGCGCTCTGCGAGCTGATCGGCGAATTCCTCAAGCGGATCGGCCTGTATGCCGGGCTGAAGCAGTTCGACGTGCCGGCTGCGGAGTTGGGGCAACTCGCCGAGGCGTGCCTCGTCCTGCCGGACTACGGGAACAACCCGCGTGTGGCGGACCTGGACGACGTCCGCAAGCTGCTGGACGAGTGCTACGATCGGCAGTAAGGGCTGGGTGAACGCCCGGGGCGACGGCAGGCTCGTGGCCGGCATTGCGCGAAGCTCGTGCCGCCCCTTCGGGGCTCCCAGGGAAACGGGGACAGGCACCCGTGCTCCGGTGCTTCGCGGTGGCGCCGCTACGCAGGACAAGCCGTTTCGGAGCCAGTCCCGGTTTTCCTTCGGGCTCCAGAGGCGGCTGCGGGGGCGGCAGCCTCGGCGAAATATGTCTCCGAGATCGGCTTGACTCGCCTTCCGCGATGCTGGTATCGTATCGCCAGCCAGTTCTTTTTGGGCTTCGTAGACGCGACGTGGAGTGCCAGGTTACACGTGTCCCCAGTCTCCGGCGCGACGACGTCCGCCGGGGGTCCGTGGGGATACGTTGCTAAATGAGAGGTTTCCCCATGACAGATCCGCGAGATCGCAGCATCGATCCGGGCACCATCGACATGCTCACGCACAGTTGCGGGCAGGGATTGGAGGTGGTCTGGGACCGCAAGGAGGCGATGGACCCGCAGTGCGGGTTCGGCAACCTCGGGCTCTGCTGCCGCAACTGCACGATGGGGCCCTGCCGCATCGACCCGTTCGGCAGTGGCCCGAGCGAAGGCATCTGTGGCGCCGATGCCCACGTGATCGCGGCGCGGAACCTGATCCGGATGATCGCCGGCGGCGCCAGCAGCCACTCCGACCACGGCCGGGACATGGCCCATACGATGCTGCTGGCCGCGGAGAATGAAGAGTTCGACTACAAGATCAAGGACGAGGGCAAGGTGATGGCCCTGGCGGAGGAGCTGGGCGTCGAGACGGAGGGCAAGAGCGTCCGCGAGATCGCCAAGGGCGTCGCGGAGATCTGTCTGGCCCAGTTCGGGCAGCAGGAGGGCGAGGTGGTCTTCGCGCGCCGCGCGCCGGAAGACCAGCTGCGGCGATGGCGAGAGGCGGGCGTCGTTCCGCGCGGTATCGACCGCGAGGTCGTCGAGACCATGCACCGCACGCACATCGGCGTCGACAACGACCCCATCCACCTGATTCTCCACGGCGTGCGGACATCTCTGGGTGACGGATGGGGCGGCAGCATGGTCGCCACCGACAGCTCCGACATCCTGTTCCACGGCCCCCGGTGGGTCCGCAGCCTGGCCAACCTCGGCGTGCTGGACCCCGATGCGGTCAACGTCATCGTTCACGGCCACGAGCCGAACCTTGCCGAAATGATCCTCGCCGCCGCCCAGGACAAGGAGCTGATCGAGTACGCCCGGAGCAAGGGCGCCTCCGGGATCGGGTTGTGCGGGCTCTGCTGCACGGCCAGCGAGATCCTGATGCGCCACGGCGTGCCGCTGGCGGGCAACTTCCTTCAGCAGGAGTTGGCCATCGCCACCGGCGTCGTCGACGCGATGACGGTCGACGTCCAGTGCATCTTCCCCTCGCTGGGCAAGGTGGCCAACCAGTTCCACACCAAGCTCATCTCCACCAGCCGCAAGGCGAAGTTCCCCTACGCCGAGCACATCGAGTTCGAGGAATCCCGCGGCCTGGAGGTCGCCAAGCAGATCATCCGCGCGGCGATCGACAACTTCGAGAACCGGGACCCGGCCAAGGTCCACATCCCCGAGCAGTCCAGCCCGCTGGTGGGCGGTTTCACGGCCGAGAACATCTTCTCGATGCTGGGCGGGCGGTATCGCTCCAGCTATCGGCCGTTGAACGACGGCGTGATGACCGGGCGCCTTCGCGGCGTGGCGGGCGTGATCGGATGCAACAACCCGAAGCACGTGCACGACCGCGGGCACGTGGAGATGACGAAGGAGCTGCTGGCCAACGACGTGCTGGTGGCCACGACCGGCTGCACGGCCGTCGCCGACGCGAAGGCGGGCCTGCTTTGCCCCGAGGCCGCCGAGAAGTACGCCGGCAAGGGCCTCCGCGAGATCTGCCGGGCCGTCGGCATCCCGCCGGTGCTGCACATGGGCAGTTGCGTCGACAACAGCCGCATCCTCATGGTCCTGACGAACATGGTCGCCGAAGGCGGCCTGGGCGAGTCGATCGCCGACCTGCCCGCGGCCGGGGCGGCCCCGGAGTGGATGAGCGAGAAGGCGGTCTCGATCGGCTTCTACGTGGCCGCCTCGGGCGTCTACACGGTGCTCGGCGAGCCCTTCCCCGTGCAGGGCTCGAAGGTCGTCACCGACTACCTGACGGAAGGCATGGCCGAGCAGTTCGGGGGGAAGTTCGCCTTCGAGCCCGACCCGATCAAGGCAGCCCGGCTGATGATCGACCACATCGACGAGCGTCGTGCGGCCCTGAAGCTGCCGGGCCCGATGTACGAGCAGCCTTACGCCCCGAAGACCTCCGCCGAAGCGAAGGCGACGGCGTAGCAGGAAGTAGAGGAGCCACCGGATGGGCAAGATAATCGTCAGCCGGGAAGACCGATGCATGGCGTGCCGGGCCTGCGAGATCGCCTGCGCCCTGTCCCACAGCAAGGCGAAGACGCTGGCGGAGGCGGTCCGCTGCGATCCGCCGCCGCACCCGCGGGTGCACGTCGAGCCGCTCGGGGAGGGGAGCATCGCGCTTCAGTGCCGGCATTGCGAGGATGCGCCCTGCGTGGCCATCTGTCCGACCGAGGCGTTGAGCCGGCTCTCCGAGGGCGGCCCGGTGCAGCTCGACCCGGACCGCTGCATCGGCTGCAAGTACTGCGTCGTCACCTGTCCGTTCGGCGCGATCGAGATGTCGCCTGACGGGAAGGTCGCCAGCAAGTGTGACCTGTGCGCCGAGCGGACCGAGGCAGGGAAGCTGCCGGCCTGTGTGGAAGCCTGTCCGACCCACGCGCTGATCTACACGGAGATCGAGTCCTGGCTGAGGCGCCGCCGCGGCGAGGCCGCCCGCCGGGTGGCGGACAGTCAGGCCCTCACGAAAGCGCCGTAAGGGCCCGGCCCGGCCGGGCGCCCGGACCCGCCGGCCGACGGGCACGCAGCCGGCTTGTCGGGCCGGTCGCCGCGGGCATCGGAAGGCCTGGGAGACAATTCGATGATCACGGTAACGGTTTGCGTCGGCAGTTCCTGCCATCTCAAGGGCGCCCGTGAAGTGATCGAGCGATTCAGCGAGCTGCTCGCCCGGCACGGCCTCGTTCAACAGGTGGAATTGAGAGGCTCCTTCTGCATGGAGCGCTGCGGGGAAGGAGTCAATTGGCGAGTAGATGACGAGCCGTACACCAGCGTCGATGAGCGGGAGGCCGTCGAGGTCTTCCGAAAGGAAGTGCTGGCCCCGCTGGGTGTCGCGGCGGGCGACGAGGCGGAGGAGGGCAGGCCCGGATGAGCGCCGCCGACAGCGATCTGCCCGCCGCCCACGCCAGTGCCATCCTGGAGCACACGCCCAACGGCGTGCTGGTGGTGGACGCCGGCGCGGTGATCCGGTTCGCGAACCCGGCGTTCCGGGAGATGTTCCATTGCGGCAAGGAGGAGCTGACCGGCCGGCCGGCCCGCGAGTTCATCCACTCCGACTGCTTCGAGCGGGCCATTGCCGGGGGGGGCAGCCTGATGGTCAAGGAGACCGTCCACGAGCACGACGTGAGCTTCCGCGTGGGGCTGTTCCCCATCGAGGGAGAGGGCCTGTACTGCGGGATCTTCATCGACATCTCGGACGAGGAGCGGGAGCGGAAGCACTTTCACGACCTGCGGGCCCAGACGCTCCAGCGGGCACAGGACGTCATCTCACGGCAGATGAAGACGGCGCAGGAGATCGCGAGGCTCCTGGGCGAGAGCACGGCGGACACGAAGGTGATGCTGGTGAGGCTCATGTCCCTTTTCCAGGAAGAGGGATACTGATGCGGTTCTACTACGAATGGGGCACGCGGCAGTTGTTCAAGCACAAGGAGGAGTTGTGCGGCGACAGCATCGCCATCTCGCGCCAGCCGGAGTCGGTGACGCTGGCGCTTTCCGACGGGCTCGGCAGCGGGGTGAAGGCGAACATCCTGTCGACGCTGACGACCCGCATCGCCATGCACATGCTCGAGAACGAGATGCCGCTCAGCGAGGTCGTCGACACGCTCGGGCAGACGCTCCCGGTCTGCCAGGTCCGCAAGCTGGCCTACAGCACGTTTGCGATCGCGCAGCTGTTCCGCGACGGGCGGGCGCGGATCGTGGAGTTCGACTCGCCGCCGGCCATCGTGCTGCGGGATCGCGACGTGGTGGTCCTGCCCTACGAGTCGCGCCTCGTCGGCGGCAAGACGATTCGAGAGTGTGTGGTCGACCTGAAGATGGGCGACTGGGTGGTGTTCATCACCGACGGTGTGCTGAACGCGGGCATCGGCGGGCTGTACCCGCTGGGCTGGGGCTGGGAGCAGACGGCCCAGTACCTCGAGGCCCATTGCCACCCGGAGCTGGGCGCCCAGGACCTGGCCGAAAAGCTTGCCGCGACCGTCGCGGAGCTGTACGCCGACGCGCCGGGCGACGACGTCAGCATCGTCGTGCTCAAGGCGCGGCGGCGGCTGGTGGCCACCGTGCTGACGGGCCCGCCGGTGGATCGCCTCGCCGACGAGCGCGTCCTGATGGGCTTTTTGAACCGCAAAGGGCTGCACGTCATCTGCGGCGGGACGACCGCCAAGATGGTCTCCCGGCACCTCGGTCAGCCGCTGGAAGTGGACCTCGAGACGATGACGCCGGACGTGCCGCCGCTGGCGCGGATGGCCCACATCGACCTGGTCACCGAGGGGATCCTGACGTTGACGCGTGTCAACGAGCTGCTCAAGGCCCGGGCGACCAAGGACACCGTGCGGTTCCGGACCGACGGGGCGGCGGCGCTGCTTCGCGTGCTGCTGGAGGCCGACCACGTCCACTTCATCGTGGGCCTCGTGGCCAACCCCGCCCACCAGAACCCGAGCCTGCCGGTCCAGTTGGGCATCAAGCTGGCCATCGTGCGGGAGATTGCCGAGGGCGTCAGACGGCGCGGCACGGAGGTGACCATCGAGACGGTCTGACGTCCGCCGCAGACGAATGTCGATCGGCGGGCCGGTTTGTTGCGGCCGGAGAGCAATGGGCAGGAATATGGTCGAGACGACGGAAGAAGACAGGCTCATCGAGAGAATCGTCGCCCGCTACGACGGCGAGGTGGGGATGCTGATCTCGATGATGCAGGATCTCCAGGCGGAGTGCGGCTATCTGCCGGCCGACCAGCTTCGACGGCTCGCGAAGGCCCTCGACGTGCCGCTGACCCGCCTGTACTCGGTGGCGATGTTCTACGCGTCGTTCAGCCTCGCGCCGAAGGGGCTGCACGAGGTGACGCTGTGCGTGGGCACGGTCTGCCACCTGAAGGGCGCCGGGAAGATCTCGGAGATGATTCGCGAGGAGTTCGACGTCGAGCCCGGCGGGACGACGCCCGACGGGCTGTTCTCCTTCCAGCCGGTCAACTGCGTCGGGGCCTGCGCGATGGCGCCGGTGATCATTGTTGACGGCACGTATCACGACGGCGTGACGGTCGAGCAGGCCCGGGAGATGCTGATCGGCCTGCCGAGCGAGGCCGACGCGGAAAGCGAGGCGCAGACGTGATCGTGGCTTCAGGCAAGCGGATCGGCAGCCCCTCCGACCTCGCCGGCGAGCGGGACCGGCTGTGCAAGCTGCGGGGCAGCGGCGACAAGGGCGTGCTCGTCTGCGTCGGGACCGGCTGCGCCGCCAGAGGCTCGCGAAGGATCCACGAGTTGTTCGTCGAGGCGGCGAGAGAGACGGGGCTGGCCGTCGAGGCCGTCAAGTGTGTCGGCTGCCACGGCTTCTGCGAGCGGGGCCCGATCGTCGTCGTCCAGCCGGGGGAGATCCTGTACCAGCGGGTCGAGGAGCCCGACGTGCCCGAGATTGTCCGGGAGACGCTGCTGGGCGGGCGGGTCCTCGAGCGGCTGCTGTACGAGGACTCCGCCACCGGCCGTAAGGCGCAGACCGCCGAGCAGATCCCGTTCTACCGGGCCCAGCAGCGGATCGTCCTGGCCAGCAACGGCGTGATCGACCCGAAGAGCATCGACGAGTACATCGCAGCCGACGGGTACGCCGCCCTGGCGAAGGCCTTGTCCGCGATGACGCCGCAGCAGGTGCTCGAGGAAGTGGAGGCCTCGGGCCTGCGAGGCCGGGGGGGGGGCGGCTTCCCGACCGGGCGGAAGTGGCGATCCTGCCGCAAGGCGCCGGGCTCGCCGAAGTACGTCATCTGCAACGGCGACGAGGGCGACCCGGGCGCGTTCATGGACCGCAGCATCATGGAGGCCAACCCGCACTCGATCCTGGAGGGCATGGCGATCGGGGCCTATGCGATCGGGGCGTCCCGGGGCTACATCTACGTGCGGAACGAATACCCGCTGGCCGTGGAGCACCTGGGGTGGGCGATCGAGCAGGCCCGCCAGGCGGGACTGCTGGGCGAGAGCATCCTGGGCAGCGGGTTCGGTTTCGACATTCGGATCAACCGCGGCGGCGGGGCGTTCGTCTGCGGGGAGTCCACGGCGCTGATGGCGTCGCTGGAGGGCCGACCCGGCGAGCCGAGGGCCAAGTACGTCCACACCGTCGAGAGCGGGCTGTGGGAGAAGCCCACGAATCTGAACAACGCCGAGACGTGGGCGAACGTGCCCCCCATCATCGCCCGCGGGGCCGACTGGTTCGCCGCGATCGGCACGGAGGGCTCGAAGGGCACGAAGGTGTTCAGCCTGGTGGGGGAGGTGGTCAACACCGGCCTGGTGGAGGTGCCGATGGGCATCACCCTTCGCCGGATCATCGAGGAGATCGGCGGGGGGGTGAAGAACGACAAGGCGTTCAAGGCCGTCCAGACCGGCGGGCCGTCCGGCGGGTGCATCCCCGCGAAGCACCTCGACGCGCGCGTGGACTTCGACGAGTTGACGAAGCTCGGGTCCATGATGGGCTCCGGCGGGATGATCGTGATGAACGAGGACACGTGCATGGTGAACGTCGCCAGGTACTTCCTCAACTTCCTCCGCGAGGAGTCCTGCGGCAAGTGCACGCCGTGCCGCGAGGGGCTGGCCCAGATGCTCGAGATCCTCGATCGCATCACGCACGGCGACGGGCGGGTGGGCGACGTGGAGAAGCTGGAGGCCCTGGCCGACCTCCTGGCGGGAACGGCGCTGTGCGCGTTGGGAAAGACGGCCGCCAACCCGGTCCTGTCCACCATTCGCTACTTCCGCGAAGAGTACGACGCCCACATCAACCAGCGGCGATGCCCGGCGAAGGAATGTCGGGGGCTGTTCCGCTACCAGATCGACGAGGAGGCATGCAAGGCGTGCGGCATCTGCCGCAAGGCCTGCCCCGTCGACGCCATTGCCGGCGAGAAGAAGGTCCCGCACGTGATCGACCAGGACGCCTGTACGCTGTGCGGAACCTGCTTTGACAAGTGCCCCTTCAACGCCGTGCTGAAGATCTAAGGGAGATCGGCCCGTGCCGACGGTAGACATTGACGACAAGCGGGTGGAGGTCGAGGAAGGCGCGACCCTTCTCGAGGCCGCGAAGAAGGCCGGCGTGTGGATCCCCACGCTCTGCCACCACCCGGCCGTCTCGAGCCAGGCCACCTGCCGCATCTGCATGGTCGAGCTCGACCGGGGCGAGTGGACACAACTCGTGACCGCCTGCAACTATCCGGTCCGGCGCGACCTGGTGGTGCGCGTCTCGAGCCCCGCGGCGGTGAAGGCGCGCAGGGGCGTGATGGAACTGCTGCTGGCCCGGGCGCCGGGCAACGAGGTCTTGACCGCGCTGGCCCGGCGGATGGGCGTGGAGGGCACGCCCTGGCCGACGGTCAGCAACGCGCAGCGGGACTGCATCCTGTGCGGTCTGTGCACGGCCGTCTGCGAAGAGGTGATCGGCAAGTCGGCCATCAGCCTCTCCGGCCGGGGAGCGGCCCGGGCGCTCAGCACGCCGTTTCGCCTGCCCTCGGAAGACTGCATCGCCTGCGGCGCGTGCGCGGCGGTCTGCCCGGTCGGGACGATCCAGATCCGCATCCACCGGCAGGAAGGCGAGATCGAGATCTCGCCGCTGAAGACCCGCGCCAAGCTTCGGACCTGCGAGCGGTGCGGGCAGGACATCGCCAGCGTCCCCGTGACCGCCGAGGCGATCGACAGGTTCGGCGGGGACTGGGAGAAGCTTCGCCGCATTGCGGGGATGTGTCCGGAGTGCAGGCGGAAGACGACGGCCGGCGTGTTGGGCCGGGCCGTCGGCAAGACATGAGAAGATGAGTAGCGTCTATCGATAGTAGAGCTTTCGGGACGGTCCGCCCCGTCGCAACGGGAGATGAGGAAGGAGTCACGAAGTGTCGAAGATTATTGCATCCGCCGCCATTCGAGGCGCTCACGCGATGGTCGGGCGAGCCGAGCAGGCCCTGGCCGAGGCCATTGAGGAAAAGGGCAAGGACACGCCGGTGGCGTATCCGAACACGGCGTACTACCTGCCCATCATGTACCTGTTCCTCGGGCAGAAGGTCGAGAAGCTCGGCGACCTGGAGGAGTCGCTGGCCGAGGCGAAGAAGCTGCTTCGCCCGATTCCGACCGACGGGCTGTGGCTGCCGTATCTGGGCGACACGCTCGATTGCGGCGTGGCCACGCTGATCGCCGAGGAAACCATCGAGTCGCTGAAGTTCGTCACCGGGCCGAACCCCGTCGAGGGGATCTGGCTGAGCTATACCGACGATGCGGTGCTGCGCTTGCAGGGGATCAAGCTCGTCGACGGGCGGATGCCGGGCTTCGTGGGGATCGTGGGCAACGCGCCCACCAACGAGCAGGCCGTCCAGCTCGTCCGCGGGCTCCAGGAGCGGAACATCCTGGTGTTCATGGCCGGAAACACCAACGGCCGGGCCATCGCCGAGCAGCTCGCCGAGGAGCGCATCCAGATGGACTGGGACACGTTCCTCGTTCCCTACGGCAAGGACATCACGGCGGCGGTCCACGCGCTGAACTTCGCCGCGCGGAGCGCGATGACGTTCGGCGGCCTGGAGCCGAAGGGGGGCAACAGCCTCCAGGAGGCCCGCGACATCCTGCTGTACAACCTCAAGCGGGTCCATGCGTTCGTCTGGGCTTTGGGCGGCGACGAGAACGCCGAGAGCGAAGAGCAGGTCATCACCGACGAGAAGTACGCGACGGCCGCCGGGGCGATCAACTTCGGCTTTCCGGTCATCTCCGACGTGAACCTGCCGGAGATCCTGCCGACGGGCATCTGCCGCTACGAGCACGTGGTGGCCAACGTGCCGATCGAGGACATCATCAGCCGATCCGTCGAGATTCGCGGGCTGGAGATCAAGATCGAGAACGTCCCGATCCCCGTCCCGTTCGGGGCCGGCTTCGAGGGCGAGCGCGTCCGCAAGGAGGACATGTTCGTCCAGTTCGGCGGCAAGTACACCGACGCCTTCGAGCTGCTTCGCGGCAAGGCGATGGACGAGGTGACCGACGGGAAGATCGAGGTGATCGGCCCGGAAGTGGACGAGATGACCGAGGGCCAGGCGTATCCGTTGGGCATCTGCGTCGACGTGGCCGGGCGAGACTTCCAGGAGGACTTCGAGTCGGTCCTGGAGCGGCGGACGCACGAGTACATCTCGTGTGCCAACGGCATCTTCCACATGGGCCAGCGGTCGATCATCTGGGTGCGGATCAGCAAGGACGCCCACGAGAAGGGCTTCAAGATCAAGGACTTCGGCGAGATCCTGGTGGCGAAGCTGCACAACGACTTTTCGGCGATCGTCGACCGGGTGCAGGTGCGGCTGTACACCGACCCCGAGGCGGTCAAGGAGCTTTTGGAGGAGGCTCGCGGCGTCTACCACCAGCGTGACGACCGCATCGGCGGGATGACCGACGAGGACGTCGACGAGTTCTACTCCTGCATGCTCTGCCAGTCCTACGCGCCGGACCACTGCTGCATCGTCACGCCGGAGCGGCTGGGGCTGTGCGGGGCGTACACCTGGCTGGACTGCAAGGCGTCTCACCAGATCAACCGTCACGGCCCGAACGAGCCGGTGGCGAAGGGCAACTGCATCGATGCGACCTTGGGGCAGTGGGACCACATCAACGAGTACATCGCCGCGAAGTCCAACGGCAACCTGATGAAGTTCAGCGCCTACTCGATGCTGGTGGACCCGATGACGTCGTGCGGGTGCTTCGAGTGCATCGCGGGCATCATGCCCGAGGCCAACGGCGTGATCATCGTCGACCGAGACTTCCAGGGCATGACGCCGATCGGCATGAAGTTCTCCACGCTGGCCGGGCAGATCGGCGGGGGGATCCAGACGCCGGGGTTCGTCGGCATCGGCAAGCTGTACATCACCAGCGCCAAGTTCATCTCCGCCGAGGGCGGCATCGAGCGGGTCGTCTGGATGCCGAAGAGCCTGAAGGAGGAGATCTCCGACCGGCTGAAGGCGCGGCTGGAGGCGATGGGCAAGCCGGAGCTGTTCGACAAGATCGCCACCGAGGAAGACGCCACGGACCCGGAGTCGCTGGTGGAGTACCTGACGAAGGTCGAGCATCCGGCGTTGACGATGGCGGCGTTGTTCTAGGAAGGAGATTCTCGCGGCCCGGTTGGCGGAGGCGGCCGCTTCTGTTCGGGCGGCCTCCCGGGGGGGGATGTGGCATCGTGGGGGTGAACAACGAGCGTTGGCGGATTCTGCATTGAGGAGATGACTCGATGGCAATGACCGGAATGGAGATCTACAAGAACCTGCCGAAGACCAACTGCAAGGAGTGCGGTTTCCCGACGTGCCTTGCCTTTGCCATGCAGGTGGCGGCCAAGCAGAAGGCGCTGTCGGACTGCCCGCAGCTTTCCGAGGAGGCGCAGGCGGCCTTCTCGGAGGCGTCGGCGCCGCCGATGAAGCTCGTGCACATCGGCCCGCCCGGCGAGGCCGGGGCCGACATCGGGCAGGAAACCGTCATGTTCCGGCACGAGGAGAAGTTCTACAACCATCCGATCCTCGCGGCGAAAGTCCCCGCGTCGCTGTCTGACGCCGATGCCCGCGCGAGGATGGACCGCATCAACCAGGCCGTCTTCACACGCGTCGGCGAGGAGATCTCGGTCGGCATGGCGGCGGTGGAGATCGAGGGCATGTCCGCCGAGGCGGCGACGGCCCGCGCGGCGGCGATGGCCGACGGCAGCCGCGTGCCGCTGATGCTTATCGGCTCCGACCCTGCCGTGATGGGCGCCGCCGCCGCGCCGATGGCGGCGAACAGGCCGCTGATCTACCGCGCCACCGGCGACAACGCCGAGGCGATGATCAAGGTCGCGGCGGACAACAAGTGCCCGCTGGCCGTCGCGGCGGGGGACCTCGAGGCCCTCGCCGACCTCGCGAAGGCCGCCAAGGACGCCGGCGTGGAGGACCTCGTCCTGTCCTTCGACGGCCGCGACACGGCCAATGGCGTCCGCAACATCACGATCGCCCGCCGGGCGGCGCTGAGGAAGGGCTTCCGCACGTTGGGGTTCCCGTCGATGGTGGACGTCGCGTGCGACGACCCGACGTCGGAGACGGTCCTGGCCACCACGTTCATCGCCAAGTACGCCGGCATCGTGATCATCAACGGGCTGGACGGCGGGGAGCTGATCCCGCTGCTTACGGCGGTGCAGAACATCTACACCGATCCGCAGGTGCCCAACACCGTCGAGGCGAAGCTCTACGAGGTCGGCCCGGTCAGTGAGGACTCGCCGGTGATGTTCACGACGAACTTCGCGCTGACGTACTTCAGCGTCGAGGGCGAGGTCGAGCGGAGCAAGGTGCCCTGCTACATCAGCGTCGTGGACACCGAGGGGCTCGGCGTGCTGAACGCCTACGCGGGCGACAAGATCTCCGTCGAGAAGGTGACCAAGACGCTGGAGGCCCAGGCCGTCGCCGGGAAGGTCAAGCACCGCAAGCTGATCATCCCCGGGCTGCTGCCGAGCTTCCGCGCGGAGATCGAAGACACCTCGGAATGGAAGCAGGTGCTGATCGGACCCGAAAACGCGACCGGGATTCCGCGATTCCTCGCGGAGAGCTGGAGCTAGAGGGAATCCATACCCCGATGCCTGACTACAAGGTCGCATTCTCTCCGCTGGAGCGGACGGTGACCGTTGCGGCGGGCACGACGCTGCTGGAGGCGGCGGGCAAGGCCCGCATCCAGATCGACAGCGCCTGCGGCGGGGACGGGATCTGCGGGCGGTGCAAGATGATCGTCCGCGAGGGCAAGGTCGGCGGGGACGTCAGCGGCCTGCTGACGCGGGAGGAGATCCGCCGGGGCGTTGTCCTCGCCTGCCAGACCACCGTCGAAGGCGACCTGTCCGTCGAGATCCCCGAGCAGACGCGGGCGAAAGAGAAGATCGTCATCGACCTCGACGCCCAGCGCTTCCGGGCCGCCCGACCGCGGACGCGGAAGCGAGAGTTCGAGAACTCCCCCATCGCCGCCAAGGTCCTTCTGACTGTCGATCCGCCGTCCCTCCAGAACAACCTTGACGACTACCGGCGGGTGGAGTTGGCCGCCCGGGAAGCCACCGGGCTCGCCTCCCTCCAGACCGGGCTGAAGATCATCCGCCGCATGCCCGGCGCCCTGCGGGATGGCGAGTTCACCATCACCGTGACGATCGGGCGGCGAAGGGGCGTCGGGGAGGTGATGGACATCGAGGCGGGCGACACGACGGACGACAACCTGATGGTGGTCGTGGACATGGGCACGACGACGATCGTCGCGCACCTCATGAACGCCTCCTCCCTCCAGACGCTTGGCGCGCAGGCGTGCTTCAATTCTCAGGCGATGTACGGCCGGGAGGTGACGGCCCGGATGATCGCGGCCGAGAAGCACGGCCCGGAGTGTCTTCAGCGTCTGCTGATTGACGACATCAACGGCCTGATCAGCTCGCTGACGGTGGAGTACGGGGTGGGCCTGCGAGACATCAACGCGGTGGTCTGCGCGGGCAACACGGCGATGATGCACTTCCTGCTGGGGCTTCCGACGGACCACGTTCGGCGAAGCCCGTTCATCGCGGTGACCGGCGAGCCCCCGCCGTTCCGGGCCGCGGAGGTGGGGCTGAAGATCAACCCGCGCGGGCTGCTGTTTGCCGTGCCGGGCATCGGCGCGTGGGTGGGTGGCGACCTGACGGCGGGCATCCTGGCGACGGGCCTGCGCGAGCGGGACGACGTCGCGATGCTGATCGACATCGGCACCAACGGCGAGATCATCATCGGCAACAAAGACTGGGTGATCGCGTGCTCGGCCTCGGCGGGCCCGGCGCTGGAGGGCGCGGGCGTCGAGAGCGGCATGATGGCCCAGCAGGGGGCGATCGAGAAGGTCTACGTCCGAGGCGGCGAGGTTCGCTATGACGTGATCGGCGGGGGCAAGCCCGACGGGATCTGCGGATCGGGCATCATCGACGTGATCGCCGTTCTGCTGGACGTCGGGGTGATCGACCGGGCGGGCAAGTTCGTCGCCGGCGCGCCCGACCCGCGCCTTCGCCTGGGCGACGGCCGACCTCGGTACGTCCTGGCCGACAAGAAACAGACCCTGACCGGCCGGGAAGTCGCGATCTCTCAGGAGGACATCGACAACGTCGTCCTCGCCAAGGCCGCCATATTCGCCGCCGCCAGGATCATCCTCGAACGCGTCGACATGAGCTTCACCGATCTCGGGGAGCTGATGATCGCCGGAGGGTTCGGCAGCTACATCAACCTCGACAACGCGGTGGCAATCGGGCTGTTGCCCGACATGCCCGACGGGCGCAGCACCTACGTGGGCAACACGTCCATCTGGGGCGCGAAGCTCGCCGCGCTGTCCAGCGAGGCACGCAAGCTCATGCGGAGAATCGTCAACGAGACGACCTACTACGACCTGATGGGATCGGATGATTACGTGGATCAGCTCAAGCAGGCCATGTTCCTTCCTCACACGGACATCGAGCTGTTTCCGTCGGTCAGCGCGCGGCGCGGAGCCCGGCAGAGGGAGACGTGAGATGGCCACCACGATTGCGGTGACGGGCAAGGGCGGCGTGGGCAAGACGACGCTGGCTGCCCTGATCGTCCGCCACTTGGGCGAGCACGCCGACGGGCCGATCCTCGCCCTCGACGCCGATCCCGACTGCAACCTCGCCACCGTCCTGGGCATCGAGGTCGAGACGACCATCGGCGACCTCCGCGAGGAGGTCCTCCAGATGATCAAGGAGTTCCCGCCCGGGATGAGCAAGGAGAACTACGTCGAGGCGGGCCTGCACCAGATCATCGTCGAGACGCCCAAGGTGGACCTGATCACCATGGGGCGCGCCGAGGGGCCCGGGTGCTACTGCTTCATCAACAATCTGCTCCGGAAGTTCTCCGACGAGCTGACACCGTCGTACCGGTGGATGGTCATGGACAACGAGGCCGGGCTGGAGCATCTCAGCCGCGGCACGGCCGCCAGGATCGACCACCTGATCGTTGTGGTCAACGAGGATCCGCTGGCGATCGACTGCGCGGCGCGGGTCGACCGCCTGCTCGGCCAGATCAGCCGGGACGTCCGCAGCAAGCACTACGTGATCAACACCGTCCGCCCGGACCGCGAGCAGACAGTTCGCGACCGCATGGCCGGGCTGAGCCTCGACCACCTCGGCTCGATTCCCCGTGACGGCGCGGTGGAGGACGTGATCTTCCAGCGCGAATCGATATACACACTCAAGGACAGCCCCGTACCGGGCATCGTGGCAGAGATGATGCGAAAGATAGGAGCAGGCTGATGGAAGTCGTCGACACGAAGGAGAAGTGGACGAACCGGATTCGGACCGTCACGATCGGCGCGACCGCCGAGGAGGGCGGCACACGCGCCAACAGCGTGACCGTCGGGGGTGAGACCACCTTGCCGCTGCTGACCTTCGAGGGCGAGATCCCCCATCGTCCCGTCATCGCCGGGCAGATCGCCGACGTCGTGCCCGACGGCTGGCCGCAGATCCTCAAGGAGGCTGTCGGCGACGTCATCAACTCCCCCGCCGAGTGGGCCCAGAAGCTCGTCGAGGAGGACCACGTGGACCTGATCAGCCTGAAGCTGATCGGCGCCGATCCGGCCGGGGCGGCGCGGTCGTCGGCCGAGGCCGCCGAGACGGTCAAGGCCGTCCTCGACGCCGTCAAGGTCCCGCTGATCTTCTGGGGCTGCGACGACGAGGAGACGGACAACGCCCTCCTGTTGGAGTGTTCGGCCGCCGCGCGGGGCGAGCGGTGCCTGATCGGCTCGGCCACCGAGACGAACTACCGGACGCTGGGCGCGATCGGCACGGCGGACAAGCACAAGGTCATCGCCGAGGCGCCCGTGGACATCAACATCGGCAAGCAGGTGAACATCCTGCTTCAGGACGCGGGCTTCTCGCTGGACGACGTGGTGATGTGCCAGACCACCGCCGCGTTGGGCTACGGGTTCGACTACGTCTACACGATCTTCGAGCGCGTGCGGATCGCGGGGCTCAAGGGCGACGAGCTGATGGCCCTGCCGCAGATCGCCAACGTCGGCTGGGAGGTCTGGAAGGTCAAGGAGGCCCTCCAGGACGACGACATCCTGCCCGGCTGGGGCAAGCTCGAAGACCGCGGGCCCCTCTGGGAGACGACCACCGCCACCGGCTACCTTCAGGCCGGGGCGGATATCCTCACGCTGGCCCACCCGCGGTCCATCGCCGCGGTGCGGCAGGCCATCGACGACCTCATGGCGAGTTGAAAGGAGAGCCCGGATGATCTTCATCGGCGAACGCATCAACACCGGCTTCAAGGACATCAAGCAGGGCGTGACGGACAAGGACCCCGCGCCGCTGGTGCACTGGGCGACCAAGCAGGCCGAGGCGGGGGCCGGCTTCCTCGACGTCAACCTCGGGGCCGTCTCCGCAGACCCCGCCGACATGTGCTGGATGATCGAGACCGTCCAGGGCGCCGTCGAGACGCCCATCTGCATCGACACGAACAAGCCGACCATCCTGGCCGAGGCGATCAAGGTGACCCGCCCGGGGATGCTGATCAACTCCACCACCGCCGCGCCGGAGAAGCTCGATGTGATGATGCCGATCGCCGCCGAGCACGGCGCGTGCATCATCGGCCTGGTCATGGACGAGTCGGGCACGCCCAAGAGCGTCGACAAGCGCGTCGAGAACGCCGGCATGATTGTCGCCAAGGCGATGGAGTGCGGCATGGAGCCCGACCGCGTCTTCCTCGACCCCATCGTCATGCCCCTGAAGTACATGCAGGACCAGTGCAAGATGATCCTCGAGGCGGTCCGGCAGTTCCAACTGTTCTCCGACCCGCCGCCGAACACCGTCTGCGGGCTGTCGAACATCTCCAACGGCACGACGCAGAAGTCGCTGATCGACCGGACGTTCCTCGTCATGGCCATCAACAACGGCATGAGTTCGGCCATCTGCGACGTGATGGACACCGAGCTGGTCAACGCCGCCCTGACGGCCGAGCTGATGATGGACAAGCAGATCTACGCCGACGCCTACGTGCGGAAATGAACGTCCTGATCCTGCGGAGTCGGCGGCGCCCGCCCGGCGAGAGGCCGACGGACCCCTACACGCAGGTCTTTGACGGCCGCTACGCGGAGAAGGTGGTCGGCAACATCGAGGGCGAGCGGGGCTTCTGCTCGGCGTGCGGGCCCGACTGCACGGACTGCCGGGCCGCCTACGGCCGCCGCCTGGGCGGCAGGATCGCGGGCGTCATCGAGTTGCCCTGGTCGCTGCCTCACCTGTTGGAGCGCCCCGGCCGGCTCGTGCCCGACGACGTGCCGCGCCACGACGTGCTGCTGGCGATCCGCGTTCACGAGCAGGTCCTCCTCGAGTTCATTCGTCGCTGCGGGCGATGGGGCACACGCGGCGTGGTCGTGCCGATCGAGTCGAACGGCTGGCTCCGCGGGGCCGCCCGCGCCGAGGCCCGCGAGCTCTGCGAGGCCGCCGGCATGGAGGTGGACTTCCCCAAGCCGTTCTGCGATTTCGACCCGCCCGCCGGCAGCGTGCTCGCCGAACTCCGCCGCGAACTGCACATCGGTCGGCCCGCCGTCCGGCTGACCGTCCGCGACGGCGTCATCGACGAGGCGCACGTCGAGGTCTCCGCCGCGTGCGGCGCGACCTACTACGTTGCCCGCGGCCTCGTCGGGCGGCGCGTCGACGGCGACCTGAAGCACGAGGTCGTCGCCAAACGCCTCCACGCCTACCCCTGCACCGCCAGCATGGAGTGGGACGACGAGTTGGAGGACACGATCATGCACGTGGCCGGCAAGGCCCACTACGAGCTGCTCGCCCCGCTGACCGGCGAAGCGCCCCCGGACGAGCCGGGCATGATCCGATCGCCCGTCGGCAAGATGGTCTTTGCCCCCGCGACCGCCCGCGAGAACGTCGACAACATCGAACGCGCCGAGGAGGCCATCCTCGAACGCCTCGCCGCCGGCCGAGCCGTCTCGCTCCACGAACTCCGCTCCGAAGGCCGCATCACTCCCGCCGCCTTCTCCTCTGCCGTTCTCCTGCTCAAGCAGCAGGGCCGCATCCGCGTCGAGCGAGGCAAGATCGTCAAGCCGTAGCGGGCTGTGCCGGGCCAAGGGCTCTGTGGGGCCGCGGAGCGCGCGGGGCCAACGGCAGAGAACTCTACGTTCGGCGATGCGGGCAACTCGCCCGGGTCAGTCGGGCACTGTCTTGGCTCGCAGCTCAAGTGGAATCGCTTGACCGGATTCTGTGTTAGCCTTCCCTCTCGCTCGCTCTGAGGATCTCTTCTCTTTCTTCTGCTGTTCGTCCCCATCACGCCGCCCGCTCCATCATCTCGTCCAGCTTCGCCCGCGCGGCCTTCGCCCACGCCTGCCACTTCGGGATCTGCGTCCGTACCCCGCCGACGTACACGTCCGCCGGCGTCACCGGATCCCCGCCGGCCTCCGGCACCAGGGCCCAATGAGGCCGGAGTTGGTTGTATCGGCTCCGGAATTCCGCCAGACGTTGGCGGCAGTGTTCCGGGCTGTCGTACATCCGCCAGTACAGCTCCTCCTCCTTCAGCGTCCGGTGGAACCGCTCCAGCAGCCCCAACTGCGTCGCCGTACGATAGCGGTGAAGCGTCGTCTCGCTGACCCCGTAGCGGCCCTGAGGACCATAGTGTGTCAATCGCTACAGGAAAGGCCCGGTCCACGCACACCCCTCACCTGACGCTGGTGCAATGGTCTTCCCCTCAATCGCGGTACCGCAAACAGCCGGCCCGCCGGCTGCGTCGTGCGTTTCTCCTTCCCTGGAAGGCGTTTGTGGGGCCAGCTCGCCTGGGCGGCATCGGATGCCGGCCAGGCCGTCAGATCGGATGGGGGTCCCCCCGCCCAACAGGGAGAATAAAGCCTGTTACGGCTTGCCAATCGCAGCCCTTCCCGCGAGAATGCGCCCACGATCGGAACGCTCGCCCATGTCGCCAGACTGACTCAAATGAGATAGCGGGCATCCACTGGAGTGTCGGGTATAAGGAACCAGGTGGACCGTCCGGGCGGACGGCTTGCCGCGCGAGAGAAGGGAGTTTAGGCCCATGGGGATCGAAGAGATCCAACTGCACGATCTGGACGTCGAGGACTTCATCGAGCGGCAAGTGCAGGCCATTGGCGAGGCGGTAGGCGATGGCCTGGCCGTCAATGCGCTGTCCGGAGGTGTCGATTCTTCCGTGGTCACGCTGCTGGGACACCGGGCGTTGGGGGATCGGCTGAAGACGTGCTTCATTGAGAACGGCCTGATGCGTGAGGGCGAGCCGCAGTACATCGTCGATGTCTTTCATGGGCTCGGCGTGGAGGTCGAGATCGTCGACGCCCGCGAGCAGTTCTTCGCGGCCCTGGCGGGCGTAACGGACCCGGAAGAGAAGCGCGACAAGGGCATCACGGAGGTCTTCTACAAGGACGTCTTCGGCAAGCTGGTCAGGGACTGCGGCGCCAAGGTCCTGCTCCAGGGCACGATCTTCACGGATGTCGAGGAGACGGTCGCCGGCGTCAAGCGTCAGCACAACATCCTCGAGCAGTTGGGCATCGACACCGAGCAGGCCTACGGATACAAGGTCATCGAGCCGATCATCCAGCTCCGCAAGCCCGCCGTCCGGGCTGTCGGCGAGGCCCTCGGGCTGCCGGAGGAGATCTTCGCCCGGCCCCCGTTTCCCGGCCCGGCCCTTGCGACGCGGGTGATCGGCGAGGTCACGCAGGAGCGGATCGCCCTGGTCCGGGCGGCCACGGCGATCGTCGAGGCCGAACTGTGCAACTCCGGGGCTTTTCAGTATATGGCCATTCTCCACGAGGACAAGGTCACCGGCCTGCGCGACGGCCAACGTGACTTCGGCCACCAGATCGAGGTCCGCTGCTGGGACAGCACCGACGCGGTGACCGGCGAGCCGACGGACCTGCCTTTCCAACTGCTGCGGAAGATCGCCGATCGGATGACGACAGAGGTGCCCGGCGTCGTCAGCGTCACGTACAACATCACCGGCAAGCCGCCCTCGTGTATCGAGGCGGTGTAGACCCCGTGCTGACCAGACGCAGGAGGCAGCCAAGCGGTTCGCCGACGCATTCCGCAGCGTCGCGAAGCCAGCCCCCGTTCCTGTTCGGTGCCGCGGCGCGGCTCGCCGTTTGGCGCATACGCCTGCGCCGATGGCTGACTCACAACGTCACTCGTCGCCCCGCTTCCGCCGACTCGTAGCATGCCAGCACCATCCGCAGCGCCTCGCGTCCTTCCTCCGCCGTGGCGATCGCCTCGCGGCGGCCTTGGAGGAACTCCGCCAAGGGACCGGCCAGGGCGGCGATTCGCTCACCGTGGCCGGCGGGGGTCGGGATGCCGCTTTCGGTCCACTGTCCTGTCTCGTGGAGGAACCACTTGAGCCCGACGGCGCCGTCGGGACGGGGGACGTTCGTGCTGGGGCCGTCGCCGTAGCTCTGAACGATCGTGCCCTTCTCGCAGAGGATCTCCGTCGTGCCCTCGGCCGCGACGCACGTGAACGAGCAGGAGACCTCCGCGAAGACGCCCTCGCCGTAGCGGAAGATCGCGATGCCGTGGTCGTTGGGCACCTTCGGGTTCAGCAGCGAGCCCAGCTCGGCCGTCACGCTGGCCGGCGTGCCCAGCAGCCAGTAGATGAAGTCGATCGGATGCGACGCGTCGTCGGCCCAGATGTCGCGGTTGTAGTCCGGGTCGACGTGCCAGCTCTGTTCGAAGTTCGGCCAGACGTGCGTCGACAGCCCATGCCGGCGGCGGACCATCAACAGCCGCCCGAACTGTCCGCCGGCCAGCAACTGCTTCATCTTGACGTTCTGCGGGTCGACGCGCATCTGCCACGCCATCGTCAGCGGCACACCGGAGGCACGGACGGCGGCGACGATCCGGTCGGCCTGCTCCATCGTCAGCGCCATCGGCTTCTGGAGGACGATCGCCTTGCCCGCCGCCGCGGCCCGCTCGACGAGCTCGGCGTGCAGCGACGTTTCGGCCGCGACGACGACGGCGTCGACGTCGTCACGGCCGAGCAGATCATCGGGCGACTCGGCCGGCTCGACGCCGTGGTCCTCCCGGGCGGCGTCGAGGCGCGTCGCGTTGTGGTCCCACCCGGCCACCACGCGGACGGACATCGGCGCATCCTGCCGCCAGCGATTGCAGTACGCATTTACGTGGCTGTGCGCGAAGCCCAAAATCCCGACGTTGACGGACATGAACAACTCCTGTCTGCGCGGTTGCGGATCTTCTCTCTTCCGCCGCAAGCGGCTCGTTCGTTCAGGGAGCGGTTCCCTGTGCTCCTACTGCTGCGTCACCCACCGGCAGATTGCATCGGGCCCGAGCGGGCGTTTGTCGATGCGGAGCTTGCCCGCCCCCTCGGTGCCCGCGGCGCGGTAGGCGGCGCGGAGCGGGGCGGTGTCGAACTCGTCGGCGAGGTGGTGGAGCATCACGCGGCGCGGCGCGGCCAGCGCGGCGGCCGTCCACAGCCCGCCGGCTTTCAGGATGCACGGCGTGAACAGGTCGCCCAGCCAGCGCGGATCCGCGTCGCCGGCGATCTGCGCCAGGTCGGCAGCGACGGCGGTCTCGGACGGCGATAGCGGCGCCGCCAGCAGGCACCACGCACCGGCCTGGCCGAGGCCGATCAGGCTTGCGGTCGACACGTCCTTCCGCCCGCGCAGGTAGGCCAATCCCATCAGGATGTCCTGCACGCGCTGCACGACGGCCGTGCGGTTGTACGTCGAGAAGAAGCCCTTGTCCGCCTTCTGCTTCGTCTGGGCCAGCGGGGAGTGGTATTCGCCCGTCAGGTACGCGTCGATCGCCAGCACGCTCTGCCGGCCGGCCAGCAGGCCCGACAGCAGCTTGCCGGGCCCGCCCTTGGCTGCGTCGATCAAGTCGGCCTTGCCCTGCTGGCAGACGACCAGGCACGCCGGTGCTCGCCCGGACGCCCCCTTCGCGCGGTACAGCAAGGCCGGCACGCGGTCGCCGACGCCCTTGCGACCCAGCAGCAGGCGCGTCACGCGAACCTCGCCAACCGTGTCCGTGGCGAGCGTCTCGACGTCCAACTCGCCCCCGCCCGGGAGCTTCGCGAGGATCGCGTGGCGGTAAGCGGCCCCCAGCGTCTGGCCGAAGCGCTTGCGGTCTGCCGGCCGCTTGGGCAGCAGCTCGTCCCGCCGGCGGCGGCATTCGGCGCGGATGTGCTCCATGAGCGTCTTGGGCGTCTTGGCATCGGCGGGCAGCGTGCGGCCCTGCCAGACGAGCAGGTCGGCCTTCTTCTCCGGCTTGTAGGCCGGCTCGGTGATCTTCCGGGCGCCCTTCGTGCCCTTCAGCCGTCGCTCGAAGAAGCTGTACACGCCCTCGCGGTGCTGCTTGTTGTAGCCGTGGGCGCTGTCGGTGTGGACGCTCGCGACCCGGTCGGCGAGGCCGAACAGCTCGTAGATCCGCCGGATGGACGGGTATTCGACGGTCGGCGTCTCCTTCGTCCAGTCGCCGGTGGCCGAGGGCATGATCAGCGGGCGCGGGGCCATCAACGCGCCGATCTCGATGTTGTTCGTCTCGATCCGAAGCAGCGGGGCGTTCTCGCACTCGCAGCCGCCCTGCATGATGCCGCTGATCATGCAGACCGGCGCCGCGGCCGTCACCCGATCGTCGATGCCCATCACCATGAACGTCTGCGTCCCCCCCCCGGAGCAGCCGGTCAGGCCGATGCGCTTGGCGTCGACGTCGTCGAGCGACTGGAGGAAGTCGATCGCGCGGATGGTGTTCCAGCTCTGGAGGTGCATCGGGCTCAGGCCCCACAGCTCGTTGACGGTGCTCGGGATCACGCCGCGGTGCTTGCCGAGCTGCTTGCCCGAGTCGTTGTAGCCGATCATGTCGTACGCGAAGACGACGTAGCCCAGCCGCGCCAGCGTGATGCAGCGGGCCGGGACACTCCCGCGCGGCGGCTCGTGGCCGAAGCGGCCCTGGCCCCAATGCCCGTGTGGGCTCGCGACGCCGGGGAAGGGCCCCCTCCTGCCCCGAGGCCGGTACAAGTTGCCGCAGACGTAGAAGCCCGGGTAGCTCTCGATGAACGCCTTCTCGATGGTGTAGCCGTCGCGCTCGATGCGCCCGAAGACGCGCGGCTTCAGCTCGCAGCGGGCCGGTTCGGGCAGCAGCCCGCTGGCCACGCGGACATGCTCCCGCAGCCACGCCGCACGCTTCTGCCAGGCCCCCTTCGTCGGATAGTCGCCCATCGTGAAACGTTGGTTGAGGTGGCGGCACTGAAGCGGGCGCCGGTCGGGCGAGGCGGCGAGCGATCGCGGATAGACCCGCGACAGCCGCCACAGAACCGACGGATCGGCCTTGGGGTCCGTCGTCAGCATCAGCGCGCCGACGGCCGCCTTCGCCGCTTCGCTTGACCGGGGGTCGTACCGGACGCCCGCCTGCTTGCCCGCCGGGATGTCCACCACGCCGAGCTTCACCCACGCGAAGGCCTTCGCCTCGCCGCTTGCCCTGCGGGCGGGCAGCTTCCTGCCCGCCACCGTCCATCGCACCGCCGCCCCGCTGCGCTGCCAGGCCCACACGTGCATCGTCCCGCCGACCGCCGGCGGGAGCTTGCCCTTCGCCGCCGCGAGCCGGCGAACGCTCAGCACAACAGTCGGCGAGCCAGCAGGGGCCTCTGCCCGCGCGCCGGCCGACAACCACAGAATGCCGGCGACGCCCAAACACAGCAGCAGTCCGGTCGTCCAGTGGTCCACGTCAGTCTCCTTTCGCGTGTCGCGGCCGCGGATCAAATGTAGTTCAGTCCATATAATGGCAGCGGCAGCGGCAGGGCGCGGCGGAGCGTCCGTCCCAGCGCGCCCGCCGCGCCGGCCAACGGATCCAGCTCCGTCGATCCGAACAGGGCGGCCGTCACCTCGCGGGCGCCGGCCGCCTCGAACCGCTCGCCGGCCGATTCGAAGGCCAGCCCGTGGATGCTCAACTCGTCGGCCTCGGCGGCGATGCGCAGCTTCGCGGCCGCGCTCGCGCCGATCCGCTCGGCCAGCAGCGGGCGAAACGCCGACCACAGCCGATCCGCGTCGAGCAGCTTGAGCGTATAGGGGCTGCCGACCCTCTCGGCCGTGCCTGCCGGCGCGGCGCACGCCAGCTTCAGGGCCACGTCGGTCGGATACGCATCGATCTCGACGGACCCCGCCGCGTAGTGATCGGCCAGCTTCGACAGGAGGCCCAACGCCGTGCGGCGCTCGCCGGCCAACTCGCGGACGCTGACGGTCGGGGCCCGGTTCGGCTCATCGCCGCGCGGCGCGTTGACGCTGACCACGGCCGCCGCTTCGCCGTCGCGGCGGGCGAGGTATGTCCCGCCCGGCCGGTCCATCACCCCGCCGCAGAGGACCAGCGTGGCGTAATCCGCCTCGCAGCGCCGGAATCGGATGGGCTCGGCCTCGAACAGCCGCAACGCCTCGCCGGCCGTCTCGGAGGTCACCTCGACGATCTCCAGTTCCTCGCCCGCCGGCGGGAGCGCGTCGGCCGGCAGGGCGTACTTGACGAATCGGCCACATGAGAACGCCCCGCGGCGGCGGTACAGCGACCGCCCGCCGCTGATCAGCATCAACGACGCGCCGCCGTCGATCGCGCATCGGACGGCGTCGTCAAGGCAGCGTCCGGCCAGCCCGGCTTGGCGATGGGCCTCGTCCGTGCAGACCGATCCGATGCAGACCACGCGCAGGGGGCAGCCGAGCAGCACGACGTCGCCGGCGACCATGCCCACCAGCGAGACCGGCTCGTCCCCGCAGGTGATCGTGCGAAGCTGCTCCATCCGGTCGCGGCAGAACAGCGTGGGGAACTCGCGCGCCATGTCCCCGTCGGCGCCGCGGCCTTGTCGAAAGACGCGATTGGCCAGCGCGACGGCCGCCTCGAGCCGCTCCGGCGGCAGCGCCTGAGGACCGACGTATTGGTCTGGTTCCGTCATCGGTTCACTTCCTCTGTTTGCCGCCGGTTGCGTCTTCAGCAGGGCAGCTTGGCCACGCGGACGCGCCGGCCCGTCCGGATCGATTGGGCGAGCGCCTCGAGGACGGCGATGGGCTCGAGGATCTCCGCGGCGGTGTGGGGCTCCCTGCCCGTGCGGAACATCCGCAGGAACTTCCGGATGCCCGACAGGTACGGGTCGGCGTCCGACTCGTGGGTGAAGTCCACCGTCGCCTTCATCCCCGCCGCACGCATCGCGAAGCTGCGCCGGCCCTCCGCGATGCACTCCATCGTCACGACCGGGCCGCCGCCGCGGTAGGTCATGACGGCCACCGCGTTCGGGTTGCCGCGCCCGGCCCTGGTCACCTGCACGGCCTCGATGCCCGATCCGAAGGCCTTCAGGATCGCGTCGACCTGATGGATCGCATAGAAGAAGACCCCGCCGTACTTGCTCTTGATGTCGCACGGCCCGGTGGAGCAGACGGCCGTGATCCGGCCGGCCGAGCGGATCTGCTTGCGGAGGTCCTTGCGAAACCCCTCCTGCTCGGGGATCGTCGAGAACGACGTGACGGGCACGCCGCGCTCCCTGGCGAGCTTCAGCAGCTTCCAGCCTTCGGCGACGGTGAAGCTGAACGGCTTGTCGACAAACGCGGGGATGCCCGCCTCGACGAACGGCGTGGCCGCGGCGGCGTGATACTTCGCGTGGCGGTGGTCGACCATCACGCCGTCGATCCGGCCGATCATCTCTTCGGGGCGGCGGACGATTGTGGGGATCCGCCCGGCCTCGGCGGCGGCTTGGGCGAAGGCCCTCGTCTCTCCCCAGACGGCCACCACGCGTGCCCGCCCGCAGGACTTGCGAACGTTCAACGTGGTCGCCACCGCGGCGGTGTGCGAGTTCTCCGCTCCGACGATGCCGATTCTCATCGTTCTCTCCTCATTGCCGCTTGCGGCTTCGCGGAACTGGCAGTGGCACGGGGCCGGACAGGGGGGCAGGCACCTCCGCTGCGCCGCGGAGCCGGTCCCCGTTTCCTACAGGCTCAAGACGGAGTAGACCAGGTCCCTGATCACGCCGGCGCCCTCGAGGCGGTCGAGCACCTGGTCCAGCTCGCTGGGCGACCCGGCCAGCAGGTACGTGTAGCCTCTCGCGTCGTGCCCGACCTCTTCGGTGGTCAGGAACGACCGTTCCCCGGCCACGTCGCGGGGGATAAGCTGGCGAACGGTCCGGGCGATGACGGCCTTACGGAGGGATTGCGACTCGTAGGGTTTCTCCTCGAGGGCGTGGACCTTGCTCAGCCGCTTGACCTTCCGGACCATCTTGTCCTTGTCTTTCTCGCTGCAGTAGAAGGTCAGCACGACGCTGCCGTCGATGCCCGCCTGCTCGACCGTCCCGTGCCCGACGACGGTATCGATACTCACGCCCTCGTTGCTGAACGCCGACGCGATGCTCGTCAGCGCCCCGGCCCGGTCGGCCACGTGGGCCCGGAAGACCCAGTGCTGCTTGTCCTGGTCAGTCATCGATCTCTGATCTCTCTGTGCCGCTGTCCGCTGGTTTCCTTGCAGGACGCGACGACTCCGGGGACCCGCGATCCGCAATGGACCGCGGGCCAGGCCCGCGCCGTGCCTCCGTGATCGATCCGTCGGCCGTCCTACTCGGGCGGCGGGGGGACGTACCGATAGGGCTGGCACCGCCCGGCCAGCGCGTCGATCGCCCCGGCCGCCAGGGCCGCCATCTCCAGCGAGCCGGGAAAGACCATCACCGGCGCCAGCCGCCCGACCTGTCGCCGGATGCCCGAGCGGACGAGATCGCTGCGGGCCAACCCGCCGGTCAGGACGATCGCCTCGACGTCGCAGCCGGCCGCGACGTACTGCGAGCCGATCTCCTTGCCGATCTGGTAGACCATCGCGTCGACGACGAGCCGGGCGGCCTCGTCGCCGTCGGCGATCCGCTGCTCGATCTCTTCCATGCGGTCGGTGCCGAGGTACGATCGCAGCCCGCCCCGCTTGGTCAGCTCCTCCAGCAGCCCCTCGCGGGTGAACCGCCCGCTGTAGCAGAGGTCGATCAACTCCATCAGCGGCAGTTGCCCCGCCCTTTGGGGCGTGAAGGGCCCCCCGCCGAGCAGGGCGATGGTGTTGTCGACCATCTTCCCGCCCCGGACGGCCGCGACGGTGATCCCGCCGCCGAGATGCGCCACCACGAGGTTGACGTCCTCGATCGGCCGACCGATCGCCTCCGCCGCCCGCCGCGCCGCCGCCCGAACGCTCAGGGCATGTGACGTGCTCCGCCGGGCCACCGGCGCGTAGCCGGAGACCTCCGCTTCCGGGCGGAACTCGTCGACGACGACCGGATCGACCGCGTAGGCGGGCACGCCCAGCCGCTCGGCCAGCGCCGCCGCCAGCGGAATGCCCAGGTTGCTGGCGTGGGGCTTCTCCGGGCGGTCCAGCACGGCCGAGACGATGCCGTCGTGGACCGTGATCCCGCCATCTTCCCGCTCGGCCACGACGTACGCCCCGGCCGGCAGCTTGGCCGCGGGGCGAGGCAAAAAGCCCCCGCGCCCGACCACCGCGTCGATCGGCTCGGCGCCGGACTGCTTCAGCACCGCCAGGACCCCGCCGGCCAGTTGCTCGACCTGTCGGCGCAGATCCGCCCCGGCGGCCACGTCCAGCTCGCACGGGCCCTCGCTGTCGTGCAGACAGAGGTCGTTCTCGAAGACGGCGACCTTCATCGACGTGCTGCCCGGGTTGACCACGAGGACGCGGCGGGGCAGCTCGGGCTGCCGGGCGGGCGGCTTGACGGTGGGCGCGGCCGCGGCGCGATGCCGACGCGAGTAGACGTTGCACAGGGCGATCGACTCGAGACGCGTCGAAAGGGCGTCGGCCCGGGAGAGGATGATGTACGGCACGGGGAAGCCGACGGTGATCGAGGCCAGGGAGGCCTCTCCGAACTTGCTCAACGCCGTCAGCGTCTTGTAGAGCACGTTGGCCGAGTCGATCCCCGGGCAGACGACCACGTCGGCCCGCCCGGCGACCTCGGTCGCGGCGGGCACGTCGGGCAGGCCCTTGACGGCGACCGACTCCGGGTCGGTCGCCAGGTCGAACGACAGGGGCCCGTAGACGACCGCGTCGGGCCAGTCCCGCCGCGACAGCTCGGCGGCCAGCGACGTGGACCGCAGCGAGGGGATCTGCTTCTCGTTGGCCGACAGGATCGCCACGCGCGGGCGGGCGATGCCCATCACGGTCCGAGCGACGTCGACGGCGTTGCGGACCAGGTCGACCATCCGCCCGAAGTTGCAGACCGTCGTCACCCCCGCGTCGGTCATGACGATCGGGCGCCCGCCGCCGATGGCCGAGGCGTCGAAAACCGTCGCCAGGCTCACCGTCCGCCGCTCGGACAGCGGGAGCATGTGGCGGTTGATGATCGGCGTGGAGATGTTGCCCTTCAGCACGATGTCGGCGGCGCCTTTGCGGATGATCTCGACCGTCGCGGCGGCCGTCTGCTCCTCCCCGTCCGTGCCCGTCACGTCCTCCCAGTCGATGTCGATCTTCACCTCGCCGACGGCCCGCTCGATCCGCTCGCGGTTGCCCACCAGCAGGAGGCGGTCGATGATCCCGTGGTCGCGGGCGCTCTCGACGAGGCGGAGGTCCTCCAGCCGGTCCCCGCCGACGACCACCACGTTCGACGGGCCGAGCTGCCCGGCGATCTCCACCAGGTCGGCCACCGTCTCGAGGGGCTCGATGGGGGGTGGGTTCGCGTTGTCGTTGTCCAGCTGTGCGGGCATCGGGCGGCTGTTTTCCTTCGGTGACAGGCGCCCGCCGACGCGGGCGCTCGCGGGCATCATACCGACGCGCCCGTCCACCGATCAACACTACAGCTTTGGGTGCCACGGCCGCGGAGTGTGCGGCCGTGTCTTCCTCGTGGCCAAGAGCACGGCCGCTGAACTCCGCGGCCGTGGCACCCAAGTCTGCCGCGCTGGCGAGGCCTACCTGCGCGCGATCTCGAGTGCCGTCATCGATCGCGCCGGGAAGCGATGGGTGAATCCCCCGCCGGCGGCGCCGGCGACGGGCGTGCCGCTGACCGTCTCGACGACCTCCGGCTTGTCGAGGTTGGTGCAGGTCAGTTTCGGCCCGGTGACGGTCCACGCCCGCGCGCCGGCCGTCGAGCCGTCGGTCACCGCGATCCTCGCCACGATGTCGGCGGCATGGTGCTTGTTGAAGACGATCAGGTAGAGCGTCCTGCCGTCTTCCGACAGGCTGGCCGAGGCGGTCAGCACGGCGTAGGGGGGCGGGTCGGCCAGCCGCTCGACGCGGAGGCTGCGGATCTCGAGCGTCCCGCTGACTCCGCCCGTGCCCTTCGCGATCAGCCGCAGGTGGGCGTCCAGCCGCTTGCAGTCCGGCAGCGTGACCATCTTCGTGCTGAACCGCTTCCACTCCGTGGTCGCCTCCACGCCCTGCGTGGCGCATCCCGACCGGGTCGCGTCCCACCCCCGCCCGTCGATCAGGTCCACGCCCAGCCGCGCCTTGACCGGCCCGCCGAGAGCCATCCGGCCCTCGTGCGACAGCCGATACGTCGCGCCCGGTTTTGCCGCGATCGAGCCCAGCGTGTGGTACGTCTCGGTGTCGTAGTCCTTCAACTCACACCGCAGCGACCCCTTGCCGGTCGGCCGCCATCGGCAGCCCTTGGCCTCGCCGCCGGTCGCGGTGACCTCGAAGCCCGCGTCGCCGCCCGGCCCGCCGCCCTTGCTCGCGGGGCGGACGCGGAGGCAGCCCTCAAACGGCAGCCGGGGCGACTCGACGCTCACGTCCACCAGCCGTGACCCGAAGTGCCGCCCCCACAGGCGGTACAGGTACCACGCCGGCAGCCGCTTCCACTTGCCCGCCTCCCGCCCCGGGCGCCGCGGGCCCCGGAACATGCCCCAGTACCCGTTGACGAGGTGCCAGTAGTTGGCCATCAGGACGTTGGTCTGCGGCTTCAGCAGGATGCGGACGTAGTCGGCCGAGAACAACGCCGCCCCGAACGAGAAGCGATACGGCATCGGACGGCTCTGAACGAACGAGGCGTTGTACTCGGTGATCGCGAGGGGCAGGTCCCTTCCGGCGGCTTGGCGGATGAGTTCGCGATAGCGTGCCAGCTCGGCCTCCGTCTGCTCGCCGGCGGCCAGGCACGCACGCATCAGCAGATCGGCCTTGTCGCGGAGGGGGTTGTTGTTCTGCGGGTCCCAGAGCCCGACGGCATAGGTGTGGACGATGACGAAGTCGGCCCGGCCCTTCGTGGCGGCGAGCACGTGCCGGTTCCACGGATCGTCCGGCCCCGTGCCCGTGCCCATGTGCGCGCCGATTCGGATCGACGGGTCGATCTTCCTCATCCTGCCGGCGCAGCCGTTGAACCATCGGGCGTAGGCGGCGGGCGTGTGCTTGCGGAAGGGCTTGACGTCGTGGTTGCCGTGGTCCGACTCGTTGCCCATCTCGAAGTACTTCACGCCGTGGGGCTCGACGTGGCCCGACGCGGCGCGCTGCTGCGCCCACGGGTGCTGCTCGTCGGCGGGGGCGTTGAGGTACTCGACGAGCTGGCCCGCCTCGGCCGGGCCGCCCACGTAGGCGCTGACGTTCATCA